>Ga0207871_100085_pt1 | contig 54429 bp, 49 predicted proteins | sample Passage260A_FD_187371 | JGI IMG/M metagenome (GOLD analysis project Ga0207871, IMG submission 187371) | Cellulose adapted compost microbial communities from Newby Island Compost Facility, Milpitas, CA, USA - Passage2 60A (SPAdes) (version 2) ...
TTCGCGCAGCGTGCCGTCCCCGCCGATGGCGACGATGACGTCCCGCTCCGCCGGGGAGCCGTGCATGCGCGCAAGACTGGATGCGGCCAGCCGGCGGCTGACGGCGGCGGCTTCGCCCGGTTCCGATGTCAGATAGCAGGCATGCGGAATGCCTTCGCGCTCCAGCCGGAGGCGGATCCGCTTCCAGGCGCGCAGCGATTTGCCGTTGCCGGCGGCGGGGTTGACGATGAAATGCAGCATGGGATCACGATTCCTCGTTTCATGACTTTAATATTTCATCAGGTTAATTTTATATGGCATAAACAAAACAACGCCGCATGCATCGTTTCATGATCCGGCCAGCCCGAACGCTTCCGCGATGAGCCGGTAGGAGGCCACGCGCTTCCCGAAATCGTGAATCGGGCTCACGATCAACAGCTCGTCCGCCCCGTATTCCGTCGCGAGCCGTTCGAGCCCTTCGCGGACCTGTCCGGGCGTGCCGACGACGCGGCGGCTTCGGGCGCGCCGGATCAGCTCCCGGTCGAGTTCGGAATACGGCCAGTTCTTCGCCGTTTCGACGGACGGGAGCCAGGGCAGCTCGAGCCCGCGCTCGATGCCGAGGAAATAAAGGTCGGTGCTGAGCGCCAGTTCGTCCGCTTCTTCCTCCGTCCCGGCGCAGATCGCCAGCACCGCGATGAGGGCGCGCGGCTCCTTCCCGAGCCGCTGCGCGCGGAAATGCTCCTTGTACCAGCGGATCGCCTCGGGGCCGCCCGGCGTGCCGAAGAACTGGGCGAAGCCGTAACCGGTGCCGAGCTCCGCGGCGATGCGCGCGCTTTCGTCGCTCGAGCCCAGCAGCCAAATCTCGGGGTGCGTCCCGATCGAAGGCGAGGCGAGCAGGCCGGGGAAACGGTGATGCTCCGTCGTCTCCTGGAAATAATCGATCAGATCGAGCACCTGCTGCGGATACTGATCGTAATGATATGTCCTGCCTTCGTGCAGCGCGCGCGTCGACAACGGGCCCCCGCCCGGTGCCTGGCCGAGGCCGAGATCGATCCGGCCCGGATGAAGCGCCTCGAGCAGGCGGAAATTCTCCGCCACCTTGTAGGCGCTGTAGTGCGGCAGCATGACGCCGCCAGATCCGACGTGGATCGTGCGCGTGGCCGCCGCCACGTGGGCGATCATGATTTCCGGACTCGAATGGGCCAGCGACCGGCTGCCGTGGTGCTCCGACATCCAGAATCTCGAATAGCCCATCTTCTCGGCCTCCACGGCGAGCCGGGTCGTCTCCCGGAGCGCGTCCGAGGCCGTCTTGCCTTCGCCGATTTGCGACTGGTCGAGGATGCCGAGTCTGATCATGGGTATCCGCTCCGTATGCCGTCATCCCGTTATTCGGGTGATGTCATGGTCATTTTATCAAAAATCCATCGTCATCCGCCGATGCCGGAACGCGGAGCCGTCAGCCGCCGTCCGGCCGCGTCGCCCGCTCCAGCGCTTCCAGCAGGCGGAACGCTTCCTCGTCGGTCCCGCCGCAATGCTCCTCGGACGGCGTGAAGGAGACGCAGACCTGCGGCCGCTCGGGGAGCCCGAAGAGCGCGCAGCGGCGGTCGGCGGTCAGGTGGACGCAGGGAACGCCGGCCGGCTTGCCGCCCGGCATGCCCGGAATCGGCGACGAAATCGAGATGGCGATGCAGCAGGCGGCGCAGCCGACGCGGCATTCCATGCTTTCACCCCTCCGTCGGAATTCGCTACCCAATACGATACTACAACGACCCCGGCGCTGTCGAACGGCTTGCGGCGGTCCCGCGGGGTGCGTTATACTTACGGAGGCAAAATCCCACAATAAGGAGCCGTTCACATGGGTAAGGTACTCATTTTCGGACATCGCAATCCGGATACCGACTCGATCTGCTCGGCCATCGCCTACGCGGAACTGAAGAAGAAGCTCGGACAGGAGGTCGAGGCGGTCCGCCTCGGCGACGTGAACGCGGAAACGCGGTATGCGCTCGACTACTTCAAGACGGAAGCGCCGCGGTTGGTGGAAAAGGTGTCGGAGGAGACGGATACGGTCATCCTCGTCGACCACAACGAGCGGCAGCAGAGCGCCGAGGACATCGACCGGGTGCGCGTGGCGGAAGTCATCGACCACCACAGGATCGCGAATTTCGAGACGGCGGGGCCGCTCTATTACCGGGCCGAGCCGGTCGGCTGCACGGCGACGATCCTGAAGAAGCTGTACAAGGAACACGGCGTCGCCATCGAACCGCGCATTGCCGGGCTGATGCTGTCGGCGATCATCTCCGACTCGCTGCTCTTCAAGTCTCCGACCTGCACGCCGGAAGACGTCGCGGCGGCCCGCGAGCTGGCGGAGATCGCCGGCGTAAATCCGGAGGAGTACGGGCTCGCGATGCTGAAGGCGGGCGCCGACCTGAGCAAGAAGACGATCGACGAGCTGCTCCGGCTCGACGCGAAGGAATTCACGATGGGCAGCGCGAAGGTCGAGATTGCGCAGGTCAACGCCGTGGATGTGAACGACGTGCTCTCGCGCCAGGCCGAAGCGGAGGACAAGATCCGCAAGATCATCGGGGAGAAGGGGCTCGACCTGTTCCTGTTCGTCGTGACGGACATCCTGAACAGCGATTCGGTCGGCATCGCGCTCGGCAGGCGGGCGGACGCCGTCGAGCAGGCCTACGGCGTAAAGCTCGAGAACAACCGCGCGCTGCTGAAGGGCGTCGTCTCGCGCAAATCGCAGATCGTGCCGGTGCTGACGGAGACGCTGGCCGGCAAGTGAGGGCGCCGAACGCGAAATCCCGCGGAACATGCCGCGGGATTTTTTTGTTTTGCTGGTATAGTCCGGAAGCAGCGGGGACACAATGAGCAGCGGGGAGGATTGACGATGTTCGGATGGATTGCGCGCATCAACCTCTTGGCCGCGTTCGCGGTGCTCTTCGTGTTCCACCTGCTGCTTTACTATTTTCTGGGCAACGACGACTGGTTCTCCATCGCGCTGCTCGCCTCCATCGTCGAGACGGGCGTGCTCGCGCTCATCCAAATCGCGGCCGGCGGGCGGGAGGAGGACAAGGCGCGCTGAACGCGCCGTCCGGCCGCTACATGCCGGCCTGCTGCGACAGCCATCGGGCGATGCGCTGCAAATCTTCGGCCGACACGCCCGGCGCGAACTCCTCCGGCACTTCCGGCAATTCGGGAATGGGTCCGCTGTATCCGGGCACGCCGGCGTACGCCTCGAGCTTGCCGCCGTCGATCGGGTGCGTGCCGCGCCAGATCCGGGCGATCTGCTGGTAATCGTGGTCGCTGAACGTATACAGCCGGCGATGTTCGCCGCGTTCTTCCCAGGGACGGGCCGCGTCGAACGCTTTGTTGTCCAGCCTCGGCACGGGCAGGATCTTCGTCACGTCGACGCCCGTGATGATTTCTAGCGCCTTCGCGTAGGCCAGGATGTGCACGCCGCCGCGGACGAGCAAATAACCGATCATGGCGCGAGCGGTCGGGTGGTCGGTCATTTCGTACACCCGCATTTTGTGCGTGCGGGCGCCGATTTCCAGATAGAAGTTGTGCAGCAGATCGAAGATCAGGTTGCCGCTCGAGACGACGTAGGTGCCGTTCCAGGGACGGCCCATCGAATCGACGGGCAGCGAATTCTGGCCGCCTTCGATAAAATGGATCGACATGCGCAGGTTCTTCGCCGGACCGAGCGGCGTGGAATCCGGATCGCCCGACCGTGTCGTGCCCGTCAGCATCAGATTGATCGTATTCGCCACCAGCTCCACGTGGCCGAACTCCTCGGCCGTGATGCTCGCCACCAAATCATAAAACGGGCGGAGCTTCGACTTCTCGCGAAAGTTGAACGACTGGAACAGGTAGTTGTTCAGCGTCGACATTTCGCCGAATTTGCCGCCGAGCAGTTCCTGGACCGCGCTGGCTCCGTTCGGATCCGGATGGGACGGCATCGGAAGCTCGATGAGCAGTCGATCGATCCGCTTGAACATGGCAAATCCCTCCTTGTCTCGTCACGAAATCTCCCAGGCATATTAGTATGACTCCGGGATTGTCCTTTATGCCGCGCTCAGCGCGCATAGAAGGAACACGGGGGCGAAACACTACTCGTTGATCCCGATTCCCGATCAAAGGAGCGATTGCCATGCCGCTGATTCCGTATGATCCGATCCGCCAGATCGACGCGCTGCGCCGGAACCTGGACCGGTTCTTCGACGAGTGGCCGCTCGCCGGACGGTTCATGGACGGCGCGAATTTCAACCGCATCGATCTCTACGAGACCGGCAACGAGCTGGTCGCGCTGTGCGAAGTGCCGGGGCTCGAGAGCAAGGAGGATGTCGAAATCGCGGTCGATCAGCAGACGCTGACGATTTCCGGCAGGCTGAAGGCGCCGGAACACGTGAAGGAGGAGCAGTACCACCGCCGCGAACGGTTCACCGGCAAATTCACGCGCTCGATCACGCTGCCCGTGCCCGTCGCGTCGGAGGGCATCACCGCATCGTATCGCAACGGCATTCTCGAGATTCACATGCCGAAGCTCGGGGGCGATCAGCGCAGAAGAATCGACGTGCAGTTCCATTGAGGGTCGGCTGACGCCGGCCGGACGAGGAGTCCGGCCGTTTTTTTGTCATCCGATGCCTTCCCGGAAGCTGTCGATGAAAAGGCGCGCGCTGCGGGAAAGATACCGGCCCTTCAGCCAGAGGATGCCGACTTCGGAAGAGAGCGACGAATCGGCGATCCGGAGCGCCCGCGTGCCGGCCGGCGGAGAGGAGGCGACGACCGACCGCGGCAGCAGCGCGACGCCGAGACCGGCCGACAGCAGCGAAGAGATGACGGCGACGCTGGAGCACTCGGCGATGATGCGCGGTTCGAATCCGTGCCGCCGGCATTCGGAGACGATCCGCTCGTGCATCGCCTTCGTCCGTTCGGTGCGCAGCGTCAGGAAAGGCCGGTCGGCCAGATCCGACATCCGGATCGCATCCGGGGCGGGGTCCGGCAGCCAGTGTTCGGGTATGACCGCCTCGAACGGTTCCGACGGCAGCGGAAATACCTCGTAACCGGATTCGACGTCCGGCGCTTCGAACGGCAGGCGGGCGACGACGAGCTCGACGAGGCGCCGGGACAGCCGGTCGCCGAGCAGCTCGTGATCGCCCTCCGTGATCTTGAAGGTGATGCCGGGATAAGCCTCGCGGAACCGCCGGATGCGCGGCGGAAGGAGCGAGACGCAGGAGACGACGGCGCCGATCGAGAGCGTCCCCGAAAGCCCCTCGTGCAACTCCTTCACTTCCGTCACGATCTCCCCGAACTGCCGGATCAGCTGCTCGGCCCGGCTGCGCAGCCGCTCGCCGGCCGGCGTCAGCGTCATCCGTCTGCCGGACCGGTCGAACAGGGCGACGCCGAGTTCCTCCTCCAGCATCCGGATCTGTCGGCTGAGCGGCGGCTGTTCCATGTTCAGCCTCCTCGCCGCGCGCGTGACCTGGCCTTCCTCCGCAACCGCCAGAAAATAGCGCAGCTGTCGCAAATCCATCCCCGAACGCCTCCTGCATTCCATACTGAAAAGGTATGCAAAATCGACAAAACCGATATTTCAAATATAGTCAAAATCCTGCTATGATCACAACAGAGGACAAAGGAGCTTGCGGGCGGCCGGCGGTTCATGCCGTTGTAAGCGCTTGCCCGCAGAAGGAGCGGATGGATGATGCGAAGCGGCACCTTGCCCGAAATCGAGCTGCACCTGACGCGCGCCCCGAAGCCGAAGCCGTCGGGCGCCGGACTTAGATTCGGACGGATCTTCACGGACCACATGTTCATCATGGAATACGAAGAGGGACGCGGCTGGCACAGCCCGCGCATCGTGCCGTACCAGCCGATCACGCTCGAGCCGTCGGCGATGGTGTTCCATTATGCGCAGACCGTGTTCGAGGGGCTGAAGGCGTACCGCACGGCCGACGGCCGCATCCGGCTGTTCCGGCCGGAAATGAACGTGAAGCGGCTCAACCGCTCGTGCGCCCGCCTCAGCATTCCTCCCGTCGACGAGCGGCTTGCGCTCGAAGCGATCCGGAAGCTGGTCGAGACGGACAGCGGCTGGGTGCCGGAGGAGGAGGGCACGTCGCTCTACATCCGGCCGTTCATCATCGCGACGGAGCCCCATGTCGGCGTCGCGCCGTCGTCTTCGTATCGGTTCATGATCATCCTGTCGCCGGTCGGCGCCTATTACCCTGAAGGCCTGAAGCCCGTCAGCATCCTCGTCGAGACGCGCGATGTCCGCGCCGTGCCGGGCGGCGTCGGCGAGGCGAAGACGGGCGGCAACTACGCCGCGAGCCTCCGGGCCCAGGAGGAGGCGAAGAAGCTCGGCTGCTCGCAGGTGCTGTGGCTGGACGGCATTCACCGCCGGTACGTCGAGGAAGTCGGCAGCATGAACGTGTTCTTCAAGATCGGAGACACCGTCGTCACGCCGGAGCTCGGCGGCAGCATCCTCGACGGGATCACGCGCGACTCGGTGCTCCGGCTGCTCAGGCATTGGGGCGTGAAGGCGGAGGAGCGGCGCATCCCGATCGACGAGATCCGGGAAGCGCATCGGGCCGGGATGCTCGAGGAAGCGTTCGGCACGGGAACCGCGGCCGTCGTGTCGCCGATCGGCGAGCTCGTCCACGCGGGAGACCGGCTGGTGATCGGCGGCGGCCGGATCGGCGGCCTGACGGCGAAGCTGTACGACACGCTGACCGGCATCCAGTACGGCAGACTGGAGGATCCGTTCGGCTGGATGACGGACGTCGGCGGAAAGGCGTAACGCAAAGCATTTGTGATCCGGTTATATGCTCATGGTGCCTGACCGGGGAGGGGAAAACCATCGCCAGGGTAACGGAGCTCGAGCCTGCCGAACGCAACGAACTCGTCGACATCGTCCGCGGATTCGCCGTCTTCGGCATCTGTCTCGTGAACGTGCCCGAAATGGCGGGCAACGGCGTATTGTTCCGATCCGCCCATGAAGGAAGCGACGCGCTGATCCGGCTCTTGTTCGACATGTTCGTGCAGACGAAGTTCTATACGATCTTCGCGTTCCTGTTCGGCTTGTCGTTCCATCTGTTCATCCGGTCGGCCGGGCGGAGGGGAGCCGGGGCCGGTGCGGCGGCGCGGCGCTTCGGAGCGCTGCTCGTCTTCGGCGCGGCGCACGCGATCCTGCTCTGGCACGGGGACATTCTGCTCACCTATGCGCTGCTCGGCTTCCTGCTGCTGCCGTTCATCCGCAGGCAGGACGAGACGGTGGCGGCCTGGGGCTGGTCGCTGATCGGCGTTGCGATCTTCATCCACACGCTGCTCGGCCTGTCGCTCCTGATCATGCCCGCAAACCCGATATCCGGACCGGTCTTCGCGGACGGATATCCGGGGCCGGCCGAGCGGATCGAGTATCTGTACACGGACGTCGCGGTGAGCCTCCTGCTCAACGGGGTGGAACTGTTCGGCCTGTTCCTGCTCGGCATGTACGCGGGAAGGCGCGGCTGGTTCAACCCCGGCGCCGTGCCCGCGCGGCGTCTCGCCGCCATCCAACGGGTGTCGCTGGCCGTCGGTCTGACGGCCGCCGCGCCGATGGCGATCGCATATGCAAAGGAGCCGGTGTACCATTTCGAACCGCATTATCTTTACATCTTCCTGAGCGGCAAGGCGCTGGCCGTCTTCTACGTCGCGACGCTGATGCGCCTCGCGGGCGGCGGCCGTTCCGCGCGGTTCAGGCCGCTCGCCGCCGTCGGGCGCATGGCCTTCACCAACTATCTCACCCAGACGATCCTCACGGTCGGGCTGGTGTACGCGCTGCGGATCGAACCCGGCGCGCTGCCGCTGTGGGCCACGCTGCTCTGGTCGGCGGCGCTGCTCGTCCTGCAGACGTACTGGAGCATCCGGTGGCTGAGGCGGTACCGGATGGGACCGTTCGAATGGATCTGGCGCCTCTGCACCTGGCTGCGCGCGCCCGCCATGCGCCGGGAGGCCGCGGGCGCGGACGGTACCGGCATGCCGATGCCTTGAGGGGCGCAGGATTCGCCGGGCCGTTCCCGGTCATCGGGAACGGCTCCGTTCATGGCATGAAGCATAATCCGTTCCAGGCTGCGCACAATACATGGGAAACAGGACGGCAAGGAGCGTGTTTTCCCTTGAAGAAACGGATCCTGGCGGCGCTTGCGGCGCTGGCCGCGGCCTTCGCCGGCCCGCCGGCCGTCCCGGCCCACGCGCAGCCCGCGGACACCGACATTTACACGGTCAAACCCGGCGACAGTCTGTGGATCATCGCGCAGAAGTACCAGATCGGCCTGAGCGAGATCATCGCCGCAAATCCGCAGATCAAGGACCCGCACTGGATCTATCCCGGAGACAAGGTAACCGTGCCGCTGCTCACCGGCGTAAAGGCGATCGAAAGGCAGGTCGTCGAGCTTGTCAACCAGCAGCGGGCGGCCCGCGGTCTCAAGCCGCTCAGGTTGAACTGGGAGCTGGCGCGCGTCGCACGGTACAAGAGCATGGACATGCGCGACCGCAACTATTTCTCCCATACTTCGCCGACCTACGGCAGCCCGTTCGATATGATCCGGGCGTTCGGGATCCGCTACAGCGCCGCGGCCGAGAACATCGCCGCAGGCCAGAAGACGGCGCAGGAGGTCATGAACAGCTGGATGAACAGCGCCGGACACCGCAGCAACATCCTGAGCGCGAACTACACCGAGATCGGCGTCGGCTACGCCGCGGGCGGCAAATACGGCCACTATTGGACGCAGATGTTCATCAAACCGCGCTGATGCGCGCCGGTCCGGGCATGCGTGCCCGGCGGCCGTCCGATGCGCCTCCCTCAAGGCAGACACCTGGACGTGCACAAACCAGGGCTGCCACGAGGGAGGTTTTTTTATTGAACATTTACAAAATCTTCTTCTTCCGTTGACGCTGCGCCGACAATCCGGAGGTACGATAGCGGCGTGGATGTCCAATCAAACGGAGGGAGTGGAGAACATGCGAATGGCGTTGATGGGCGATCTGCACTACCACTACGTCGATGACTCGATTCCCGGGTGGCGGGAGGCGCGGGACCGATTCTACGGGACGTTGCTCGACCGGTTCCTCGGCATCGAGGCCGATTGGCATATCTCGCTCGGCGATCTGACGAACTTCGGCACGCCGGCCGAGCTGGAGGGGGTATACGGGCTGATCCGCGGGAAAAACCGAAGGTTTGTCCATGTCCTCGGCAACCACGACCTGTACGCGATGCCGCGCGATTACGTGCTCGGCATCGGAGGCGGCCAACGCTACCACGCGGTCGAGACGGAGGAGGCCGTGCTCGCGTTCCTCGACACGGCCCGCGAGCAGAACCGTCTGGACTGGAGCGGCCATGTGGACGAGGCCCAGCTCACGTGGCTCGAGTCGGTCGTCCGGGCATCCGGCTCGAGGCCGCTGCTCGTGTTCGCGCACCATCCGGTCCACGACACGACCACGCGCTCGACGGAACCGATGGGATCCATCACGCCCGAGATCGACATCCGCGGCGTGCTCGCATCCAAGCGCGGCGTCGGCCTGTACTTCAACGGGCATACGCATGTGGAATCGATCGCGCGCCAGGGCAACTGGACCTTCGTGCAATTGGCCGCCTGTCTCGATGTTCCCGCTTTCCGTATCGTGACGTTGGAGAAGGACGAGATTCGCGTCGAAGCGTTCGATCTCGACGACGGGACGCTCCTGGCGGACGCGCGGGTGCTCCACCGGTACATGCCGCATTTCAAGCCGAAGACCGATGCCCGCGGCGGGGAGAAGGACCGGGCGGTGCGGGTCGGCATCGCGGCGGCGCCGGCCCGCTGAATGTTGCGGAATGATTCGGGAAAAGGAGGAGCGCCGCATGATCAGGAAAGGGACGTTCATGCTTGTGGCCGCATGCCTGGCTGCCGCGCTTGCGGCATGCGGCGGAGGAGGCGGCGGAGCAGGCGGAGAAGACGCGTCCGCGGCGGAAGCGAAGAACGCGGGCGGCGCCGGAACGGGAAGCGGCCGCGGGGACAAGATCGTGATCCGCTATTGGTACGCGTTCGGCGGCAAAATCGAGGAAGCAAAACGGGAGCTTGTCCGCCGCTTCAACGAATCGCAGGATCGGATTGAAGTCATCGCCGAACACCAGGGCAATTACGAGGACCTGCACGCCAAGGTGCAGGCTGCGTTCGCGGCCGGGAACGCGCCGGCCGTCACCGACCTCGAGATCGCGTCGACGGGCATGTTCGCGCGCTCCGGCATGCTGCTCGAACTGACCCCGTACGCGGAGCGGGACGCGGAAGAGTTGAAGCTCGACGATTTCCACCCCGGCCTGATGGGCAACGCTTACGTCGACGGCAAGCTGTACGGCCTGCCGTTCATGCGCAGCACGCCGATCCTGTACAAAAACGTGACGATGCTGAAGGAGGCCGGGCTCGATCCCGAAGGGCCGCGCACCTGGCGGGAGCTCGAACAGTACGCCCGCGCGCTGAAGGCGAAGGGAACATACGGCATGACGCTGCCGATCGACATCTGGTTCTACGAGGCGCTCGTCTTCCAGAGCGGCGGCCGCATCCTGTCCGAAGACGGACGGAAGGCGCTGTTCAATTCCCCCGAGGGTGTCGAGCCGGTCGCATTCTGGAAGCGGCTTGCCGAAGAAGGGCTGATCAAAATTCCGATCGGCGACGAGGCCGGCGCCGCGGCGGACAAGGACTGGGCGAACCAGATCTCGGCGCTCCGGTTCGCATCGACGGCCAACGTGTCGGCCGCCATTGAAATCGCGGAGGGCAACGGCTTCGAACTCGCGACATCGTTCATGCCGGCGAACCGGCAGTACGGCGTCCCGACGGGAGGATGCCAGCTCGTCATCACTTCGAAGCTTTCGGACGAGGAAAAGGAAGCGGCGTGGGAATTTCTGAAGTTCATGACGACGACGGAGAGCACGATCTTCCAGCACAAGCACGTCGGCTATCTCCCGACCCGGCTGTCCGCGCTCGAGACCGATGAGCTTCAAGCGCATTTCGAACGGTATCCGCAGTACAAGGTCGCGTTCGAACAGCTCGCGTACGCGCAGCCGCGTCCGATGGAGAATGCGTATCCGGAGATCACGATGCTGATCCGGAACGCGATCGAGAAGGCGATCCTCGATCCGGACGTCACGCCGCAGGAAGCGATGGACGAAGCGGCCGCGAAGGCGGACAAACTGCTCGCGAAGTGACAAGGAGGCAGACATGGCGCGCATTGATTTGATCGACGTGGTGAAGCAGTTCAAGGGGGAAACCGTCATTCCGAAGCTGAACCTGACGATCCGGGAAGGTTCGTTTACGGTGCTGGTCGGCCCGTCGGGCTGTGGCAAGACGACGACGCTGCGCATGATCGCCGGCCTCGAGCGGCAGACGTCCGGCGACATCCTGATCGACGGCGCGTGCGTGAACGACGTTGAGCCGGGCAAGCGCGACGTGGCGATGGTGTTCCAGAATTACGCGCTCTATCCGAACATGACCGTGCGGGAAAACATCGAATTCGGCCTGAAGAACCGGGGCGTGCCCCGGCGGGATCGGGAACGGCTCGTGCGTGACATCTGCGAGATCGTCGATCTGACTCCGTACCTCGACAAGAAGCCGCAGAGCCTCTCCGGCGGCCAGCGGCAGCGCGTCGCCCTCGCCCGTGCGATGGTGAAGCACCCAAAGGTGTTCATCCTGGACGAACCGCTCTCGAATCTGGACGCGAAACTGCGCGTCCATATGCGCACGGAGCTGATTGAACTGCACAGGCGGCTCGGCGCCACGTTCGTCTACGTGACGCACGACCAGACGGAAGCGATGTCGATGGGCGACCGGATCGTCGTCATGCATCGCGGCGAGATCATGCAGGCCGCCGCGCCGATGGAACTTTACGATGACCCGGACAATCTGTTCACCGCGCGGTTCATCGGCACGCCCCCGATGAACGTGCTTCCGATGAACCTGCTGCCGAATCTCGGGACGGAAGGGGGAGGTAGAGCCGAATACGTCGGCTTCCGCCCCGAACACGCCCGGCTTCTGCCCGGATCGGCCGATCCGCCGTCCGACGGGCTCGCGATCGCGGGCAGCATCATCACCCGCGAGAGCCTCGGCGCCGAACACGTGTACCAGCTGCGCACCACAGCCGGAACGTGCTTCGTCAAGCAGTTCCTCCGGCCGTATGCCGGCGGCGACTTCGCGACGGCCGTCGTGCCGCATGACCGGCTGTACTTTTTCGACGGAGAAGGCAGGCGGCTGAGGAACCTCCGCGCGGCGTCCCGGCCGGAGCCGGCGGCCGCGGGGGTGCGCTGACATGCCGATGGTTCCGAAGCGGCTGAAACCCTACGCGATGATCGCCCCCGCGCTCGCCGTGTTCTCCCTGTTCTATCTGTATCCGATCGGTTACATGATTCATCTCAGCTTCCACGAGTGGAATTTCATCAGCCCGGAGAAGACGTACGTCGGCCTGGGCAATTACCGCGAAATGCTGGCGGACGACGTCTTCCTCCAGGTACTGCGGAATTCGGCGCTCTACACCGTCATGACGGTGCTGCTCGCGACCGGCACCGCGCTGCCGCTCGCGCTCTGGCTGAACCGGAAGAGCGGGTTCCACGCCTTCGTGCAGGGCGCCATCTTCTCGCCGCACATCATCTCGCTCGTCTCGGTCTCGCTCCTGTGGAGCTGGCTGATGGATCCCGAATACGGCCTGCTGAACGGCCTGCTGCATTGGTTCGGAATCGGTCCGCTCAAATGGCTGAACGATCCCGGCACGGCGCTCCTGTCGCTCGTGATCGTCGCGGTCTGGAAGAACCTCGGCTACAACACCATCGTCTTCATCGCCGGCCTGCAAAGCATCCCGCCGGAACTGCTCGAGGCGGCGGCGCTTGACCGGTCGAAGCCGTGGACGACCTTCAGGCGCATCATCCTGCCGATGCTGTCGCCGACGTTGTTTTTCCTCGTCATCATCAACCTGATCGGCTCATTCCAGGTGTTTGAGACGATCGCGATCATGACGCAGGGCGGTCCGGTCCATTCGACGAACACGCTGGTCTACTACATTTACGAATACGGGTTCCGGTATTTCAAGATCGGCCATGCGTCGGCGGCGGGCGTCATCCTGCTCGTCATCGTCGGCACGCTGACCCTGGGCTATTTCCGGCTGCTGTCGCGCCGCGTGCATTACTACGGGTAACGGGAGGGGACAGGCATGGCACCGTCTCGCGCCGACGCGCGCCCGGTCTTTGCGACCGGTCGCGGCGCGGGGCGTCCGGCCGCGGCCCGGTTCCGGGCCGCGCTTGACGCCGCGCTTCGCATCGCAAACATCGTCTGCATGCTGCTGCTCGTCTGCGTCTTCGCGCTTCCGTTCGCCTGGATGATCTCGACTTCGCTGAAGACGCTGCCCGAGACGATGCGATTCCCGCCGGACTGGATTCCGGACAGGCCGGTCTGGAGCAATTACGCGGACGCGTGGAACTCGGGACCGTTCCCGAAATATTTCCTGAACAGCCTCATCGTCTCATCCGGCATCCTGGTGCTGCAGTTTCTGACGATCATTCCGGCGGCCTACGCGTTCGCCCGGTTCCGGTTTCCGGGCAGGGGGCTGTTGTTCGGACTGGTCATGGCGACGCTCATGATTCCGCCGCAGCTCATCTTCCTGCCGGTCTACCTGATGCTGAGCGACTGGAAGCTGCTCAACACGCATTTCGCGCTCATCCTGCCGTTCGCCTCCAGCGCCTTCGGCATCTTCCTGCTTCGCCAGTCGTTCCTGCAGACGGCCGGGGAACTGATCGAAGCCGCCCGTCTGGACAACGCGCCGGAATGGAAGATCATGATCCGGATCATGGCGCCGCTCGCCAGACCCGTGCTTGCCACCTTCGCGTTGTTCAGCTTCATTTCGCACTGGAACGACTATTTCTGGCCGCTCGTCATGACGACGAACGAGTCGGCGCGCACGCTGCCCATCGGCATCGCGAAGATCCGGGAGACGGAGGGGACGGCCACCTGGAACGTGCTGATGGCGGCCAACGTCATGCTGGCCGTGCCGGTGCTGCTCGCGTTCTTCGCGGCACAGCGCCATATCATCCGGGCGTTCGTCTACAGCGGCATCAAATGAACAACGCTTCAAATGAACATCCGAACATCGCATCATGCAACTTCACGTTCGGTCAAGGGCAGACAGGACGAATGACGGGACCGCCGACGTTCAGCGGCGGTCCCGTCTGGTTCGACAAAGGTTCCGCGAAACGGCGCGCGGCGTTGTGACAGGCTTCTCGGGGGACGGCGGCTACAATGGGAAATACGTTTGGACATGAACCGAGAGGTGATGGGTGTGTCCCTGGCAGCCAGCCGCATGTTCCGAATCCTGTGGATCGCGCTTGCCGCCGCGCTCGGGCTTGTCCTGGTCCGGCCCGACGTATCCGGCGCGGACGGCGGCGCCGGCGGCGTTCAGCCGCCGACCGGTCGCGCATTCCGGGACCTGCCGTCCCTTCAGGCACTCGCCCAACCGGCCTTCCTCCATGCCGCTTACGGCATGAAATCCGATGCGGCAGCCGCATCGGGAGAAGAACCGAACGCATCCGGCATACCGGCGAACAACCGCGCCGCCGCCCGTTCCGTCGCGGACGCCGCGTTCCGCGGGCATGCGGCCGGCTTGTCCAAACCGGAACATCCCCCGCACGCGAACAGACCTCCATCTATGCAATCCGCATTCCGCCAGGACGTTCTGTCCGGCCCGGCGCCGTCCGTGCGCCGGCCGTTCCCGCAACGACCGGCATCCGGTCAGGGCCCGGAGTCTTCCGATCCCCGGGATTCGCGGCCGGTGCCGGACACCCCCCGGATCCCCGAGCCCGAAGCCGACCAACCGGTCGTGTACGTCGTCACCGCCTATTATCTGAATGTCCGCGCCGAACCCGACAAGACGTCGCCGATCCGCGGCCTGCTCGAGATGGGCGACGAGGTGTCCGTCGTCGGCAAGACGGAGAACGGATGGCTGAAGCTGGAGAACGGCCTGTACATCCACGGCGCGTACGCCGAGCCCGCCGAACCCGGGCGCACAACGGCGAAGAAGACCGGCCGGGAAGTGGTGACGGCTTCGGCGGCGCCTTCCGCGCTTCCCGAACCGGCCGTGCACGGGCCCGGACGGCCCGGCGAAACCCCGGGACCGGAGCCGCTCAGCCGGAAGGTGAAGTCCCCGTCCGGGCTGACGGAGCAAGACATCGCGAAGCTGCTCGAAGGGACGGCGCTCGAAGGCCACGGACTGGAAGAGGCGATCCTCGGCATCGAGGAGGAGTACGGCATCAACGCCCTGTTCACGATCGCGGTCATGAAGCTGGAGAGCGGCAACGGCAAGAGCAGGCTCGCGCGCGAGAAGAACAACCTGTTCGGCCTGAACGCGACGGGCGGGAAAAATTCCAAGGCCTACAGCTTCGAAACGAAGCGCGACAGCGTCTACACATTCGGTTCGCTCATCGCGAAGCGCTACCTTGCCAAAGGCTACACGACGATCGAGAAGGTGGGGAAGAAATATTGCCCCGCCAATCCGAAATGGGCGTCGCTCGTCGAATCGATCATGAAGCGCGATCACCGCAAGCTGAAGCGGACGGCGGTGTGAAGCACTCCGCGGCCGTTTTTTCCGAATGACAAAAGGACAGACACGCGATCCTCCCCGACGGGAAGCCGCATGCCTGTCCGATGCGAAATCCGGTGTTCAAGGGGCCTGCCTGTCGCCTTCCTTGAGCCAGCCGATCAGCTCAAACGCCTTGAAGAGCAGCGACAGGACGATCGCTGTGACCGTCGCCAGCGCCATGCCCTTCAGCTCGAACGTGCCCCATCCGTAATCCCATTTGAGCGTCGTGCCGCTGATCCCGATCACGAGGACGACGGTCGTCAGCACGATGTTCGAGGGCTTCGCATAGTCAACCTTCATTTCGACCAGCATCCGGATGCCTGCGGACGCGATGACGCCGAACAGCATAAGGGAAGCGCCGCCGATGACGGGATCGGGGATCGAGGCGATGAGCGCCGACAGTTTGCCGAAGAACGACATGGCGATCGCGAGGACGGCCGCGCCGCCGATGACCCAGACGGAGTAGACGCGCGTGATCGCCATGACGCCGATGTTCTCGCCGTACGTCGTATTCGGCGTCGAACCGACAAATCCGGAGAGCAGCGTCGACAGGCCGTTGCCGAGGAGCGAACGGTGCAGGCCGGGATCGCGGGAAAGGTCCTTGCCGACCATGTTGCCCGTCACGATGAGGTGGCCGATGTGCTCGGCGATGACGACCAGCGCCGCGGGCGCGATGATCAAAATGGCGGACAGTTCGAACCGCGGCGTCGTAAATTCGGGGAAGGCGAACGCCGAAGCGCCGCCGATCTTGCCGAAATCGACCAGTCCCTGCGACCAGGCGACCAGATAGCCGACGACAAACCCGACAAGAATCGGGATGATGCGCAGGAAGCCGCGGAACAGCACGGTGCCGAGCAGGATGACGAGCAGCGTGGCGGCGGAGGTGACAATCACTTTCGGGTCGTGCGACCAGGACGCGGCGTCCGCGCCTTCGGGAGCAATCCATCCCGCCATCCGCGCCGCGACCGGAATCAGCTCAAGCCCGATGACCGCGACGATCGCGCCCATCGCGGCCGGAGGGAACACGACGTCCAGCCAGCGGGTGCCGACCTTGCCGATCAGGAGCGCGACCGCGATGAAGAGGAGGCCGACAACGACGAAACCGCCGAGAACTTCGGCGTAGCCGGCGCCCTTCTCGAACATGACGAACGTCACGGGCGAGATGAACGCGAAGCTGGAGCCGAGATAGGCCGGAATCCGGCCCTTGCAGATGAACAGGTAGAGCAGCGTGCCGATCCCGTTCATGAGGAGCACCGTCGCGGGATCGACGCCGAAGATGACCGGGACGAGCACGGTGGAGCCGAACATCGCGAACAAATGCTGCAGGCTGAGCAGGATGCCGGGCCCGAGGGAGGGCCGCTCGTGAACTTGCAGGACTGGTTGCATATGGTTCCTCCGGTTTTCGATAAATTTTCGATAAATTTCGAAAGGATGCGCGAAAAATCAAGCCGATCCATTATACCATCCGTGTGCCTTCCGTGCCAGAAGAAAGCGGGCACGCGACGGCCCGTCACCGGCCCCCGGACAACCGCCCTTTTATCCTGAGAAAATCGGAGAAATCCGGTGATAGCCTGCGAAATAAAAGGGTTTTTCCGGTATGTCAGCCAATTGTCCCGCTTGATCGGATTGCAATGAGCGTTTTACTCTTTTGTTAGCAAACAATGCTAACGAGTGCTAACACCGCGGAAAGATGAACGTTCCCTCATCTGAACCGTTTCTTGCCGGATGCCCGCCGGAGCGGGCCTTCGCAGCAGGAAACATTTGGATCAGGGCGTTCTTCTTTTTTCCCCAAACATTCCACGTGTGTCGGGAGGGATTGGAAGCATGAAGGCTTTGCTGCTCGCAGGAGGTTTCGGCACCCGCATGCGACCGCTGACCGAGAGGCTTCCGAAACCGATGGCACCGGTCGGCAATCGGCCCTGGCTCGAACATCTGATTGCCGGCTTGAAGGAACAGGGAATACGGGAATTCGTAATCGCGGTCAAGCATTATCCGGAGCGGATCACGGAATATTTCGGCGACGGCCGGAAATGGGGCGTGAGCATCCGCTACGCGCAGGAGCCGGTGCCGCTCGGGACGGCCGGCGCCATCAAGAACGCCGAAAATTGGCTCGACGGGCGCTTCGTCGCCATCAACGCCGACGTCGTGCACCATGCGGACATCCGCGCGCTCGCGGCGGAGCATGAACGAACCGGCGCGCTCGTCACGATCGGGCTCGTCGAAGTCGCGGATCCGTCCCAGTTCGGCGTCGTCGAGCAGACGGAAGACGGACGGATCGTCCGCTTCGTCGAGAAGCCGCCTCGCGAGGAGGCGCCCTCGAACCGGATCAACGCCGGCATCTACATCATGGAGCCGGAAGTCCTGAAGAAGATTCCGTCGGGACGGGAGGTATCGATCGAGCGCGAGACGTTCCCGCAGCTCATCGCCGAAGGATGCCGCGTACAGGGCGTCCCGATCGGCGGATACTGGATGGACATGGGCACGAGCGAGCGCTACCGTCGCATCCACTGGGATCTGCTAGACGGGAAGCTTGAGCTCGAACTGCGGGAGAAGGAACGCGGCGGCGGCATCCGGATCGGCGAGGGCACCGAGATCGCGCAGGGCGCGATGCTCGTGCCGCCGGTGCTCGTCGGAAGCCGCGTGAAGATCGGCGAACGAGCCGTCGTCGGACCGTACGCGGTCATCGGCGACGACTGCGTCATCGGGCGGGGTGCCAAAATCACCCATTCGATCCTGTGGGACCGGTGCACGGCGGCCGAAGCGGCGCAGCTCAACCGGTGCATCGTCGGCAGCGGCCTCAAAATCGGTTCGCGACACCTGCTGCACGAGGCGGTCGTGAACGTCATTCCGGAGGCCGAGACGATATGACGCGGATCGCATACATCGGCACCTATGTCCCGAGACGCTGCGGCATCGCGACGTTCACCCACCATCTCCGGCAGGCCGTCGGCGCGGCCTCCGGCGGGAAGGGTGCCGACCTCGTGATCGCGATGGAAAACCAACCGGGCGAACGCACGTACGGAAGCGGCGTCCTTCCGATCGCGGCGGACGTACGCTCCGAATACCGCCGTGCGGCGGAACGCATCCGGACATTCGGAGCCGACATCGTCTCGCTTCAGCACGAATTCGGCATCTTCGGCGGCGAAGCCGGCGAGTACGTGCTCGACTTGCTGGAATCGCTGCAACGGATGGGCATCCCGGTCGTCACGACGTTCCATACGGTGTTCGAACATCCGGAGGAACCGTATCGCGGCGTGCAGCAGCGCGTCGCCGACCTGAGCGACCGGATCATCGTCATGACCCGAACGGCCGTCCGCTACGTCGCCGAAGCGTTTGGCGTGCCCGCCGAACGGATCGTGTACATCCCGCACGGCACGCCGCAGCCGCCCCGCGACGGGCGGGAAGAACTCCGCAGGCGCCTCGGCTGGAGCGGACGGAAGGTCATCATGAGCTTCGGCCTGCTGAGCAGGGGCAAGGGGCTCGAGACGATCATCCGGGCGTTGCCCGGCGTCATCCGGCGCGTTCCCGACGCGCTGTATGCGATCGTCGGACAGACGCATCCGGAAATCCTGAAAGTCGAAGGAGAGTCGTACCGCGACAAACTTCGCGCGCTGGCGGAGGAACTCGGCGTCGGCGAACACCTGATCATGATCAACCGCTACATGGACGAAAAAGAAATCACCGAAATGCTGACCGCCTGCGACGTCTACGTCACGCCGTATCCGGGCATGCAGCAGATCACGTCCGGCACGCTGGCCTACGCGGTCGGCCTCGGCCGGCCGGTGCTCAGCACGCCGTATGTCTACGCGCGGGATCTGCTCGGGGACATTCCGGAGCTGCTCGTTGATCCCGCCGATACCGGCGCCTGGACCGAAGCGCTGGCCGAACTGCTCGGCTCGGAAGAAACGCTCGCGCGAATCGGGCGGAAGATCGCCAAGATCGGAGCATCAATGCATTGGCCGGCCGTCGGCCGCGAACACCTGAAACTGTTCCGGCGCGTCGCCCGGGATCCGGGCGTCACGGCCGCGACGGCGGAAGGATGGGATGCAGGATGACGGTGAGCCTGACAACGGAACGCAAAACGGCGCGGGAAGTCCGGTTCCGTCACCTGCGACGGATGACGGACGACACCGGACTGCTGGAGCATGCGGTCGGCAAAATTCCGCGCCGCGCCGAAGGCTATACGACGGATGACAACGCGCGCGCCCTGTGGGCCTGCGTTGAATGGATCGACTTGAACCCGGAACTGGCCGAGGAGGAGCGGCTGCCGGAGCTCGCGGAGCGCTACGTCGGGTTTCTGTACTGGGCCCGGAAACCGGACGGCAGCTTCCACAACAACTTCGATTACGAACGGAAGCCCGAATCGGAGGAACCGTCGGACGATTGTCTCGGACGGACGATCTGGGCGCTTGCCCGCACCTATGTCTCGCCGTTCGGCAAGCGGTTGACGCCCGCGGTGCCGGAGCTGCTGGCCGCCGCGCTGGCCGCCGCGAAATCCATGACGTTTCACCGCGGCATTGCCTACACGCTGGCCGCCTGCGCCCTGCTGGAGCTTGCGGAGAGCCCCGCAGGCCGGCCGGATGATCCGGCTTCGCCGCTGTCGAAAGCACGAATCAGGGATCTCGCCGAAAAGCTGACCCGGCGGCTGCTCGACAGCTACGCCCGCGAATCCGGCCCCGGCTGGCGCTGGTTCGAGCCGGTCATGACCTACAGCAACGGCCTTCTCCCTTGGTCGCTGTTCGAAGCCTACGCCGCGTTCGGCGGGGAAGAGACGCTGCGAACGGCCCGCGACACGTTCCGCTTCCTGGCCGAGCGGATGGCCGCTCCCGCCGGCACGATCCGGCCGATCGGCAATCGCGGATGGTGCACGCGGAAAGGGACCGCCCGCTGGGATCAGCAGCCGGTCGAGGCGCTCAAGTTGGCGCTCGCCGCCGATGCCGGCTACCGGGTGACGGGAGAGCGGGAGTACCGCGACATCGCGCTTGCGTGCCGGGCATGGTTCCACGGCCGCAACGACTGCGGAACGCCGCTCGCCGATCCGGCGGACGGCTCTTGCTGCGACGGGCTGACGCCCGACGGGCCGAACCCGAACCGGGGCGCCGAATCGACGATCGCCTGGATGCTCACGGAAGCGATCGTGCAGCGGATGACGGCCTGAAGGAACCCGGCAGGCAACGGCTCAGTCGCGAAGCGCCAGGAATATCGCGAGCGGCAGGAAGCAGCCGGACAAGAGGGCGATGGCGAGTCCGGCTGCCGCTCCGCCGCCGCGCCAGTTGGCCCAGGCCTGCGCGAGCGTATAGCCGGTCAGCCCGAGCGCGATCAAGATCATCAGCATGCCGTAACATCACCCTTCCTTTCGCTTCGTTTGCATGTAAGGCGTCCGCTGCTTCCCGAAGTTCTCGAGCCTCAGTTCCACCTTCACATCCACCTTCGCCTTCTTGAAATGCTTCGACCATCCGTAGGCCTGGTAAGCGGGCATCGTCATGAAATGCTTCCTCGCGAACAGCTCCCACTCGAACGGGTCGCCCGGGAACTTCTTCTGGGACAGGCGGATCACCTCCAGCAGCTCGCTTTCGATCTGCTCCTTCAGATGCTTGATCAGCATCCGCTGCATCTCCGGATCCGTCGCGTAGGGTTCGAGGCTCGTGAAGGACAAAAGCTGGATGCGCAGCGGCAGCGTGACGTGGATACGCGGCACCTCCTTGCGCAGATCGAACTTGATCTTCGTGTTGCCGTTCTTGAATAACCGCACGGTGACCATCGCATCCTCTTCCAGCGGATCGGAGAACGACGTGATGAACGCATCGACGCTCGCTTTGTGGCGCAGCATCTGCACCCAGCGCATCTGCTCGCCCGTCAGCGTGCCGACCATCCGGCCGTTGTGGAAGACGGCAGCGCCTATCATCTGCACCGGGTCACCCGCACGCTTCGGTACCTGCCCGGCCAGGTAGGCGTCCTCGTGACGCGACACGCGGTGGTTGTGCTGCCGGGCTGTCGCATAGATCGCGAGAAACATCGAGTCGGTGACCTGCTGCTGCAGATACTGGTTCAACGTCGAGAACGGCACGTAACCCGTCTCCATCCAGCGCTGCTGCATGAGCTCGTAATATTTGTGCGGCCGCGTTTCGAGCCTCGGACGGTTCTTCATGATGAAATCGAACGCCTTCTCCCGGCTGACGATCATCGCGACTTCCCGGCGCAGCTCCGGATCGCGGATCGCCGCGCCCGCGATGTGGGGGAAAATTTCGTCCCGGGCGAGCTCCTCGCTGACGATCATCGTCTTCAGATGGGCGAAGTTGATCGTCCGCGTGATGACCGTGTTCGCGAGCTCCTTCGCGGACAGGATGTCGGAGGAGGTGAAGCGGATCGTATCGCTCGGCGGCTCGCCTTCCGCGGTGCCGATGTCGCTCGAGCCGATCTGCGGATTCGCGATCTGAAACGTCACCTCCACCGTGTTCCGAGGCCCCTTGTCGAGCCCGATGACGACGACGAACGCCTGCTCCTCGAGCTCGAGCTTGTCCCAGCAGCCGGAGAGGAGGCACAGGGACAGAAGCGCCGCGCATTCAAGCATTCGCCTGAGGATTCGGTTGCGCTTGCGGTTGCGGGTGTTGCGGACTGTCATGGCGACTCCTCCGGATCCGGTCAAGCATCCAGATGATGAAGGGCAGCGCCCCATAGAGCAGGGTGCTGTAGCTCATGAGCAACTCCCAGTAGCTGCGGACCTGCTCGGTGTTGCCGGGGACGAGCCCGATGAAGAAGATCAGCCCGGCCATCGGAATCTGCAGCTTCCGGTGGTCGCTCGCGCGCACCGCGTGTCCGAAGAGATAGGCAAGCAGGTAGATGTAGAACGCGAAATAGACGACGGAGATCAGCAGCCAGAAGGCGATGAAGAACGATTCCGCGTGCGTGAACACCCGGCCGAACGACGTGTTCTTCGTCAGCTGCTGGAACGGATAGGCGATATGGATGATCTCCGGGTAGTCGAACACGGAGACATAGACCGCCATCAGAAATGAAATTTTCAGGCTCGAGATGACGAACCCGAGGGCCGATCCGATCCGGAACGCCTTGAACGAGCTCACCCGGGGCACGAGCGCGGTCGCGAGGATGATCTCGCCGAACATTGCGCTGTGCATGAGGCCGGTTTCGACGATTTTCAGCGGACCCGGCCCCAACCACGGGAACAGGCGCAGCCAGTCGATGTCCTGCCACATGATCGAGACGAGCAGCACGATTGCACCTTCGATCGGGAAGATGATCAGCCAGGATATGCGCGCGATGGCCGCAAAGCCTCGATGCGCAACGTAGAGCGCCGCGGCCAGCAGCATGAGATACAGCGCGTAGAGGGGCGTCCGCTGATAGACCATGACGTTGATGATGTCGACATAGCCGCGGCTCGTCACCGACGTCATGAGCAGCGCGGCCGCGAACAGCAGCAGGCAGATGAGCGCGCCGCCGAATTTGCCGCCGATCGCAAAGACGATTTCCGGCAGTCCCTGTCCCGGGTGGCGTTTCAGAACGGACATGAGCACCACGTACGCGATCAGCATGAACCCGAGCGAAAGCAGCGGGATCATCCAACCCGCGGTCTGGCCCGAGTCAAACAGAATCGTCGTCGTGATGTCCGACAGCTTCATCCCGACCGCGATCAGGAAGATGGACGTGAACTCGCGGCCGCCGACTTTCTCTTCCTGCAAGGCGCTCATGGCTTCGATTTCCTCTCCGGTCTCCGCACGGCGTCCCGCGGATTCAGGTTGTGCGGACGGATCCGCTCCTTGTGTACCGGCAGCCGAAGAATCATGTCGGCCGACGAACGGTAATGGGGGGTGAGCGGCGACAGGAACGGCACGCCGTAGCTCGTGTATGTCGTCAGATAGGCGAGAATGCAGGCGAGGGCGAGCGCGATGCCGTAGAAGCCCATGAACGCCCCCGCAAACAGCAGGATGAAGCGCGTGATCCGGACCGTCACGTTCAGGCTGGGTTCCGGTATCGTGAACGACGAGATGCCGGTGATCGCAACGATGACGACGAGGATCGGGCTGATGATGTTCGCCTCGACGGCCGCCTGCCCGAGGATCAGCGCGCCGACGATGCCGATCGTCGGACCGATGACGGTCGGCACGCGGATCGCCGCTTCCCGGACGAGCTCGAACGCGAACTCCATGAGCAGCACTTCGAGCAGGGCGGGGAACGGGACCTTCTCCCGCGTGGCCGCGATCGCGAGCAGGAGATCGCTCGGGATCATTTCCTCATGGAACGTCGAGACCGCGATGTAGACGGACGGCGTCAGGACGGCGACGAACAGGGCCAGCAGCCGGATGATGCGCATGAAGTTGCTGTAGGCCCACCGCATGTAGTGGTCCTCCGCCGAATGGACGAGCGACCAGAGCGTGATCGGCAGGACCATCGCGGCGGGCGAGTTGTCCATGAGCAGGATGACGTGGCCTTCGAGCAGAAAGGCGCACGCCCGGTCCGGCCGTTCCGTGTGGAGCGCGTTCGGTACCAGCGAGTACGGATTCTCGTCGATGTATTGTTCGAGCAGCGGCAGGGACGTGACGGCGTCCGTCCTTACCTCCCGGATCCGCCGCTTCACCTCGTCCACGATGTTCGGATCCGCCAGATCCTTCACGTACATGAGCGTCACTTCGCTCGCCGCGCGGTCGCCGATGGTGAGCGTCTCCGCGACCAGATGGCGGTCCCGGAGATATTTGCGGACCAGCGAACGGTTGAAGGCCGCCGATTCGGTAAAGGCTTCCTTCGGGCCGCGGATGACGTGCTCGACGATGGGCTCCGGCACCTGGCGCGATTCGAATCCGCGCGTCTCGAAGAGCAGCGCACGGTCCGCGCCCTCGATCAGCAAGACCGTCCAGCCGTTCAGCAGATCCCCATTAATTTCGTCGAACGTTTCCGCAGCCTTGCCGGTGCGGTGCGTCACAATCTCGAGCCGCACGACGTCGAGGGGGTCGGCGTTCTTGAACTCCGAAGGACCGCGCGCCACCAGCGGCTCAATGATCCGCCTCTCGATCTCCTCGATGTCCGCCGCGCCTTCCAGATAGAGGACGGCGGCGTCGCGTTTCAGCGCAGCGACGACCAGGTTGCGGATGACGAGCGACTGGTTCTGCGGCCAGGAGAAATCCCGCTTGAGCCGCTCCAGATTGGCGGCCAGTTGGGCAGAGAGTTCCGTCTTTCCGTCCTGCCGCGTCGTCATGCCGTTCCCTCCCGTCCGGATGTCGCGGAGATTTCGACCGTTATAGTGTTGGCTTTTCCATGGCGGAAATATGTAAGTCCAGCGCAACCTTGCCGATCCCGGAAGCGCCGTTTTCTGTTACAATGGCGATATACGCGCGGGACAAACGGGAAGGTGGCTCGCATTGCCCAATTTGAAAACGCTTTATCGCAACCTGCGCATCAAATACAAGCTGCTCGTGCTCATCACGGGGGTCATCGCGACGTTCGGCCTCCTGATCGTCGTCGTGCAGCGATACGCGTTCGAGGTGTACGACCGCGAGATCTACGAGCAATCCTCGTCCGCCCTGAACCAGACGGCGGCGGCGATCGAGAACGAGCTGCGCAAGGTGCAGCAGCAGTCGTACCGCATGGCGGTCGACGAGGTGATCCAGGAGCAGCTCCGGAAGATCAAGGAAGCCGGCAGCGAATACGACCGCTACATGGCGTCGTTCCAGATCCGGGAGCGGCTCGTGCTGATCGGGGGATTGGACAACCACGTCCGCTCGGTGCAGCTGATCGACGCGGCCGGCGGGGAGTACGCCGTGGGGCGCGCGCCGGTGACGTATTCGGGGAACCGGATCCGGCTGCTTGAACGGGAGACGGCGCTGACGGAGGGCGCCAACACCTGGATCGAGCCGGACGAGGAGGACGGCGCGCTCGCCGCGGCCCGGCTCATCCGCTCGTATGAGCAGCTCAGCCTCGAGAAGCTCGGCATTCTCGCGATCCGGATCGACATGAGCCGGCTGACCGCCGACGTGGCGGGCGCCTCGCTGCCGGACCGGGCGTCGCTCATCATCTACGGCCGGGAGCGGACGATCTTCGGCCCGGCGGAATTCGGAAAGCATGAACGGCTGCTCCGGGAATACGCGGGCGCATCGGACAGCGGCTACGGCATCGTCGAACTGGAGGGCAGCCGCTATTTCCTCACGTATCTGCCTTCCGCCTACACCGAATGGACGTACGTGACGCTCATTCCGTACGACGACATTTTCCACCGGCTGGCCGACGTGAAGCATCTCACGCTGCTTGCGTATCTGTTCCTGTTCATGCTGGCCGTCTTCTTCGCGTTCCGCTTCGCGCGCGGCATCACCAGGCCGATCGAGAAATTGAGCGCGAAAATGAAGCGGGTGCAGATGGGCAATTTCACCTGGGAAGACGACGAGGACCGGCGGGACATGCCGATGGACGAGACCGGGCAGCTGCACCGCAATTTCCGCATCATGCTGCAACGGATCGACGAGCTCGTGCGCGAAGGCTACGCGCGGCAGCTGGCCGTGAAGGAGTCCGAGTTCAAGGCGCTGCAGGCGCAGATCAACCCGCATTTTCTGTACAACACGCTGGAGACGATCAACTGGTCGGCGAAGATGGCCGGTCAGCGTCACATCTCGAGCATGGTCGAATCGCTCGGCTTCCTGCTGCGCAGCTCGATCAGCCTGAAGGAGCCGCTCATTCCGCTCGCGCAGGAGCTCGAGATCGTGTCGCACTACATCAACATCCAGCGCATCCGGTTCGAGGAGCGGCTCGATTTCCGGATGCGGGTGCCGGATGCGCTCATGCCGGCGCTGATCCCGAAGCTGTCGCTGCAGCCGCTCGTCGAGAACGCCGTCAATTACGCGCTCGAGAAGATGACGGACACCTGCGTCATCGCGATTGCCGCGGAGGAGAAGGACGGCCTGGTCGAATTGACGGTGAGTGACAACGGGCCGGGCATGGACGAGTCGTACCTCGCGCGCCTGAAGTCGGGCGAGGTGAAGCCGCAGGGGTCGGGTGTGGGGCTCAGGAACATCGACGAGCGGATCAAGCTGCTGTTCGGCGAAATCTACGGCATCGACATCGAGAGCCGGCGCGGCGAGGGCACGCGGGTCAGACTGCGGCTGCCGAAGCGGGAGGGAGGAGCAAGCCATGTACAGCGTGCTGCTGGTCGATGACGAACGGATCATTCTGGAGGGCATCTCCGCGATCATGGACTGGGAGGCGTGCGGCACGAAGCTGGTCGGCACGGCCCGCAACGGGCTGGAAGCGAAGGAGCTCGCCGAGCGGGAGAAGCCGGACATCATCATCACCGACATCCGGATGCCCGGCATGGACGGCCTCCAGCTCGTCGAAGCCGTGAAGGAGACGCTGCCGGATACCGAATTCATCATGCTGTCCGGATTCGGCGATTTCGAATACGCGCGCACCGCGATGCGCTTCGGCGTGAAGCATTACCTGACGAAGCCGTGCAACGAGCGGGCGATCGAGGAGGCGCTGAAGGCCACCGTCGCCGATCTCGACCGGCGCCTCAGCCGGGAGGCGTTCATCCGCCAGACGGAGGAGCGGCTTGCGAAGGTGCTGCCGCACGCGCGCGAGCGGATGCTGCAGGAGCTCGTGACGAACAAGACGTACGGCCGCAACGACTGGGAGCGCATCGTCCGGCTGGCGGGATTGCCCGGGGACGGGGGAAAGGTGCGGGTGCTCGTGTTCGAGCCGGAGGGCGAGCCCGAATTCGAGCTGTTGTTCGCGCTGAAGAACATGGCGGAAGAGCTGCTGGCCTCCCGGGTGCTGCTCGGCACGGCGGACGGCCGGCAGGTGATCCTGCTCGTCGATGGCGAGGCGGAGCCGGATCTCATCGCGGCCGGCGTCGAGACCGTGCTCAAGACGTTCGCCCGCTTCTACCGCCGCGAGGCGACGGCCGCGCTCAGCGAGCCCGGAGACGCGGCCGAGGCGCGGCGCCTGTACCGGGAAGCGCTCGGATGCCTCGCGTACCGCTTCTATCTGGGCGAAGGCATCCTGATCACGAAGCGCGAACTGGAGGCCGTTCCTTCCGGGACGGAAGTCGAGCCCCCGGCGATCGACGAAGAGCGGCTCTGGCTGCTCGTGAAATCCGGCCATTGGGAGCCGGCACGGCAGATGCTCGACGCGTTCTTTGAAGCGCTCGCGCGGATGCGTCCGTCCGCGGCCGAGGCGAAATCGGTGCTCATCCCGCTGTATGTCGGCTGCATGCGACAGGGAGATCCCGCGCTGCTCGATTTCCGCATGAAGGCGATCGAAACGTTCGACCGGCTCGACACGCTGCTGGCCATGACCGAATTCGTCGCCCGGGCGGTCCGGGAAGTGTGCGAGGCGAACTACGAGCGTCACCGGACCCGCCATTCCGAAATCGTGGAGAAGCTGAAGGCCTGCGTCCGCGAACATCTCGCCAACCCGCAATTGTCGCTCCATTGGGCGGCGCGCGAGGTGCTGTTCATGAACCCCGACTATCTCGGCAAGCTGTTCCGCCAGACGACGGGGGAGAAATTTTCCCAATACGTCACCCGGCTCCGCATCGAGAAGGCGATCGAGCTGATCCGGGAGGCGGACGATGTGAAGGTGTACGAGATCGCGGACCGAATCGGCTTCGGCGACAATCCGCAGTATTTCAGCCAGGTGTTCAAGAAGCACACCGGCTTCACGCCCTCCGAATACAAGCGCTCGCTCTGACGCACCCTGCGGCATTGAAAGCGCGTCTCGGATTTTTGAACATTCCGCACGGAATTTTGCATTCCGGCAGCGGGTCCTTTTCACCCATAATGAAAGCGCAATCTTTGCATAAACACAACGAGAGGGGATGCATACAACATGAGACGCGCATGGATGCTGCTGCTCACCGCGCTTCTCGCGATCGCGCTCGCCGCTTGCGGCGGCGGGGCGAAGAACGCGGAAGATGGCGGAAGCGGTGAAGGAGGTTCCCCGCAGGCTTCGGGAAACGCTTCCGGCGGATCTTCGGACGGCGGTTCGAAGGATCCCGAGCCGGTCACGCTCCGGATCGCCTGGTGGGGTTCGCAGCCGCGCCACGACTACACGCTGCAGGTCATCGAGATGTACCAGCAGAAGCATCCGCACGTGAAGCTCGAGCCGGAATACGCGAACTTCGACGACTACTGGAAGAAGCTGGCTCCCCAGGCGGCGGCAAACGACCTGCCGGACATCATCCAGATGGACATCTCGTATATCTCGCAATACGGCGCCAACGGCCAGCTCGAGGATTTGACGCCGTACCTCGGCTCGATCATCAACATCGACCACATCAGCGAAAATGCGATCTCCGGCGGCAAGATCGGGGACAAGCTCTACGGATTCAACATCGGCGTCAACACGATCCAGTTCCAGTATGATCCCGAGCTGCTCAAGCGGCTGGGCGTCGACACGCTCGACGAGAACTGGACCTGGGACGATTATTACGAGCTGGCGGGCAAGGCGAGCGAAGCCGGGCTCTACTTCGACAGCGGCTTCCGTCCGGAGGTGTTCTTCGGCTACTACCTGCGCACGAAGGGCCAGCATCTGTACAGCCCGGACGGCACGTCGCTCGGCTATGACGACGATCAGCTGTTCATCGATTTCTTCGCGCCGCTGGCGAAGCTCGTCGCGGACGGCGACGCGCCGACGCCGGACGTAAAGGCGCAGGTCAAGGGCCTCGAGGATGACCTGCTCGTCAAGGGGCAGCAGGTCGGCATCTGGCAGTGGACGAACCAGTTCGTCGCCCTGCAGCAGGTCGCAAACCGGCCGCTCGAAATGCACCACATGCCGGGCCCGAACCGCGAGCAGGGGCTGTATCTGAAGCCGTCGATGTACTTTTCGATTTCGAAGAACTCGAAGCACAAGGAAGAAGCGGCCCGGTTCATCGATTTCTGGGTCAACGACATCGAGGCGAACAAGCTGATCAAGGGCGACCGCGGCGTGCCGGTCAACAGCCAGGTGATCGAAGCGGTGAAGCCGACGCTCGATCCCGCCCTGGTCAAAGTCTTCGACTACGTGGCATGGGCGCAGGAAAACAGCTCGCCGATGGACCCGCCGGATCCGCCCGGCGCAGCCGAAGTCATCGCGTTGTTCAAGGAAGTGACGGAAGCGATGGATTTCGGCAAGCTGTCGCCTGAAGACGCGGCCAAGCGGTTCCGCGAAGAGGCGAACGCGATCCTGACCAAGAACAAGTGATGTCCATGCGGTTCGCAGCCTGGCGTGAGACCCTGACCGGATACGCGTTCATCAGTCCGTTCCTGCTCGGCTTCCTGATCTTCACCGCGTTTCCGATCGCGGCTTCGCTGTACCTGTCGTTCACGGACTACAACCTGTTCTCGCCGCCGTCCTGGGTCGGATTGGAGCAGTACCAGACGATGTTCACGGGCGATCCGAAGTTCTGGAAATCGCTCCGGGTGACGTTCATCTACGTCTTCGCCGGCGTGCCGCTCAGGCTGTCGTTCGCGCTCCTGGTCGCCCTGCTGCTGAACCGCGCCTCGCGGGCGATCGGCGTCTATCGAACGGTGTACTACCTGCCCTCGATCATCGGGGGCAGCGTCGCCGTTTCGATCATGTGGCGCAACCTGTACGGCGACGAAGGGGTCATCAACAAGGCGCTCAACTTTTTCGGTCTGGAGAGCGTGCGCTGGTTCGCCGATCCGCTCGCCGCGCTCTGGATGCTCATCACGCTGTCGGTCTGGCAGTTCGGTTCGTCGATGCTCATTTTTCTGGCCGGCCTGAAGAACATTCCGCCGAGTCTGTATGAAGCGGCTTCCGTCGACGGCGCGAACGTGTTGCAGCGGTTCATCCGCATCACGATGCCGATGCTGACGCCGGTCGTCCTGTTCAACCTGATCATGCAGACGATCGCGGCGTTCATGACGTTCATCCCGGCGTACATCATCTCGAAGGGCGAGGGCGGACCGCTCGACGGCACGCTGCTCTATTCGCTCTATCTGTTCCGGCGCGCCTTCGTCTTCTACGACATGGGCTATGCCGCGGCGATGGCGTGGGTGCTGCTGACGATCGTCGCCTTGCTGACGGCGCTCGTCTTCTTCACGTCGAAATACTGGGTGTTCTACGAGACGAAGGAGGATTGAAGCCATGGCCGGCAGAAGACTGCGTTGGATCGCCTGGCACCTTGCGGCCGCGGGCGGCGCTTTCCTGATGGTGTACCCGGTCCTCTGGCTGTTCTTGAGCTCGTTCAAGAAGAGCGAGCTGATCTTCGTCACGTCGGGCAGTCTCATCCCCGATCCCTGGGTCTGGGAGAACTACGTGACCGGCTGGCAGGGCATCGGCGGCCTCCATTTCGGCGTCTTCATCAAGAACTCGCTCGTCCTCGTCGTGCTGGCGACGATCGGGGCCGTGCTGTCGTCGGCGCTCGTCGCCTTCGGGTTCGCGCGGCTGAAGTTCATGGGGAACCGGTTCTGGTTCTCCGTCATGATGCTGACGCTCATGCTGCCGTTCGAGGTGACGCTCGTGCCGCAGTACATCCTGTTCTCGGAGCTCGGCTGGCTCAACTCGATCAAGCCGATCGTCGTGCCGGCCTGGTTCGGCGCGCCGTTCTTCATCTTCCTCATGATCCAGTTCATCCGGACGATTCCGGCCGAGCTGGACGAGGCGGCGACGATCGACGGCTGCGGCAAGTTCCGGCTGTTCTGGCGCATCATCGTGCCGCTCATCATGCCGGCGATGGCGACGTCCGCCATCTTCTCGTTCTACTGGCGTTGGGAAGACCTGCTCGGCCCGCTGCTCTATCTGAACCGGCCCAGCCTGTATCCGGTGTCGATGGCGCTGAAGATGTATCTCGACGCCGAGACGATTTCAAACTGGGGCGCCATGTTCGCGATGTCGGTTGTGAGCCTCATTCCGGTGCTGATCGTGTTCTTCCTGTTCCAGCGGCAGATCGTCGAGGGGATCAGCACGACCGGCCTGAAGGGGTAGGAGGAAAACCGGTACCATGACGGAAGGAGTGGAGGAAGTGCCGCCGCTTGTATTTGACGAAGAGGTGGTGCGCGACGCGATCGACCGGGTCGTCGAGCGGACGTTCCGCATGGATTTCAACTGGGACTGGCCGGGCGGCGTCGCGTTCTACGGGGTATGCGAGGCGTATGAAGCGACGGGGAAGAAGGAATACATCGAGCGGGTAAAGGAGTGGGTCGACGAGCAGCTCGAAGACGGATTGCCGAAGCTGTCCGTGAACGGCGTCTCGATCGGCCACGCGCTCATCTCGCTCTACCAGTACACGGAGGACCGCCGCTATCTGGACGCGGCGCGCCAATTGGCGGATTACCTCGCCCACGAGGCGCCGCGCTTCGGGGACGGCATCATCCAGCATACCGTCAACTCGGTCGAGTACGAGTTCCCGGAGCAGGCGTGGGTCGACACGATGATGATGGCCGGGCTGTTCCTCGTGCGGTTCGGGGCTCTGCTCGGCGCGGAAGGGGAGGGCCGGCCGTATTTCCGCGACGGGATTCGCCAGTACCACGGCCATGAGGACCTGCTGCAGGACGAGACGACGAACCTCTATTATCACGGCTGGGACAACATCGCGGGGAACCACATGTCCGGCGTGTTCTGGGCCCGCGGCAACGCGTGGGCGGCGCTGACGATGGCGAAGGCGCTCCCGCTCATCCACGTGAAGGACCCGTCGTACATGATCATCGACGGTTCGCTGCGCGATCTGTGCAGCGCGCTCGTCCGCCTGCAGGCCGAGGACGGGCTGTGGCACACGGTGCTCGACGATCCGTCCTCGTACACGGAGACGTCCGGCTCGGCGGGCATCGCGGCCGCGTTGCTGTCGCGCGGCGCGATCTACAACAAGGCGGTCAACCGGGCGACGGAAGGGATCCTCGCCCGGATCGCGCCGGACGGGTCGGTCCGCGGCGTCTCGGCCGGTACGGCCGTCATGTTCGACGCCGAAGGGTACAAGGGCGTCACGAGCAAGCGGGTGCAGGGATGGGGGCAGGGACTCGTGCTCGTGTTCCTGGCGGATCTTCTGCGTTCGAAGTCGCGCGTGTTCGGATGAATCCGGCGAGGCCGCGCGCGGCCTTGTCTGCGCAGAAACTCCCCGGCAGTAACGTGCCGGGGAGTTTCTGTGCAACGGAACGACGGAATTCCGTTAACGCTTTCCGGCAATCAAAAGACGATGCCGATCTTGCCGAAGTGCCGGCCTTCGCCGAGCGCCTTGAGCGCGTCGATCGCCTGGTCGAACGGATAGACGCGGTCAATGACCGGCCTCAGTCCGCTCGCCGCGATGGCGCGGTTCATCGCCTCGAACATGTCCCGGCTGCCGACGTTGATGCCCTGCAGCCGCGCGCGCTTGAGAAACGTCGGCACAAGCTGCAGCCCGTCCGCGGCTGAACCGGACATGATGCCGATCAGGCAGACGGTGCCGCCCGGGCGGATCGCCGCCACCGACCGATTGAGCGTCATAGCTCCGCCGATGTCGACGACGAGGTCCGCGCCGCGGCCGTCCGTCCACTCGATGACGCGCCGGTCCCAGTCCGGTTCCGCGGTGTAGAGGACGCCGGCGTCGGCGCCGAGCTGAAGCGCCCGCCGCAGCTTCTCTTCGCTGCCGGAGACGACGAAGACGCGCGCGCCGTGCAGCTTGGCGAACTGGAGGGCGAAGATGGAGACGCCGCCCGTTCCTTGCACGACGACCGCGTCGCCGGCCCGCACGCGCCCGACTTCGGCGATCGCCTGCCAGGCGGTCAGCCCGGCGATCGGCAGGGCGGCCGCCTCCGCGTCCGTCAGATGCTCCGGCACGCGGACGATGCCGTCTTCCGGCAGGACGACGTATTCCGCAAGCACGCCGTCCAGCGGGGCGCCGAGGCCGCGGTTCTGCCAGCCGATCGGCGGATCGCCGGTGATCCAGCCCTGGGCGAACGTCCCGGCGACCCGGTCGCCGACGCGAAAACGACTTACGCCCGGACCGAGTTCGACAATCTCTCCGACGCCGTCGGACACCGGAATGACCGGAAACGCGAGATCCGGAAAATAGAATCCGTCGATCACCCCGAGATCGCGCGGATTGAGCGAGACGGCCCGCATCCGGATGAGCGCTTCGCCCGGACCGGGAACGGGTACGGGCCGCTCGGCGAGGCGCAGCTTGTCCAGACCGAAGCCTTGCAGCTCATAAACTTTCATCCTGGTTACCACTCCTTCAAATCCGGGATAGACATAACGTAGCCGATCTTCTATGCTGTGGGAAGAAGGCACTTTTAAGTGCGCTGCGCACGTTCAGGTGCGCCATGAAAGGAGCGGAGGACGGATGAAGAAACCGGACGCCGCATTGGGCGACATTTCGCTCGGCGATTGCCTGTACCGGCGGGTGCTCGAGCTGCTCGAGAGCAAATGGACCGTGCTCGTGCTGCACGCCCTCGACGGCGGAAGCCAACGCTACCGGCAGATCGAGGCGCGCATCCGGGACATCACGCAGAAGATGCTGACGCAGACGCTGCGCAGGCTGGAACGGGACGGGCTCGTCCGCCGGATCGTCCACCCGACCGTGCCGCCCGCCGTCGAGTACGAGCTGACGGAGCTCGGCCGCTCGCTGATGCCGCATATCCGCGGGTTCCGGACGTGGGCGTTGGAGCACTATGCCGAAGTGGAGGCGGCTCGGGCCGAATACGACCGCAGGCATGGACGAAACCGTGAAGCGGAATGAACGGGCCCGGGTCCGCCATTTGGTACGGATGGGAGCGATGCGAATGACGGAAACGGCGAAACTGGCATGGCTGACGATCGACGATGCGCCGACGGAGGATTTTACGCGCCGGGTGGACGAACTCGACGCGCGGGGAATCCGGGCGATCTGGTTCTGCCTCGGCGAGTTGCTCGAGCGCTATCCGGAACAGGCGGCATACGCGGTCCGAAAGGGCCACATCCTCGGCAACCACAGCTACAGCCACCCGGCCTTCTCGAAGCTTTCCCTCGACGAGGCGAGGGAACAGATCGAACGCACCGAGCGGCTGATCGACGACATCTACGGGCGGGCCGGCGCGACGCGTCCGGTCAGGCTGTTCCGGTTTCCTTTCCTCGACGACGGCGGGGACGGGAAGCGCGACGCGCTGCAGTCGCTCCTGCGCGGCCTGGGTTTCGAGCCGGCGGGTTTTCCGGGCATTACGTACGCGTGGTGGAAGCGGCAGGGCCATCACGAGCGAATCGACGTCGCCTGCACGTACGACACCTGGGACTGGAAGCTGCAGGAAGGAGCCGGGATTCTGCCGGAGCTGCTCGCGCGGATGGACGAGCGGGAGCCGGAACACGGCCGCGGGCTGAACGAGGCGCCGGGCTCGAACGAAGTCGTCATGATGCACGCCTGGATTCCGTTCGACGCATTCCGCCTGCTGCTGGACAAGCTCCTGACCAAGCCGCTCCGGTTCGAGCCGCCGATCCACCTCTCGGTCCGGATCCGGCCGGTGGACCAAGCGGATCTGGGAATCGTCCATCCCTTCCAGTGCGAATATCTGGAACGGGAGAGCGCGGAAGCATGGCTGCGCCGCGTGGAGGCGCATGCGGGCCTCTATCTCGCCGCATTCGCGGGGGACGATCTCGCCGGCATCGTCTACGGCCATCCGTCCCGCCATCGGGACGACGCCGCGGATCTTAAGGGCATCGCGGTCAATCTCGATCATCGCAAGCCCTACGCGCGCCGGGGCATCGGATCCAGGCTGCTCCGGGCGTTCGAACGGGCATGCCGGGAACGGGGGTTCCGCCGGATCGTCACCGGTTCGGCCGACGATCCGGGGGTCGAGGCGTTCTACCGGTCGAACGGCTACCGGCCGGTCGGGATCGTCGCGAAGGACGCGGCCGGCCGCGAACTGGCGAGGGAGGTCCCCGCATCCGGCGAAGCCGAATCCGCGGACGCGCGGAAGGAAGCGCTGCGCAGGGAAACGAACGCCGCCGAAACCCTCCTCATCTTCGAAAAGAAACTGGACTGATCGCATACGGCCATACGGTCTCCGCTCCGGGCGGGGGCTTTTTCATTGCACCGGATCGGCTGGATGCGATAAAATAAAAACATATCATAACATGAAAAATTGCTCATATATTACGGAGGTCAATCATGCCCCGACAAGCGGCTCCGGAATCCGCCGTCACGAAGGTGTATCGTGTGGAGGGATTCACCTGCGCGAACTGCGCGGGCAAGTTCGAGGAAAATGTGAAGAAGCTGCCAGGCGTCATCGACGCGAAGGTCAATTTCGCCGCGGCGAAGATCGCCGTCACCGGCACGGCGACGATCGCGGAGCTTGAGGCGGCCGGCGCCTTCGAGCGGCTGAAGGTGCGGCCGGAAGAGGAGGAGAATGACGCCGCGGAACACGGAGAGCGCGGACGGTCGGCGTTCCTGCGGCGGAACGCGGGCCTCATCGCGGGGACGGCGCTGCTCGCCGCGGGCTGGCTCGGCCGGATCGCGGCCGGCGGCGACCATCCCGCCGTCATCGCCGCACTGGCCGCGTCCATCCTGGTCGCCGGGCATCGGCTGCTCCGGACCGGACTGAAGAACCTCACACGCCTCGACTTCGACATGCGGACGCTGATGACCGTGGCGATCGCCGGCGCCGCCGCCATCGGGGAATGGCTGGAGGGAGCGGTCGTCGTCGTCCTGTTCGCGATCAGCGAGGCGCTGGAACGCTACACGATGGAGCGCGCCCGCCGCTCGATCCGCGGGCTGATGGAGCTTCAGCCGCGCGAAGCCCTCGTGGAACGAAACGGCCGCGAAAAGTCGGTGAAGGCGGACGAGATTGCCGTCGGCGACACGCTGATCGTGCGCCCCGGCGCGAAGATCGCGGTGGACGGCGTGGTCGAATCCGGCGTCTCGAGCGTCAGCCAGGCCGCGATCACGGGCGAGTCCGTGCCGGTCATGAAATCGCCGGGCGACGAGGTGTTCGCGGGCACGCTGAACGGCGAAGGGCTGCTCAGGGTGCGCGTCACGCGGCTCGCGAAGGATTCGACGATCGCGCGAATCATCCGCCTCGTCGAGGAAGCGCAGGCGAAGCGCGCGCCCGCCCAGGCGTTCGTGGACCGGTTCGCGAAGGTGTACACCCCCGCGATCATCGCCGCCGCGGCGCTCGTCGCGGTCGTTCCGCCCGCGGTCTCCGGCGGCGGCTGGCTCGACTGGTTCTACCAGGGGCTCGCCGTGCTCGTCGTCGGCTGTCCGTGCGCGCTCGTGATCTCGACGCCGATCGCGATCGTCTCCGCGATCGGCAGCGCCGCGGGCAGGGGCGTGCTGATCAAGGGCGGCATCCATCTCGAGCAGCTCGGTTCGGTGAAAGCGATCGCCTTCGACAAGACCGGTACGATCACGCGGGGCGAGCCGCGGGTGACCGACATCCGGCTGTCCGGCGGCGCGACGGACCGCCGGAGCCTGCTCAGGATCGCCGCCGCGCTGGAACACCGTTCCGGACATCCGCTGGCGGCGGCCGTCACGCGGGCGGCCCTGGACGAAGGGATCGACTTTTCGGATGCGAGCGTAGAAGACTTCCTGTCCGTCACGGGACGGGGCGTCCAGGGAAGCGTCGACGGATCGTTCGTCCGGATCGGCAGCCCGGAATGGATCCTGGACGGAACGGGCGGACAACGGAACGAAGAGGTCGATGCCCGGGTTCGCGAGCTGCGCGGGGAAGGAAAGACGGTGCTCGCCGTCGCCGTGGACGGTGAGTCGGCCGCCGCGATCGGCGTCATCGACGAGGCGCGGCCCGACTGCCGCGACGTGATCGATCGGCTGCGCAGGCTCGGCATCGGGCGAACCGTCATGCTGACCGGCGACAATCCGGCGACGGCGGCAGCCATCGCGCGTGAGACGGGCATCGCGGAGGTCCGGGCCGGCCTGATGCCGGAAGACAAGCTGAACGCGATCCGGGAGCTGGAAGCCCGATGCGGCCCGGTCGCGATGGTCGGCGACGGCGTCAACGACGCGCCGGCGCTCGCCGCCGCGACGGTCGGCATCGCGATAGGCGGCGCGGGAAACGATGCCGCGCTCGAGACGGCCGACGTCGCGCTGATGGGCGGCGATCTCGGCAAGCTGCCGTACGCGATCCGGCTCAGTCGCCGGACGCTCGCCGTCATCCGGCAGAACATCGCGTTCGCGCTGCTCGCGAAGCTCGCGGCCCTGCTGCTCGTCGTCCCCGGGTGGCTCACGCTCTGGATCGCGATCCTGTCCGACATGGGCGCAACGCTGATCGTCGCGCTGAACGCGATGCGCCTCATGCGCGTGCGGGAATGAACCCGCCGGCATGAGGCGCATCCTTCACATATAGAGGCTCGCGAGCAGAATGCCGAGCGCCCGCTCGTATATTTCGTCGTACTGGGACAGCGGAAGGGGACTTGTGCCCCTGCCGAGTTCGATCGTGAAGCCCGGGCGCCGCCATTCCTGGATGAACCAGTCCTTGTAACCCGCATAGCTTTCGATCGTCCGCACCGGCGTATAGCCGCTTACGCGGGCGAATTCGTTCACGATCACTTCGGACTCGGGCGGCTCGAAATTCTGGAATCCCCAGTAGATCTCTTCGCCCTGGGTATGGAAGGCGAGCACGCGGGCGAAATCGCCTTCGCGCGTCAGATCCGCCATCGCGATCGCCTCCGGCTCGGTAAGCGGCCCCGTGCCGGGATAGTCGCGCGGGCCGGGCTGCTTCGGGTTCCGCGCGGCCTCGCGTTCCCAGAGGGCGGGGAACTGGTCGTTCAGGTCAACGCCGCGGATGTTCGCTTTCCAGCCGCTGAATTCATCGCTGCCGCCGTTCAGTTCCCGTACGCGGCTCCGCCACGGCTCCTGCGCCGGCGGACCGTTGATGACGAGATCGACGCCGTCGGGATTGACCATCGGCACCATCGACAACGTCACCGCGTCGTAGAACGGCCGCATGTCGAGGCCTCGGATGGGCGTGCCGTTCACGAGCGCGAGCGCGTAATGGTTCAGGAAGCGGACGAGAATCGCGGATGTGATCCATTCGTTCGCGTGAAAGGAGCCGTTCAGGTGGACGGTCTTTGCGCCGCGGCCGACCCTCAGTTCCGGGATCGGCTGGCCGAGCACCGACGCGCCGATGTTCCGCCGCCGGATGAACGGATATACGTCCGCCAGCCGGTTCAAGTCGGCCTGCAGCGCGGACGAATCATACGGGCGGACCGTGTCGACGATGAACCAGGTGACGCGCAGCGGCACATTCAACCGCGAGCCGATCGCGAGCCTGTCCGGATCGACGTCCGGATTCACGAGGAGCAGTGCATCCACCGGCAGCCCGCGCTGCTGCGCAAGCCCCCACATCGTGTCACCGGCCCGCACCGTGTGGGTGGTCATGACGTAGCCCGGAATTTCGACTTCCTGACCGACCTGGATGTTCACGGGATCGAGCGCGTTCGAATCGAGAATGAGCGGAAGCGGCACCCGAAACATCCGGCTGTAACCCCACAGCGTGTCGCCCCGGCGAAACCGCACCCGCATCCGGACACCCCCGTTTTTCCTGGACTCGTAACCAGCATATGCCGGAACGGGCAGGATAGAACGGAAGGCGCGGACGCGCGCACGGTTGCTCGTGCCCCGGGTTATCTTATTTGGCGAAAATGTGATTCCCGATCGTCACCGTCTGCGGTCTGGACCAGATCCACTTGCTCGTCGCCGTCTTCGGATTGAAGTAGTAGAGCGCACCGCCCGTCGGATCCCAGCCGCGGACCGCGTCAAGCGCCGCTTTGTAGGCCGTCGCGTTGGGCGCAAGCCAGTACTGGCCGTCGCTGACCGCGGTGAACGCGCCGGGTTGGAAGACGACGCCGCGGATCGTGTCCGGGAACTGGTTGGACCGGATCCGGTTCATGACGACCGCACCGACCGCCACCTGACCCTTGTAGGGCTCGCCCCTGGCTTCGCCGTGGATGATGCGCGCCATGATATCCATTTCGCTTTTGTTCAGCGTGTATTTGCGCAGCGCTTTCCACGTCGCCGGACCGACGATGCCGTCCGCCTGGAGGCCGTACTTCTTCTGGAATTTCACGACCGCCTGGCGGGTATGCTCGCCGAAATATCCCGTCAGCTCCTGATCAAAAAGGCCGATCGTTTTCAGCCGGTATTGAAGATCCCATACATAATCGCCCCTGCTTCCCTGTTTGAGCAAAGGCTCCGCGCCGGCCGGCGCGCCGACTGCCGCCGTTCCGGCGATCAGCACGCACAGGATCAGGAGCGTCCGCAGTTTCTTCATGACGCATCCCTCCTTGCGCTGACGATTGTAGGACGGGTGGTGCGGCCGGAACAAGCCTGAAACATCTGGAATCGGGGCCCGGAGGGGGAGAAACGCAGACGGGATGCGGATCCGGCGGGCAGGTTAATCTTTTTTAATTTTGCTATAATAGACTGGAGTCCCGGAAACATGAGGAAAGAAGATGGTGATCCCGATGGCCGAATGGATGCAGGACGGCGTGTGCGATTCGAGCTGCGTCGGAACCGACGCGGATGTGGAGGACGTGAAGTCCCGGCTCGTCGACGACGGGACGGCGTCCGATCTGGCCGATCTGTTCAAGGCGCTCGGCGATCCGACCAGGGTCCGGATCATCCACGCGCTGCTGCAGAGCGAGCTGTGCGTCCACGATCTGACGGTCGTGCTCGGGATGGGGCAGTCCGCCGTATCGCACCAGTTGCGCATTCTGCGCAACATGCGGATCGTCAAGCGGCGGAAGGAAGGGAAGACGGTCTACTACAGCCTGGACGACGAGCATGTCACACAGATTTTCCGCCTGACGCTCGATCACTTGCGCCATTCGAAGGTTTGAAGGAAACCCGCGCCCGAACGCGCGGGTATTGTACATTCGCGGATTGCGCGGCGGGAAGTGTTGAATTATAATATATATGAACAATTATTCATATATTATTATGGAGGATCATCATGACACACGATCATCTCCCGGCCGGACAGGGGCGCGATCATGCCGCGCACCGGCATCATTTGCACGATCCTGCCGATCATGAACCCCGCGGACATGAACATGCCGGACATGATCACGGCCGGCATCCCCGCGGTCGCCATCGTCACGGACATCATCATGATCACCTCCACGATCCCGTTGCCGGCAACCGGAAAAGCCTCGCCGCCGCGCTCGCGATCACGACCGGTATTCTGGCGCTGGAGATCGCCGGCGGGCTGGCCGCGGACAGCCTGGCGCTCTTGTCGGACGCGGGCCACATGTTCAGCGACGCGGGAGCGCTGGCGCTCAGCCTGATCGCGATATGGCTCGCGGCAAAGCCGTCCACGCCGGAGCGTTCCTACGGATTCCGCCGGTTCGAGATACTGGCCGCGCTGGCCAACGGCGCCGCCCTGTTCGTCATGGCGGGGTTCATCCTGTGGGAAGCGGTCGGACGGTTCCGCGAGCCGGCCGAGACGGCCGGCGGCCTGATGACCGCCGTCGCCGCCGTCGGGCTCGCCGCGAACCTCGCCAGCGCCTGGTTCCTGATGCGCATGGGCGACGTGCATTCGAATCTGAACGTGCGCAGCGCCTGGCTTCACGTCATCGGCGACGCGCTGGGCTCCGTCGGCGTGATCGCGGCGGGCCTCATCATTTCGCTGACCTCGTGGCACTGGGTCGACCCGCTCATCAGCGTGCTTGTCACGCTGCTCATCGTACGCGGCGCCTGGAACGTCACCCGATCCGCCGTCCACATTCTGATGGAAGGAACGCCGGAGACGATCGACGCCCGGAAGGTGAGGGAGGCGTTGCTTGCCCTCGACGGCGTGCTCGATCTCCACGACCTCCACATCTGGACGATCTCGTCCGGCCTGAACGCGCTGAGCTGCCATCTGCGCATCCGGGACGGGCAGAACGAGCAGCGCGTCCTGCAGGAGGCGATCCGCCGGATCGAGGACGGCTTCCGCATCCGACACGCGACGATCCAGATCGAGAAGTCCGGCTGCCGCCACGCCCGGCTGGAATGCCACTGAGAAGATGAATGAAGACCGGCCCGTACGGGCCGGTCTTTGCGGTTTCGGCCGGCTCCGGCGCGGCGGTCCGCCGTATGGTGTCCAATGTCTGGAACCATTTCCCGTTCCGGGTTATGATAGGGACAAACCGGTGGCAAGAAAGCGGGGGAAGGATCGGATGCACTATGTGAGACTCGGCAATACCGGTCTGGAAGTGTCGAGGATCTGCCTCGGCTGCATGGGATTCGGCGACGCGTCGCGCGGGCACCATCCCTGGGTGCTGAAGGAGGAGGACGCCCGGCCGGTCATCAAAAGGGCGCTGGAGCTCGGGATCAATTTCTTCGACACGGCCAACGTCTATTCCGGCGGCACCAGCGAGGAATACCTCGGCCGCGCGCTGAAGGAGCTTGCGAACCGGGACGAGGTGGTCATCGCGACGAAGGTGTTTTTCCGGACGCAGGAGGGACCGAACGGCGCCGGACTGTCCCGCAAGGCGATCATGAGCGAGATCGACAAAAGCCTGAAGCGGCTCGGCACCGACTACGTCGACCTCTACCAGATCCACCGCTGGGACTACAACACGCCGATCGAGGAGACGATGGAGGCGCTGCACGACGTCGTGAAGGCCGGGAAGGCGCGCTACATCGGCGCCTCCGCAATGTACGCCTGGCAGTTCATGAAGGCGCTGGGCGTCGCCGAACGGCGCGGCTGGACGAAGTTCGTCTCGATGCAGAACCACTACAATCTGATCTACCGCGAAGACGAACGCGAGATGCTCCCGCTCTGCCGGTCGGAGGGCATCGGCGTCATTCCGTACAGTCCGCTTGCGGGCGGCCGGCTGACGCGCCGGCCGGAGGAGAAGACGCTCCGATCGGAGACCGACGAGGTCCAGAAGCAGAAATACGACCGGATGGCCGACGCCGACCGGGCGATCATCGACCGGGTGGGCGAGCTCGCGGAGAAGCGCGGCGTGCCGCGCGCGCGGATCGCGCTGGCCTGGCTGCTGCACAAGCCCGGCATCACGGCGCCGATCGTCGGCGCGACGAAGATTGCGCATCTCGAGGACGCCGTCGCCGCGCTCGAGGTCGAGCTGAGCCCGGAGGAAATCGCGTATCTGGAAGAGCCCTACGTGCCGCATCCCGTCGTCGGGCCGCTGTGATTCCCGTCGACTGAAGCCTGAAGGGCTTGTTCAAAATCGTGATCGCTGTATACAAACCGTATCATTTCTAACAAATCCGTGAGGGCCCTCCATCGAACCCGGGTTTCAATTTTCATGACCGGTTCCACGCACATCGCCGGCCTTTCCGAAAAGGTCAACCGGGTGCGCGAACGGTTTTCCTTTGGCTAGGAATTATGGTAGAATGACGGGCAAATGCATCCGGCAACCTTGCACATGTTCGGGGGTTGAAACGACGCATGACCGATCGGGACGAACTGGCCGAACGCAGAAAGAAACGGCTGAAGCTGATCACCTTCAACCGGGAAGAGCAGACGTTCGTCGAGACGGAGAAGCCGAACATCACCTTCGACGATGTCGGCGGCCTGGAAGAAGTGAAAAAACGCATCCGCCTGAGCTTCATCCTGCCGCTCAAGCAGCCGGAAGTGTTCGCCGCTTACGGCAAGTCGGCGGGAGGCAGCCTGCTGCTCTACGGCCCTCCGGGGTGCGGGAAGACATTCCTTGCGCGGGCCGTGGCGGGCGAGATCGAGGGGAATTTCCTGCACGTCGAGCTCCAGGCGATCCTGTCCATGTATGTGGGGCAGAGCGAGCACAACCTGCACGACGTGTTCGGGAACGCGCGGGCCAACCGGCCGTGCGTCGTGTTCATCGACGAGCTGGACGCGATGGGCGGCAGCCGGCAGCTCATGCGTCATCACCACGAGCGCACGCTCGTCAACCAGCTGCTGCTCGAGCTCGACGGCCTCGACAACGGGAAGGACAACGTGTACGTCATCGGCGCGACGAACACGCCCTGGTACCTCGATCCGGCGCTGCGGCGCCCGGGACGGTTCAATCACATGGTGTTCGTGCCGCCGCCGGACGCGCCCGAACGGTTGAAAATCCTTGAGCTCAAGCTGGCGGGCAAACCGGTCGATTCGCTCAACCTGCCGGCCGTCGCGGACATGACGACGCATTTTTCCGGAGCGGATCTGGAACAGGTGGTGCAGGATGCGGTCGATGCGGCGATGGAACGGACGTTCGAGACGGGGGAAATCCAGCCCATCACGCAGAAGGACCTGCTGGCGGCGGTCAGGAAGCGAAAGCCGTCCACGCTCGAATGGTTTGCCACCGCGAAGAACTACGCCATGTTCAGCGACGCGAACCGGGAATACCAGGTCGTGCTGGACTATATGAAGAAGCACGGGATCAAATAACCAAACGCGCACTGCACAAAGGGAGAAAACCGGCGTGAGCCAAATGGATACGCTTGGCATACATTCGCAGTTTGCCCGGGCGCAGCAGTTGATCCATTGGAGAAGGTACAAGGAAGCGCTGCAGGAACTGGAGCAGATTCTGCGCACGGAATCGGAAAATCCCGATGCAATGGCGTTGATCGCGAACGTCTGGCTGCTCCAGGACGAGTACGACAAGGCGCTGCACTGGGCCGCCATGGCGCTGCGGAACGAGCCGGACCATCCGCTCGCCTGGTATGTCCGGGTGGGCGCATTCTACGAAACCGGCAGGGACGAGGCATTCGACGAAGCCGTGGAACAGGCGCTGCGGATCGATCCCGAAGAGGCGCACTATTATTTCCTGAAGGCGAACCGCGAGAACAAGAGGGGAAAGTTTCGGGAAGCGCGGGCCCTGCTGGATGAAGCCCTGCGGCTTCGGCCGGACAGTCCGCTGTATCTCGCGATGGCGAGCTACACGGAGGCATTGGCGGGGCGGTTCGCCGAATCGGAAGAGCTGGAGCGCCGGGCGCTCCCCTCAAGCGTCGAGGAGCCGTACGCGCTGTTGTATCTGTCCTGGGCGGCCAGGACGCGCGGGCATTTCGACCGGCAGGAAGCGTACATGCGGAATGCGGTGCGGCTCAATCCGGAGGACAAGCAGATCCGGGACGAGTATCTCGAAGCGCTGCAGCACGCCAGCCGGCTGTACCGACTGTTCCTCTGGCCGGTCCATCAGCTGCGCCGGCTGAAACCCTGGCAAGTTCTCCTGATATGGATCGTCGCCTGGATGTTCCTGCGCGGCTTCGTGATCCTGTTCATTCTGTTGTACGCGCTCGCGCACTGGATTTCACGGGCGGTCGTGCAGGTCCGCGTGTTCGGTTGGAAATGGAGCAGAAAGCGGGGAGGATAGGAATGGTTCAAGGGAATGCGGAACAACGGCTGCGGGAGCTCGGGATCGTGCTGCCACAGGCGAGCCATCCGGCTGCGAAATATGCGAATTACGTCATCGTGAACGGGCTGATGTTCGTCTCGGGCAAAGGGCCGACGAGCGGCGCGAAGGGAAAGCTGGGCGAGACGTACACGACCGGAGAGGGCTACCGTTACGCCCGCGAGACGGCGGTCGAAGTGCTCGCCGTGCTGAAGTCGGCGCTCGGCTCGCTGGACAAGGTGAAACGGGTTGTCAAGGTGCAGGGGTTCGTGAACGCGACGCCCGATTTCGAAGAGCATCACAAGGTGCTCGACGGCTTCTCCGATCTGATGTACGAAGTGTTCGGCGAGCGGGGAAGCCACGCGCGCTCGGTATTCGGCGCGGTCTCGGTGCGGGACAATCTGCCGATCATCGTGGACAGCATCTTCGAGGTGGAGGAGTAGTTGTACCGATTCGTGGTGGCGGTATATGGACCGCAGCTTCAATCCATAACATCTCCTTCGCCGATGGCGAATCGGGGTGAGGCGGGGAGTGGCGGGCATGAGACGAATGGCGAGGAAGTGCGGGTTTCTTTTCCCGCTGTCACTGGCAGTGTTGATCACGGCATGCGCTTCCGGTACGTCCCTACATGATGATGCGGAGAAGAAGCGGATCCTGGAAAACGTGGAGACCGTTCTGCGGAGTGAGCATGATCTTTTGCATTTTCATATCACCTATGCGCAATATGATGAAGCCATCCATGAAACATTTGTACAAAATACGGATTTTGTGAAAAAGAGGTTCGGAAAAAGCGGGCTCCATCCAAGTCCGATCCATCCGCCGTGTTCGCATCTTCCGGTTTGCGTTCTTCTTTAACCGGGCGTTTATTGAGCATTTATGAGTGGTGATATTGCGCTACATAAAGGATTGACCGGGGTAATCCTGTTTGAAACAGGAAAGCGCCCGGACACTCGCATGCAAAAAGCATAGTCCGCCAGCCATTCCGAAAGATTGCGCGGCGGCGCTCCATGTCGGTTCATCCTCAAACATCCCCGACTCGATAAGTTCTTCCTTAGCGTTGTGTCCCATCATTCTTCTGCTTAATATTTAATCTCATTAAATATAAATATTATCCCAAAATTTCCGCGATCCACCCGTCATCCTTCAATCGCGTTACCGTGCAGCCTTCCCGGGCTTCGAATTCCCTAAGCCGTTCTTCAATCGTCCGGTTCGCGGCATCCGGGAACAGATCTTCTCTGTCGTAATGCGGAAAAATCAGCTTCCCGGTCAGATTCAGCGCGGTGAAATCCCGGGTATCGAAAGCATCCATCTGCGGCGTGAAGAAATGCACGATTTTGATGTTCGGTCCCAGAATGACGGATCCGGCGCTGGCGCCCACAATGACGACATCCTGCGCGACCATTTCCCGCAGAACGCGGTCCGCTCCGCTCCTTTTCACATGATACAGCAATTTTATTCATCCCGATTAGACAAAACGGGAACAAACACCTCTTTTTCGGCCATCGGAAGAAGACGCATGATTGGTTTACATAATTTTTATTATGTATTTTATAATGGTCATACGCCCGCCACGAAACACTTTGGAACGTTCTCTCGTCTTACCATATAAGGAAAGGAGTTGTGAAGCTGTGCTGATAAAAAGATTCATTTTGATGGCATGCGGCCTTCTCATGTTCCTGATCATCATGACGCCTTCTTCCCCCACCCTGGCGGCAGGAAACACGATATCTTCTCCCGTGCATCTGAAAATCAACGACTACTATGTTCTGTACACCTCCCCCGCTCCGCCGTTTATTGACGGGAACAACCGTTTGATGATTCCGCTCCGCGCCGTCGGCAACCTGTTGGGCGCCAGGGTCACGTATGAGCCGAAAACCAAAACCGCCGTTGTTGCATTCGGGGACGACACGCTTCGGCTTGCCGTCGGATCGTCGACGGCCTGGGTAAACGGCCAGGCGATCGAAATGGATACCGAGCCGGTGATGATCCGGCAATCGATGTTCATCCCCGCGAAAATCCTGATGGAGGCTTTTCATTTCGCCGGCGAGTGGGACCGCCGCCACCGCATCCTCACGTTGAGGGATGCCCGGTTTTTCAATGCGGCGATCGAAGATTTCAAAGACATGCAATTGAAGGTCGCTTCCGTTTCCGACCATGTATTTGTGCCTCGATCGTTCGAACTGCAATATGAAATATCGGACATCGAAGTGAACGGAGAGATGCTGTCCTGGCTGGATCAGCGGATGAACATCCGGATGATCAATACCGAAAACCGCGCAATTTCCGACGATGAAGCGGAGATTTGGGTGTTGACTTCCATTGCGGACGGCTATTCCACGCACAGCCGATTCCGTGAATCCGTCAAGGCGGGGGAATCGTTCGAAATCGCCTTCGACGGAAGCGGCGGCGGCTCCTGGAAAACCGACGACATCCAGTTTATTGCCCTCTTCTCGCGTCTGTTGCCGAACCCATCCTGATGTGGCCGCGGGCGAAACGGATGTCCATGAAAGTGCAGGGGAAGGCATATCCCGCCTTCCCCGCGCAAAACGGCAGATTTGAGTTTACATAATATTTTTTATGTGTTTATCTTGCAAACTTCACCCGGAAGCCGCCCGCTTGATCTTCGTCGCCGCTTCTTCATCCAGCATCACCACCAGATGCGGGTGAAGCTGCAGCAAGGACGCCGGGCATTCCGTCGTGAGCGGTCCGGTCAGCGCCCGGTGTACGATGTCCGCCTTGTCGGCCCCCTTCACGACCAGCAGGATGGTCCTGGCTTTGAGAATGCTGCCCAATCCCATGGTGATGGCCCTTGTCGGCACCTCTTCCGGCGTACGGAAGAATCGGGCGTTGGCCTTCCGCGTTTGCGGATGCAGGACGGCCACGTGCGTCCTGCCGTGCAGCACCCGTCCCGGTTCATTGAAACCGATATGCCCGTTGTGACCGAGACCGAGCAGCATGAGATCGATCCGGCCGGCGGTCTCGAGCAGCCGTTCATACCGTTCGCATTCGCGTTCAAGTTCCGGCGCGTTGCCGTCCGGAATGTGCGTTTGCTCCGGCGGAATGTCGATATGGCGGAACAGATGTTGTTCCATGTAAAAGCGATACGATTCCGGATGACCCGGCGGCAGGCCGACATACTCGTCCAGATTGAACGTCGTGGCCCGCGCGAAACTGACCTCCCCCCGCCGGACCGCCGCCGCCAGCGCTTCGTAGATGCCGACCGGCGTTCCGCCGGTGGCCAGGCCGAGCACCGCGTCCGGTTTTTGTCGCAGAAGTTCGATGATCGTTTGCGCCGCCGCCTCGTGCAGTTGCTCTTGGTTCGCAAAGATGTTGAGCTTCAAACCGTATGTTCACCCCTTGCCTTGGCCGCGAGGGCGCTGCCGATCACGCCCGCTTCGTCCGTCCATCGGGCCGCGGTCACCTTCACCCTTTCGGCGGGCAGCGGATGAACCCGCTCCGCCAGCGCCCGCCGCACCGGGGACAGCAGCCGTTCGCCGGCGCGCGACACGCCGCCCCCGATCACGATGAGGTCCGTGCCGAGCAGCGCGACGCAGGCGGCAAGCGCGCTTCCGAGCGCGCGTCCGGTCCGCTCGAACACCTGGGCGGCCACCGCATCCCCGAGGTCCGCCGCTTTGGCCACGTCCTCCGCCGTCATGGATCGTTCCCCTTGGGGCCGTCCGGCTTCAGAGTGCTCGGGAAACCACTCGCCGAGCACGCTGGGCTTCCGACGCATCAGTTCTTTCGCCTGCCGCACGATCCCGCCCGCCGACACCAGCGTTTCCAGGCAGCCGTTCATCCCGCAGCCGCACGCGTATTCGTTCCCGGCCACCTTGACATGACCGATTTCTCCGGCCAGATCGCCGCCCGTGAGCAGCCGGCCGCGGTGCACGACGGCGCATGCCAGTCCGGTGCCCACGGTGACGACGAGCGCATGGTCATAACCCGCCGCCTCTCCGACCGCGGCTTCGCCGTAAGCGTACATCCGCACGTCGTTGTCCAGGATCACGGGAGCGCCCAGCAGCGCGCCGAGCCGGTCGGCGAGCGGATAGTCCCGCAGACGGAGATTGGCAGCGTGCCGAACCACGCCCCGCCGCGCGTCCAGAAAACCGGGAATGCCGACGCCGACCGCGCGAAGCGCCCCCGTCTCCGGCGCAGACATCCAACCCGCTTCCGCCGAACGGATCGTCAGCTCGCGCACCATTTCCGTGAGTTGCCGCACCAGCGCGTCGCCGTCGGACGTTTCCGTCCTTTTTTTGATCATGGCGAGCAGACGACCCTTCGCATCCACCAGGCCGGCTCCCGTGTTCGTCCCGCCGACGTCGATGCCGACAAACACGGTTTCCGCTTCGTCAACCATCCACGCGCACTCCTTTGACATACGTGCGGACCACCGTCAAATCCGGTCCCAGCACCACCAGGTCGGCGTCTTTTCCGACCTCGATCGATCCTTTTCGGTCGTCCGCGCCGATTTGCCTGGCGGGATTGATCGTCAGCGCGGGCAGCACCTCGGCCAGCGACAGTCCGGTGAACGCCACCGCCTGCTTGAGCGCCCGGTCCATCGTCAGGCAGCTGCCGGCCAAATTCCCGCTGCCTTGCAGCACCGCCTTTCCGTCCTTCACCGTCACGGGCAGGCCGCCCAACCGGTAGCCGTCGCCGTCCGGCATGCCGGCCGCCGCGATCGCGTCCGTCACCAGCGCGATCTTGTCGCGCCGTTTGACCGCGAACACGAGCTTGACCACATCCGGATGCACATGAAACCCGTCGCAGATGAGCTCCACCGTCAGTTCGTCGCGGATGAGCGCAGTACCCACGATCCCCGGCTCGCGATGGTGCAGCGGGTTCATGGCGTTGAACAGGTGGGTGACGTGCGAAGCCCCGGCCTCGATCGCCCGCCGCACCGTCTCCGCGTCGGCTTCGGAATGGCCGATGGATACCGTGATTCCGCGTGCGGCGAGTTCGCCGATCCGGCGCAACGCATCGCCGCATTCCGGCGCCAGCGTCACCAGGCGCACCGCTCCCCGCCCCCGCGCCAGCAGTTCCTCCATTTCATCCCGGTCGAACGGACGGATCAGCGCCGGGTTTTGCGCGCCGCATCGTCGCGGATTGAGGAACGGCCCTTCCAGATGAAGGCCGAGCATCTCCGCACCGCCGGCGGCGATCCCCCGCTCCATCGCGCGCACGACGCCGTCCACCGCGCGTCCGAGCTCGTCCCGCGATGCCGTCATCGTGGTGGCCAGAAACGACGTCGTCCCGTGCAACGCATGAAACCGCGCGATCCGCCCGATGGCCCCGTCATCCTCCGCCGCGTCCATCACGTCGGCCCCGCCGCCGCCGTGCACGTGGACGTCGACGAAGCCGGGCACGAGCGAGAGCCCTTCGGCGTCCCACACCTCATCGGCGTCGCCCGGCGACCATTCCTCCTCCGGTCCGCAAATGCGCGCGATCCGTCCGCCGGCCACGTACACCGAACCGCCGGTCAACACCCGGTCCGGCAAATAGACGTTGGCGTTCCTGATCCACAATCCCTTCACGACGCTTCACCAGCTCGTTCCTTCTTGAATGCCCGAAATGCCATGCCCGAACGGATACCGCTCCGACAAGGTGACCGGCAGGCGGCCCCGGGCTTCCGTCTCCCCGACGAGCACTTCGGCCAGCGCCTCCATCATGCAGGGGGTGTTCTCGTAACAGGCCGCGTAGGCGTGAACCTCCGGAAAGGCGAGCAAATCGTACGGGTTGCGGAGCGCCGCCACCGTCACCCGTACCCCCTCGAGGGCCAGCAATTGGTTCACCAGTTCGGTTTGTCCCGCCGCGAAGGCAGCGTTGTACGTCCCGACCACCACCTGCAGGCACGCCCGGCCGCCTTCAGGTTCTCGGCGGATTGCGGCGCGTTTGCGAGCCTCCTCCAGCGCCCTGCCGATTTCCGCCAGCGTCCCGCGAACCTCCTCTTCGCCGGGAACGGCGCCGATCCGGAATTCCTTCACCTCGCCGAGATACGGCGCGAGCGCCCGGCCCAACGTCAGGTCCCGGGCCACGGCTTCATCGACTTCCGTTCCCTGCCGCACCTCGGGCCAGACGACGCACGTCGGCACATCCCGCCGGAGCGGCAGCGCGCCGCGCTCGTTCCGTACGAGCGTTACGCTGTGCCGGCATACTTCCCGGGCGAGCGCCGCCGCTTCGCCGCCGAAATCGACCTCATCCGGCCCGGCCCCGAGGCCGGCGCGATCGCCCGGAGCGGGGCCGGCCGGAACCGCCGCCGACTGTCTGGCCTTCAGCCCCACGATGCGCCGCACCGACTCGTCGATCCGCTCCTCGGGGATTTCCCCGGCGACGACCGCCTCGTACAATGCGTCGAGCGCGGCGATTTGCAGCGCCGGCGTATGGCTGACCAGCACGACGTCCGCGCCGGCCTTCACCGCCATCACCGCGCCCCGGGCGACGCCCATCGTATCGGCGATCGCCTTCATCTCCAGACAGTCCGTAAACACCACGCCGTCGTATCCCCATTCGTCCCGCAGCAGGCCGCGCAGGATGCGCGGCGACAACGTCGCCGGCAGACCGTCCGGTTCAAGCGCCGGAAACCGCACGTGCGCGGTCATGATCGCGTCCACGCCGGCGGCGGCCGCCAGCCGGAACGGCAGCAGCTCCACGGCTTCCAGTCGCTTCCGGTCGTGCGGCACGGTCGGCAGCTCCCGGTGCGAATCGGCCACGGTATCGCCGTGACCCGGAAAATGCTTCGCGCAGGCGACCACCCCCGCCTCCCGGTATCCCCGGATGGCCGCGATGCCCAGTTCGGCCGCCAGTTCCGGGCGCTCGCCGAACGAGCGCACGCCGATGACCGGATTGGCCGGGTTGTTGTTGACGTCCAGGCAGGGCGCGAGATTCAGATTGACGCCCAGCCGCATGAGCTGCACGCCGGACGCATGGGCCGTCTCGCGCGCCCACTTCGCCGAGCGCGTTGCGCCGAGCGCCATGGGGCCCGGCATGACCGTCACGCCCCGGTCGAAACGCGCCACCATGCCGCCTTCCTGGTCGGCGGCGATCCACAGCGGCGCCTTCGTCGCCTCCGCGGCCAGTTCGCGTAGCGCGGCCGACAACCGGGCGACTTCGGCGGCGCTGCCCGCGTTCCGGCGGAAGTAGATCACCCCGCCGAGCTTGCGGTCCCGGATCAGCGCCCGTATCCCGTCCGTCGGCACCTTGCCGTCAAAGCCGGCCATCACCATTTGTCCGATTTTGTCGCGCAGGCTCCAGCCGGCCAGATCCACACGTTCTCCCTTTTCCCGAATCCCCGCTCGGCTCAATTCGTCCCGCTCTCCTTCCGGTCATTCGTTTTTCGCCGTTCCCGCCAGGCCGACGGCAGTTCGCCGGTCACCTTGTGAAACACCTTGTTGAAATATCTCCGCTCGGCATAACCGACCGAACGGCCGATGTCCGAAATGCTTCGATCCGTGAGGAGCAGGAGCGACTTGGCCAGCTCCACCCGCTCCGCCGTCACGTACTCCAGGAACGTGACGCCGAAACGCTGTTTGAACAGCAGGCTGAAATAGCTGGCGCTGATGCCGAGGTGTCCGGCCACTTCGTCGACGCCGAGATCCCGGGACAGGTTCCGGTCGATGTAATCCTTCGCGATGTGCATGAGCCGGTCGCCGGTCTTTTGGCGTTCCGACGTTTCCAGGCTCAGCTCCACGATGCGCCGCACGGCCGCAAGCATGTCGCTCACCCGGTCGGCCAGCTCCACGTGACGCCAGATTTCGTCCTCCTGTTCGGCGGTCAGCGCGCCAAGCGCCCGCATTTCGCGCAGCAGATAGAGCGCGATGAAATGGGCCGCCTTCTCGGCCCGGGCCAGCGACCGCCCCGACTCCGCCGTAAGGCGCGCCGCCAGCAGGCGCAGCGCTTCTTCGACGCGGTCGCGCTCCACCCGCTTCAACGCGGCGACCAGCTGTCCGACCGGCCCCCACAGCTCCTCCCGGTTCGCCTCCTCGCCCGCCGTTTCGCCGTTCCAGAGCACCGAGCGGTTTCGCTCAGCGGCCAGATGCACCGTGCGCTGCAGCGAGCGGAACACCCGGGACAGATCATGGATCGTGATTTCCTCCGGGTGGATGCCGACGGTGACGGGCAGGCCGGTATGGGCCCACACCGCTTCCTGCAGCAGCGCCGCCCACCGCCCGGCGCGCTCGCGCAGCCCGTCCTCACGCCGCCCCGGCTCCGGCGGTCCGGCGTCCCGTTGTGCCACAGTCCCACCAGGCCCGACCTCCTCGCCCCCGACGCTTCCGCGCGCGACCAGAATGCACCACTCGCCCTCACGCATCGGCAGCACGGCGTGCCTGAGCCCCTCCGCCGCCAGCGCATCCCGCAGCGCGTCGCGCGCCGCGACCAGCCACATCTTTCGCTCGCGCTCCCGGACGCCGCGGCAACGCTGCGCGTAGTCGTCAATGTCCACGAGCATCATGACAAAACGCCACCGCTCCGGTTCCTCCCCGTCGATCCAGCGCGGCGGCGGAGCAGGCGCGCAATCCGTGAGCAGATCGTGCAGCATTTTCTCGTACGCGAGGCGCATCGCCTGGTCGAGCCGCGACTGCTCGCTGTCCCGGGCCTGTCTTCGCTCGCGGATCGCGCCCGCCAGCCGCCCGATGAGTGCGGTCAGCTCGTCGTAGCGGATCGGCTTCAGCACATAATCGCGCACCCCGTACGGAATGACCGAGCGGGCGTAGTTGAAATCCTGATACCCGGTGAGCATGACCACTTCCGCTTTTTCGTCCGTCTCGCGCAGCCGCCGCAAAAACTCGATCCCGTCCATGACCGGCATGCGGATGTCGCACAAAATGAGGTCCGGACGATGCCGCCGCGCGATGTCGAGCGCCTGCACGCCGTTCCGCGCCAGCCCGACGACTTCGATGTCCAGATCCGCCCACGGCAGCACCGTGTGCAGGTTTTGCAGAATCGGCTTTTCATCGTCAACGAGCATGGCCTTCAGCTTCACGGGCAACCCCTCCCGCCGTCTTCGGAATGACGATTTTGATCACGGTGCCCCGCCCCGGCTCGCTGCAGATGAACAGGCCGTAGCGATCGCCGTAGCGAATGCGGATGCGGTCCGCCACGTTGCGGACGCCGAGCCCGCGCCGCTCTCCCGTCTCCGGCGCGTCGCCGTGCCGGGCGGACGCATCGGGGACGGCTTCGATCGCTGCCAGCCGTTCCGGCGGGATGCCGATGCCGTTGTCCTCGACCCAGAACGCGATCCGTTCCCCTTCTTCGCGCGCGGTGACGCGGATGTGGCCCATGTATTCGATGCCCTCGAAGCCGTGCTGGATGCAGTTTTCGACCAGCGGCTGCAGCGTCAGCTTGGGCATGAGGCAGTTCATGAGCGCGGGCGGCACGTCGATGTCGAACTGGAACAGGTCGTCAAAACGATATTTCTGAATTTCCAGATAACTCAGCAGATGATCCAGTTCCTGCGCCACCGTGATTTCTTCCCGCTGCAGGATGCTGATGCGCAGCATGCTGCCGAGCCGCGTCACCATCCGGCTGACCTTTTGCCCTTCGTTCTGCACGGCCAGCGCGTTGATCGACTCCAGCGCGTTGAACAGGAAATGCGGCTTGATCTGCGCCTGCAGCGCCTGCAGTTCGGCGCGC
>Ga0207871_100088_pt1 | contig 53875 bp, 51 predicted proteins | sample Passage260A_FD_187371 | JGI IMG/M metagenome (GOLD analysis project Ga0207871, IMG submission 187371) | Cellulose adapted compost microbial communities from Newby Island Compost Facility, Milpitas, CA, USA - Passage2 60A (SPAdes) (version 2) ...
CCAGCCTGCCCGTTCCGCCGCCGCGGTCTCCGGCGTCCCCGTAGCCGTATCCGCCGTAACCGGGCTCTCCCGGCGCCGCGCCGTACCGGTCCCGTCCCGCCGTGCCGCCCGAATCGTACGCGGCTCCCGGCCCGGATACCCCGTCCGGCCCGGACGCGCGGCCGTACGCCCCGTCGGACCAATCGCCGTACGGATCCCCGCCGCGAATGCCGTACGGATCGATCGTATGGCCGTATCCGCCCGCCCCTCCCGCATCCACGGCCCGGTTCGCACCGGGTTTCGGCGGGCCGTACACATCCTCGATGCCGTCCGACGCCATCTCGATTCCGTACAGGATGAAAACCGTGACCGCCGCCCCGAGCAGCGCGTACTGCCAAGGCCTTCTCATTCCCCGCACCCCCGTCATTCGGGCACCGCGCCCGTCTCGACCGCCGACCGGTACAGCTCGGCGATCACTTCCGCGAGCGCGTCGGCCGTCCGGTAGCATTCTTCAAGCGTATTCTCGATGCCGCCGATTTCGATGAGCACGCTGTTCGGCGACAGCGACTGATTGTACTCCCCGTTGCCCTTCGCGGCGTCCTTGCCCCAGATGCCGCGCGAAATGCCGGGATAACGCTTCTCCAGCAGCCGGTGGAGCTCCGCCGCGAACGCCTCGTTCCGCTGCCAGTCGGGATTTTTTTTGCCGATCACGAAATAGACCTGGGCGTAATCCTTGCCGTCGATCGTCACCGTCGTGTAGCCGCGCGGCTGCGAATCGCGGTGGATGTCGAACAGATAGGTCAGGCTTTCGTGCGCGGCCATCGCCTCGAGGACCGTCTCCTTCGAATATTTATAAGATAATTCCCAGCGATAGTCCTCAACCGCCGTCGCGTAGTCGACGGCGGCATGGACCGCGCCGATGCCGGCCTCTTCCAGCCGCTCGGCGAGCCGCTTGCCGACCAGCGTGATGTTGATCTCGTCCGACTCCGGGTTCTTCGCGCCCTCCCCGAGTTCGGGCAGCCACGATTCGCGATTGTGGGAATGGTAGATCAGCACGACCTTGCGCTTGACCCGCCCGGGCGTCTCCGGTTCGTCCCCGTTCTCCCCGCCCGCTCCGGGCTTGTCTCCTTCCGTTCCGGGATCCGCGCCGTCCCCGGGACCGCCGTTTCCGGCATCCGGTCCGGCCGTTCCGCCGCCGGCTGCCGGATCGGACCCGCCTTCGCCTCCAGCCGGTCCGGCACCGCCCGGTCTGCCCGGACCCCGCGGCGCATCAATCGACCCGTCCCGATCGGACGCGCCCGTGCCGACCGCCGGAAGCGGCGGCCGGTCCTCGGGACCGGTGACGTGATCCCCGACGCTGCCCGGCCTGAGGAGCACGGCGCGGCCGGTTTCGAGCCCGGGCAGCTCGCTCGCAAGCAGGCTGCGCGGCTGGTGCGGGTTGATGCCCGTCGCGAAGCGGAACAGGAACGCCGCCGTCCGTCTTCCGTCGATGCCGCCCCCGCGGTTCGTCCCGAACGACGGAAGCTCCATGCGGGCCGCCTGCGCGATCACGCCGTCCGGAAGCGCGGCCGCCGCTCCTCCGACCGGCCAGTCCGGCGCCTGCGCCCGGAGCGCCGCGGCGGTCAGGCCGGCCGCGACGAAGGCTGCGAACGTGAAGGCGGACAGCAGCGTGAAGGCGCGCCATCCCGCGAGCAGCGCGCACAACGCTTCGATGGTTCGCGACGGATGTCCGAAGGCGGTGATCTTTTTCATCGACGATTCCTCCCACAGACTGCGGCTGTTGCCGGATTCTGCCATCAGTCTATGAGCGGAAGGCCGTTGATAGAACGAAAGATTCGTGCAAAAAAGCTAGATTCGAAGACGAGGCGCTACGGCGGGCACAGAAAAACCGGCGCTTCAGCGGGTGTAAGCGCCGGTGTTTTCCATCGTGACGGCGTCGTGCAGCGCGGCGTTCAGTCCGCTCGCGATGATGTTCGCGATGTCCTCGATGAAGGAATCGACCTCCTTCGGCGTGACGAGCAGGTCGTGCCCCATCGGCTGGAGCACTTCCTTCACGAGTTGGAGCCGGTCCTCCGCCGAAATCGAGTGGAGCATGCCGAGGATCGGCGCCGCGTTGTCCGTCTGCCGGCGGAAATGCTCCGCCATGAGCTCGATGCAGTTGTTTACGATCGTCGACGCGTAGACGACGGTCGGCACGCCGATCGCAATGACCGGAACGCCGAGGATGTCGCGCGTGAGGCCCTTGCGCTTGTTGCCGATGCCGGATCCGGGATGGATGCCCGTATCGGCAATCTGGATCGTCGTGTTGACCCGCTCGACGGATTTGGATGCGAGCGCGTCGATCGCGATGATGAGATCGGGTTTGATCTGCGAGGCGATGCCGTACACGATATCGCTCGACTCGATGCCGGTGATGCCGAGCACGCCCGGCGCGACCGCGCTGACGGGCCGGTAGCCGGGCGCCACCTGGTCGGGCATCAGCTCGAACAGATGGCGGGTGACGAGCGTGTTCTCGACGACGAGCGGCCCGAGGGCGTCGGCGGTCACGTTCCAGTTGCCGAGCCCGACGACGAGCGTCTTCGCGCCGCGGTGGATGCCGATCCGGTCGAGGAACGCCTCGAACTCGCGCGCGAACACCCCGGCGACGCGGTCCTGCAGTTCCGTGTCCCTGTTCCGGAGCCCCGGCACCTCGATCGTGACGTAGCGGCCGATCATTTTACCGATCGCCCGCGCCCCTTCCTCGTTGTCGACGCTCATCCGCGTGATCGTGATGCCGTCCTCGCGGACCGTCTCCGTCGTGATGCCGTTGATCGGGGCGTCCCCGCCCGACTGGGCCATCTCTTTCGCTTCCAGCGCAAGGTCGGTACGGACGTCGTATTGGCGCAATTCGATGTCGTGCATGGCAGCGCATTCCTCCGTCTCTTCGGATCGGCCTTATTGTGCGCGTGCCGGACGGGGGTTTATGCAGCGTTCCGCCGGATTTCCCGCCCCTTTCCCGCTCTTGCAAATTCAAGGGCCGCATGATAGAATGTCTCAAGTTGACTCAAGATGAGGAATGCCTTGTTGACCGGGAGGTGAACCGAGTGCCGAACATCAAATCCGCCATCAAGCGCGTGAAGACGAGCGAGAAGCGCCGCGCGAGAAACCAATCCCAGAAATCCGCGCTCCGCACGGCCATCAAGGCTGCCGAGAACGCCATCTTGGCCGCGGACGTCGAGAAGGCCAGGGCCGCCGTCGCCTTCGCCCAGAAGAAGCTGGACAAGGCCGTCACGAAGGGCCTCATTCACAAGAACAAGGCCGCTCGCAAAAAATCCCGCCTGGCCCACAAGCTGAACGCGCTGCTCGCGCAGCAGGCCTGATCGGCCGGCGATAAGGGGAACGGCCGGCGTCATCCGCACGGATGGCGCCGGCCGTCCTGTCGTTGCCGCCGGAACGGGCATGATGCCGGGATCCGGACACCGGCGCGTTCGGCAAGGAGAGCTTCACGGCCGCCCGCTCCGGGGGTCAAAGCGTCTGCGGGGCCGCACCGCTTGCGCGCAGCCTCGCGCAGAGGCCGTTTTTCCCGATCAGCGACGCGTGCATGCCGCTTTCCCGGATCGGTTCTTCGCGCAGGACGCCAATCCGGTCGGCATGCCCGATCGTGGAAACCGGCGGGCGATGATCACGATGTTCGTCCGTTTCCGATTCGCAAAGCGCGAACCGCCGTTCTCCGCAAGGGAGAACGGCGGTTTCGGTTCCTGCCGGTCATCCCGGGTCATTTCAGGTCAAATGCGCGTCCCGGCCGGACGCCCCATCGCCCCGGACTCGAGCAGATAAAGTTCGAGTCCGATCGCCTTGTCCACCTGCCCCGTCTTCATCCTGTAATCGAGTTCGGCGATTTCGCGCAACCGCCCGGCCAGATGCGCCTCGGACCAGAAGCGGGCCTTCTCCGCCGCCAGACGGACGCGGTACGGGTGCAGGCCGAGTTCCGCCGCGATCTGCCGGACCGGCCAGGAACGCGCCGCCAGCTCCTTCACCTGCAGCATGATGCGGAGCTGGCTCGCGATCAGCGCCGCGATCCGGATCGGCTCTTCCTTCCGTTCGAGCAGCTGCCGGTACAGCGAAACGGCCCGCACGGCATCGCCCTCCATCAGCGCGTCGACCAGCGCGAAGACGTCCTCCTCGAGCACGGGCTCGGTCAGCGCCTCGACATGCTCGCGCAGGATCGTGCCCCCGGGTCCCGCATACAGGCACAGCTTGTCCGTCTCCGCGGCGAGCGTCTGCAGGTTGGTGCCCGCGCGGCGGATCAGCGCTTCCGCCGTCTCCTCGCCGATCGAGCGCCCCTGCTGGGTAACGCGCCGCATGACCCAGCGAACGAGATCCCGGCCCTCGAGCTCGGCGAACTCGATGACCGCGTCCATTTCCTTCAGCAGCCTGACCGCCTTCCGCCGTTCGTCCAGCTTGTCGCTGTGCACGACGAACAGCAGCACGCTCGTCTCGCACGGCTTGCGCAGATATGCGACCAGCCGGTCGACGTTGTGCTGCAGCCGGCCTTCCTTGCCGCCGCCCGACGCCAGCACCGTCTCGTCGCGCACGACCACCAGTTTGCGGCTGACGAAGAACGGCATCGCTTCCGCTTCCTCGATCGCGGCTTCGACCGGCGTCTCCGACGTGTCGAACCGGAACAGGCCGAGTTCCTTTTCCTCTTCGCCGAGCAGCTTGTCCGCCGCGAAGGCGACGAACTCCCGCATCCGGTACCGGTCGCGGCCGAACACCGCGTAGACCGGACGGAATATCCCGGCGCTCATCTCTTTCGCCGCTGCAGTCGGATTCATGGGACCTCCGTTTCCCGCCTTGAAGCCGCGGGCGGAGGGGGGGTGAAACAACGGGTTCACCATCACGGGTGTCACCGCTGCGGGTCTCACCGCGACGGGATTCACCCGTCGTCCCCGCTCCCTCCGCCCTTGATCTATGTCAACACCAGCGGGAGGATCCATGGCTCCCCCCGCAGATGGTGCGACCGATCAGGCGGCTCTACGCATCATACGCGTCCGGCGTCGGAAATGTGAATGCCGTTTTGCGGAATGAGCGGAATCGAAGGTGGCTTACGGCTCCCTCGTCTCCGTTCCCGCCGCGGGATCGATCCGGTACGTCTCGCCCGTGCCGTCGCCGCGCCGGATCTCGTACCGGAAGAACCCCCCGTCTTCCGTCCATCCGTAAGCGGCGATCGCGCCTTCCCGCTCTTCTCCCTCGAACCGCGTGTTGCCGTTCCGGTCGTAGATGATGACGCGGGAATCGGCGAACACGGCGACGTACGATCCGTCGGGCGATACCGATTCGACGGAACTTGCGGCCAGCTCCTTCCGGAGATCGACGATATCCTGTATCACGCCGACCGCCGGCATCTCCGCCCCGTCTCCGGACTCGCCGCGCTGTGCAACCGGGGCCTCCAGGAGCTCCGCGTTTTCGGTGCCGGAGCCCGGCGCGGCGTCGGCGCCCGGACTTGCGTACACATCCGTTCCGGCATCCGCACCGGATCCCGTTCCCGAATCCGTCCCTCCGGCCTCTCCGCGGTCGGGAACGAACTTGTAGCCGACTCCCGAAGTCGGGCTCGCCTCCTGCCCGGTAGGCGACGAATCGCCGGCATTTGCCGCATCCGCGGACGTTTCCGTACCGTATTGGTCCGCCACGTTCATCGCGTCGAACGACTCGCTGACGGTTCCGAACATGATTGCGGGTTCGGATGATCCGGACGCATCCGACGACGCCGATCCGGACGAAGCCAATTCGAGGGCACGGTTGCCGATCATATCCTCTTCCAGACGGTCGCGGTCATACGTCACGAGGAAGACGCCCGCGACGATGCCGGCCGCGACGACCCCGCCGAGCACGCGCAGATTGAAGCGGCTGATCCGGCGCCGCGGTGCCGCCGGCGCGCTTCCGGTCTTCTCCCCGATGCCCTCCGCGCCCGCGGGCAGGCCGTCCGCTCCGGTTCCCCCGCCCGCCGCGGCCCGGTCAATCTCCTCCAGTTTCGGAAGAATGGCATCCACGAGGCTGAACGGCGGCGTCACCTTCGGCAGGTTCTCGAGCTCGGCCGACAGCCGCTGCAGGCGCTCGTACATCTCCGCGCAATCCGCGCAGCGCCGGATGTGCTCGCGCAGTTTCGCGGACTCGATGTCGCCGAGATCGCCGTCGAGCTCGCGCTGCATATATTCCATCACCTCTTGGCAGTTCATCCCCGGACACCGCCTTTCTGATAGTCTCGGAGCAGAACCTGAAGCTGCTGCCTTGCCCGGAACAGATAGGATTTCACCGTGTTGAGCGGCAAATCCAGCGAATCGGCAATTTCATTGTAAGAAAAGTCCTGCAGATACCTGAGCACGACGACCGCCCGGTGATGATCGGGCAGCCGGTCGATCGCCTCGCGGATATCCTTCGCGGCGCAGGCCGCCATGACCTCCCCCTCGACCGATTCCCTGCCCTCGAACACCATCTCGTGCTCCTCGATGGAGACGGTCGGCTTGTTCCGGCGGAACTTGTCGATGCAGATGTTCGTCACGATGCGCTGCACCCACGTTTTGAATTGCGCTTTCTCTTCATAGGAACCGATTTTCGTATAAACGCGGATCAAGGCCTCCTGCGCAGCGTCCATCGCATCCTGTTCGTTGCCGACAAGATAATAGGCCGTACGGTAGACATGCGTCTCGATTTTTCGCAAAAGCGTGATCAGAGCTTCGCGGTCGCCCTCCCGGGCGGCACGGATCAGCGACGGCTCTACCACGAGGATCCCCCTCTCTTGCACCCTCTCAAACGGACCGCACCGCCGAAATGTTGCAGTTCGTGCGCGATCCGGATCGATTTTCGGAAGATCGTCCGACTCCATTCATCCGGCGCCCATCCGCGACCGGTCAGCCTTGCGTCTTCCTCAAAGCCTTGCTTCTTCCACATAGCCTTGCATCTTCCTCAAGCATAGCAGAAATCCTCAAGAGCGTATACCGGTGTCATTTGTCATTCCGGACGGTTCGGGCCGAGCGCCGTGCGGACCGCGAGACGGCCTCCCGCGATCCGGTACTGCGTCTCGCCAGATTCGTCCGTCCTCCGGATCCGCGCGCCCGCCTCTTCGATTCTGCCGAGCGTGTCGGGGTGCGGATGGCCGTACGCGTTGTTCCGGCCCGCGGAAATGACCGCTTCCTTCGGCCGCCAGAACGCGAGCCATGCTTCGGACGCGGAACGCCGGCTCCCGTGGTGCGGGATTTTCATGACGTCCACGGGAGAATCCGGCGCTTCCGCGCGCGACAGGATCGCCCGTTCCTCGGCAAAGCCGATGTCTCCCGTAAAAAGGAAGGTGCGGCCGGCCAGTTCGACCCGCAGGACGATGCTTCGTCCGTTCTGATCCTTCAGCACCGGCAGACGGCCGTCCGCGGCGACGGATTCCGCGGCGGGCCAGAGCACCTGAATCGCCGTGCCGGCGTCCGGCCGGTAGGTCCCGAGCCCGGCGTGCGCGGCGATCAGCCGGACGCCCCGCTCGTCCGCGAGCCGGAGCAGCGCTTCCCCGTCCTCCCGTCCGGACAGCGTGCCGTTCCAGAGCAGCGCCTCCGCCGGAATCTTTTTCAGCACCGCGGCAAGCCCGCCGATATGGTCGGAGTCGAGATGGGTGGCGACGACGAGATCGAGCTTGCGGACGCCGCGCTTCATGAGCAGCGGCACGACCACGTCCTCGCCGACATCGAACGGATCGAGCCGCCGGCGCCATTCGTCGCCCGGCTTCTCGAAGCGGATCGTGCCGCCGCCGTCAACGAGGATGTGACGGCCCGCCGGCGTGCGGATGAGCGCCGCGTCGCCCTGCCCGACGTCCAGAAACGAGACGGTCGCCGTCCGGTCGAACCGGCCGGGGTCCCAGGCGTAAACGAGCAGCAGCGCGGCCAGAGCCGCCGGCAGGACGGCGGGCAGATGGCTGCGCAGCCGGCCCGCGGGATGCGCGACGGTTCGTCCATCGTACAGGCCGCCCGACAGCCCGGCATGACGGAAACCGGACCGCCCGATTTGCGCTCCGCCCGCCGGATCGGCCGGAACCGGACCGGTACGCCCGCCGCCCGACGCCATGCCGGCAAGCGGAAGCGTCTCCGTCACCGGCTCGCCGTCCCGCGGCCGCCCCCGATCCGCCGAGCGGTCGGGCAGCCGGTGCGCCAATGCCAGCAGCGCGCCGTACCAGGCCAGCATCCACCACAGCGGCGGCGTCGGCCAGATCGTCGCCAGTTCCGGCTGCGCGGCGAGTTTTTTCACCAGACCGAACGTCGCGTCGTTCGCCGCCTCCGTCACGCGCGCAAGCAGCCGCCCCGCATCCGGCCAGACGAACGATGCGAGCAGCGCCGCCGTGCCGAGGGGCAGGACGACGAAGCTGATGAACGGCACGAGAATCGCGTTCGCGGGCAGCGAGAGCAGATGGAACCGGTTGAAATAATGAATGGTCAGCGGAAACGACACGGCCTGCGCGACGACGGTGACGACGAGCAGATCGATGATCGGCCTCCCGCGCTTCGGCGACGGCAGCGCACGCCTGACGGGCGGCACGAGCGCGATCAGGCCGGCCGTCACGGCGAACGAGAGCTGGAACGCGATGTCGGACAGATAGTACGGATCATAGATCAGCATCGCCAGCGCGGCGGCGGCCAGCAGGTTCATCCCGTCCTTCAGCCGGTTCAGCCGGGCGGCAATCAGCCCGATCACCGCCATCAGGCCGGCCCGTACGACGGAGGGCGACGCGCCGGTCAGCAGCACGTAAAACGGGACGGCGGCCGCCGTCAGCTCGAGCGTCGTCTCGCGCGGCAGCCGGAACAGCCGGAGCAGGGAGCCGACGCCGAGCAGAAAAACGCCGACATGCAGGCCGGAAATCGCAAGGATGTGGGTGAGCCCGAGCTCCGCGAATTCATCGTAGAGTTCCGGATCGAGCCGCTCGCGTTCGCCGAGCACCAGGCCGTTCATGTAGCCGGCCTGGTGCCCGGGGAACAAGTCCGCCATCCGGCCGGTCAACAGGCCGCGCAGCCGGTCCATCGCGCGCAGCGCGGCCAGCCCCGCGCCGCCGCCCCGTCCGAGAGGCTTGACGCTGTCCGCCGATTCAGCCTCCAGCAGCCAGTGGATCCGGTGCCGGTACAGATAGGCGCGGTAATCGAACCCTCCGAAATTGACGGCTTTCCCCGGCCGCTCGAGCACGCCGGAGACGGCGGCCCTGTCGCCCCGCCGCCAGCCCGCGGCGATGCCGAGCTCCTCCTCCTTCGCGAGCCTGATTCGCACCTGCACCCGCTCGGAGCTCAGCCGTCGCGGCGCTCCGCCGCCGTATGCGACCGACTCGAGCTTCGCGCGGAACATCACGCGGTCGCCGTCGATCCGGGGCACGGTGTCGATGGTCAGCACCGCTTCGACCGCGGCCGGCGGCCTGCCCGCTTCGGCCGCGGCGGCCAGATCGGAAAGCTCCGTCCCATTGCGCGCGTCGGTCCAAGCGCGGTGGCCCGCGGCGAGCGCGTACGCGAGTACGCAGGCTGCGGCCGTCCGCGGGCCGATTCTGCCCGCGAGCGCGACGGCAGCCAGCGCGGCCGCAAGCGCGAGCCCAGCCAGCAGCACGCCCGTGCGGCCGAACGTCGCGGCCGACGCACCGCCCGCGATCCAGCACGCCGCGAACGCGCAAAGCGGCCTGCGGAACAAGGCTTGCACCCCCTTCGCATTCACAAAAAAACCTCCGCGCGTATGGTGACGCACGGAGGTGCTTCCTTCCGATCGATCGTTCGGTTCAGTTGTCGTCAATGCCGCCCGCGGCCTCCGCCGGCGGCTCGTAGGACGCCAGCTGCCGGAAGATGATGCCCTTCCGGCTCATCAGCCAGTTCACCTTGTCCGCGTCCTTCGGATAGGGACGATGGTAGACGATTTCGGTGACGCCGCTGTTCGCCAGCATGTTGGCGCACGTCCAGCACGGCTGGTCGGTGACGTAGACCGTCGATCCTTCGCGGTCGATCCGGTCGGTGAACAGGAGCAGGTTCTGCTCCGCGTGGATCGTGCGGATGCATCGCTCTTTTTTGACGACCCGCTCCACGCCGTCCACGATTTCGAGCTCGTACTGTTCGGCGATCATGCAGCCCGCCTCGGAGCAGTCCGGCACGCCCATCGGCGCGCCGTTGTACGCGGTGCCGAGCAGCTTCTTGCCCTGCACGAGCACGGCGCCCACCCTGCGCCTCAGGCAGCGCGACCGCGTCGACACCATGTAGGCGATATCCATGAAGTAGGTATCCCAATCCTTGCGCACGATTGCGGTTTGCGACATCCCATGCACCGTTCCTTTCGCCTCCGGTTTGACGCCCGGCATCCATTGTTTGACACCCATTGTCGCATATCCGCGGGTTCACGGCAACCGATCCGTGCGGAGAACGCTTGGCGCCGACCGGCACCAAGCAAAGCCGGTTCGCCGATTGCCGCCCGATCTGGATGCACGAGGGCACCAAAGCTGCCGGGGTGAACTCGTCGCCGTGCTCCCGGCGCTTCCGCACCGTGCGCGTCCGCATCAGCCGCCCGAAGCATTCCGGGCCGCGATCGCATCCTTGATCCGCTCCAGCAGCTTCGGCCCGATCCCCTTCACCCGCAGAAGATCGTCGACGCTGCGGAACGGACCGTTCCGCTCCCGGTCCTCGACGATCGCGCGCGCCTTGGCGGGGCCGATGCCGGGCAGCTCATCCCATTCCGCTTCGGTCGCGCGGTTGATGTCGAACCCCCCGGCGCCGGGCGCGGAACCGGATGCGGCATCGGGAGAAGCTCCGGCAGCATGGCCCGAAGCCGTGCCGGCGGCACCGCCGGACGCCGGGCCGTGGCCGGCCGCATCGTCCGGAACGGGGCCGGCCGCGGCATCCGATCCGGCATTCGGGGCGGCGCCGGAACCGCCCTCCGTGCCGGACGTCGCCCCGGCCGCGTCACCCGCGGCGGAACCGGTATCCGGACCGGCGGCATCCGAGCCCGCATCCGAACCGCCGCCGGATGCCGACCCGCCGCCGGTTCCTCCGCCCGCCGATGAGGGCGCCGCACCGGTTGAACCTGCGTTCGATCCTTCATGTTCTCCGACGGATGCGGCCAGCCGGTCATTCACGGGCCGCCAGTCCGGCGGCAGCCGCTCCGGTTTCTCGTCCCTGAACGCGCCCCACAGGAGGCCGGCGGCGAGCAGCAGCAAACCCGCGGCGGCGAGCATGCGGGGTTGCGTCAACGCATGCATGATCCTGTCCACCTCCTCCGGACCGCCCGTGTCATGTCGGACAATCGGGCGGGCATATGGTGATAAGAGCAGGATTTTCGGCCGAAGACGACGCCATCCGTTTTGCCGATCACGGACGGGAGGGGTAAGCGTTGAATGTCGGATTTATCGGAACGGGCAGCATGGGCGGCATGCTCGTGGAAGCGTTCATTCGCTCCGGCGCGCTGCCGCCGGAGGCGATCACGGTGGCGAACCGGACGTACGCCAAGGCGGAGCGGCTCGCCGCACGCCATCCGGGGCTCACCGCCGTCCGCTCGAACGCGGAAGCCGCCGCCGGACGCGACATCGTCTTCCTGTGCGTCAAACCGCTCGATTTCAAGCCTGTCATCGACGAAATAAGGGCCAGCGTGCAGCCGGAACAGCTGATCGTCTCGATCACCAGTCCAGTGCTTCTGGCCCATCTGGAAGAATGGCTCCCCTGCCGGGTCGCCAAGGTGATTCCGAGTATCACGAATCTGGCGCTCGGCGGCGTGACGCTCGTCATCTACGGCAGCCGCGTCGAGCCCGGGCAAATGGCGATGCTGGAAGGGCTGCTATCACACATCAGCCAGCCGGTCCGCATCGAAGAAAAGCATACGCGCGTCGCATCCGATCTGTCGAGCTGCGGCCCCGCCTTCATGGCGTTTGTGCTGGAGCGCTTCGTCGACGCCGCGGTCGAAGAGACGGGGATCCGCCGGGAAGAGGCGGAACGGCTGGCCGTCGGCATGCTGCTCGGCACGGGGCGGCTGCTGGCAGGCGAGGGACTCACCGCCGGCGAAGTGATCCGGCGGGTGTCCGTACCGGGCGGCATCACCGCCGCCGCGCTGAAGCTGCTCGACGCCGAGCTGGACGGCGTCTTCAACCGGCTCATCCGGACGACGCACGCGAAGTTCCGCGAAGATCTGGCGAAGGTCGAGCAGGCCTTTGCCGTGAAGCATGGACCCGCCTGACGCCGTCCCGATGCGGTCAGTTCGCGACGACGTTGACGAGCTTGCCCTTGACGACGATGATTTTGCGCACCGTCTTGCCCGAAGTAAGCTCCTTCACGCGGCCGCTTTCGCGCGCGAGCCGCTCGAGCTCCTCTTCCGTCGCGTCCGCCGCCACCTTCACCCGTTCGACGATCTTGCCGTTCACCTGGATGACGATCTCGATCTCCCGGTCGGCGATCCAGGCTTCATCATATTCCGGCCACGGCTCGTAGGTGATCGTGTCGCCGTGACCCATCCGCTCCCACAGTTCCTCCGCGATGTGCGGGCAAATCGGCGACAAGAGCTGGAGGAAATCGTTCATCGCCTTGCGCGGCAGCTTTTCCGCCTTGTAGGCTTCGTTCACGAAGATCATCATCTGGCTGATCGCCGTGTTGAAGCGGAGATTCTCGTAGTCTTCCGTCACCTTCTTGATCGTCCGGTGCCAGGTGCGGATGAACGCTTCGTCCCCGCCCTCGTCCGTGATTTTCGGGTTGATCGCGCCGTCTTCGGTCACGTACAGCCGCCAGATGCGGTTCAGGAACCGGTGGATGCCCTCGAGGCCGTTCGTATTCCACGCCTTGGTCGCTTCCAGCGGTCCCATGAACATCTCGTACATGCGGAGCGTATCGGCGCCGTACTCGTTCACGATGTCGTCCGGGTTGATGACGTTGCCGCGCGACTTGCTCATTTTCTCGCCGTTCTCGCCGAGGATCATGCCCTGGTTCACGAGCTTCCGGAACGGCTCCTTTGTCGAGACGACGCCGATGTCGTAGAGCACCTTGTGCCAGAACCGCGCGTAGAGCAGGTGCAGCACCGCGTGCTCGGCGCCGCCGATGTACAGGTCAACCGGCATCCAGTATTGCTCTTTCTCCTTCGAGACGAGCTCCTTGTCGTTGTGCGGGTCGATGTAGCGCAGGTAGTACCAGCAGCTTCCCGCCCACTGCGGCATCGTGTTCGTCTCGCGGCGGGCCTTCAGGCCCGTCTCCGGATCGACCGTGTTGACCCAGTCCGTCGCGTTGGCAAGCGGCGATTCGCCCGTGCCCGTCGGCTTGATCTCGTCGAGATCCGGAAGCAGGAGCGGCAGCTCGTCTTCCGGAACCGGCTTCATCGTGCCGTCCTCGAGATGGAGGATCGGGATCGGCTCGCCCCAGTAACGCTGGCGGCTGAACAGCCAGTCGCGCAGCCGGTACGTCGTCTTGGCGCGCCCCTTGCCCTCCTTCTCGAGCCATTCGATCATCTTCGCCTTCGCTTCTTCGTTGTGGAGGCCGTCGAGCAGGCCGGAATTGACGTGCGGGCCGTCGCCGGTGTACGCCTCCTTCGTGATGTCGCCGCCCTGGACAACCTCGACGATCGGCAGGCCGAACTTCTTCGCGAATTCCCAGTCGCGCTGGTCGTGGGCCGGAACGGCCATGATCGCGCCCGTGCCGTAACCTCCCAGCACGTAGTCGGCGACCCAGATCGGGATCTTCGCACCGTTCACGGGATTGATCGCGTAGGCGCCGGTGAAGACGCCCGTCTTGTCCTTCGCGAGATCGGTCCGCTCGAGGTCGCTCTTGCGCGCCGCCGCCTCGCGGTAGGCCACGACGGCCTGCCGGTATTCATCGGTCGTGATCCGGTCCACCAGCTCGTGTTCGGGCGCCAGCACGCAGTAGGTCGCGCCGAACAGCGTGTCGGGCCGGGTCGTGAACACCGTGAACGAGGCATCGTGCCCGTCGACCGTGAACGTCACCTCGGCGCCCTCCGACTTGCCGATCCAGTTCCGCTGCATCTCCTTGATGCTTTCGGGCCAGTCGAGCTCCTCGAGGTCCTCCAGCAGCCGTTCGGCGTATTCCGTGATCTTCAGCATCCACTGGCGCATCGGCACGCGGATGACCGGATGGCCGCCGCGCTCGCTGACGCCGTTGATCACTTCCTCGTTCGCGAGCACGGTGCCGAGCGCCGGACACCAGTTCACCGGCACCTCGGCCATGTAGGCGAGCCCGCGCTTGTAGAGCTGCAGGAAAATCCACTGCGTCCACTTGTAATAGGCGGGGTCGGTCGTGCTGATCTCGCGGTCCCAGTCGTACGAGAATCCGAGCGATTTGATCTGCCGGCGGAAATTGGCGATGTTCTGGTCCGTGAAGCCGCGCGGATGCTCGCCCGTGTTCAGCGCGTGCTGTTCGGCAGGCAGCCCGAACGCGTCCCAGCCCATCGGGTGCAGGACGTTGTAGCCGCGCATCCTTTTGTAACGGGCGACGATGTCGGTGGCCGTATACCCTTCCGGATGGCCGACGTGCAGTCCCGATCCGGACGGATACGGGAACATGTCGAGCACGTAATATTTCGGCTTCGTAAAGTCGTCCGACGCCTTGAACGTCTTGTTCTTCTCCCAGTACGCCTGCCATTTCGGCTCGATCGTGCCGGGATCATAGACATGCCGTTTCGCTTCCGTTGCCATCTCGCATGCGTCTCCTTCCGTCTGTCAGCCGATTGATCTTCATCAAAAAAACCTCCCATCCATAGCGCATCGGCTAGGGACGAGAGGCTTCTCCCGCGGTACCACCCTAGTTAACAGCGGGCGTGCTTCGCCGCTGTTCACTCGCAGCCCCTAACGCGGGTCCGACGGCATCGCTGGCGGCGCTGGGCGCCGGTTCACGAATGCGGCTCCGAGGCGAGTTCGCGCGCCGTCCGGTCCGGCTCGCACCAGCCGCCGGCTCTCTGGTTCCGGCGCGGTCCGCGCTACTGCTCCTCTTCACAGCCATTATCTGGTCATGTAAATGTCATTCCGATTATAGGCCAGCGGGCGGCGTGTGTCAAGTTCGGGCGGATGCGCGGAAGGATGGCGGATCGGCTGCGGGCTTGGCCGGAACGCGGGCGGAGTGGTATAATGGGAACACATGTTCGTGTACAAAGGGAGGTGCGGCCATGCGGCCGACCCTGGAACCGATGGCGGCGAAGACGATTCTGAACCGGGTGCGCGTGCCCGCGATGCCGTTCGACTGGTCGATCAATCCGTACCGCGGCTGCCAGCACGGCTGCAGCTTCTGCTATGCCAGGAGCACGCATGCCTTCCTGGGGCGGCCGGCGGACGATACGTTCCAGCGTCACATTTACTGGAAGGAGGGAGCGCCGGACATTCTTCGCGGGCAGCTGGCCCGGATGGCGCGGCTGGGCCGGATGCCCGGCCATGTGGCGGTTGGCACGGCGACGGACCCCTATCAGCCGCTGGAGGCGAAGGCGAAGCTCACCCGGGGGTGCCTCGAGGTGCTGGCCGACTACGGCGTCCCGTTCAGCGTGACGACCCGCTCGCCGCTCGTGCTGCGCGATCTGGACATCCTGCGCCGGGCGCGGGTGCTGTCGGTCAACATCAGCCTGCACACGCTGGACATGCGGATATGGCGGCGGTTCGAGCCGGCCAGTCCCGCGCCGTGGCGCCGGCTGGAGACGATCGCGCGGCTTGCCGACGCGGGCATCCCGGTCACGGTGTTCGCGGCGCCGATGCTGCCCTATCTGACCGACACCCGCAAAGCCGCGGCGGAATTGGCCGAAGCGTGCGCCGCCGCCGGGGCGGGCCGGGCGATGGTCGATTTCCTGCGGCTGCAGACGCCGGAAGTGAAGCAGTGGTTTTTCGGCACGCTCGAGCGGCATGATCCGGAGCTCGTTCCCGCGTACGGCAGGCTGTACTACATGCGGGCGGGCTTGCCGGACAGCTATCTTCGCCCCGCGCGCGAGCGGGTGGAGGCGGAGTTTCGCCGCCGCGGCCTGATCGGGCGGAAACCGAAAGAAGATGTCGGGCGAACGCCTGTCGACGGAAGGTTTGGAGCGGAAGGGACAGGCGGTACGGACGGGTCCGGGGCCGGTCCGGTCGGAAGGGCGGACGGTCATGCAGCCGCCGCATGCGACGAAGAGCGGGCCGGTTCGGGCTGCACGCCGCTCCAGCTCACGCTGTTTTGAGGGAGGAACGGTTCACGCGGAAACGGGGGGATATACGGAGCGGCGTCCGGCTTCGCCGACTTCACGCGGTCGCCGCGAAGAACAACCGCTCGGCATCTTCGCCGGGCGCCTCGAACTTGAAATCCGCGTACATCTCGACATGCGAGAAGCCCGCGCGCAACAGGGCGCCGCGGATCCACTCCGGTTCATAGGCCCGCTGGATGTGCGTCTCCTCGAAGCGGATGTATTTGCCGTCCCTGTCGTCGCGGGTGAAGATGGTCAGATGATGCTCGATCTCCCGCCGGTCCGGCGAATACTCGCTTGTCCAGATGTAGGCGATGTCGCGCTCATTGAACGTGAACGGCTGCTCCCGCGCGTAACGCTCGAGCTGCCGCGGCGCGTGGACGTCGAACAGGAACAGGCCGCCGTCCTTCAGCCCGCGGCGCGTCGCGCGGAACGTCGCCTCCACGTCTTCTTCTTCCAACAGATAGTTGATGCAGTCGCAAAAGGACAACACCGCGTCCACCTGTTCGGGCAGCTCCCAGTCGCGCATGTCCTGCTGCAGCCAGCGGATCGAGCCGTTGCCGGTATAACGGTGGGGCGAAGCGTCCCACTTGCTGCGCGCGACGGCGAGCATGTCGGCCGACAGATCGATGCCGAAGACGCGGAATCCCGATTTCGCGAGCGGAATCGCGATGTTGCCCGTGCCGCAGCCGAGATCGACGACCGTCTCCGGAATGCCGGCCAGCTCCCAGCATTGCCGGGCAAACCGGAGCCATTCGGCGTACGGCATATCCTCCATCAGCCGGTCATAGACCAGCGCGAATTGTCTGTAGGCCCGCATACAGGCTCCTTCCGGATCAGCCGTTGCCGCAGGATCGGAACGACCGCGACGCCGGCTGATCCCGTTTGATTCGTTCGAACAGGCAAGGCGTTGATTCGGCTGCGCGTCGACTTCCGTCCGGACGGCGGCGGCTCGGAGCGCCCCCGGCCCGGCGGCAGGCGCTCCCGCCCTCCGTCAGGGCACACGGGCCGGAATCTCCGCCGCAAGGCACCGCCCCGCGCGGAAGCCCGCGCCGCTGCAGGCTCACGCGAACTCTACAACCTTCGCATCCGACCAGAGCCGCTCGAGGTTGTAATACTCGCGTTCGTCGCGATGGAAGACGTGCGCGATGACGTCGCCGAGATCGATGAGCACCCATCGGGCGGCATCCAGCCCTTCGACACCGCGCACCGGCACTCCCCGCTCCTCCGCCTTCTTGCGGATCTCGCCGGCGATCGCCTGCACCTGCGTGTCCGAGTTGCCATGGCAGATGACGAAATAGTCGGCGACGGGCGAGATGCCCGCAAGTCCCAGCGCGACGATGCGGTGCGCCTTCTTCTCCTCCGCCGCATCCACGACGAGCCGCAGCAATTCATCGGGTTGCATCAACCGTTATCGGCCTCCTTGTCGAGTTGTCGGATCAGATCGTTGCGCGCCATCACGGTCAGCGGGTATATCGGCCGGCCGTTGGCGATCAGGTACGCGATCGTCGAATCGAAACCGAGGACAAGCGCCCGCTCCAGGCTGCGCTCCGCCTCTTCCCGGATCCTGTCCACTCCCGGAAAATCGCGCCCCGGCTCGATGTAATCGGCCAGACACACCACCTTGTCCAACTTCGTCATGCCGACGCGCCCCGACGTGTGCCAGCGGATCGCGTCCAGAACCGCGGCATCCTCCACGCCGTAGTCGCGCTTCGCGACATAGGCGCCGACCGGGGCGTGCCACAGGGCCGGATCATAGCCGAGCAGATCGCCGGCCTCGCCGCTCTCGATCAGCACGCGTCTCTGCGCTTCGATCGCCCAATACTTGGCGACGTCGTGCAGCATGGCGGCGAGCTCCGCCTTCGCCGGATCCGCGCCGTACCGTTCCGCCAGCCTGACCGCCGTCTCCATGACGCCGGCGGTGTGCGCCCAGCGTCGTTCGGGCATCTGCGCCCGCACGCGCTCCATGATCGCGTTACGATCCATACAACCCCTTCCTTACGATATAATCGTGCACGCCGTCGGGGACCAGATACCGGATCGAACGGCCTTCCCGCCTCAAGGCCCGGACGCCGGAAGACGAGATGTCGAGCTGCGGCATCTCGATGACGCGCATGCGCGCCCGCAGAAATTCCGGCAACGAACCGATATCGACGGGATGCCCCGGCCGCGCGACGCCGATGAACGATACGGCCGCCGCCAGTTCTTCGATCCGGTGCCAGCGCGGCAGATCGTTCACCCGGTCCCCCCCGATGATGTATGAGAACCGGCATTCGGGATGTCTCGCGCCGAGCTCGGCCACCGTATCGATCGAATACGACACGCCCGGCCGGCGAAGCTCCAGGTCCAGCACCCGGAAAGCCGGGTTGCCGGCGATCGCGAGGCGCACCATCTCCAGCCGGTCCTCGCCCGACGCGGCCGGTTCGCGCGATTTGAGCGGCGGCGTCCGGCTCGGGATGAACCAGACCTCGTCCAGGCCGCACCGATCCCGGGCCGTCTCGGCGAGCAACAGATGGCCGAGATGGATCGGATCGAACGTGCCGCCCATCAATCCGACGCGCTTCAATGCTCATCCGACTCCTTCGCCGCCGCCCGTCAGGGCAGCTCGATCTTCTTGCGATCCTTCGATTCCCGGTACAGCACGATCGTCTTGCCGATCACCTGCACCAGCTCGGCTCCGGCGCGCCGCGCGATCTCCGCGCCGATCTCCTTCGGATCGCCTTCCTGGTTGTTCAGCACCGAGACCTTGATCAGCTCCCGCGCTTCCAGCGCCTCCGACACATGGCGGATCAGATGGTCGTTCACGCCGCCCTTGCCGACCTGGAAGATCGGTTTGAGCGGATGCGCCAGCGCGCGGAGGTAACGGATCTGTTTTCCGGTCAGCATGATGGAATCGACCCGCTTTCCTGAATAAATGGACGTCACCCGGCGCCACCCGGTTGTCCGGGGCGGACGGCCGGCACGGGGGAAACGGCCCCCGGTCATCCGGACGCGGCTGCCGGTAGGCCCGGCATCCCGCGGCCCGCTATCCGCCGAGCGCCCGGAGGACGGCCTCGCGCATGGCTTTCACGGGCGCGGGCCGCCCGGTCCAATATTCGAAGGCGTACGCGCCCTGATAAATGAACATGCCGAGACCGGAATGGGTGCGGCATCCCGCCCGTTCGGCTTCCGCGAGGAACCGCGTCCGCAGCGGATTGTAGACAATGTCGCTCGCGACGGCGCCCGGCTTCATCCAGGTCGCGTCGATGCCGAGCGGCAGCTCGTCCGTATTCGGCGACATGCCGGCGGACGTCGTGTTGATGACGATGTCCGCGTCCGCGCAGACCTCGCGCAGGTCGTCCGGCCCGATCGCCTCCGCCGCGCCGGACGGCAGCGACCGCGCCAGCTCTTCCGCCCGGGCGAACGTCCGGTTCACGATCGCGATGTGCGCCGGATTCTCCCGCGCGAGGGCGTGGAGGATGCCCCGCGCCGCACCGCCGGCGCCGAGGACGACGACGCGCCGGCCGGAAATTTCCGCGCCCGCTTCCTCCTTCAGCGATCGCACATAGCCCGGCCCATCGGTATTATAGCCGATCAGCCGCTCGTCCCGGCGGACGACCGTGTTGACCGCCCCCGCCGCCTCGGCCGTCGGATCGATCTCGTCGAGATATGCCATGATCGCGGTCTTGTGCGGAATCGTCACGTTGAAGCCGCCCATGCCCATCGCCCGCGCCCCTTCCGCGAAGGCGGCGAGCCGGTCGGCCGTGACTTGGAACGCCGCATAGACGGCGTTGACGCCGGTCTCCCGGAACGCGCGGTTCATCATGACCGGCGATTTCGAATGGCGGATCGGGTCGCCGATGACGCCGTACAGCACCGTATGGCTGTCGATCGACGGGACCGCTTCGGTGGCCGCGGATCCGTTCATCGCAGTGCATCCTCTCCCCGCTTCACTTGGACGCTCAAATCATCGCTTCGCGCAGCATGACATGGACGCCTTTCGGCGCGTACACTTCGACGTTGGCGCCGGCCGCGCTGTTCGCCCGGATCCAGCCGAGGCCGGATATGCTGATGTCGGTCCGGCTGCCCGGCGGCACGCGCAGCGAATGCCGCGTCCACGGCGGCAGCAAATCCAGTTCGTCGGCGTCCGGCGGCGAGAGCAGCCCGCCGCGATGCTCCGCGTACAACTCGTCCGCCCGCTCGAGCTTCGTCCGATGGACGTTCAACGCGGGCGAGACGTAGATCGTGAAGGACTGCGGCTCGCCGCGCACGAAGTCGAACCGGGCGAGCGCGCCGAAGAACAGCGTCTGACGCGGATTCAGCTGATAGACGAGCGGCCTCAGCGGCCGTTCGGGCAGGAGCTTCGGCAGCACGCCCTTCGGCACCTGCTCGGTCAGCCGGTACGGGTAGACGATGCCCGGCGTATCGATGATGTATCGGCCGTCGTCGAGCGGGATGCGAATCTGGTCGAGCGTCGTGCCCGGATAGCGGGACACGGTCAGCTCCCGGTCCAGATCGCTGTAATCCCGGATGAGGGAGTTGATCAGCGTCGACTTGCCGACGTTCGTCGCACCGACGACATAGATGTCGCGTCCGTCCCGCAGCGTCTGGATCGCCTCGACGACGCGCTCGAAGCCGATCCGCTTGGCGGCGCTGCACAGCACGACCCCGGCCGGCCTCAATCCCAGCCGCTTCGCCTGCCGCCGCACCCATGCCTGAATCTTGTTCCAGTTCGTCGATTTCGGCAGCAGGTCGATCTTGTTCACGACGAGCAGCACCGGATTGTTCCCGACGAACCGCTGCAGCCCGCTGATGACGCTGCCTTCGAAATCGAACAGGTCGACGATGTGGACGACGAGGCTGTCGGTCGAGGCGATGCCGGAGAGCATGCGCAGGAAATCATCCCGGTCGACCGCAACCTGCGTCATGTCGTTGTAATGCTTGATGCGGAAACAGCGCCGGCAGATCGCGTCTTCGCGCCCGAGCGCCTGCTCCGGCACATAGCCCGGCTTGTCCGGCGACTCGGTCTGCAGCCGGGCGCCGCAGCCGGGACAGACGGGTGCGTCCGCCTTCGCGTCGCTTGCCGTCACGGTGATTCCTCCCTGGGCCACAATCCTTTGCGCGAAAGTCTTCGGTGCGCCACCCGCTCGATGATGCGGTTGAAACGGGTGGCCACCCCCTCCTGCGCCGGCGCGATCGGCTTGACCAGAATGACGCGCAGTCCCGACCGCTTCGCGCCGAGCACATCGGTAAGCAGCTGGTCGCCGATGACGACGGTCTGGCCGGGCTCGAGTCCCAGCCGGGCGAGCGCCTTTCGGAACGAGGCACGCACCGGCTTGCGCGCCCTGTATATATAGGGTATGCCGTGCGGTTCCGCAAACCGGGACACGCGTTTGCGGCGGTTGTTCGAGACGATGATCATTTTGAAACCGAGGGACCGGACGCGCTCGAGCCATTCCACCATCTCCGGCGTCGCCGAACGATCCCGGGCGCCGACCAGCGTGTTGTCGAGATCGCAAATGATGCCGGTTATGCCTTCCGCCCGGAGTTTCTCGAGATCGATATCATATATGGTTCCCGCCACCTGGTGCGGGAGCAGCCATTCCAGCATATTCCTTGCCCCTTGTGTCGTGTTCGTCGCCTTGACCCCCGGCTTATGGCAAAACTATATCACACCGGCGAAAAAGATTGCAAAACGGCGGCGGTTCCGTCCGCCGCCGTCTGCGGCGGGATGCGGAACCGCCGGCATGCGCTACAACCGTTCCCGGATCAGCCGGACCTTCGCGGCGAACCGCCGCACATCTTCCTCCGCGAGCGGACGTCCGCCGTACTTCGCTTGCTCGAACAGAACGAGCAGTTCCCGGAAGTCGTCGGCCAGCGAGCGGCGCCGTTCGCTCCAGCGCCTGAACGTCTCGCGCAGCGTCTCGTGCTCGCTCCGCTCCAGTCCGCGCCTGCGGCAGAGGCGGATGAGCCGTTCCGTCTCGTAGACAATCTGCTCGTTCGCGCTCATCGCGCCGAACCGGATCCGCCGCCAGAGCGGCCGGATCTTGTCACGCTTCAGCCAGATCCAGACCGCCGCGGCGGCCAGCGCGAGCGCGGCGGCGGCCAGGCCGAGGACGGAGACGGCGCGGAACACATGCGCGGGAATCCGGATCCCGCCGCTTTCGCCCGCGGATTCGGCGATCGAGTCCATGTCGGGCAGTTCGGGCATCACGATCTCCGGCGTCTCGCCTGCCGGATAAACGTACGGATACGAGAAGCCGGGCGTCGCCTCGAACGGAATCCAGCCGAATCCCTCGAAATACACCTCGACCCAGGAATGGGCGTCCGCGTTGCGGACCGTGTACGTGCCGCCCATGTCCGGATCGAGCGCTTCCCCCGGCATGCCGATGAAGAGTTCGGCCGGCAGGGCGCCCGGCGCGAATCCCTTCACCCAGCGGGCGGGAACGCCGGACGCGCGCGCGAGGACCGCCAGCGCCGTCGAGAAATAGTCACAGTAGCCCTCCCGCACTTCGAAAAGGAAGGCGTCGACGAAGTCTTCGCTGCGCCGCCTCGAGATGTCCGGCGTGTTCGAGTACGGGTAATTCTCCTTGAGATAGGCCTCGATCCGCCGGATCTTGTCGTAGTCGCTCGCCGCCCCGGCCGTGATCTCCTCCGCGAGCCGGAGCACCCGTTCGGGCATGTCCGGCAGCCGGGTATACCGCTCCGCAATGCGCGGATCCGGCGGACCGGCAGCGCGCAGCCGGTCTTCGTCCAGCACGACCTGCTCGGATTCGATCGTGTAGACATCCGGATACGGCGTCCTGTCCGACCTCGGCCAGCGCAGTTCGGCGGATTCGGGCAGCCAGGCCAGCGCGGGCGGCACCGACTCCGATTCGCCGATCGACCGGATCACCGACGGCTGGTCGGGGCCGAACAACACCGGAAAGGATTCATCCCGGCGCATCGTGACCGTCGCGACGACGGTTACCGTCTCCGCTTCCGGGGCAAGCGCGAGGGGTTCGCCGGCCAGCATCTTCGGCAACGGCTCGCCGGCCGCCAGACCCGACAGGCCGACTTCCGTCTGCTCCTCCTCGCTGTCGACCCAGCCCTGCCCCGTATACTCGGACTTCGTCTCGCCCCGCCAATAACTGCGCCTCGACGTGTGGACGGTCATCACTTCCGAATAATCAAACTCGAAGCCGTCGCCGAGCCGGTCATCCGCCCGGCTGTAGCCGGAACGGGCGTCGCGCGTCCTGACCGACGACGGCACGCTCCGCACCTTGTCGCCGACGAAGGACGGCACCGATTCGCCGCGCGCCTCCATCCAGAGCGTGTACGGATCCTTCAGCACCGGATTGACGCTCGGCGCGAGCAACCCGGCCGCCATGACGAGCCCGAGGATGGAAGCGACGGACAGGCCGAACGATACCGGATATTCGACGAGGTGCCGCCAGGTGTCGGGATGGCTGAGCCGGAACCGCTCGAAGTGCTCGGCCACGAACCAGCACAGCGCAATGAACACGCACCAGGCGACCTCGTCCCACAGATAGATGGTCGTGAACGAATCCAGCACCGCCAGCGACAAGATCACCGCGGCGCAGAACAGCATGACCTGCGGACGCGTCCGGCTGAACCGGCCCGCGAACAGGAACAGGCCGAACGCGGCGGAAGAGACGCCGACGTAAGGCCGGAGCGGCTCCGATATCTCCGCCAGCCAGTCGCCCCAAGCCGCCGCGTCCTTCCATTCTTCCCGGGGCGCCGGAATCCAGCGGAATCCGCTCCATGCCATGATGGACGCAAGCAGCGCGGCCGCATGCAGCGGCAGCTTCCACCGGAGCCGGCCCGGCACGAGCAGCTCGATCGCCGTTCCCGCGATCAACGCGGTATGGACGATTGCGAACGTCTGCGGCCACCACAAATTTTCGAGCGAATCGTACCATTGCCACAGCATGACGGCGGCGAACAGGAAGCAGAGCTTCCGGTAGCCGTTCCGCACGAGCAGGCGGCCGAATCCCGTCGCGATCCGCTTCGCCATCACCGGCCGCCCCCTTCCAGCGCCGCGGGCAGCTCGGCCAGCGTCCGCACATTGTACACCGGCCAGCCGCGGACGGTGAGCAGCCGCTGCCAGCCGCGAACGTCCGACAGGTTACGGTCGCCGGGCAGATGGATCAGGCACGGCGTGTTGCCGTTCCGCTCCAGCCACTCCATCGTCCGGATCACCTCTTCGCCGTCATGCGGCGTCACGAGCACGACGAACGATCCTCCCGGGATGAGCGCGGACGATTGGTGCAGCGAGCGGTAAAGCCCGGCCGCTCCGTCGGCCTGGACGTCGACGAGATGGTTCAGGATGAGCCGGCGTTGATCGGCGATGGACCGGGGGAGAAAGCCTTCGACCTTGGCGCCCGTCGAGACGAGCCCGATCGCCATCTCTCTGCGGATGCCGTATTCGACGAGCGACGCGGCAATCGAGACGGCCAGCTCGAACCGGTCGGCGCTACCGTAGGCCGTGCCGCAGCGGTCCAGCACGATGACGGTGCGCGGCACCGACTCGCGGTCGAACTCCTTCGATTTCCACTGGCCGGTCTTCGCCGTCGCGTTCCAGTGGATGCGGGACAGCCGGTCGCCGTATATGTATTCCCGGACGCCGTTGATCTGCGTCGTCTCCTTCGCGTGGCGGTGCGAGACGGCGTGGGCGTAGGGACCCTTGAGCCCGCGCTCGACCCTGTTCCACTCGCGGATCGGTATCGTCTGCGGCAGCACGGTGAAGCGGTGATGGGCATCGACGGCTCCCCGGTGCTCGAACAGGCCGAAGATGTCCCGCGTCACGCATTCCGTTTTCCGGAACACGTACCGGCCGCGCGGAAGCGGAGGCGTCGAATAGCTGACGGCGCCGGACCGACGGAAATCGGGGATGAAGGATACCTCGAACATCATCGGCCGGCCGCCGATCCGTTCGAGCGTATCCTGCACGAGCACATAGGGGATGGGCCAGAAGCCCGGAATGCGGAGGTGGAGTTCGACGTCCAGCCGCGATCCGGCGGTCAGGACATGGTGGTGCGGGAAGGGATCGCCGCCCAGCCTTCGCTCGCCCCTGACCCGCCCGATGCCGCTCAGCTTGCCGAGCGCAAGATACAGGATCAGGGCGTTCAGGATGACGAACAGCATGACCGCCGTTTTGCCGCCCTGAAAAAGCAGATACAAGGTGCAACACACGTACACCGCGGCGATCATCCGCCAGCGTACGGTCAGGGTTTTGGCGGCCGGCATCGTCATCGCTCCAATCGGATGGGGACCGGCGTGCGCTCGACGACCTCGCGGACGACTTCCTCGGCGGTCAGACCGTTCACGCGCGCCTCGGTGCTCATCAGGATCCGGTGCGCCAGCACGGGCACCGCAAGCCGCTTGATGTCATCCGGGATGACGTAGTCGCGTCCGTCAAGCAGCGCGCTCGCCCGGGCCGCCGCCATCAGCGAGATCGAGGCGCGCGGGCTTGCGCCGACCTGCACGCCGGGATGCTCGCGCGTGCCGCGGATGATGCGCACCAGATATTCGCCGATCGCGTCGTCGGCATGCACGGTCCGGACGCGTTCCTGCAGCCGCAGGATATCTCCGATCTCCGCGACCTGTTCGACGCGCAGGTACGCCTGGTCCGAACGGTTCTCGAGCACCATGCGGCGTTCGGTCTCGTCGTCGGGGTATCCGATCGACAGCTTCATCATGAACCGGTCCAGCTGCGCCTCGGGCAGCAGATAGGTTCCCTCGAATTCGACCGGGTTCTGCGTCGCGAACAGGATGAACGGAACCGGCAGCGGATGCGAGACGCCGTCCACCGTCACGTGCCGCTCTTCCATCGCCTCGAGCAGCGCCGACTGGGTTTTCGTCGTCGCCCGGTTGATCTCGTCCGCCAACAGAATGTTCGCCATGATCGGGCCGGGCCGGAAGACGAACGTCTCGTCCTTCGGATGCCATATGGACACGCCCGTAATATCGGTGGGCAGAAGGTCCGGGTTGCACTGGATGCGCCGGAACACCCCGCCGCATGCCCTTGCCAGCGCTTTCACAAGTTGCGTCTTGCCGGTGCCGGGGACATCCTCGAGCAGGACATGTCCGCCCGCCAGCAGCGCGACGAGCATCCGTTCGATCGCTTCAGGCTTTCCCAGGATGCAGCGCCCGAGGCTCTGTCGGATGTCGTCAATCAGCCTGATATCGTTGTCCGTCGTCCCCATCGCTTTCCCCTCCCGGTCTCGTATATCCTCTATTTTACAAGAAGGGTGGATGGGCCACAATTGTGGCGCTTGGCAGAAAAAATTGGAGGATCACACAGTCCTTCCGCGTGATCCTCCAATCCTTGCCGAAAACCCGCGATCATCCCTTCGGCCGGACCACCAGCGCGGCGAGGAACGAGAAGATGATCGCCGCCGAAATCCCTGCGCTCGTCACCTTGAACATGCCCGTGATGACGCCGATCGGCCCGGTGTTCTGGAGCTCGGTCAGCGCGCCGTGGACGAGGGCGTTGCCGAAGCTTGTGATCGGCACCGTCGCGCCCGCGCCGGCGAATTCGATCAGGGGCTCGTACCAGCCCAGGGCGTCCGCGATCGCGCCGAGCACGACAAGCGTTGACATCGTGTGCGCCGGCGTCAGCCGGAGCACATCGAACATGAGCTGCCCGAGGACGCAGATGCCGCCCCCGACGACAAAAGCCCATACAAACTGCATTCAGGCGTCACCCCTTTCAATGGCAACCGCATGCGCGATGCATGGAATGGTCTCCCCCTGCTGATAGGAAAGCGGCGAGAGGAGCGCCCCGGTGGCGACGACGAGGATCCGCTTCAACTCGCCGTTCCTGAGCCTTTTCATCAGATGGCCGTAGGTGACGACCGCCGAGCAGGCGCATCCGCTGCCGCCGGCCTGCACCTTCTGGCGCTCGATGTCGTAGATCATGAGCCCGCAATCGCTGAACACCGTGTCCTGTATCGGCACGCCGTCGCGGGCGAACAGGTCGACGGCGATGCGGTGGCCGACGGACGCGAGGTCACCGGTCACGATCATGTCGTAATCGGCCGGCATCCGCCCCGTGTCGTTCAGATGCGTCTGGATCGTGTCGACGGCTGCCGGCGCCATCGCCGCGCCCATGTTGAACGGATCGGAGATGCCGAGGTCGACGATCTTGCCGATCGTCGCGCAGGTGATGACCGGGCCGATGCCCGATTTCGCGACGACGGCCGCGCCGGCGCCGGTCACCGTATACTGGGCGGTCGGCGGCTTCTGCGAGCCGTATTCGGTCGGATACCGGAACTGCTTCTCCGCCGTGCAGTTGTGGCTGCACGTTCCGGCCATCGCGTACTCCGCCATGCCGGAATCGACGAGGTGCGCCGCCAGCGCGAGCGACAGCATCGACGTCGAGCAGGCGCCGAAGACGCCGATGTACGGCAGGCCGAGTTCCCGTGCGGTGAAGCTGTTGCTGATGAGCTGGTTCAGGAGGTCGCCGCCGACGTAGAATTGCACCTGGTCCCTGCGGATGCCCGCGTTCTTGATTGCAAAGTCGGAAGCCTGCTCGAGCAGTAGCCGCTCGGCCTTCTCCCAGCTCTTCTGGTTCAGATCGAGCTCGGCGTGGACGAGGTCAAAATCGGCCGCGAGCGGACCCGCGCCTTCGTCGGGACCGACGACGGTGCCCGTCCCGATGATGACGGGCCGGTTCTCGAACCACCAGGTCTGCTTGCCGCGCAGCATGTCAGTGCCCCCTGATCCCGAAGATGACGTGGATCAGCCCGATGACGAACGCGGCGACCGTGCCGTACACGATGACGGACCCGGCCAGCTTGAACATGTTGCCGCCGACGCCGAGGACGAGCCCCTCGGCGCGGTGTTCAAGGGCCGCCGAGCACATCGAGTTCGCAAACCCCGTCACCGGCACGGCCGAGCCCGCGCCGGCCCATTGCGCCAGCCTGTCATAAACGCCGAGGCAGGTCAGCAGCACCGAGATGAAGATGAGCGTCGCGACGGTCGGGTTCGCGGCCTGCGTGGCCGAAAGCTTCAACCAGGACATGTAGCCGTTCTGGATCGCCTGGCCGAGGACGCAGATCAGGCCGCCCGTGACGAACGCCCGGACGCAGTTCGCGAAGACGGACCGGGCCGGCTCGCGCTGTTTCGCGAACGTCTTGTATTCCTTCGATGACATCGACAACGGTTTGAATTTGCCTCTCCCGGCGGTATTGGTCGCCACTTGACGCATCCCCCTGTCGCTTGCATTGTTACAAGTTGCATTGTTTGCCGATTCGGCCCGCATTATGCCGTGCGGAACGGCGCGGTCCGAAGCGCATAAAAAAAGAACCGCACGGCGTGCGGTTCGCAGAGGGGGACTCGCCTGGATCAGAAGGCAGCGAACAAAAGCACAAACAGCGCGAGAGAAGCACGTTCGGAAGCGGGATTGACAACCCCGGTCAGCTCACAGCTCCCTCCGGAGCTCCCGTCGCACGTTACGCTTCTATCCTATGCCGGCCGCGCCCAGCGGTTCTTCACCGGCCGGTCGGATTCGGCATTGGTGACGCTGTACGTCCGCCATGCGGTCTGCGCGAATGAGACGAAACTTGGGCGGACGCCGGCTTTCGTTCGCGCCGGTCTGTCCGTCGGCGTCATCGGACGGCTTCTTCGCCATCCAGTCTTCATATCGCTTGAAGTCGATGCCAAGTTGTTCGAGAATCCGCTTGACATCCAACGCGACCAACACAGCAGATTCCTCCAATCCGCTTGATGCTTTCAAGCGTCGCCACCCTGACCAACCGTTTCGCCTTTATTGTATAAAGCGGTTCGGGATAGCGTAAATAGGAAGTATTGTCGGATTCGTGGGAACTATTGTCGCATGATGTCAAGATCGGCCGGAAATGGTGCCGCGGGATCATGCGGGGACATCACCGGGCGCGGAGATCGCGCTGACCGCCGGATGGTTGATGAAAACGATTCCTATTCCAATCCGATAATATAGTTAAAAGTTGATTTGGTCCAAGGAGCGTTGAAATGGTGACGATTTACGACATTGCCGCGCGAGCCAACGTGTCGGCCATGACGGTGTCCCGGGTCATCAACCAGCCGGAGCGCGTGAGCGCCAAGACCCGCGAGCGGGTGCTCAAGGTCATGGAGGAAATGCAATATGTCCCGAACGGCATGGCGCGCAGCCTCGTGCTGCAAGAGTCGAAAATCCTTTTTCTCCTCGTGACGGATATCCGCAACCCGTTCTATACGACCTTGGCCCGCGGCGCCGAGGACGCGGCCGCCGAGAACGGGTTCCGTCTCCTCTTCGGCAACAGCGACGAAAGCCTGGACAAGGAGTCCGAATATATCGAGGCGATACTGAAGGCGCGCGTCGACGGCGCGCTGATCGCTCCCTCGGGCGACGGCTCGTTTCCGAACCTGGAGCGGCTCCGGAAGCACAAGGTGCCGTTCGTGCTGCTTGATCGCGAGGTGCCCGGCATCGAATGCGACATCGTGCTCGGGGACAGCATTGAAGGGGCACGGCAGCTCGTCGGCCACCTGGTTGAACTCGGCCACCGGCGGATCGCGCTGGTCAACGGCTCGCTCGCCGTCTCGAGCGCGCGCTACCGCCAGGAGGGCTATCGCGAGGCGCTCAAGACCTACGGTCTGTGCTATGACGAGCGGTACGTGCTCGAGGCGGGATTCGGACTCGAGCATGATCCTTCGCCGATCGAAGATTGGCTGAAGCGGCTCGATCCGATGCCGACCGCCATCGTCGCCGGCAACAACGTGCTCGCGCTGCATGTCATCCGCCTGCTGCGCGCTGCCGGCATCGGCGTGCCGGACCAGGTGTCGGTCGCCTGCTTCGACGATTTCGGACCGTTCGCCGGGGCCGATCCGTTCGTCACCGTGGCCGCCCAGCAGGCCTACCAGTTCGGCCTTGCCGGCATGCGGCTGCTCATCGAGCGGATCCGCGCGCGGGACGAAGATCGTCACCCCAAGCGGATCGTGCTGCCGACCGCCCTGATCCTGCGCAAATCGACGGCGCCGCCGCGGGCCTGATCAGCCCGGTCCGGCGGCGCCGTTCCATATCCGCCGGATGCCGATCCCGTTCGTCCCGTCCGCAAGCAGTTCGAAGACGTCGGGATTGGCAAGCTTTCTCCAGTCCTCGTATCCGTACCGGCCGTCGCACGCCTTCAGGATCAGCGCCATCAGGTTGCCGTGCGTGACGACGATCGTCGCCTTTTCCGGACGCCGCAGGCACTCTCGGATGACGGCCATTCCCCGCTCCGTCGCCTCCCGCGACGTCTCGCCCCCCGGAAGCCTCAGATCCATGTCATCAAAGGACGCCTTCAGCCGTTCCATCCAGTCGGGAAGCGGCTCCGTCGACAGCACCCGTTCTCGCAGGCGGCCGTCCGTCTCGATCGCCATTCCGGCTCTGTCGGCAAACGGGCGGATGGACGCAACAGCGCGTTCGAACGGACTGGACACGATGCGGTCAACCTTTTTCCCCGAGAAGAAGTCCGCCAGCCGCTCCGCCTGCCTTACGCCTTCGTCGGTCAGCGGCATCTCCGGCTCCTGGCCGGCCGCCTTGCAATGCCGCACGAGCCAGATCCGCTTCACGGCCTGCGATCCTCCCGGATTTCCAGAAATTCGATCCGGTTGCCGAAGGGATCCGTTACATAACATCTGTCGATCCCTTCATCGGCCCTGGCATCGTCGTCCGCGATCGTCACGCCGTTGGAACGCAGATGCTCGCGCAGCGCTCCGAGGTTCCGCACGCGGAACGCCGGATGGGCCTTGCGCGCGGGCGTGAAATCCCGCTGCACGCCGATATGCACCTCGTGCGCGCCGCACCGGAACCAGACGCCGCCGCGATGCCGCAGCGACTCGGGCTTCGGAATTTCCTGCCACCCCAGCACGCCGCCGAAAAACGCCCGCGCCTCCGCTTCGCAGCCTTCCGGTGCCGCGAGCTGCACATGGTCGAGCCCGTCGAATTCGAAAGCCACGGTCACCCTCCTGTTATTTCATTTTTCAATACCGTGTTTCGATTGTTGAAACTATTATCATACAACGTTTTCCGGTGTGCCAGAGTAATACGTCCCTGTCCCGGTCCCATGACTTCTGATCCGCATCCATGACACCCGAAAGTGAACGATCTCGGCATGCCGGCGTTGGCCAAGGCCTGACATCGCCCGGCGATTTTCGCCATACAAGCACAAATGGGCCGCCGCCCACATAGACTGTAAAACAGTCTTCCGCCGCCGGAGGCGTGCAGGCCGTTCCGGTGAATCCGACCTGGGGGTGGCCCGTTCATGCCTGGTTTGTTCGCCGCCATCGCATTGTTCATCAAACAGCTCTCGCTGCTCGTCTCCTACATCAAGAACAACGCCTTCCCGCAGCCGCTTCAGGAGGAAGAGGAGGCGATGCACCTCAAACGGATGGCCGAAGGGGACCAGGAATCCCGCAACCTGCTGATCGAGCACAACCTGCGCCTTGTGGCCCACATCGTCAAGAAATTCGACAACACCGGCGAAGACCTCGAAGATCTGATCTCGATCGGCACGATCGGGCTGATCAAGGCGATCGAGAGTTTTCAGCCCGGCAAGGGGACGAAGCTCGCCACGTTCGCCGCACGCTGCATCGAGAACGAGATCCTGATGCATCTGCGCTCGCTCCGGAAGACGCGCAAGGACGTGTCGCTCCACGACCCGATCGGGACCGACAAGGAAGGCAACGAGATCACCTTGATCGATATCCTCGGATCGGACACGGACGAAGTGGTCGACAAGGTGCAGCTCAAGATCGAGAAATCCAAGATTTACAAGAACCTCGACATTCTCGACGAGCGCGAGCGCGAGGTCGTCGTCGGCCGGTTCGGGCTGGAGGGAAGCGGCGAGGAACGAACGCAGCGGGAGATCGCGAAGGAGCTCGGCATCAGCCGCTCCTACGTGTCCCGGATCGAGAAGCGCGCACTCATGAAGCTGTATCACGAGTTTTACAAGCAGAAGAAATGAAAAACAGCCGGAGTCCCGGACAGAGGCTCCGGCTGTATGCGTTCCTTGACCGAGCATCCGCGGCCGCCGTCAGAACGCGAACGTCTCGTCGGTGATCGGCGCAACCTTCGCCACCGCGTACGTCGTTCCCTTCTGCGAGAAAAAGTCGTACGTCGTACCTTCGTTCCGGATGCCGTTCATGACGATCGGATGGACCTCCTCGTCGGGGAACATCGTCTCGAATCCGAGGTTCATGAGCGCCTTGTTCGCGTTGTAGCGCACATAGGCTTTCACCTCCGGGGCGAGGCCGGTGTCCGCGTACACGTCGTCCGTATACGCGAGCTCGTTGTGGTACAGGTCGAGCAGGAACTCGTACCCCCAAACCGCCAGTTCCTCCCGCACGTGATCCGGAAACGTCTTGTACAGTTGCTGCGCGAAATACCCGACCGCGACCCCGTGGATCGACTCGTCCCGCAGAATGAGCGAGATCACCTCCGAGCTGCTGCGCAGGATGCCCAGCCCGCCCAGATACAGCGGATAGAAGAAGCCGGAGTAGAACAGGAACGACTCCAGCATGACCGAAGCGAACATCGCCTTCCACAGGGTGACGGGGTCCCCGTCCCGGATCGAACGGTAGACGTCGGCGATCCGGCCCGCCTTGTACTGCAAATTGCCGTTCTTCCTCACCCAGTCGAAGATCGCCTCGATCTCGGCATTCGTGCACAGCGTCGTGAAAATGTACGAATACGACTTCGCGTGGATCGCCTCGAAGGCCGCGAACACCGTGTACAGCGCCTTCTCCTGGAGATCCGGCGCGTGGCGCGCGATTTCGTTCATCCCGATGTTCGTCTGGATCGTGTCGAGCAGCGTGAGGCCCCCGAGCACCCGCTTGTACGTCTCCCGGTGCTCGAACCGGCTCCACTGCCGCCGCATACAGATCCACCAGCCGGTAGGGGTCGATTTCCCAGGCTTCCTTGTACAGATGCCGGTTGCCGTCGTTCAGGAACGGCATCGGGTAGATCGTGCGGCTGTCCGCGTAGTCGCGCACCTCGACCCGCTCCGTGATCGGCGCGATCGACGCGGTGCAGTTCCGGATGTAGGAAATGCTGCCCGTCGGCGCGATCGCGAGCCGGTAGGCGTTGAACAGCCCGTGCCGCATGACCTGCTCCTTCAGCTCCCGCCACATCCGCCGCGTGATGACGGGGACGGTGCCGAGCGCCCGCCGTACGGCTTCGGGCAGCTCCCGCTCCTCCTTGTCCACGTACGCATCAAAATAGGAACCGTCCGCATAGTCGCTCAGCTCAAACCCGTGGAACGCCTCTCCCTTCTCCCGCGCCAGTCGCATCGAGGCAAGAAGCGAATAGTAGTTCAGCGCCTCCATGAACGCATCGACGAACCGAATCGACTCGTCCGAACCGTATTCGATCCCCTGCGACACGAGATGGCCGTGCAGGTTCATGACGCCGAGTCCGACCGCGTGTATGAGCCGGTTCCCCTTGCGGACGGACGGCACATTCCGGATGTCGGTCATGAGCGACACGTTGGTCAGGAGCCGCATCGCCGTATCCACGAGCCGTTCAAAGTCCGTCCGCGTCGCCCGGTGGATGTCCAGCGAGCCGAGGTTGCAGGAGACATCCAAGCCGTATTCGTTCTCCTCGCCGTGATCGCGGATGAGGCTGGTCTCCTGCACCTGCAGAATTTCCGTGCACAGGTTGGACATCTTGATCCGTCCGAGGCGCTTGAGCGGATGCTTCGCGTTCGCGTTACCGTCGAACATCTCGAAGGGATACCCCGATTCGAACTGGGATTTCTTGATCTCCGTATACAGCTTCCGGGCGTTCACCCGTTTCAGCTTGCGGATGTTCGGATTGTCGAGCAACTCGCGGTACATCCGGCTCATGTCGATCTCCGACATCCGCTTCCCGTATTCGCGGCGGATGTCGTACGGGCTGAACAGCGCGATCTCCTCGTCCCGCTTCATCAGCTCGAAGAAGATGTCCGGCACGATGACGCCGGTGGACAGCGTCGCGAGGCGCATCTTCTCGTCGGCGTTCGGCTTCTTCGCGGAAATGAGGCTCTCGATGTCGGCATGGAAAATGTTCAGCCAGACGACGCCCGATCCGTTCCGCTGGCCGAGCTGGTTCGAGTACGAGAAGGCGTTCTCGAGCAGCTTCGCGACGGGCATGACGCCGCTCGCGCGGTTTTCGATGCCTTTGATCGGATCGCCGAGCGGGCGGATGTCCGTCAGGTTGACGCCGACGCCCCCGCCCAGGCGGGAAAGCTCCAGGCAATAGCCGATGTTGGCCGCGATGCTGTTCATCGAATCGTCCATCGTCAGCTTGAAGCAGCTCACCAGCTCGCAGCGCGCCCGCCTGCCGCTGTTCAGCATCGTCGGCGTCGCCGGCTGGTAGGCCGTCATCATCGCGTCGACGGCACGCTCCGCAAGCTCCCGGTCGCCGCGGGCGAGATAGAGGGCGGTGATCGCGACGCGGTCCTCGTACCGCTCCAGAATCTCGGACCCGTCCCGGCTCTTCAGCGCATAGCCGTCGTAGAACTTGCTCGCGCTCATGAACGACGGGAACCGGAACCGGTAGCCGTACGCCCGCCCGAACAGCGCCGCGATGAACGCCATGTCGTATTGTTCGAGGAATTCCCGCTCATAGTAGCCTTCGTCGACGAGGCGGCGGATCTTCTCCTCCATATCGTCGAAATGGCGCATCCGGGGGTTGACATGCTCGAGAAAATAGCGCCTCGCCGCCTCCCGGTCCTTCGCGAGGTCGAGCCGTCCCGTCCGCCTGTAGTGGTGCAGCACCTCATTGTTCAGACGCAAATACGATTTCGCGCTCACGCCCGCTTCCCTCCCCGATCCGTTCCAGGTAAAACTGCCGGATGGCCTCGTAATCCCGCGGAAAGCCGCGCAATTCCAGCTTCCTAACGAGCGGCACGTTCCACCGCTCCGCGATCACGTCGCCGGCCCGGCCGAAATGCGCATGGCCGAAATTGCGGTTGCCGCTCGCAACCACCCCCCCGGCAATACGCGCCGTTCCGGTTCATGAACACTTCCACGACCGGCGGCACTTCCCCGAGCCCGTCGGTATAGGTCAGAAGCAGAAACGGTTCTCCGACCGTCGTGTCCCCGCGGATCTCGATTCCGGGCAGCCCGAGCTGCAGGAAGATGTGGCGGACATTGCCCGTTCGGCTGGCGTAAGCGATCATCCGTGCCCGCCCCCCAGCTTCGCGAGCATCGCTTCGGGATCCGTCCAGAACCTGCCGTCCGCTTCGAGCGCCGGCACGGTCCGCACGCCGGCGGTGATCAGCCGTTCCCGGGCCGATTCCTCCTTGTCGATGTCGACGATCTCCACTTCCCTGCCGGAACGCCGCACCTCGGACTTGATCCAGAGACACCGGGGACAGACGGTTTTCGTGTACAGTTTCATCGGCGTACGCCTCCTTTTTCACTTGCACGATTGGACAAAAGACAGCAGGAGACAAAACAAAGGGCACCCTCTCCCGAGGATGCCCGACGACAGCAGCATGATCGGACCGGACGAGCCGCGGCGCTTCTTCATGCGCCCGACCGTCCGCATGCTTCGGCCGTCCCTTCTCTCACCCCCCGAAGACAAGGAAACGTTCGTTCCGCCGGGCAGGTCTCCTGGCTTCGCTTCATCCTCCCGTTCCCTTCCCATGCGCCGGGGCGCACAGTGGATGTGAACGTTCGTCCGCGTCACAGTTGCGGGGACAGCGCCGGATTCGCACCGGCTTCCCTATGAAACCGCCTTCGCGGTACCCGCCGGAACCAATATATGCAATTGTCAACCGCGCTGCTGCCGACGGCCGTCATGATTTTCTATGTCATGCATTTCCGCAAATTTCTGCAGATTCGTCCCCTGGCCCGGGCGAAAGTGCTGGAGCACATGTCCGAAGGCATCCTGATCGCGGACGAGCGGAACCGGATCATCGATTCGAATCCGGCCGCCCGCAGCCTTGCACTCGGGGCTCAAGGGAAACGGTTCGGCGCGTCGCTGACGGATCTGTTCGCCGATCATCCGGAGCTGAAAGCGGCTTGCACATCCGGTGAGCAGAGACGGCTGGAGGCGAAAATCGGCGAAAAATGGTTCGATGTCCGACTCATTCCGCTGCGGGTCCGTGACGAGCGAACCGGAACGCTGTTGATTTTCGCGGATATCACCGGGCGAAAGCTTGCCGAGGGGGAACTGATCCGGCGCGCGACGACGGACGGATTGACCGGGCTCTCCAACCGGCTGCATTTCTTCGAGAAACTGCACGAGGCCGCCGAATCGTGCCGTTCGTCCGGCGAGCCGCTCAGTCTCTTGGTGATCGATCTCGATCATTTCAAAAGCATCAACGACCGGTACGGCCATACGACGGGCGATCGGCTGCTGTGCTGCTTCTCCGGGCTGCTGCGGGATGCGGCGGGATCCGGCCATACGTCCGGACGGATCGGCGGGGAGGAATTCGCCGTTTTCTGCCCGGGGCTGAACGGCGAAGCCGCCTACCGGCTGGCCGAAACGATCCGGCTGCGCGCCGCCGGGGAGCCGATCGTCCTGGAAAACGGTGAGACGATCGCCTATACGGTCAGCATCGGCATTGCCGAGCTGCACGGCCCCGACATGACCGTGGAGTCGTTGTATGCCGCGGCCGACAATGGCCTCTACGTCTCGAAGGTCAGCGGCAGAAACCGCACGACGCTGGCGGGACGGAGCGCCTGATTGCAGCACAAAAGCTCCTGCGCGACTCGGGATCCCGCTCGCAGGCCTGCACGCGGTGGCAGGCGTTGCAGATCCGGGGGGTTATGGTCTGCGGGCGGATAACCGGGCAGGGCAGGGACGCGGACGCAAGCGCTGGCGGAAGCGGAAAGGAAACGGCAGCGTCGGATATGGCGGAAGCCGGCGAACAGGCGGGATGGTTTTCGGGGAAAATCCGTGCGGAACGTGGAAGATGCGCGCGGGAGCCGGCGGCGCCTAGTAGCGGTGCCTGACGCCCTTCAGCGCCGGAGCTCCCTCGAAATGGGAGTCCAGCACGACGAGCGTCCGGCAGCCGATCAAGCCCGGCTCCGCGACCAGCTCGTTCGTCACCGTCGCGCTGAGCACGAAGCCGGCCTCCGCCACCATCGGCTCGTCCCGGCCGTATTCGATCGCGTCGTCGTAATCTTCCTCGAGCAGCCGCTCCGGGTCGATCAGCACGGACGTGTACACCGTCCCCGTCGGCAGGAAGTAAGCCGCCAGGAAAAACGGCCGGTCGGCCGGATAGCCGCCAAAGCAGAGGCGCTCGCCGTAATAGCGGAGCACCGTGCCGACGAAGAGCGGCAGGAAGCCGTCCGGGAGCTCCAGATGTTCGACTTGTCTGGTATCCACCGATATCCATGAATCCTGACGCATGCTGTTCCATCCTTCCATCGGATCGACCGTATGAGCAGCCGGCAGCCCCGTACAGGTTCACTATAATGGATGTACAGCGACAGCCGCAAGCGGCCGGTGTCGCAGCGCACTGCCTTCGTCGACCGAAAAAAAAGCGCAAGGCCGGCGCCTTGCGCGTATTCCGCCTGTTGAGAAACGGTCAACGGGCTGTATGGCCGTTCCATGACGCGGCTCAACTTTCCGGATCCGGCTCGCACCACAATCCACCGGGATCGCTGGTGCTGTCTCCGCAACAGCCGTTCCACTGGCCGCAGTTGAAGCATTTCCATTTGGCGAACCACCACTCCATCTTGAAACCGCACACCGGGCAGCGCGGAATCACCGTCGCCTCTCTCGGCTCCATCTCAACCTCTCCCCTCGGATACACATGCGGATCACGTCTGAATGAGGATGGTTCAACATCCACGGCCCGGATTCCTGCGGGCCAACGAAATTCGAAACCGCCGCTATTCCGTCCACACCGTCTCCGGCATGGCAAGGAGCGTGCGCCGCAGCGCGCGCCAGGCGGCTTCGAGCACCCGCTGCAGCCGCCACGCCGCGTCGCCGGCGGCCATGACGACGATGCCGTGTCGCCAGGTGCGCGAGGCGCCCGCGAGACAGCCGCCGGGCACGGTCGCGGCCGCCTGCTCCGCCGCCTCGCGGGCCGCCTCGAGATGGAGCGTGTCGAGCCGGTCGGAGAAGCAGTACAACATGCCGATGTGGGTGCGGTCTTCCCAGGCGCCGGGCGCTGCGATCCGGTGCTTCGCCGGCTCGATATGCTGCCGGCTGCGGAAGATCGGTTCTCCGCCGCGGCGAACGACAAGCTCCGAATCATACCGCCGGAACGCGAATCGCTCGCCGCGGCCCGCACGGCCCGGACAGAGAATCTCGGACGACAGCCAGACGGCGCCGGGCCCGAGCTCGACCTCGGTGCGCGCGTCCAGCTCCGCGTCCCGATACAGCATGAGCGGCTCCATCATCGCCTGGATGCATGCTTCTTCCCGCAGGGTGTACCGCTGCATCAGCAAGGCGCCGCGGCCGGGAGGCGACGGATGGACGCGCGTGTGCCCCTGGTTCGTCAGGTAAACGCGCGCGCCCTTCTCCGCCGTCCACTCCATCTCGTAGCGGTCGCCGGCGAGCATGCCGGGCGAGGCGTCCATCACGATGACGGCAAGCTCGTGCGGACGATCGAACGCCTTCGCGATCTTGAGCGGCGCGGTGTGCAGCTTCGAGGAGAGAACGGTGCGCCCGCCGCGGACGGCGAAGGCGGCCTCGAGGCGCGCCGGTCCGAGCAGCGGCCCGTTCGGACCCGCGGGAGCGGGTTCACCGGCCGGCGGAGCGCCTGCCGGCGCCCGATCGTCAATGCGCATGCTCGATGCCGCGGGCATGCTGCAGTTCATGCTCCAGCCAGCCGACGACCCGGTCGAGCCCTTCGCCCTTGAGCAGATTGGTGAACACGTAAGGCCGGCCGCCCCGCATCCGGACCGTGTCCTCCTCCATCACCTTCAGGCTCGCGCCGACATGCTCCGCGAGATCGATCTTGTTGATGACGAGCAGGTCGGAACGCGTGATGCCGGGACCGCCCTTGCGGGGAATTTTTTCCCCCTGCGCCACATCGATGATGTAGATGAACCGGTCCGCGAGCTCCGGGCTGAACGCCGCGGCCAGATTGTCCCCGCCGCTCTCGATCAGGATGAAGTCGAGATCCGGGAGCCGGCTCTGCAATTCCTCGATCGCCTCGAAGTTCATCGAAGCGTCCTCCCGGATCGCCGTGTGCGGGCATCCGCCCGTCTCGATGCCGATGATCCGCTCCTCCGGCAGGCAGCCGGTCTTCACGAGGATGCGCGCGTCCTCCGCCGTGTAGATGTCGTTCGTGATGACCGCGATGCTGTAGCGGTCGCGCATCGCCTTTGCAATCTTCTCGACGAGCGCCGTCTTGCCGGATCCGACGGGCCCGCCGATGCCGATCCGCACCGGGCGGTCCGCCGGAACGGGCGGCGTCTCCCAGTCATGATGGTGATGATGCCCTTGTCCCTGACACATGGGGATCCCTTCCTTTCGCGGTTTGTCGGCCCCGGCGTTATCAGGACATGAACAGCCGGGAATACAGCGTCTCGTGGCGCATGGCCATCAGTTCCGCAAGCGGCGTGCAGGCGTAAGCTTCCTCCGGTTCGAGCCGCTTCGCGATCTCCCACCCGTGCGCGACGAGCGGAAGAAGGCGGGCGATGATCGCCTGCCCCGCCGTCTGCCCGATCGCCATGAGCCGGAGCGAGCTGTTCACGCAGGTGACGAGATTGCCGTACAGCAGCCCCTGCACCGCCCGATGAAGCGGAAAGCCGAGCCGCCGGCACAGAAACCCGAAGACGAGCGGATGCGTCGCGAGGCACCGGTCGCTTCGATGCGCTTCCTCCAGCGGCTGGAGATCAAGCTCCGGATATACGTCCTGCGCCAGACGGAGCAGCCGGCGGCCCATCTTCTCGGCCGCGGCGCGCGATTCGGAGGCCGCGCGCTGGAGATGGACGAGGCGCTCGATTCGCCAGGCGTATTCCCAGTCCCCCGGCGGACAGGCGTACACCGCCTTCACGATCATCGCGTCGAGGGTCGCCCAGTTCTGCAGCAGCATCGTCTCGGCGTACCGCCGGAGATCCCCGGCGGTCCGGACCCGCCCCTCCTGCACCATCGTCTCGAGGCCGAAGGAATGCGAGAAGCCGCCGATCGGCAGCGCGGAATCGAGCAGCTGCTGCAGCCTGAGCCACGACACGTCCGCATCGCCGCCCGCGCCTCCTCCGCCAGGACCATGGAGCGCCTCCGCCACCTGCACCACCTCCTCCGTTCCGCCTCAGAACAGGAAATAGCGCTGCGCCATCGGCAGCACGGCCGCCGGCTCGCACGTGCACGGCTCGCCGTCGACGGTCACCCGGTACGTCTCGGGATCAACCTCGATGCGCGGCGTCGCGTCGTTCAGCACCATGTCCTTCTTGCCGATGTTCCGGCAGCTGCGGACCGGCTCCACCCGCTTCGCGAGGCCGAGCTTCTGCGCGATCCCCCGTTCGTACGCCGCCCGCGAGACGAACGTGATCGACGTCGCGGCGCGCGCCCGGCCGAACGAGGCGAACATCGGCCGGCCGAACACCGGCTGCGGCGTCGGGATCGACGCGTTCGGATCGCCCATTTGCGCCCAGGCGATCGCGCCGCCCTTCAGCACGAGATCCGGCTTCACGCCGAAGAACATCGGGTTCCAGATGACGAGATCGGCGAACTTCCCCGGTTCGATCGAACCGACCAGATGCGCGATGCCGTGCGTGATCGCCGGGTTGATCGTGTACTTGGCGATGTAGCGCCGGATGCGGAAGTTGTCGTTCCGTTCCGTGTCGGGCGGAAGCGGTCCGCGCTGGCGTTTCATTTTGTCGGCGGTCTGCCAGGTGCGGATGATCACTTCCCCGACCCGTCCCATCGCCTGCGAGTCGGAGCTGATCATGCTGAACACGCCGAGGTCGTGCAGGATGTCCTCCGCGGCGATCGTCTCGGGCCGGATGCGCGAATCGGCGAAGGCGACGTCCTCGGGGATCCGGCTGTCGAGATGGTGGCAGACCATCAGCATGTCGAGGTGCTCGTCGATCGTGTTCACCGTGAACGGACGGGTCGGATTCGTCGACGACGGCAGCACGTTGGGATACGACGCGACGCGGATGATGTCCGGCGCGTGGCCGCCGCCGGCGCCCTCGGTGTGGTACGTGTGGATCGTCCGGCCGGCGATCGCGGCGATCGTGTCCTCGACGAACCCCGACTCGTTCAGCGTGTCGGTGTGGATCGCGACCTGCACGTCATGGAGGTCCGCCGCCCGGAGGCACGCGTCGATCGCGGCCGGCGTCGTGCCCCAGTCCTCGTGCAGCTTGAGTCCGATGGCGCCCGCCTCGATCTGCTCGACGAGCGGCTCGATGAACGAAGCGTTCCCCTTGCCGGTGAAGCCGAGGTTCATCGGGAACGCCTCGGCCGCCTCCAGCATGCGCGCGATGTGCCACGCCCCCGGCGTGCACGTCGTCGCGTTCGTGCCGGTGGCCGGACCGGTGCCGCCGCCGATCATCGTCGTGATGCCGGAGGCGAGCGCCGTTTCGATCTGCTGCGGGCAGATGAAATGCACGTGCGTGTCGATGCCGCCCGCCGTGACGATGCGCCCTTCGCCCGCGATCACTTCCGTGGAGGCGCCGACGATCAGGTTCGGATCGACGCCGTCCATCACGTCGGGGTTGCCGCCCTTGCCGATGCCGACGATCAGGCCGTCCTTGATGCCGATGTCGGCCTTCACGATGCCCCAATGGTCGATGATGACCGCGTTCGTGATGATCGTGTCGAGCACGCCGTCATCGCGCCGCGCCCGGCCCGACTGCCCCATGCCGTCGCGGATCACCTTGCCTCCGCCGAACTTGCACTCGTCGCCGTAGACGGTGTAGTCCTTCTCGATCTCGGCCCACAGCTCCGTATCCGCCAGCCGGATCGCGTCGCCCGTCGTCGGGCCGAACATGCCGGCGTAGCTTCTGCGGTCCATCCGGCTCATCCCGGCCCCTCCTTCCATGCCGCAAGCCGCTTCCGCACCTCGTCGGGCACGGCGCCGGGCTCCGTTGCGCCCCGCGTCAGCCCGTTCAGGCCGAAGACGCGGCGGGCGCCGCCGATCGCGGTCAGGACGACCGGCTTCTCCTCGCCCGGCTCGAACCGGACCGCCGTCCCGGCCGGAATGTCCAACCGCATGCCGAACGCCGCCTCGCGGTCGAAGACGAGGGCGCGGTTCACCTCGAAGAAATGAAAATGCGATCCGACCTGCACGGGGCGGTCGCCCGTATTGACGACGACGAGCTCCCTGCGCGGCCTTCCGGCGTTCAGCTCGATCTCGCCTTCCGCCGTCCGGTATTCCCCTGGAATCATGTGCGGCATCTCTCCTTCCCGCTTTCGCCCTTCGGCGGCCCGTGCGGCCGTCATCCGGTTCACGTGATCGGATGATGGACGGTAACCAGCTTCGTGCCGTCCGGGAAGGTCGCCTCGACCTGCACTTCCTGGATCATTTCCGGCACCCCTTCCATCACCTGGTCCCGGCGCAGGATGCGGGTGCCGTGCGCCATCAGTTCGGCGACCGATTTCCCTTCGCGCGCGCCCTCGAGAATTTCGGACGTGATGAGCGCCACGCTTTCCGGATAGTTCAGCTTGATGCCGCGCTCGAGCCTCCTCCGCGCCAGGTCGGCGGCATAGCTGATCATGAGCCGCTCCTTCTCCCTCTCCGTCAGCAGCATGCGTACATCTCACCCCGCAGTCCATTGAAATGTTCGGTTTTCTAACATGATTATAGCGGCAATCCGGTTTTTGTGCAATTTTATGTTAGATTTTATTACACGAAATCATCGATGCCTTACGGAGCTTGCATCCCCGCGGAAGGGCATGCTGCGTTCGGGTCGTACGGATTTCACCGGTATTTCGGGGCGGTAAGTCCGGCTCCGGCGACGCGGCGGCCGAGGCGCCGGAAGCGCGCGTTCCGGCGACACCGACGAATCGGACCGATTTCTTCTGACTTGCGGACCGCAGACCGCGATCCGCCGCGATTCGGTTCCCCGGCACGGACACGACGCGATGCGGGACAGGTTGCCCTCGTCCGTGACATGTCCCGGAACAATGGCACCAGGACATGGCCACGGAACCATGACATGCGCCCGCGCCGATTGCTAGTCAAGTCATTGATGGATATGTTACACTAATTGAGATGGTCCCGGCATTCGCTCGGACATGCGCGGAACGGAACGCTGAACGTCACCAGAATCGGAAAGGGGAAATCGCAGGTGACCACCACGACCACAGCGAGAAAAATGAGATCCGACATGATCAAGCGCGGATTCGACCGCGCCCCGCACCGCAGCCTGCTGCGCGCCGCAGGCGTCAGGGAAGAGGACTTTGACAAACCGTTCATCGCGGTCTGCAACTCGTACATCGACATCATTCCGGGCCATGTCCATCTCCAGGAATTCGGCAAGCTCGTGAAGGAGGCGATCCGCGAAGCCGGCGGCGTGCCGTTCGAGTTCAACACGATCGGCGTCGACGACGGCATCGCGATGGGCCATATCGGCATGCGCTACTCCCTCGCGAGCCGGGAGCTCATCGCCGATTCGGTCGAGACGGTCGTGAACGCCCACTGGTTCGACGGCATGATCTGCATTCCGAACTGCGACAAAATCACGCCGGGCATGATGATGGCCGCACTCCGCATCAACATCCCGACGATCTTCGTCAGCGGCGGTCCGATGAAGGCCGGCAGGCTCCCCGACGGCCGCGCGATCTCGCTCTCGAGCGTGTTCGAAGGCGTCGGCGCCTACCAGTCGGGCAAGATCGACGAGAAGGGGCTGCGGGAGCTCGAGCTGTACGGCTGCCCGTCCTGCGGATCCTGCTCCGGCATGTTCACCGCGAACTCGATGAACTGCCTCGCCGAAGCGCTCGGCCTCGCGCTGCCGGGCAACGGCACGATCCTCGCCACTTCGGAGGAACGCCGCGAGCTCGTCAGACGGTCGGCATTCCAGCTCATGGAGCTCATCAAGCGCGACATCAAGCCGCGGGACATCGTGACGAAGGAAGCGATCGACAACGCGTTCGCCCTCGACATGGCGATGGGCGGTTCGACGAACACCGTGCTGCACACGCTCGCGATCGCGCGCGAGGCGGGCATCGACTATCCGATTTCCCGCATCAACGAAGTGGCGGAACGCGTGCCGCACCTTGCGAAGATCGCGCCCGCTTCGGACTATCATATCGAGGACGTGCATGAAGCCGGCGGCGTGTCGGCGATCCTGAACGAGCTCCTGAAGAAGCCCGGCGCGATCCACGGCGAATGCCTCACCGTCACGGGCAAGACGCTCCGCGAGAACGTCGAGGGCTGCGAGATCAAGAACAAGGACGTCATCCGGCCGCTGGACAACCCGCACAGCGAGCGCGGCGGCCTCGCGATCCTGTTCGGCAACCTGGCGCCGGAGGGTGCGGTCGTCAAGGTCGGCGCGGTCGATCCGTCGGTCGGCGGCTACCACAAGGGCCCGGCCATCTGCTTCGACTCGCAGGACGAGGCGCTCGCGGGCATCGCGTCCGGCAAGGTGAAGGAAGGCCATGTCGTCATCATCCGTTACGAAGGGCCGAAGGGCGGGCCCGGCATGCCGGAGATGCTGGCGCCCACGTCGCAGATCGTCGGCATGGGCCTCGGCGCGAAGGTCGGGCTCGTGACGGACGGCCGGTTCTCCGGCGCGTCCCGCGGCATTAGCATCGGCCACGTCTCGCCGGAGGCGGCGGAAGGCGGTCCGATCGCGTTCGTCCGCGACGGCGACATCATCGAGCTCGATCTGAACAACCGCAGGATCAACGTGCTGATCAGCGACGAGGAAATGGAAAAGCGGCGCAAAGAATGGCCCGGCTTCAAGCCGAAGATTTCGGGCGGCTATCTCGCGCGCTACTCGCATCTCGTCACGAACGCCAGTATGGGCGCGGTCCTGAAGATCTGAACCGGACAACACGGCTGAACCGGACAACACGGCGATCTGAACGGCGCCGCAAACCTATCCGGACAACACGGCATTTCATTTCCCAAGCAAACGGGCTGTTCCGAAGGATCCCGGGGATCCGACGGAACAGCCCGTTTCTCGTCTTGTCGGCGGGCACTCGCTTGCCCTGTTGCGGCTGCACGTTCCCGAGTGCGGCCTGCGGTCGGACCCGTCCGCACTGCGGGATGACGTACTTTCATCGACTCATTGCATCATGGCTTGCATCATTGCGGCAGCGCATTCCCGCCCGTCAGGACGGGCGCTCCCGCGCCGTCGGCCGGCACCGCCCCCGCGGCGGTCCCGAGCTTGCCGGACGCTTTCCGTTCCGCTTCGTCCGCCGCGCTGCCGTACCGCCTCAGGAATCCGTCCAGCGACATCGCCATGATGCGCGGATGGAACTGCGCCTCCTTGTCCCGGAGCAGCTTCCTGCCGTTCGGGTTCAGCACCCGGATCAGCAGGCGGAGGTACCGGGTCGTGAAAAACCGGAACGGTCCCCGCGGCAGATCGAACACGCTGAACCCGAACGCCTCCGGACCTCGGTGAATGAGGCTGACGCCGTAGAGCGCCTTGACGCCGCGCAGATCGGCGCAACGCTCGAGATGCCGGGCCAGCGTCGGCAGCGACCGCTCCGCGTCGCGGATCAGCGCGATCGCCACCTTCACGACGGAGCGCGCGTTCGCGAGCAAATGCCGCAGCTTCGCATTGTCGAAATGCAGCTCGACGATCCGGTCCTTCGGCCGGATCACGGTGCCGTCGTCCAGCCTGAGCTCGGGACCGGCGTACGGCCGGATGCGGTAATGGAGCAGCGAATCGTCTCCCGGATCGACGATCCGGAACAGTGCGTTGAAGCACCGCTCCCAGACCATCCAGCAGGCCGCCGCCGTCCGCCGGATGAAGCCCGGCCCCTTCTCCGCCATCTCCCGCGCGCGGTTCCGGTCCGTCAAGGCGATCATCTCCCCGATCGTCACGAATCGATAGCCCATCTCGCTGCCACGCCGCAAATACACTTCCAGCGCCTGCAGCATGTTTTCCGGCGCGTCCTCGTCCGCTCCGAACGTCCTGCCGCAGTCATGCAGCAGCAGCACTTCGCCCGGGCGCAGCTTCTTCAGCATCCGCGCCGTCAGCCGCTCGACGCCGACCCGTTTCCGCCAGTCGCCGAACATCGCCGACCACAGAATGATCTGCAAATGGCCGAGATTCGCGTAATCGAACAGATTGACGATGCCCCACGGAGGCCGGTAATAGATCGGCTTCACGCCGGCTTCCCGCTCGATGATCTCGCTCGTGCGGGCGATCTGCCGCTTTACCGTTCCGGGGCGCATGAGCCAATTCGTTTTGTGAACATAATTATGGATGCCGATGGTATGGCCTTCCTCCGCCATCCGCCGGAGCAGTTCGGGGTGCCGCTCGGCGTGGGCGCCCACGACGAAGAACGTCGCCTTCGCCCCGTATTTCCGCAGCAGATCGAGCAGGCGCGGCGTGTATACCGGATCCGGCCCGTCGTCGAACGTCAGCGCGATCTCCCTCAGCGTACGCCCGCGCTTGAACACGCGGAACCCGAACGCCCGGCTGATGAAGCCCGGCAGAAACGCGTAGAACGTCAGAAAGTAGAATACCCACAGCAGCATATTCTCCATGCGTACGTTTCCCCACCATTCCCAGCGGACGCCGCGCCGGAATCGCTCTCGCCGGCGTCGAAATTCATTTTGATTGTATCATATCTCGCAAAAAAATAGTCGGTCCGCGCCATTCTATAGTAAAATCAGGTTGTCCCGCGCTTCCAGCCATCACCATTCCGAAGGAGAGTCGATATGCTCGCTTTCTACAAGCGCTACTGGCGGACGGCGTTCGATATCGCGCTCATCGCGCTCACCGTCTGGCTCATCATGTACATTTTCAGCTTCCTGTACAAAATCGCCGCCCCGGTCTTCTTCTCGCTGCTGATCTTCGCCTGCATCGAGCCGCTCGCGAAGCGGCTTCACCGGATCGGCATCAAGAAGGCGATCGCCTCGGCGATCAGCATCCTCTTCTTCACGCTGGTCATCCTCGGCGTGTTCATCGGCGCGGGAGTCCTGATCACCTACGAGATCATGGAGTTTGTCGACCGGCTGCCTTCCTACCAGTCGATCTTCACGCAAGAGGCGACCTACTGGATCGCCTGGCTCCAGAGCCGGATCGAGCTTCTGCCCGACAGCGTCGTGCAGCAGTCGCAGAGCGTCATCGACTCGATTACGGGCTGGGGACAGAGGGTTGTCACCCAGGTTCTGCTCGGACTCGTGAACGTGCTCTCGTCCTTCAGCACCTTCATGTTCAACTTCGGCATCGGCATCATCCTCGCGTACTTCCTGAGCATCGAGATCGACATGTGGAAGAAGATCGCCCGGGAGAAAACCCCCAACACCTTCAAAAAGGCGTTCTACTTCCTGAAGGACAACGTGCTCGCCGGCATCGTCGGATATCTGAAGGCGCAGCTCATCCTCGTCTCGATCACCTTCGTGATCATCCTGTCGGCGCTGCTCCTGCTCGGCGTGAACAACGCCTTCATGATCGCGGCGCTGTCGGCCGTCGCGGACATCCTGCCGCTGCTCGGCGTCACGACCGTGTTCGCGCCGTGGATCATCTATCTGTTCATCGTCGGACAGACGAAGCTCGCGATCTGGCTGACCGTCATCCTGGGCGTCGTGCTGCTCGCGCGTCAGATTCTCGAGCCGAAGATCACGGGCGGCACGCTCGGCGTCTCCGCCTATACGATGCTCGTCTGCATGCTGGTGTCGCTGTCGCTCTTCGGCGTGGCCGGCGTCATCCTGTCGCCGGTGATCGTCATCCTGATCAAGCAACTGCACGCGCAGGGCTACCTGCGCCGCTGGATCCGGCCGCCCCTCGATTACGATGACCCGCCGGGCGGGCCGCAGGGGGACGGCGGCTCTTCCGCGGGGCCGAACCCCGCGGTCTGACGCCGGTCGCAACGAAAAAGCTCCGCTCCGTTAGCGTACGGAGGCGGAGCTTGCTTCATGCGCCGCGAGGCAATCCATCACTTGCCGGAACAGCTCGGCGGCGAGATGCGGGCTGCCCGCCGGACGGTTGAGCGCCACGACGGCCGCGGTGTAACGGGGCTTGCCGACCGGACCGTATCCCGCGAACCATTGGTGGTTCACCGGACGGCCGTCCTTCACCGCCTGGGCCGTGCCGCTCTTGCCCGCGAGCGGCCATGCGGCGTCCCGCAGGGCGCGCCCCGTGCCCTCCCGCACAACCGCCTCCATGCCGCGCATCAGGAAAGCGGCCGTGCGCGGCGAGATCCGGCCGAACCGGGACGGCGACTCGGCCGGCGCGAATGCGGCCATCCGGCTGCCGTCGGCGTAGCGGATCTCCGCCACGATGCGGGGCGCCGGCACCCGGCCGCCGTTCACCAGCGCGGCGACGGCGGCGGCCGCCTGCAGCGGCGTGGCGGCCGCGTCGCGCTGGCCGATGGCGGTCTGGGCAAGGAGACCGCCGTCTCCCGCGTCCGGCCGGCCGGCGAAGATGCGGCCGCTCTCCTCCTCGGGCAGCGGCCGGATGTCGCCGCCGGCGCCCGGCCGGCGGACCGGGCGGATAAGCGGCCGGCCGAAGCCGAGCCGGTCGGCCGCCGCCGCGAGCTGCTCCGGCGTCAGCCGCTCCGCCATCGCCGCGAACGCGACGTTGCATGACTGCGCGAACGCCTCCTCCGGCGTCAGCTCGCCGTGGCCGCCCTCCTTCCAACAGGAAAGGCCGTAGCGCCCGTATTCGCCGTCGCACCGGAACCGCTCCCGGGGATGGACGACGCCGGCGTCGAGCGCCGCCGCCAGCGTGACGATCTTGAAGATCGATCCCGGCGGCACGGCGCGTAGCGCATGGTTCTCCGTGCCGGCGAGATCCGGCACGAGCCGCAGCGGATCGTACGCCGGCCGCGAGACCATCGCCAGGAGGTCACCGGTCGCCGCATCCAGCACGACGATCGCCCCCTCTTCCAGTCCGGCCCGGTCCGCGAGCGAGGACAGTTTCCGTTGGAGCAGACCGTCCAGCGTCGTCCGCACGGTCAGCGGATGGTACCCGCCCGCCTTCCCCGCGATGCGGAACCCGTCTCCGACCGGCTCGCCGCCCGCGCTTCTCCTGCGCTGGACGACGACCGGACCCGGCCCGCGCAGGAGCTTCTCCAGCGAACGCTCGAGCCCCATGGCGCCGATCTGCGTGTCAAGCGGCACTTCGCCCCTCGCCGCCTCCTCCGCGTACAGTTCGGCCAGGAGGCCGGGATCCCGGCTGAGGAAGCCCACGACATGCTGCGCGCCCAGGACGGACGAATCCCGGGGCGTCCAGGTCAACACGTGGACGCCGGCGAGCCCGGCCGCCTCGGCCTCGCCGGCCTCCCGCGAGCCGAGCCGCAGCGGGGCGCGGCCTTCCCGGTCCCGCAGAAACGCCGGCTCCTCGAGCCCGTCCAGCCAGCCGCGCAGTTCGTCCGGCGGCATGCCGACCGTCTCCGCCAGCTTCCTGTACTGCGCGTCGCTTCCGCGCGGTCCGCGCACCGGAAACGCCGCCAGGGCGGGATACGGAAGGCCGACCAGCGACAGGCCGTTCCGGTCGACGATGCGGCCGCGTCCCGTATCGACGACCAGCCGGTCGAAACGGCCGGCGACGGCCCGTCCGGCCCAATCCGCCGCAGCGGGCAGCACGCCGGGCAGCGCCTGCAGCCACGCAAGCCTTGCGATGCAGACGGCGGCCGCGATGCTGACCGCGACGCCCAGCACGCCGATCCGAAAAATCCTGCTTCCGGTCCGATCTTCCATGCTCCGCACCTTCCCCGATTGGGCCATCCTTCCTTTCACCAGCCAGTGTAGCCCGGCGCCCCGCGCCCTATGCCCGGGGGTCGTCCCACGCCGATCGGCCGCCGCTTGCCGACGAAACAAAAAGCGGCCCCGCGCCCGCGCGCGGAGCCGCATGATCCGCCTCCTATTCGTCCTGCGTCCGGTTGTCCGTCCGGAAATGGGACAGCGTCTCCTTCAGATGATTGGACACTTTCTCGAGCTCGTTCGACAGTTCGACGAGGTGCTCGCTGACATTGAGCTGCTCGTTGCTGAGCGAGGCCACTTCCTCGCTCGTCGCCGACGATTCCTCCGCCACCGCGCTGACGTTGCTCATGGCCGTTGCGAGCACGTTCTGCGTCTGGCCGAGCTGGGCGACCGATTCGTTCACCGTCTCCAGCTGCGTCGTGAACGCGTTCATCTGCGCCTGGACGGACAGGAAAATCTGGTTCGCTTCCTTGACCGCCTCGATCTGCTCCTGGAAGATCGGATACGCTTCGCCCAGCACGTTGACCGTATCCTCGATTTCGTTCTGGATCGATTCCGTGATCGAGGCGACGACGTCGATCGATTCGCGGGACTGGTCCGCCAGCTTGCGAATCTCGTCCGCGACGACCATGAAGCCCTTGCCCGCGGCGCCGGCCCGGGCCGCTTCGATCGTCGCGTTGAGCGACAGGATGTTCGTCTGCCTCGTGATGTTGTTGAGCACGTCGAGGATTTGCCGGATCGACCGCGTGCTCTCCTTCAGCCGGTCGACCCTCTCGACCATGTTGCGCGTCATTTCCTCGGTCATGCCGGTCTTCTCGATCAGGGAAGCCATGTAGTGCGTGCCCTGCTCGCTTGCCCGCTCGACCTCGGCGGCCGTCGCGGCCATCCGGTCGCGCGCCTCGTTCACCTCGTGCATCTTCACGCTGAGCTGCTCCGCGATTTCGCTGCCCCGTTCCGCCTCGACCGCGAGGCTCGTGGCGCCCTTCGCGATCTCCTCGGTGGCGATGGCGATCTCCTTCGCGGAGCCCGCTGTCTTGCGCGACGCCTCCGTCAGATTCTCCGCCGTCCGCAGCACCTGCGCGGCCGATTCGTTCGTCCGGTTCACGAGCGCCGTGATCTGCTCCATCATCTGGTTGAAGCTGAGCGCGAGCTGACCGATCTCGTCGCGCTTCCGGATGTTCGAGCGGACGGTCAGATTGCCCTTCTCGCCTTCGTTCATCAGGTTGCGCAGCTTCGCAAGCGGTATTGCGATCATCCAGATGACGAGCAGGCCGATGCCCGCGGCGAGCAGAGCCGCGAAACCGAGCGTGATGAACATGACGCTCCGGATCACGCCGGCGTCCCTGACCAGCTCACCCACCGGCAGCGTGCCGGCCAGCGTCCAACCGGTCGTGAGCGTCCGGTAGGGCGTAAGCACCGTCTCGCCGCCAAGTTCGGTTACGATCGCCTCCGCCTGACCGGTTTCCTCGAACGTCAGGCCGAGAGGCTGCCCGATCTCCGCGTCGGGACCGAACAGGACCGTTCCGTCCGGTCCGACGATCCGGACCTGGCTTCCCTCGCCAAGCGAGATGCCCGCGATCTGATCCATGATCACGTTGTAGTCGAACTCGAGCACCAGTATGTACAGCGGATCATTGGTCGAAGTGGACCGGATCACCTTCGCGTAACCGAAGGTCGCCCGTTTGCTGTTGCCGGTAATGCCGTTTTTCATCGTCGGGATCCAGTACCCGGCCGGATCCCGCTCGAGGGCCTGCTGGTACCATTCGGTCTGCGCCGCCGCTTCGGCGTCAAGCGTGTCGGCTCCGCCCCTGATGGAGGCGAGACCCTCCTTGAGCGGCAGCAGGGTGCCGCTGACAACCTGCTTGCTGTTGCCGAACAGGAAGTTGTTGAAGCTCGACTCGATTCCCTGTATGTATTGGAAACGCTCGAAGTCGGACAAATCCGCCACGTAGGCAAGCTGCCGGGAGTTGACCTGGATGGTCTGATCCAGCATGACGGTCATGGCCAGATTTTCCAGATTGCCGAACAGGAGGTCCAGCTTGCCGGCCGTCTGCGCGATCGCCGTCTTCGCCGTGTCGCTCACCTTGCGCTCGATGACGTCCTTCGCCGTCTCGTAGGAGAACCATCCGACCGCGTAGACGCATACCACGATGCTGATGAAAATGATGGCGAACAGCTTCAGGCCGACGGAACGGTTCAGGCGCACCCGTGTCAGACCGGACCCGATTTTCGATACGACCCCGGCGACCCGGTCGGCCGCGTTGCGGCTGTCGTCCGGAGAAGCGGGCGCGGCGTCGTTCTTTTTACCCGGTTTCCATGTCAACTTCATGATGTCCACCACCTATGCCATTACTGTTGGAAAATCCGATTTTTTGTCTTTTCTATTAAACGCTTGCAAACTATGTAAAAAAATAATGGTCCGCTGCGCGGCACGGACCGTCTCGCCTTCCTCACCCGCGCCGTTCCAAACATTTCCGCCGTGACGCCGGACTTCTCCGGGAGGTCGATGCGCTCGAAATCCTGCCCAAGTATGTATATCGGACGAGGGGGCCGGGTTCGTTAGTCCCGGAAACACAAAAATCCGGTTCTTCCTTCCCGGCCCCCTCCATGACATCCGCTCCGTTCATGCGCTTCCGGTCCGCTTCCGCATCAGATCCATCGCCCTGACCGGCCGCTCCGTGCGGATACGCACGCGCTGCAACGGATGGCGGGCCGCGTCGAGCGGCGCGCCGGATTCGTCCTCGAGGACGGCGAGCGTCTGGCGGAACAGCCGGCCGCCCGGCCCGAAAAACTCGATTTCCTGTCCCTTGCGGAACGGGCTGCGCTGTTCGACGAGCGCCGTTCCCGTCCGTTCGTCGTAGTCCAGAACGACGCCCGCGAAGTCGAACGGCGCTCCCTTCGGCTCGGGACCGTAGATGTGATCGCCCGCGCCCGGCTCGCCGAAGAAGAACCCCGTCGTCAGCGGCCGGTTCGCCGCCTTGCAAATTTCCTCCAGCCATTCCGGCTTCAGCCGGTAGCCCGCGGGATCGGCCAGGTAGGCATCGATGGCCTGGCGGTAGACGTTCGTGACCGTCGCCACATAATGGAGCGTCTTCATCCGCCCTTCGATTTTGAAGCTGTCGATGCCGGTCTCGATGAGCTCGGGCAAATGGCCGATCATGCACAGATCCTTCGAGCCCATCGTGAACCGGTCGCCCGTTCCGGAAAGCGCGGGCGCGTCATCGCCGAATACCAGGTCATACTGCCAGCGGCAGGACTGGCAGCAGCCTCCCCTGTTCGAATCCCGGTCGGTAAAATGATTCGACAGCACGCATCGTCCGCTGAACGACGAGCACATCGCGCCGTGGACGAACACTTCCAGCTCGATGTCGACGCGCCGCTTGATCTCCCGGATCTCCGCAAGGCTGGTCTCCCGGGCCAGCACGACCCGCGGCAGTCCCTCCTCCTTCCAGAACTTCACGGTGCGCCAGTTCAGCGCCGACTGCTGCGTGGAAAGATGCACCTCGAGGCCGGGCGCGACGCGCCGCGCGGTCTCGATGACGACCGGATCAGCGGCGATGATCGCGGCGATGCCCGCTTCCTCCAGCGCGGCCAGATAGTCCTCCAGCCCGTCCAAATCCTCATCGTGCGCGTAGATGTTGACCGCGCAGTACACCCTGGCGCCGTATTTCCGCGCGAATTCGACGCCTTCCTTCATCTCTTCGAGCGTGAAATTGTCGGCGTTCGAACGCAGCCCGTATTTCTGCCCGCCGAGGTAGACCGCGTCCGCGCCGTAATGGACGGCGAACTTCAGCTTCTCGAGGCTGCCGGCCGGCGCCAGGAGCTCCGGCTTCCGGACGCTCGCCGCCGGCGAAGATTTGCGGCCTTCCGCGAGCGGATCCTCCCGCAGGTCCTGCCCTTCCCCGGCAGCCGCCATCGTCGTTGCGTCCATCCGCGCCGCCTCCTTGCGTCATGAATTCGGGCACAATCCTTCAGTACACCTGTTCCTTGAAATAGAAGCCGAACGTCAATTCGCGGCGGGGATCCTGCAACGCCCGGATCGGCTC
>Ga0207871_100090_pt1 | contig 53371 bp, 43 predicted proteins | sample Passage260A_FD_187371 | JGI IMG/M metagenome (GOLD analysis project Ga0207871, IMG submission 187371) | Cellulose adapted compost microbial communities from Newby Island Compost Facility, Milpitas, CA, USA - Passage2 60A (SPAdes) (version 2) ...
GACCGAGCAAACATTCAAATTGCGGAAACCCGGACAAAAATGGTATATTGACATTAAATTATTCGGAATTGGCGAAAATCCGGACCGGACAACCGTCGATGATGCCGACGATGCCGACAATGTCCGAAAACGCGCGAAAACGCCGGCGGAGGGAGAGAAACCGGATGAGCAAACTGAAACGGAGCGCCCGGCTGGTGGACATGACCCAGTACCTGCTGGCCAATCCCCACCGTCTCATACCCCTCGGAACGTTCGTTGACCGCTACCGCTCCGCCAAATCGTCCATCAGCGAGGATCTGGCGATCATCCGGGACGTGCTGGCCGACCGCGAGCTCGGCGAGCTGGTGACGGTGGCCGGCGCGGCGGGCGGCGTGAAATACGTGCCGAAGATCGGCGAGGCGGAAGCCCGGTCGTTCATCGATGACGTTTGCCGCCAGCTGGACCAGCCGGAGCGGATTTTGCCGGGCGGCTACCTGTACATGTCGGATCTGCTCGGCCGGCCGGAGGTGGTGGGCCGGATCGGGCGCATGTTCGCGTCGGCCTTCGCCGACCGGGAACCGGACGTGGTCATGACCGTGGAGACGAAGGGCATCCCGATCGCCTGCGCCACGGCGCAATGGCTGAACGTGCCCGTCGTCATCGTGCGGCGCGACAACCGGGTGACGGAAGGGTCCAGCGTCAACATCAACTACGTGTCCGGCTCCTCGAAGCGGATCCGGACGATGTCCCTCGCCCGCCGCGCCCTCAAGGAGAACGCCCGCGTGCTCATCGTGGACGATTTCATGCGGGCCGGCGGCACCGTCAAGGGCATGATGGACCTGCTGCAGGAATTCAGCGCCTCGGTGCAGGGCGTGGGCGTTTTCGTGGAGTCGGGGGATGTCGGCGAAGGAGAGCATCTGGTCACCGATTACCTGTCGCTGGCCAAGCTGGCCGGCGTCGATCCCGCGACGAAAAAAATCCGCATCGAGCCCGGCAACTATTTCGCCAAATTGTCCGAGAAGAAAGGAGCGGATTCCGTTGGCCATTGAGAAGGTCTCGACCGACCGGGCGCCGGCCGCCATCGGCCCGTACGCCCAGGCGGTCAAATGCGGCGATTTCGTGTTCACGTCCGGCCAGATCCCGCTGGATCCCGCGGGCAACCTGGTGGAAGGCGGCATCCGCGAGCAGACGCGGCAGGCGCTGGCCAATCTGCAGGCGGTGCTGGAGGCGGCGGGCAGCGACAAATCCCGCGTCGTCAAAACGACGGTGTTCCTCCGCGACATGAACGATTTCGCCGCGATGAACGAAGAATATGCCGCATTTTTCGGCGGGCACGCCCCCGCCCGTTCGACGGTCCAGGCGGCCCGGCTGCCAAAGGACGTGCTGGTGGAAATCGAAATGATCGCCGCGCTGGCAAAATGACAAAAAAATTTACAATTGCAAGAAGGATTTCCGAAACAGTTGTGGAATATATAGCCAAGCTCTTGTTTCTCGATCAGTAAAGGTGGTGACAGAAGTGGAAATCACGGACGTGAGACTGCGCCGGGTCAACACGGAAGGGCGGATGAAGGCCATCGCCTCGATTACGATCGACAACGAATTCGTCGTCCACGACATCCGGGTGATCGACGGCAACAACGGCATGTTCGTGGCCATGCCCAGCAAGCGGACCCCCGACGGGGAATTCCGCGACATCGCCCATCCGATCTCCCAGGCAACCCGGGAAAAAATCCAAAGCGCCGTCCTGCAGGAATACGAACGCGCCGCCCAGGCGGAGGAAGCGGAATCGGTCATCGAAGAAGGCGCGTGAACAAAGGGATGCAGGCGAAAGAGAGTCGGCAAACGGCTCTCTTTTCTTTTGCCCGAAAGTAGGCTATGATTCAAAGGTGGGAACTGGCGAAACCCTGGACGGAGGTGCTGGGCATGCCGCTTCACGCGGTGGTACTTGCGGCCGGTCTGGGCAAACGGATGAAATCCGGGCGCCACAAGACGGTGCATCCGGTTTGCGGCAAACCGATGATTCTGTACGCGATGGATCTCATCGAGCGCCTGGCCGCGGACCGGACCGTCGTCGTGGTCGGCCACGAGGCGGAGCAGGTGCGGCGCATCGTCGGCGCGCGCGCGGCGTTTGCCTTGCAGGAAGAACAACTCGGCACCGGCCATGCCGTCTTGCAGGCCGAACCGCTGATCGGCGGCGAAGACGGCACGACGCTGGTGCTTTATGCCGATATGCCGCTTTTGACGGATGACACGGTGCGCAGGCTGGTGGACACCCACCGCCGGAGCGGCGCCGCGGTCACCGTGCTGTCGGCCGTCGTGGACGATCCGACGGGATACGGCCGGATCGTGCGCGACGCGTCCGGCCGCCTGGCGGCCATCGTGGAGGAGAAGGACTGCAGCGAGAGCGAGCGGGCCGTCCGGGAAATCAACACGGGCGTCTACTGTTTCGACAATCGCAAGCTGTTCGCCGCCCTCCGCCGGGTGACCAACCGGAACGCCCAGGGCGAATACTATTTGACCGACGTCATCGGCATCCTGCGCGGCGACGGCGAGACGGCCGAAGTGGTGACGGCCGCCGATCCGGCGGAAGCCGCCGGAGTCAACGACCGGATCGGGCTCGCCGAAGCCGAAGCGCTCATGCGCCGGCGCATCAATCGCCGGCACATGCTGGAAGGGGTCACGCTGATCGATCCGGAGACGACGTACATCGAGGCGGACGTGCGGATCGGGCGGGACACGGTGATCTGGCCGGGATGCGTCCTCCGCGGCCGCACCGTCATCGGCGAGGAGTGCGAAATCGGACCGCAGGCGGACATCGCGGACTCCGTGGTGGGCCGCGGCTCGAAGGTGATCCGGTCGGTGCTCGCGGAGGCGGAAACGGGCGAGAACGTCAGCATCGGCCCGTTCGCCTACCTGCGTCCCGGCACGAAGCTGGCCGACGGCGTCAAGGTGGGCGATTTCGTGGAGATCAAAAACGCGTCCGTCGGAACGGGCAGCAAGGTGCCCCACCTGAGCTACGTCGGCGACGCGGAAATCGGCGCCGGCGTGAACATCGGGTGCGGGGTCATCACGGCCAACTACGACGGGGTGGCCAAACACCGGACCGTCATCGGCGACGGCGCCTTCATCGGCAGCAACAGCAACCTGATCGCGCCGGTGACCGTCGGCCGGAACGCCTACGTCGTGGCGGGATCGACCATCACCAGCGACGTGGGCGACGACGATCTGGCCATCGCCCGCAGCCGGCAGGTCAACAAACCGGGATACGCGAAGGTGCTCAGGGCGCGCATCCAGGCGAAAAACAAAAAAACCGAATGACGGAGCACAAAGGGACGGAGCGTAAGGAATGACCAAGAAAATGTACGGGGACAACAAACTGAAGCTGATCACCTGCAATTCCAACCGGAAGCTGGCCCGGGAGATCAGCGAATGCATCGGCGTGCCGTTGTGCAACGTGGAAGTCCAGCGGTTTTCCGACGGCGAAATCCAGATTCGCCTGGAGGAGAGCGTGCGGGGGTGCGACTGCTTCGTCATCCAGTCCACCTGCGCGCCGGTCAACGACCATCTGATGGAAGTCCTGATCATGATCGACGCCCTGAAGCGGGCTTCCGCCAAGACGATCAACGTCGTCATGCCGTATTACGGCTACGCGCGGCAGGACCGCAAGGCGCGGGCGCGGGATCCGATCACGGCCAAGCTGGTGGCCAACCTGATCGAAACCGCCGGCGCGGACCGCGTCATCTCCCTGGACCTGCACGCCATGCAGATCCAGGGGTTCTTCGACATCCCGGTGGACCACCTCATCGGCGTGCCGATCCTCGGCCAGTATTTCCGGGAGAAGCAGCTTTCCGACATCGTGGTGGTGTCCCCGGACCACGGCGGCGTGGTGCGGGCGCGCCGGCTGGCGGACGACCTGCAGGCGCCGCTCGCCATCATCGACAAGCGCCGCCCGGAGCCGAACGTCAGCGAAGTGATGAACATCATCGGCGACGTGCGGGGCAAGACGTGCATCCTGATCGACGACATCATCGACACGGCGGGCACCGTCGTGCTGGCGGCGGAAGCGCTGCTGAAGGAGGGGGCGCGGGACATCTACGCCTGCTGCACCCACCCGGTCCTCTCCGGGCCGGCGATGGAGCGGCTGGACCGCGCGCCGATCAAGGAAATCATCGTCACCAACACGATTCCGATCACCCATCCCCATCCGTCCCCGAAAATCCGCGTGCTGTCCGTGGCGCCGCTCGTCGGGGAAGCGATCATCCGCGTCCACGAGGAGCTGTCGGTCAGCAAGCTGTTCGAGGAACCGGCGGGCCGCGGCAGGAAGGCGGAAACGGCTCCGGTCTGAGAAGAGGAGTACATGCCCGTGAAATGGATCGTCGGACTCGGCAACCCCGGCCGGAAATACGCCGGCAACCGGCACAACGCCGGATTCATGGCGGTGGACCGGTTTGCCGGGCGGCACGGCATTGCCGTGACGAAGGAAAAGTTCAAGTCGCTGTACGGCGAAGGGATCGTGGACGGCGTCAAAGTGGCGGTGCTGAAACCCCAGACGTTCATGAACCTGTCCGGGGAGGCGATCCGCGCCTTCCTCGACTTCACGAAATCGGCGCCGGAGGAAGGCATCGTCATCTACGACGACCTGGACCTGCCCCTCGGGCGCATCCGCCTGCGGCAGAAGGGCAGCGCCGGCGGGCACAACGGCATGAAATCGGTCATCGCCCATCTCGGCACCGAGCAGTTCAACCGGATCCGCATCGGCATCGACCGGCCGCCGGCGCATCTGGACGTCATCGACTACGTGCTCGGCGATTTTTCCAAAGCGGAGCGGGAACAGCTGGACGGGGTGCTGGACCGGGTGGCGGACGCCCTGACGGAGGCGCTGGCGGCGCCCTTCGACCGGGTGATGGCCAAATACAACGGATGAGGCGACGGCGGCGGACGGGCGGATAACCGGGGCCGAAATGGGCAAACTGGGAGTGATAAAACGACTCCCGGAGGCATATCATGACCGTGAAATATGTATGCCGGCATTGCCGCATGCCCATCGGCGAAATCAACGGCGAAGGGCTGAGCGAATACCAGCTCGGGTTCCACTTTCTGACCCCGGAAGAGCGGGTGGACATGATCGCCAGCGACGGGCGGGGCGGTCTGGAAATCCGCCTGACGTGCGACTATTGCCGCCAAACGCTGGACAGTTACCCCGAACTGGCCCTCGTGGGCAATCCGCTGCAATGACGGCGGCGTCCGCCGTCAATCAACTTGCGAAGTTCCGGCCGCGCGGCGGCCCGTCGGAATCGGGCGGCGCGGATGCGGGGCTTTTTCGGGTTTTTTTGGCGTGAAAGCCGTTTTTCGCTTTTTTGTGAAAGGAGAGGAGCGGGATTCCGCAAATGGAAGAGTTGCTTCGCGCGTTCGCGGAAGAACCGGATTTCGGAAACGTGATGTCCGGCGTGCGGCAGGGGTTCCGGGAACAGCTCGTGTCGGGCCTGGCCGGTTCGGCGAAGGCGGTCATGATCGCCGCCGCCGCCCGGGAGCTCGGACGGCCGGTGCTCGTGCTGGCGCACAACATGTTCGCCGCCCAGAAAATTGCGGAAGACCTGAACGAATTGCTGCCGGAATCGGCCCTGTTGTATCCGGCCCACGAACTGACGGTGGCGGAAGGGGCGCTGGCCAGCCCGGACCTGTTGTCCCGGCGGATTGACGCCCTGAGCCGGCTCGCCGTCGGCAGCCGGGGCATCGTCGTGGCGCCCTACGCCGGCGTCCGCAAACTGGTCCCGCCGCCCCGGGTGTTCGCGGAATCCCGGGTGGAGCTGTCCGTCGGCCAGGAGCTGCCGCTGGAGGCGTTCGTCCGCCGGCTGTCGGAAATCGGCTATGAACGGGCCGAACGGGTGGAGCGGCCGGGCGAGATGGCCGTGCGGGGCGGCATCGTCGATTTCTTCCCGCTGAACGAGCCGCTGCCGTACCGGGTGGAATGGTTTGACGACGAAATCGATTCGATCCGCACCTTCGACCCGGCCGACCAGCGATCCGTCGACAAGCGAACGCAGATCACCGTCTGGCCGGCGCGGGAGACCGTGGCGGATGGAAAGCGCTTGCAACAGGCCGCCATGCAGGTCGCCGACCGGCTGGAGGAACAGCTCGGCAAAATGACCGACCGCCTCGCCAAAGAGCGGCTGCGGGAAACGGTCCTGCACGACGTTGAACGGCTGCGGGAGCAGGCGTCGTTCACCGACATTTACAAATACATCGCCGTGTTGTATCCGGAACGCACCACCCTTTTCGACTACATGCCCGACGACACGCTCCTTTTCATCGACGAACCGCTCCGGCTCATCGAAACGGCCCGCCAGATGGACCGCGACGAAGGGGAAATGATCGCGGACATGCTGGCGGCGGGAAAAATGCTGCCGGGAACCGAGCTGGCGAAAAGCATGGACGAAGTGCTGCATGCGAAGCCGTTCCAGACCGTCTACCTGTCCCTTTTTCTGCGGCAGGTTCCCCAGGCGTCCCCGCAGAACGTCGTCGGCTTCGTCTGCCGGCAGATGCAGAATTTCCACGGCCAGATGCACGTGCTGAAGGCGGAGATGGAGCGGTGGACGAAAAGCGGCACGCGGGTCATGGTGCTGGCGGCGGGCAGGGAGCGGGCGGACCGGGTGCGCCGGGTGCTGACGGACTACCAGATTCCGGTGCCCGAAATCGTCGACGGCAACCTGCAGAACGGGTTCGAACTGCCGTCGGTGCGCCTGGCGGTCATCACGGAAGGCGAAGTGTTCAGCCAGCGCCAGCGCAAGGTGCGCAAGAGCGACCGGAAGATCGAAAACGCGGAGCGGATCAAAAGCTACCTCGAGCTCAAGCCCGGCGACTACGTGGTGCACATCCATCACGGCATCGGGAAGTTTCTCGGCATCGGCACGCTGGAAGTGGCGGGCATCCACCGGGATTATCTGCACATCCAGTACGCCGGCGGCGACCGGCTTTCCGTGCCCATCGACCAGATCGACCTGGTGCAGAAATACGTCGGGGCGGACGACAAGGAGCCGAAGCTGTCCAAAATGGGCGGCGCGGACTGGCAGCGGGCGAAAAGCCGGGCGCGCAAGTCCGTGCAGGACATCGCCGACGATCTGATCCGGCTGTACGCGGAGCGGCAGGCGGCGCCGGGGTTCGCCTTCTCGCCGGACACGCCGTACCAGGCCGAGTTCGAAGCGATGTTCCCGTACGAGGAAACGCCGGACCAGCTGCGGGCGATCCGCGAAATCAAGGCGGACATGGAGAAAAGCCGGCCGATGGACCGGCTGCTTTGCGGCGACGTCGGCTACGGGAAAACGGAGGTGGCCATCCGCGCCGCCTTCAAGGCGGTCATGGACGGCAAGCAGGTGGCGGTGCTCGTGCCGACGACGATTTTGGCGCAGCAGCACCATGAAACGTTCCGGGAGCGGTTTTCCGGCTTTCCCGTGTCGATCCACGTGCTGAGCCGCTTCCGCTCCCGCAAGGAGCAGCAGGAGACGATCCGCGGGCTGGCGGCGGGCACGGTGGACATCGTCATCGGGACGCACCGGCTTTTGTCGAAGGACGTGAAGTTCAAGGATCTGGGCCTGCTCATCGTGGACGAGGAGCAGCGGTTCGGCGTCACCCACAAGGAAAAGCTCAAAATGCTGAAGGCGAACGTGGACGTGCTGACGCTGACGGCGACGCCGATTCCGCGGACGCTGCACATGTCCATGCTGGGCGTCCGGGACCTGTCCATCATCGAAACGCCGCCGGAAAACCGGTTTCCGGTGCAGACGTACGTGGTGGAGTTCAGCCCGACCCTCGTGCGGGAGGCGATCGAGCGGGAGCTGGCGCGGGGCGGCCAGGTGTATTTCCTGTACAACCGCGTCCAGGGCATTCACCAGATGGCCGATTTCGTGCAGAGCCTCGTGCCGGACGCGCGGATCGCCGTCGCCCACGGGCAGATGGCCGAACAGGAGCTGGAGGCGACGATCCTCGATTTCCTCGAAGGCGAATTCGACGTGCTGGTGAGCACCACCATCATCGAGACGGGCGTGGACATTCCGAACGTGAACACGCTGATCGTCTACGATGCGGACAAGATGGGGCTCGCCCAGCTGTACCAGCTCCGCGGCCGCGTCGGGCGGAGCAACCGGATCGCCTACGCGTATTTGACGTACCAGAAGGACAAAGTATTGAACGAAGTGTCGGAAAAGCGGCTGCAGGCGATCAAGGAATTCACCGAGCTCGGTTCCGGGTTCAAAATCGCCATGCGCGACCTGGCCATCCGCGGCGCGGGCAACCTGCTCGGCCCGGAACAGCACGGGTTCATCGCCTCCGTCGGCTTCGAGCTGTACTCCCAGATGCTGGCGGAGGAAATCCGGAAGCGCAAGGCCGCGTATGACGGCGTGAAGGCGGCGGCGGAACCGGAACCGGTGAACGTGCAGATCGATCTGGACATCGACGCCTATTTACCTTCCTCGTACATTTATGATAGTATTCAGAAGATTGAAGTGTACAAAAAGGTGGCCGTCGTCGATTCCCTCGAAGCGGCGGACGACCTGCACGACGAACTGACCGACCGGTTCGGCGATCCGCCGCGGGAGGTGGAGCGCCTGCTGGCCGTGGCCCGGCTCCGCGTGCACGCCCGCGCCCTCGGCATCGAATCGTTCCAGCGCAAGGGCAGCGACGTGGTGATCCGCTTCCTGCCGGGCCGCAAGGAGCTGCCCGGACGGGCCGGTCTGAACGCGCTCCCGGCGGACATCAGAGCAAGGCTGCAGGCGACGGACGATCCCGTCCAGGTGCTGACGGTCAAAGGAAAAGGCCTCGACGCCGACGGGCTTTTGGACCTGCTGGAACAACTGATGACGGGACTCGAACGGGTCCTTGCCACGAAAGGAGATTTGCATCATGCCGCACAATGAACGAACGGCCCGGAACGAACGCGTCCCGGCGGGCCGCCGGATGCGCCGCCTGGCGGCGATCCTGCTGGTGTCGGCGCTCGCCGCGGTGATCCTTGCGGCCTGCGGAAAAGGCGAGGAAAGCGAGGGTCCGAGCGTCGGGGGCATCGACCCGTCGTCCGTCGTGGCCCGCTACGACGGCGGCGAAGTGACGGGAAGACAGCTCATTTCGTACCTGGGCGCGCACAAGTTCCTCAACCTGAACGAAATGTACGGCTTTTACGAAATGCTGCCTTCCTTCAAGCAGGACATGCTGTACCGGCTGATCGCCACCCGGCTCATCGCGTCGGAAGCCGACGGGGAGACCGTCAAGAAAAATCGCGAAACCGCCGCCGAAATGCTCAAAACCCTGGAAAACACGCTGGACCAGGACGAGGAATACCGGAAGGGCGTGGAGCAGTTCCTGCAGGCGGAAGGCATCACGCTGAAGGACATTGAAGAGTACCTGGCCATGAGCCTGAACCTGCAGTCGGTGCTGGAAACGAAGTTCTCCGATGACGAGCTGCGGGCGAAATACGAAGAGATTCTGGCGGAAGACGCGAACGCCTTCCTCCGGGCGACGGTGCGCCACGTGCTGGTCGGGCTGACCGATGAACAAGGCAACGAGCGCACGGAGGAAGAAGCGCTGAAGCGGATCAAGGAAGCCCAGATCAAGCTGAAAAACGGCGCGGACTGGAAAGCGGTGGCCAAGGAATATTCCGAAGACCCGGGATCGAAGGACAACGGCGGCCGGTATGAGGACGTCGAAGTGTCCCTCTGGGCGGAGGAATTCAAGAAGGCGGCCATCGAACAGCCCGTCGGCGAAATCGGCGAGCCGTTCAAGACGAATTACGGCTACCACGTGCTGCTCGTCGAAGAACGCCGCCAGCCCGGTTTCGAGGATGTGAAGGCCGAAATCCGGGAACTCGTGGCGAGCGAGTATTTCTTCAATATGGTCGATGTGGAAGTGCCGCAGCTGGTGACGGAACTGAACCTGCCCGAACCGCAGCTGCCGGAAGGGTTTGAAAATGTGGACGCCGGCGGGGAAGACGCCGGGGAGCAGGAACCGGGCGGCGGCACGGAGCCCTGATGCGGCTTGATGTGTAACCTGCATGCCAATGCTTGCGAAACCGTCTGCGGGCTTGCCGATTCGTTCGGCGGGCCGCGGGCGGTTTTTGACATTTTCTTGACAATTGAACCGGCGAACCGGCCGCTTCCGGGCGTCCGGGTTTCCAGTTTCCGCCTGCCGGGCGACTGCATAACGGTCTGGGAACAGTTGAATACTATGGGCAGAAATTGACCGAACCCTTCGGCAGCCGGGAAACCAGAAGCAATCAACCCCTACATGAAAGCGAGGCACCATGAATGAAAGCAACTGGTATCGTTCGCCGCATCGACGATCTGGGCAGGGTGGTCATTCCGAAGGAAATCCGCCGGACGCTGCGCATCAGGGAAGGCGATCCGCTGGAAATTTTCGTGGACCGGGACGGGGAAGTCATTCTCAAAAAATACTCGCCCATCGGCGAACTCGGCGACTTCGCGAAGGAATATGCCGAATCCCTTTTCGAGAGCACCGGCCACATCGTCATGATCTCCGACCGCGACAACGTCATCGCCGTCTCCGGCGGTTCCCGGAAAGATTATCTGGACAAGCCGATCGGCGGCATCGTGGAATCCTGCATGGAAAACCGCAAAACGGTGCTGGAGGCTTCGGGCGGCGAAGCGGAAATCATCCGGGACATGCCGGAAACGTACGGCTCCTACGTCATCGCCCCGATCATCTCCGGCGGCGACCCGATCGGCGCGGTGATCATGATGAACAAGGACAGCCACGTGCGGATGAACCAGCTGGAAGTGAAAATGGCGGAGACGGCGGCCGGCTTTCTGGGCAAACAGATGGAACAGTGACGGTTTATTCGGCTTCGACCGAACCGGTCCTTCGGCACCTGCGGAACTTGCGGCGGCGCCTGCCTGCGGGGTTCTGCGGGCGGGAGGGCCTTTTTTTGTCTGGGCGAAATTTGACCGGTCCGCAAGGGGATCTGCACGGAACCGGCCGGTTGGGGTATAATGACAAGCAGCACGAAGGAGGAATTTCCATGACCATGCCAAGCGCCGCCACCGGTTCCATCCTGGTCGCCGGCCTCGGTCCCGGCGACGAAAACCGGCTCACCCTCGGCGTCCTGAACCGGCTGCGCTCGGCCGAGGCGCTGTACCTGCGCACCGCCCGGCTTCCCGTCGCCCGCTTTCTCGAAGCGGAAGGCATCCGGTTCGAATCGTTCGACGGCCTGTACGAGCGGCACGGCACGTTCGGGGAGACGTACCGGGCCATCGTCGACGAACTGTTCGCCCGGGCGGCGTCCGGCGTCCGGGTCGTCTATGCCGTGCCCGGCCATCCCCGGGTGGCGGAGGCGACGGTGCGGATGCTGCTGGACGAAGCCCCGTCCCGCGGCGTGCCCGTCGCGGTGGAAGGCGGTGAAAGCTTTCTCGACGAAGCGTTCCTGCGCCTCGGTTTCGACCCGGTCGAAGGGTTCCAGCTGCTCGATGCCGCCGACGTGAAGCCGGAGCGCCTGCAGCCGGACCAGCATACGGTGATCGCCCAGGTGTACGACCGGCTGACCGCCTCCGACGTCAAGCTGGCGCTGATGGAGGTGTACCCGGACGATTACCCGGTGACGCTCGCCTCCGCCCTCGGCATTCCCGGCGAGGAACGGATCGAGACGATTCCGCTCTACGAGCTGGATCGGCGCGACGATTTCGGCAACATGTCCCTCGTCTATCTTCGGGCGGACGGGGACGAGCGCCTGAAAAACCGCAAATTCGAGCGGCTCCACGAGATCGTGCGCATCCTGCGCAGCCCCGAAGGCTGCCCGTGGGACCGGGAGCAAACCCACCGCAGCATCCGCAAAAACCTGATCGAAGAAACGTGCGAAGTGCTGGAGACGATCGACGACGACGATCCCGACGCGATGCGCGAGGAACTGGGCGACCTGCTGCTGCAGGTCATGCTCCACAGCCAGATGGAGGAAGAAGCGGGCACCTTCACCGTCTGGGACGTCATCGCCGGCCTGAACGAAAAGCTGGTCCGCCGGCATCCCCACGTGTTCGGCGACCGGTCGGCGGATAGCGCCGAGGAGGCGCTGCAAAACTGGGAGGCAATGAAGGCGGCGGAGAAGAAGGAAAGCGGCCGGAGCGACGGCGGGGAACCGCCCTCCCTCCTGTCCGGCATCCCCCGCGACCTCACCGCCCTCCTGACGGCCCTGAAGCTGCAGAAAAAGGCGGCGTCCGTCGGGTTCGACTGGACGCGGCCGGAAGACGTATTAGCCAAAGTGGAAGAGGAAATAAATGAAATCAGACAGCTGATGGACAAGACCGGCGCCATTCCGGAAGAGGAGAGGAGGGAGCGCCTCGCGGGGGAAATCGGCGACCTGCTGTTCGCGGCCGTCAATGCGGCGCGGTTTGCCGGCGCGGATCCGGAGGAAGCCCTTGCCCGCGCCAACCGCAAGTTCATCGCCCGGTTCCGGCACATCGAGAAGCGGCTCCGCGAGGCGGGCAAAACGTTTGCCGACACCGATCTGGCGGAAATGGACGGCTGGTGGGAGGAGGCCAAGCGGCTGCAGGAGAGCCGGCCGGACTGACGGCGGGGAAACCTGACAGGATCCGACGGCAACCGCAAAAAAATCATATGAAAATTGCGGCAGGTAGCAGGATTTTCCTTATAAAGAAAGAATACATATTGCGTGATCCTCGGAGCCGGGATCCCTTGCGGGATCAGGGCTTCGACAAATCATGGCAACAAATCATTTAGGAGGAAAAAAGATGAACAAAACCGACCTGATCAACAACATTGCGGCGAAGAGCGGTTTGACGAAGAAAGACGTCGAGACCGTTCTGAACGGTTTCCTCGGCGAAGTGACGGCCGCTTTGGCCAAAGGCGAGAAGGTGCAGCTGATCGGTTTCGGCACGTTCGAAACCCGCAAGCGCGCAGGCCGCACCGGCCGCAACCCGCAAACGGGCAAGGCCATCACCATTCCGGCTTCCAAGGTGCCGGCCTTCAAGGCGGGCAACAAGCTTAAAGAAGCCGTGAAATAATGCGGCTTGACAAGTTCCTCAAAATTTCCCGCCTGATCAGGCGGCGCACCGTCGCCAAGGACGTGGCCGAACAGGGCCGCGTCTTCGTCAACGGGAAAGAAGCAAAAGCGGGCACGACCGTCAAGGTCGGCGACGAGATCACCATCCGCTACGGGACCAAAAGCGTGACCGTGCGGGTGGACAACCTCGTCGAATCGCCCCGCAAAGAGGAGGCGTCCGGCATGTACACCGTACTCCGCGAGGAGCCGGTGCATGCGCAGGACGACGAGTAATGCGGACTTGGGTCCCCGGGTTGCCGGGGGCTTTTTCTTTTTTGTCCGTTGCCGGTCTTCGTTCTTTTTGTCCGCTTCCGGTCCTCGTTCCGGCCGCCGCCCGCCATCCGTCCGGCCACGGCCGGCCGCAACCCGTCCGCTTGCATTCCGGCCGCCGTCGCGGTATAATGGCTAACCGTATTAGCAAATAGCACTGTTAGCGAACGGGAACGGAGGGCCACACCCATGACCGACCACGAGCTGGCGGCGCTTTTCCTGGGCAAGATGGTCCGCTGGACGCGCCTGCACGCCGCCCGGAAATTCACCGACCTGTCCCGGGGGGAACTGTACGTGCTGCAGATGCTGACCGACAAGCGGGAAGCCCAGCCGGGGGACATCTGCGCGGGCCTTGACGTCAGCACCGCCCGGGTGGCCGCCCTGCTGAACAGCATGGAGCGCAAAGGGTGGGTGAAACGGTTTCCCGATCCGGCCGACCGCCGGAAAATCCGCGTCGTCATCACCGAGGCCGGCGAAGCGAAAGCCCGCGACTTCCGCCGCGGCATCCTCGAGTACGTGGCGCGGCTCCTCCGGGAGCTCGGCGAACGGGATGCGCGGGAACTGATGCGCATCATGGACCGGCTGTCGGAACTTCTCGAGAAGGACCTGGCGGAACGCGGCGCCGCGGAACGGGACGACGCGGACCGGGACCATTTGCGGAAAAAGCGGGATGGCATCAGCCGGATGAACGGGGAAACTACGGAATGAACGGAAAACGGCATACGGACAAAAAGGACGGGAGAAGGACATGCTCGCCATTTTGCGCCAACTGAAAAACTCGAAAACCGCCGTGCTGCTGACGGTGCTGCTGCTGGTCGTGCAAGCGGCGTGCGACCTGGCGCTGCCCGAATACACCAGCGAACTGGTGGACGTCGGGATCCAGCAGGGCGGCATCCCGAACGCGGTGCCGGATGCGATGCGGGAGACGACGATGGAGCGGCTCAAGCTGTTCATGGATGATGAAGACGTCCGGCGCCTGGAAGACGCCTACGAGCCCGACGGGCCGGGCCGCTATGCGCTCCGCGATCTGCCCGGGGACGACATCGACGCGCTGAACGGCATCCTGGCGGCGCCGCTGGCCATCGTGGCGGAGCTGGAAGCGTCCGGGGAAGGAAAACTGGCGGAGCTGAAGCGGGCGCTGGAGGCGGGGCTCGTCACCCGCGGGGATCTGCTGGCGAAGAAACGGGAAGCGGAGGCCGCCCTCGGCGAACTGGCCGCCATCATGATGGAACAGCGGGCGATCCTCCGCGTCAAGGCGGAATACGAGGCGCTCGGGCTGGATACGGCCCGCATCCAGAACCGCTACCTGTGGAGCGTCGGCGGCAAAATGCTCGGCGTCACCCTCGCCATGATCACGGCGTCGATTCTGGCCGGCCTGATCGCCAGCGTCACCTCGGCGAAAGTCGGCCGGGACCTCCGGGTGCGGGTGTTCCGGAACGTGGTGTCGTTCAGCAGCGCCGAGATGGACCGGTTTTCCACCGCTTCCCTCATCACCCGGAGCACGAACGACATTCAGCAGGTGCAGATGGTCATTTTCCTGCTGCTGCGGATGGTGCTGTACGCCCCGATCCTCGGCATCGGCGGGGTGCTGAAGGTGCTCGGCACCGAGACCGGCATGAGCTGGATCATCGGCGTGGCGCTCGTCGCCGTCAGCATCCTGGTCGGCCTCCTGGTCGGCATCGCCATGCCGAAGTTCAAGCGGATGCAGGCGCTGGTGGACCGGCTCAATCTGGTCAGCCGGGAAATTCTGGCCGGCATGTCCGTCATCCGCGCCTTCAGCCGCGAGGCGCACGAGGAGCGGCGCTTCGCGGAGGCGAACCGGGACCTGATGCGGACGCAGCTGTTTACGAACCGGGTCATGACGTTCATGTTCCCGGGCATGATGCTCATCATGAACGGCGTCACGCTGCTCATCGTCTGGTTCGGGGCGAAAAGCATCGAGCAGGGGCGCCTCCTCGTGGGCGACATGATCGCCTTCATCGCCTACACGATCATGATCGTCATGAGCTTCATGATGCTGACCATGGTGTCCGTCCTGCTGCCGCGCGCCGTGGTGGCGGCGGGCCGGATCGAAGAAGTGCTGCGGACGGAGCCGTCGATCCGGGATCCGGAACGTCCGGCCGATGCGCCGGCGGCCGGGACGGAGCAAGACGGCGGCCGGAACGAAGCCGGACGACCGGCCGGCGCCCCGGGCGGCATGCGGGAATGGAAAGGCGTCGTCGAGTTCCACAACGTCGCCTTCCGCTTCCCCGGCGCCGAGCGCAACGCCCTGGAAGGCATCAGCTTCACGGCGCGCCCCGGGGAAATCACCGCCATCATCGGCGGCACGGGCAGCGGCAAATCGACCCTCGTCAACCTCATCCCGCGCTTTCATGACGTGACGGAAGGCCGCATCACCATCGACGGGGTGGACGTCCGCGACATGACCCAGCGGGAGCTGCGCCGCCTCATCGGCTACGTGCCGCAGCGGGCGGTGCTGTTCTCCGGCACCATCGCCTCCAACCTGAAATTCGGCGGCGACGACATTCCGGACGAGGATATGAAAGAGGCGGCGCGGATTGCCCAGGCGGAACCGTTCATCCTCGAAAAGGAACACGGCTACGACCACCCGATCGCCCAGGGCGGCAGCAACGTCTCCGGCGGGCAGAAGCAGCGGCTGTCCATCGCCCGGGCGATCGCCAGGCGGCCGAAAATCTACATTTTTGACGACAGTTTCTCGGCGCTGGACTACAAGACCGACGCGGCGCTCCGGCGGGCGCTCCACGACCGGGTGAAGGACGCCACCGTGTTCATCGTCGCCCAGCGCATCAGCACGATCATGAACGCGAGCCGCATCATCGTGCTGGACGACGGCCGGGTGGCCGGCATCGGCACCCATGACGAACTGCTCCGCACGTGTCCGGCGTATCAGGAAATCGCGAGAAGCCAGCTGCCGGGCCTCGTGGCCGGCCTTGAAGGGAGTGAACGCTGATGGACCGGAAACCGGAAGGCATGCAGGATGAGGCGGGCCGGCCGCAACAGGACCGTCAAGACGGGCGGGACCGCCGCGCGGCTCCCGGCGGCCATCCGCCGGCCATGCCGCGGCATGGCTTCGGCCGGCGGCCGGGTCCCCGTTTCGGCCCCGGCCACGGGCCGGTCGGATTCGGCGAGAAGCCGAAAAACTTCCGCCGCGCCATCGGCCAGATCATCGCCTATCTCGGGCGGTACAAGTACGCGTTTTTTGCGGTGGTCGTCCTGGCGGCGGGCAGCACCGTGTTCGGCATCGTCGGGCCGAAAATTTTGGGCAACGCGATCACGGAACTGTTCAACGGGCTTGTGGCGAAGGTGACGGGCACCGGCGGCATCGATTTTGACCGGATCGCGTCGATTCTCCTTTTTCTCCTCGGGTTGTATGGCGTCAGCGCGCTGCTTGGGTTCCTGCAGGGCTGGATCATGACGGGCATCGCCCAGAAGGTCGGCTACCGGCTGCGCCAGGAGATCAGCGAGAAGATCCACCGGATGCCGTTCAAATATTTCGAGGGCAACACCGTCGGCGACGTGCTGTCGCGCATCACCAATGACGTGGACCTGCTCGCCCACAACCTGAACCAGAGCGTCACCCAGCTGATCACGAGCCTGGCCACCATCATCGGCGTCACCGTCATGATGCTGACCATCAGCCCGCTCATGACGCTGGCGGTGTTCGCCATCCTGCCGCTGTCCGTGGCGCTCATGGGCGTGATGATCAAATTCACCCAGAAATACTTCACCGCCCAGCAGCAATATCTCGGGAAAGTGAACGGCCTGGTGGAAGAAGTGTACGGCGGCCACATCGTCGTCAAGGCGTTCAACCGGGAAGAGGCGATGCGGCGGGCATTCGACGAATCGAACGGCAAGCTGTACGAAGCCGGATGGAAAAGCCAGTTTTTCTCCGGCATCATGTTTCCGCTGATGATGTTCGTCGGCAATCTCGGCTACGTGCTGGTCACGGTGCTGGGGAGCTTCCTCGCCATCCGCGGTTCGATCACCGTCGGGGACATCCAGGCGTTCATCCAGTACGTGCGCAACTTCACCCAGCCGGTCAACCAGCTGGCGCAGGTGTCCGGCATGCTGCAGGCGATGGCCGCCGCGGCGGAGCGGGTGTTCGAGTTCCTGGGCGAAGAGGAGGAACCCGCCGCGCCCGCCGATCCGGTGTCCATCGAAGGCATCCGCGGCGAAGTGCGGTTTGAGCACGTCCGCTTCGGCTACACGCCGGACCAGGTCGTCATCCGCGACTTCAACTGCGCGGTGAAGCCGGGGCAGACCGTCGCCATCGTCGGCCCGACCGGCGCGGGCAAGACGACCATCGTCAAGCTGCTGATGCGGTTCTATGACGTGACGGACGGGCGCATCACCGTGGACGGGCACGACCTCAGGGCATTCGACCGGCACGAGCTGCGCAAGCTGTTCGGCATGGTGCTGCAGGACACGTGGCTGTTCAAGGGCACCATCATGGAAAACATCCGCTACGGCAAGCCGGACGCCACCGACGAGGAAGTGATCGAGGCGGCGAAGGCGGCGTATGCGCACAACTTCATTTTGACCCTGCCGGGCGGGTACCAGATGGAACTGAACGAGGACGCCAGCAACGTGTCCCAGGGGCAGAAGCAGCTGCTCACCATCGCGCGGGCGATTCTGGCCAACCGGCCGATCCTCATCCTCGACGAGGCGACCTCCAGCGTGGATACCCGGACGGAGCGGCGCATCCAGCGGGCGATGGAAAACCTGATGAAAGGCCGCACCAGCTTCGTCATCGCCCACCGGCTGTCGACGATCCAGAACGCGGACCTGATCCTGGTCATGCGCGACGGCGACATCGTCGAGCAGGGCACGCACGAGGAGCTGCTGGCGCTGGGCGGCTTCTACGCGGAGCTGTACAACAGCCAGTTCGAGCAGGTGTCGTGAGGGTTTGCAGGTACCGCAGAGGAGTTGAAACGGCGGCCGCATCCCGCTTCTTCGGATGGTTCGGCATCCGGGGAAGCGGGATTTTGTTGGGTGAAGGAAAAAGGTTGGAAATGCGAAATGATCGGCGCGGGAAAGTTTAGCCCGATTGATTGTAAATAATTTCAAATTTGTCGTCGACCTCCGGTTGTGCAAAAAAGTCCGGGGGTCGACGACAACCACCGAATTGGAAGAATATTGTAGCGGCAAGGCGTTTCCGGTATGATAATGCTGACAGGAATGTGAACGTGTTCGTCGGCATGAACGAGAAGCAGCGCATCGGTGCGGGTTTTTGGGTTTGGATCGTACCTATGAGGAATTGAAACAAACACTTCCGTTCCGTTCGACGATCCCATTGACGTGCTGCGGAAAATGCTGAACATGTCCATGGATCACGACAACCGGGAAATCATGCTGGAAATGGAAGAATGCAGGTGGCGGATCCCGTTCCCGGACCGGGAGCCGGATTGGCCGCCGGAGCCCGGCTTCGGGAGTGTCATTTCGCATGCCGTCCAGAATGGCCGGATTTATGCCGTCGTGGCCTCCTGGATTGCGGTGACGGGGCGGGAGAGAAGCGGAGATGCTTCGTTCGACTCCCTTGTCGATGCGGCGAAGGGAATCGGGGAACAGGTGGACGCCAAGATGGAAACGGGGGAGCAGGCAACCCTGCATGCGGCCTCTACTCCACATCAAAATCAAAATACGTCTCCGGATACGGTTCGTCGGCCAGCGTGTAATGCCACCATTCCTTCGCATACGCCTCGAACCCGTGCCGCTCCATGGCATCCTTCAGGATGCGGCGATTCGCCGCCTGCTCTTCCGTGATGAGCGGCGTGTCGTGGTGCGAAACCTCGCCGAAGAAATCGAACGGTCCGCCCATGTCGAGCGGTTCGCCCGTCGCCGCGTCCGCCAGGGTCAGATCGACGGTGCTGCCGCGGGAGTGGCCGGAGCGGGAAGCGATGTAGCCCATCTTGAACAGCCGGCTCTTCTCCAGGTCGGGGTAGTGGTCGGCTTTCGTTTTGGTGTCGGACGGATCCTGCGACCACCGCTTGAAATGGTCCACCGCCTTCTGCGGCCTGTAAGCGTCGTAGATCAAAAGCGTGTACCCGAGGGACCGCACTTCTTCCTGCACCTTCGCCAGCGCGTCCGCCGCCTCCTTCGTCAAAATGGCAAACGGCCCCTTGTACCCGTCAACCGGCGCCCCGACGAAATTGTTTTCCCCGAAATAGCGGATGTCGAGCCGCACGCCGGGGATGTGGTCGTCCACATAGACGAACCCGTCCGGCAGATTGTAGGCCTTCACAAAAGGCGGCGGCGTTTCCTGGCCATCATCCGTTGGCGGCAGAGGGCTTTCCAAGTTGTCTTCAGAATCGGAGGCCGCCTGCTCGCCGTCTGCTCCAACCAACCAGCCATCCAACTTGTCCTCCGATGAGTCCGCCGGCCTTCCTTCCGGCGTTTCCGGCATCGCCAGCAAGCCATCGGAAGCCGCCGGTGTCCCGCTGACGGAAGGCGCCTGCGGTGTCCCTCCCGATTCGCCGGCAGGCGATGCGGGAGGCGTGGGCGCGCCGGATCCCCGCGTCTGCATGATGGCGAACCCGGCCAGAATGGCAATAAGAACGCAGCAGCCGATGATGGAGCCGATGATGACCCTGTTCGCGCGCATGGCGGCCCCTCCCCGCACCTTTTCTGCTTCCATCATAGGGCACGGTCGCGAGTTTTGTCGATCGGTAATCTTGATAGAAACGGTTAGGGAATTTTTCGCTCATCCCGTCCCGTCTTCCACCCGGATGTGCGGCGCCGCTTCCTTCAATTGCCGGATGAACGCCTCCTCCTGCTCGGGCGATACATCCACGTAATCGAACCTCGTGAAAATCCGGAGCCGCTTCTTCGAAAGGGCCGCCGACGACTCCAGGGAGACGATCCGCCTGATGCTTTTGATCTTGGCCAGCGGAATCGTCCTGCGGTAAAAGAAGCCGCCCGCGATATTGAGCCGATCCTGTTCAATGACGTAAAACGTCCGCAGAACCGCGGAGTGGCAGGCTGCCCCGTTCAGGACCAAAATGGCGGCGCCTGCCCATTTCACCACGGGCGAAACGTCAATGAAGAAGCCCAACACGGCCAGAACGTAGCATCCGGCGCCGATGGCCCACATCATCCGCGCAAACCAGCGATCTTTCCTGGCGCGAAACCGCATGGCCAACCCTCCCGGTCCCAATGGTTTCCATTTGCATCCATTATACTGAACTTCCGAAAAAATCGGTCGATCTGGTGAAACATTCATCCGGCCGCCATCGTCCAATTGGTAAAACGCTTGATGACTGTAAATTTTTCCTTGTTGTGAAAAAGGAGCTGGCGTCCCATGGGCCCCATGGATGGCAGAAGCCGCGTTCGGCGGATTCGGCGTTGGCTGGCGGTGCTGGTTGCGGCGGCTGGCGTTTTGCTGGCGGGGTGCGCTGCGGAGTTGCCGGAGAATGAGGCGGCGAAAGTGACGGCCGGACAGGGTGAACGGGGCGGAAAAGCCGATCAGACCGGACAGGACGGCCAGGTCAAACAAGCGGAACCGGCCCAACGAACCGGAACCGCCCGCCAGGAGGTCCCGTTGGCGGACGACCCGCCATCCGGCCGATCGGCGCAGGCCGCGCCCGAAAAACTGGACGAACGGCCGGAGGCGGGCGTGACGCTGTTTTTGGATGAAGGGCTCGTCCTGGACATCAACGGCGAGCGGCGCGAGGTGCTGCGTCCCGGCAGCATCCGCTGGGCCGGTCTGCACGAAGCGGATGTGGACGATGACGGAACGGCGGAGATCGTCATCACGTACTCCCTCGGCGGGGGAACCGGCTTCAACGACGGCCGCATGGCCGTGTTCCGGCGCGACTTCACGGCCGTCCCGTCCGACGACGATCCGCTGGAGGCGCTGGAAGGCGCGATGGCCATGTCCATGGATCACAAAAGACGGGAAATCGTGCTGGAAGCGGACGGACGGGCTTGGCGGATCCCGTTCCCGGACGACGAGACGGATTGGTGGCCGGCTCCCCATATCGGAAACGTCATCCATTATGTCGTGGTGGACGACCGGCCGGCCGCCAGCGTCGGGCTGCAGGCGTCAACCGCCTGGTTTCCCGCCGATCTGTGGATCGCCTATGATTGGAACGGGGAGCGCCTGGCGGTGTCGGCCCCCGAAGTCCACGTGCACAAGGAGACGGGCCATCCGTACCGCTACGAAGACCGCCGCCTCGGCCTGGCCCTCCGGGTGCCGGCGGGCTGGTTCGTTGACACGGGCGCTTTCGGCGGCGAGCCGGCGGGCGGGAAAAGTTTCGCCGTTCTGGTGGAGGGCCATCCGGAGCGGGCGCTCCGCCATGACGATCGCGACCGGATCACGGTGTCGGCGGGAACCGGCCCGGCGCCGAAGCTGAAAGGCGCCTGGGAGCAGATCGACGTCAAGCTGCCGTCCGGTGAAACGGCGGCGCTGCATTTCGCAAACGCCAGCGAAACGGTGGAACTGTGGTTTTTGTCCGACATCGCGGTGGCAAACGGCGTGCTGCGGGCCGAAACGTTCAACGGGAACCGGGACGCCATCGTGGAAATGCTCGGCAGCCTGGAGACGTTGATGGAAGACTAGCCTCGCAAGACAAAACCCGCCCGCCCCGCGGACCCGTCCAAGTCCGGGACGGTCCGGGGAGCGGACGGGCTTTCTTGCGCCGGCGCGCTGCCGGTCTTTTTTCATGCCGGCACCATGCCGGCCATTCTTGCGCCCCTACGCCCCGACGCGGCCCCGGTACTTGTTGCGGTACTGGAGCGGCGTCATCGATACATACCGCTTGAACTGCCGGGCATAGTAACTTTGGCTGCAAAACCGGAACAGGACCGCGATGTCCACAATCGGCAGGTCGCTGTGGGTGAGAAAATATTTCGAGTCCTCGATGCGCGTTCGGAGCACGTACTCCCGCACCGTCATGCCCGTTTCCTTCTTGAAAAGGCCGGACAAATACGACGGATGCACGTTCACGTGGCGGGCGATGCGGGAAAGCGGCAGGTCGTTCAGCACCTCGTCGTGGATGAAGGCGATGGCCCGGTTGACGATGGCGCCGTAGACCGGCTGCCGCTCGCTGTTCAGCGCGTCGGCGAAGGCGTACAGCATGTCGTACTCCAGCCGCTCCAGCGCCCTGGCGTCGTTCGTTTCCTCGATCTGCAGAATGAACACGTCGCTCAGGCTGTAGGCGCTCTCCGGGTGGACGCCGCCGCTGATGATGGCCCGGGTGAACAGCGTGCAGGTGCCGATCAGCGAATTTTTCAGGGAGCGGATCGGATCTTTGGCGAGCCGCGCCCGGGGGTGGCGGTTGATGTCCTCCAGGGCGGCGGCGGCTTCCTCGGCGTGTCCCAGGGCAAGCGACCGGAGCATTTTCAGTTCGGTGCTGTAGGAGGGATGGATGAAAAAGTTCTGCTTGTTCTTCACCTTGGCTTCGAGAAATTTGTCGATCCACTGTTTGCGGATCGCCGGATTCGGCCGGTCCATGGACATCACGACCTTTGAAAAGTGCTCAAAATGTTAAAAACATGACATCATTGTACGCGCAAACCTTCTAGACTGCAAGTTGGGGGTTCAGGCCGCGCGAACGACCGCGAATGACCCCCGTCGTGCGGAAATCGGAAGGCCGGCGCCCGTTCCGGGAGGAGGATCGCGGATCTGCATCCAATATGGTCCTTCATGGAAGGCGTTTGTCGGCCGGTTTTTCAAAATCAAACCGTCGGGAAGGGACACCCATCATGAGCTGGTCCATTCGTTCTGCTTCGCTGGACCGGACCGCCTGGTCCACGGAAGAAAGCCTGTTTTTCACCGGCAACGGCTATCTGGGCGTGCGCGGATGCTTCGAGGAACCGCCCCGCCCGGAGGCGGACGGCGGGCACCGTTCGATCCGCGGCACGTACCTCAACGCGTTTCATGAAATCACCGACGTCGAGTACGGCGAGAAGCTGTTCGGCTTCCCCGAAACCCAGCAGAAAATGGCCAACGTCATCGACGCCCAGACCGTCCTGCTGGCGTTCGGCGGCGCAGACGGGGAGGCGGCCGGCGGCCGGGACCCGGAAACCTTTTCGCTGGAAGAGGGCGAGGTGCTGGCGTATGAGCGCGTCCTGCACCTGGACCGCGGGTACGCGGAGCGCATCGTGCACTGGCGGTCCCCGTCGGGCCGGGAAGTGCGGCTTGCGTTCCGCCGGCTCGTCTCGCTCCGGCGGCGGGAACTTTTTGTGCAGGAAATCGAAATCGAACCGGTGCGCGGCGCGGATCGCGTGACCGTCACCGCCGTCCTGAACGGGGACGTGCAAAACTACGTGAACCGCCGCGACCCCCGCGTCGGGGCGAAGCACGCCAAGCTGCTGGAGGTCGTGCGGTCCGTGGCGGAGGACGACGGCGTCGCCGGCCTCGAGGTGCGGGCGCCGCGCTCCGGCCTGAAGGCGGCGTGCGCCTCGTTCCTGCGGATCGACGGGGCAGCGGAACGGCACGTCGTCCGCGGCGGCGGGGCGGCCGGCATCGCCGGCGACGGATCGGCCGGCGACGCACATGGCGACGGGGCGGTTTCCATCACCCGCGGCGACAAGACGGTCGCCTTCACCGCGACGGTCGGGCTCACGGGCAAGGTCGTCATCACCAAGCTGAACGTGTACGCCGACACGCTGCGGCACGGGGACGACCCGCTGGCGGCGGCCGTCGGCCTGTGCCGGTCGTGGAAAGGGCTGGCCTTCGCGGAGGCGGCGGCGGAGCAGCGGGAGGAATTGGACCGTTTCTGGCGGATCGCGGACGTGGCCATCGAAGGGGATGACGCGCTGCAGGAAGGGATCCGGTTCAACCTTTATCACCTGCTGCAGTCGGCGGGGCGGGACCGGTTTTCCAACATCGCGGCGAAAGGGCTGTCCGGCGAAGGGTACGAGGGGCACTACTTCTGGGATACGGAAATCTACATGGTGCCCGTGTTTTTGCTGACCCATCCGGAGCGGGCCCGGCAGCTGCTCCTGTACCGGTATTCGATTCTGGACCACGCGCGGCAGCGGGCCCGGGAGATGGGCCACCGGCAGGGCGCGCTGTTCCCGTGGCGGACGATCGCGGGCGGCGAGTGCTCGGCGTACTTCCCGGCGGGCACGGCGCAGTACCACATCAGCGCGGACATCGCCTACGCCCATGTCCAGTATTACCTGGCGACCGGCGACTGGGCGTTCATGGAGCAGTACGGGGCGGAGCTTCTCGCGGAGACGGCCCGGCTGTGGATCGACGTCGGGCACTGGCGGGACGGCCGGTTCCGCATCGACGGGGTGACGGGGCCGGACGAATACACCGCCATCGTGAACAACAACTACTACACGAACGCGATGGCGAAGCACAACCTGCAGTGGGCGGCGCGGATGGCCGTGATGATGCGGCAGCGGGCGCCGGAGGCGTTCGCGGCGCTGGCGGCGCGCATCGGGCTGAAGGACGGGGAGCCGGAGGCGTGGATGCGGGCGGCGAATGCCATGTATCTGCCGTATGACCCGGCGCTCAACATCAACCCGCAGGACGACTCGTTCCTGCAGAAGGCGGTGTGGGATTTCGATGGCACGCCGGAGGAGCACTATCCGCTGCTCCTGCACTACCATCCGCTGACGCTGTACCGCTACCAGGTGTGCAAGCAGGCGGATACGGTGCTGGCGCATTTTCTGCTGGACGAGGAGCCGCTTTCCGTCATCCGGGATTCGTACCTGTATTACGAAAAGATCACCACTCACGACTCCTCGCTGTCCAGCTGCGTGTTCAGCATCATGGCTGCCAAAATCGGGGACGTGGACAAGGCGTATGATTACTTCATGGAGACGGCCCGCCTGGATCTGGACAACACCCACGGCAACACGCGGGACGGCCTGCACCTGGCCAACATGGGCGGCACCTGGATGGCGATCGTGTTCGGCTTCGCGGGCTTGCGGATCAAGGAAGACGGCCTCGGCTTCGCGCCGGTGATTCCGCGCCAGTGGAAGGCGTATGCCTTCAAGGTGCGGTATCGCGGGCGGCTGATCGCGGTGCGGGTGGAGCAGGCGGACGGCGGAAACGGCGGAACGGACGCCGGCATGAGCGTCGCCCGGTTCGAGCTGCTGGAAGGCGACGGGCTGGAGATCCGGGTGCACGGGGAGACGCGGAAGCTGGAGCCGGGTGTCCCGGTGAAAGTGGAAGCGGAAGCCGGAGCGGTTTGCCGCGGTTGACGGGAAAGCAGGACGGGATGCAAATATTGGCTGTTTGCCGCCGGTCTTCGGGTCGCAAAACCCGGGGGCCGGCGACTTTTTTCGACCCGATGCATGTCGAATTTGCTAAATTTAGCGGAAATTTCGGTTGCCTTTGCTAAACAAACAGATGTACCATTCGTGGTAGATGGAGACATTACAAGCAAGGTATCGTTTTCAAAACGAACAGGGCTGTTGCTAAATGTCAGCATCGGCGCGCAGTTTGAAAGCGTTATTAAACAATCCAGCACGAAAGAAGGGCTCGGTGCGAAGATGGCGATTGTGACGATGAATTTTGAAAGCGAATTCTTGAAGTCCAATCACTGGATCAGCGTCATCCTGCCCGACAAACCGCGCGACGTGCCGGCCAGGGCCTTTTATGGAAGCGGCAAAAAATACAAGGTGCTCTGGCTGCTGCACGGCACCTACGGGGACCACACCGACTGGCTGCGGCGAACGAACATCGAACTGTACGCCTGCGAACGGGACCTGATCGTGGTCATGCCGAGCGCGCTGAACAGCAATTATTCCAACTGGGACAAATGCATGATGGGCTTCGGCATGTACGACTATTTGACGGAAGAGCTCATGCCGCTCGTCTATGGCTGGTTCCCCGCCTCCGACAGGCGGGAGGACAACTTCATCGCCGGCCTGTCCATGGGCGGGCGCGGCACGATCAAATACGCCGTCAACCACCCCGACAAATTCGCGGCGGCGGCGGTGCTGTCGGCGGCGCCCGTCGATTTCAAGCAATTGACGGAAGACGATTTGAACAAGGACGACATGTTCGCCCGGCGGCTGCGCGGCATGGTGGAAAACGCCGGCGGACTGGACGCCTTCATCCATTCCAGCGAGAACGTCTGGGACATCATGACGGCCCTGGCGGGAACGGGGAAACTGCCCCGGCTGCTTTTCGCCTGCGGCACGGAAGACCGGATGATTTTCGAAAATTTGCAGACATTCAGGGCGCATGCGGAAAAGACGGGCATCGAAGCGGAGTACTGGATCCTGGAAGGCTACGCGCACGAGTGGCGCTTCTGGGATTTGGCCATCGAGCACGCCCTCGACTTTTTCGGATTGGAGAAAACCGGAAGAAGCCCGTATTGACCGCTTTGATCCACATGTTGCAACCAAGACCAAGTCGGCGAGCAGACCGAGGGAGGAAACCGCATGAAAGGCAACATTTTCATTGTGCCCGGCACGCCCGATGACGAAAACCGGGAGTATTTGCCGGAAGCCATCAAAGGTTCGGACATGGTCGTCAATGAAAACGGCAACAATTCGCAGGTGTATCCGGCCAGGCTCACCGAGCACACCGAAACGATTCTGGATGGCATCGAGGACACCTGGTACGAATACGTCCCGGCCTCCTACGACGGCAGCAAACCGGTGCCCCTCGTCGTCTCCCTGCACGGCGGCCTGATGACCGGCTGGGGCCAGGCGGTCTACACGTCCTGGACGCTGGTGGCCGACCGGGAAGGGTTCATCGTCCTGTTTCCCAACGCCAGCAAGCGGCGGTTCTGGCTGGTGGAATGCGAGGAAGAAAAGATTCCGATCGCCACGGCGCCGCGGAAAGACGGCATCTACATGAACATGCCGCCGGAGAGGCCGGAGGACAACCACGACATGAACGTGATCCTCGCCCTGATCGAGCGGATGAAGCAAAAATACAACATCGACAACGGCCGGATCTATCTCCAGGGCATGTCCATGGGGAACATGATGGCGGACCAGGTCGCCCGGCACTACGGCCACCTGTTTGCCGGCGTGGCCGGTTCCGGCGGCCCCACCAGCCCCGGGCTCCTGTTCACCAGGCAAAATGAGATCATCAACCGGGGCGGTCCGCTGGCCGTCTGGCAAACCCGGCTGGAACACGACGTCACGCCGCCCCATTTTGAAGGGGACACCGAATACGTGGTGCGCCGGAACCGGGAGTACTGGAAACGGATCAACGGCTGCAGCGGGTTGCCGGAGATCAGGATCGTCGGGGAGGACAATTTTGCCTTCTACAAAGGGGAAAAGGGCGACATCGTCTTCCGCGACGTGAAAAACCGGGATCACGGCCAGACGTTCGACGATGCGGAACTGGTGTGGGATTACCTGTTTTCCGGCACGCGCCGGGATGAAAACGGAAACATCGTGCACGAAGAGCCGCTGGAGCCGCGCAAAGGGGACGCCTTCGCCATCGCGCTGCGGGCGGGCTGCGACAAGGCGTACGTGAACAACAAGCTGGTGCACATGAGCGGCCCCGCCATCAAGCGGCAAAAGCTGAAATACCACGGGCTGAACGGCGGCAGCATCGTCCGCGGCGAATACCTGTGCGTGCCGGTTTCCTTCGTGGCGGACGTGTTCGGGGGCAAGCTGGAGCAGACGGACGGCGGGCTGGCGGCCGTGCTCACCCTGCCCGACGGCCGGACGCTGCAATTCGCCCGCGGCAGCATCGGCTGCGTCGTGAACAACACGGTCCGCTCGATGCTGTGCGACGCGGTGTACGCCAACGGCGAACTGCACGTGCCGATCCAGTGGATTTGCCAGAGCCTGTTCCATCATTTTGCCTCCACGTGCGAAGACGTCCTGTACATCACGGACCACTATGCGGTGCTGTCCAAAAACATGGCCCATTTGATCCGGGACGAAATCCTCGTCTGACAAGCCTGCGGCGCAAAAATACGGCGTGCAGAAACGAAAGGATGGGAGCCATGGCGCTCATCAAAATGAATTTCCAGTCCAAGGCGCTCGGGAAGCAGACGAACGTGACCGTGTTCCTGCCTTCCTACAGTTTCGAGGACAGCCGGGCGGGCAAGGAAGTGCGGTACGTTCCGGGCGTGAAATTTCAGACGCTGTATTTGCTGCACGGCGGCCTCGGGGACGACAGCGACTATGTGACGTACACGAATATCGTCCGCTATGCCGATGAAGCCAAACTGGCCGTCATCATGCCGTGCGGCTACAACTCCAGCTACACCGACGCGGAGGACGGGGCGGGCTATTTCACCTACATTGCCGAGGAGCTGCCGGAAATTTGCGGGGCGTACTTCCCCCTTTCCAACAAGCGGGAAGACACCTTCGTCGGCGGATTGTCCATGGGGTCCCACGGCGCGATGAAGCTGGCCATCGTCCATCCCGAACGGTTCGCCGCGGCCTTGATGATGTCCGGCGCCTCCTACCGGCCCGGGGTGCCCAGCGTGGTGAAAACGGTGAACGGACAGTTCGATTTCGCGGCGAAAATGCCGACCCCCATCGGCGCCTCGCTGCAGGCCAAACTGGAGGATGAATCCTTCATCCGCGGCACCGTGAACGACGTGTATGCCATCGCGAAGCGGAACGTGGCGGAGGGCAAGCCGCTTCCGAAACTGTTTTTCCGCGTCGGCGACTGCGACCACGCCCTGTACCGGACCCTGCAGGCGGAAAAGGATTTGCGGGAATGGGGCTACGAAACGAAGCTGGAAGTGGTGCCGGGCATGGGCCATGAGTGGGATTTGTGGGACGACACGCTGCGGCTGGCGATCCGGGAATGGCTGCCCCTTCGCCGCCAGCCGATCTATCCCGGCGATGATCAATAACCGGCCATGGGCGGGGATCTGCCATGACGAAACGGAAGTCCACCATCCAGGTGAAGAAAATTGCCGAAAAACTGAATCTGTCGCCCAGCACCGTCTCGATGGTGCTGAACAACAAGGCGCGGCAGTACCGCATTTCCAAGCAGACCTGCGAGCGGATTTTCCAGGCCGCGAAGGAGCTCGGGTACGAGCCGCCGGTGCGGGCGAAACCGCCGAAAGCGGGCCTGAACCAGCGGCTGGGCATCATCTTCTGCCCGACCAATTTTGAGAAGGGCCCGATCTTCTATGCGGGCATCCTCAAGTATTTCCGGGAGAAGAAGCTGGATTACGAAACGATCCTGTTTCCGTTCGAGATCGGCAGGCTGAAAGAGAAGGCCGCCTACATTTCGAAGGATTTCGCCGCCGGCGCGATCATGTTCGCCCTGGGGGAAGAAGACATCACCTTCATCGAAAACATGAAATTCGACATCCCCATCGTGCTGTACAACCGCACGGCGAAGCGCTATTCGTCGGTGCTGACCGACGATTACGCGGTCGGGACCGGCACCATGGAACACTTCATCAAACGCGGCCACACCCGGTTCGGCATCGTGTCGCCGAATTATTCGAGCCGCGCCCTGAGCATGCGCGTCACCGGGTACCGGGACAAGTTCAAAAGCCACTTTCCGCCCGGCGCCGCCTATCTTGCGCCGGTCAGCTACGGCGACGACAGCGACGGCGGCGGATATGCCGCCATGCGGGAATTGCTGGACGGCGAGCAGAAGCCGACGGCCGTTTTCGTGGCCAGCGACAACATGGTGGGCGGCGTCCTCCGCTGCATCCACGAGGCGGGGCTCGCCGTGCCGGGCGACATCGAGCTGATTTCCTTCGGGGACAAGCCCATCCATCAAATTTTGCGGCCGACGATCACCTCCTTCAGCCCGCCCACCGACACGATGAGCTACAACTGCGCCATGCTGCTTCACCGCTTCATCGAGGAAGGCATCCTGACGGACAATGTGAAGCTCAGTTTTGAAGCCGCCTGCGTGTTCCGCGAAAGTTGCCCGGAATGAAGCCCGAAATGAAAAGGAGAGCGCCCATGAAAAAGATTGCCAACGAAATCATGCTGATCACGTATGCGGACAGTCTGGGCGGCGATTTGCAGAAGCTGAAACGCGTGCTGTCCGAACATTTCGACGGGGTCGTCGGCGGGCTGCACATCCTGCCCTTCTATCCCTCGTCCGGCGACCGCGGGTTTGCCGTCATCAACTACGACTCGGTGGACCCCGCCTTCGGGGACTGGGACGACATCCGCGAACTGGCCGAGCGCTACTACCTGATGGTCGATTTCATGGTCAACCATGCGTCCATCCGCAGCAGGGAGTTCCAGGATTACATGGAGCGCGGCGACGAATCCCCGTACCGGGACATGTTCATTCACTGGAACGAATTCTGGCCGAACGGGGAACCGACGGAAGCGGACATGGAAAAGCTGTACCGGCGGAAAATGGGCGGCCCCTGGCTTCCCTTCACGCGGAAAGACGGGAAGACGGTCAAAATCTGGAACACGTTCTTCGAGGAACAGGTGGACATCGATCCGTGGGCGCCCGCGACGCAGCGCTATTATGAGCAAAATCTGGGACGCCTCGCGAGCCTTGCGCCGCTCATCCGCCTGGACGCCCTGGCCTACGCCTCGAAGCGGCCGGGGACAAGCTGCTTCTTTGTCGAGCCGGAAATCTGGCAGGTGCTGGACATCATCATGGGCATTCTCCGCCCCTCCGGGACGGACGTGCTGCCCGAGATCCACGAGAACTACACCTTCCAGATGAAACTGGCCGAGCGCGGCTACTGGGTCTATGATTTCGCGCTGCCCATGCTGATGCTGCACGGCCTGATGACGGGACGGACGGACCGGCTCGTTCACTGGCTCAACATTTGCCCGCGCAAACAATTCACGACGCTGGACACCCATGACGGCATCGGCGTCGTGGACGTGGCCGGCCTGCTCGAAGAGGAGGAAATCGACCTGGTGTGCGAGCGGGTCAACCGCAAGATCGAGCCCCTGCAACAGTATTACAAACTGCCGCCCAGCATCATCAAAATGGCCGGCAGCAAGGCCCGGCGGTATCAGCTGATGTGTTCGTACTATTCCGCTTTGGATGAAGATGACGACGCGTACTTGCTGGCGCGGACGGTGCAGCTTTTTGCCCCCGGCATTCCGCAGGTGTATTACGTCGGCCTGCTGGCGGGCGAGAACGACGTGGAATCGCTGAAACGGATCGGCGAACCGCGCAGCGTGAACCGGCACAACTACACGATGGACGAAATCGCCGAACGGGTCGGGAAGCCGATGCTGCAGCGGCTCTACGACATCATGCGGTTCCGCAACCGCTACCCGGCGTTTGACGGCGAGGTGGCCATCGACAACACGCTGGAAAACGGCCTGCTCGGCATCACCTGGCAGAACGGGGCGTGGAGGACCCGCCTCCTGGCCGATTTCCGCAGCAGGCAATTCACCATCACGTATCTCGATGAAAAAGGCGGCGAGAAGGTGCTGTAGCCGCCAGACCCTTTGAAGGAGGTGATGGACGGGAACGGAAACGTCTCGCATTTTCGTCGGCAAGGGGGGAAAGCGCATGGGGCTTTTGCGGTTCAACTTTCGCTCGGAGGTGCTGGGATTTTCGACCAATGTCACCATCTGCTATCCCACGGAGCATTTGACCACGAACCTGGGCTATCGCGACCCGCATCTTGAGATCCCCGGGAAGAAGCCGTACAGGCCGGGCATGAAGTTCCAGACGGTGTACCTGCTGCACGGCGGCGGCGAGGACGACACGGTGCCCTACCGGTACACCAGGCTGGAGCGGTACGCGGAACGGAACATGGTCATGCTGGTCACGCCGTCGGTGAACGACAGCTTGTATGCGAACACGACGTACGGGTTCAGGTACTTTGACTACGTGACGCAGGAACTGCCGCTGGTGGTCCAGTCGCTGTTCGCGTCGGCGCCGGGGCGGGAACACAATTTCGTCGTCGGCATGGCCATGGGCGGCAACGGCGCCCTGGCCCTCGGGCTGATCCGGCCGGATTTGTATGCCGGCGTGGTCGATCTGTCCGGCGGCATCGGCATGACGCTGGACCGGCAGGCGTACCTCGAAAGTCTGGACTGGGATTTTCCGCTCGTCCGCAACACGCTGCGCGGCAAGGATGCGTTCGTCGGATCGGAGCACGATCTGTACGCCTTTGCCCGGCGGAACATGGAGGAGGGAAGGCCGGTTCCGACGTTCCATATCGGCGTCGGAAGCCGGGATTTCATCCGGGACCGCGTATACGGGGACTATCTGGCGCTGAAGCAGCTGGGCTACGACGTGCACTACGAAGAAGCGGAGGACATGGGACACGACCACGACATGTGGGACGCCTATCTGGCCAAGGCGCTGGATTCGTGGCTGCCGCTCAAGCGAGAACCGGTTTACGTTTGATCATGATCGCACGATAGGAAGGATGATCGACAAGATGCTTGGGAAGATGAAAAAAGCGGCTCTGTTTCTTCTGATGTTTGTTCTGGTGCTTGGCGTCATCAGCGGTTGTGCAGGCAAGGGCGGAAACACCGGCAGCGGCAGCGGCGGCGCGACGACCGGCGGGCAGACCGGCGGGTCGGGTTCCTCGGGCGGAGAAGAACCGTATACGGTCAATTTCGTGTACCACGCCCCGAAGGAAGGCAACCAGCAAGAAGTCAACGAGCTGATCAACGAGCTCACCATGCGGGAACTGGGCATGAAGGTGAACCTGATTCCGATGAGCTGGGACACCTACAATGCCAAATTTCCGATGATGCTGGCGGCCCAGGAACCGCTCGACATCGCCTTCGTGTTCTCCTTCAGCCTGGCGGGCTTCCTGGAAGCGGGATACATCGTGGACGCCTCGGAGTATGAAGAATACACCCAGGACATTTACAGAGTGCTCGGGGATGACGTGAAGGCCGGCTATTACGGCGACATGCTGGTCGGTTTCCCGATGATGAACTCGCGGGCGGCGCCGTCGGCCATCTTTGTCCGGAAGGACATTTTCGAAGAACTGGGGTACAAAGTTGAAGATTTCAACATCACGACGGACGACATGGACAGCTTCAACCAGCTGACGGAAATGTTCGCCAAGGTCAAGGAGAAATATCCGGACATCATCCCGTTCAACGGCTACCGCATCTTCGGGCAGAACAACATCTCCTACGTGGACGGCTTCGGCAACCACTTCGGCGTGCTGGAAAACTACGGCCAGACCACCACGATCACCAACTGGTACGAATCGGAGCAATTCCGGCGGTTCGCCGAGCTGGCCCGGGAATGGTATCTGAAGGGGTATTCGTCCAAAGACATCGGCCTGGACAAGGAACTCGGCCAGGCGAAGATGAAAGCCGGCAACACGTTCGCCTTCTTCGCCGCCTACGACACCGATCTGGCCACCGTCAACGTGAAATCGCAAACGGGCTATGACACGGTCCTGATTCCGGTCTCCAAGAAAATGAAGACGACCACGGCCGTCAACGGCGCCATGAACGTCGTGCTGAACACCTCGCGGGACAAGGCCAAGGCGTTCCAGTTCCTGAACTGGGCCTACACCAGCAAAGAGTTCAACGACTATTTGAACTGGGGCGTTCCCGGCAAGGACTGGATCGTGAACGAAGACGGGTTCGCCGATTATCCGCCGGGCGTCACGGCCCAGACGGTGAACTACCATTCCGACTACGGCTTCATCTACCCGAACATGTACCTGATGACGCCGTGGGTCGGCAATCCGAAAAACATTTGGGAAGTGTACCAGGCTTTCGACGACGACGCCCTCGTCTCCAAAGCGTTCGGCTTCAACTTCGATGCGTCCCCCGTGGCCAACGAAATGTCGCAGCTGAACGCCGTGCTGGCCAAGTGGGAAGACCCGATCTCCTTCGGCGTGGTCGACATCGAGCCGGCGCTCCAACAATTCAACGACGAACTGTATGCGGCCGGACTGCAGAAGGTGATGGACGAAAAACAACGCCAGCTGGACGAATGGCTGGCGAAGCAGAAATAATGGCAGGTTGAGTTCGGAAAAGGCTGTCATGGCGGAGGTTGCTGTTTCGGCCGAAACGTTGCGGCAACCTCCTCTCCTTCATTTGCCAAATATCAGGTCCGAAAGGGATACAACCTATGTGGACGAAGATCAAAAGGCTGAGGCCGTACATTCCGCTGTATTTGATGATGCTGCCGTGCGCGGTCTATCTCATCGTCAACAACTATATTCCGATGGGCGGCATCATTTCCGCGTTCAAGACGTTCCGGGCCTCGGACGGGCTGCTCCGCAGCCCGTGGGTCGGGTTCAAAAATTTCGAGTACGTGTTCAGCTCCAATGATTTCGACATCATCGTCCGAAACACGTTGCTGTACAACGCCGCCTTCATCATCGTCAACAACGTGGTCGGCATCATGCTGGCCATTCTCATATCGAGCGTCATCAGCAACCGGCTGCGGAAGCTGTATCAAAGCTCCATCCTGCTGCCGTTCACCATGTCGATGGTCGTGATCAGCTATATCGTCTTCGCCTTCTTGAGCCAGGAAAACGGCCTGCTCAACAACACGATTTTCAAAAACAATCCCGTGGAATGGTACACCGTCAAAACGTGGTGGCCGTTCATCCTGGTCATCGTGCAATGCTGGAAATACGTCGGGTACGGGACGCTGATCTACATCGCGGGCATTGCGGCGATCGACCGCTCGCTGTATGAAGCCTGCGCCATCGACGGGGGCGGCACCTGGCACAAAATCCGGTACGTGACGCTGCCGGCGTTGGTTCCCTCCATCGTCACGCTGTTTATTTTGCAGGTCGGCCGAATTTCCTACTCCGATTTCGGCCTGTTCTACCTGGTGCCCAAAAATTCGGGGCTCCTGTTCAACGTGACGGCGACGATTGACACGTATGTGTACAACGCGCTGGTGCAGCCGGGCGGCATCGGCCGTTCGGCGGCGGTGGGCCTGATCCAGGCGGTGGTCGGCTTCATCCTGGTGCTGCTTTCCAACGCGCTGGTGCGCAAAATCAGTTCGCGCAACGCGATCTTCTGACAAGCGGTGGTGACCGGACATGATGTTTGACAGCAAGCTGCAACAGACGATCTGCAACGCGATTCTGATGCTCGTGGCGTTCGCGATGATTGCGCCCCTGGTGCTGCTGTTTATCAGCTCCATCACCGACGAAAACGTCCTGATCGCCAGAGGGTATTCCTTTTTCCCGGAAAAATTGAGCCTGGAAGCGTACCGGTACATCCTGAACAACTCGACGACCATCGCGGTCGCTTACGGCATCAGCATTCTGGTCACCATCGCGGGCACGCTGCTCGCCATGCTGGTGACGACCATGATGAGCTTCTCCCTTTCGATCCGGGGATTGCCGGGCAAAAACGTCATCAGTTTCTTCGTCCTGTTCACCATGCTGTTCAACGGCGGCCTCGTGCCGTCCTACATCCTGTGGACGAGCCTGGGCATCGTCAACACGCTGTGGGCCTACATTTTGCCGTTTCTGCTGACGAACGCGTTCAACATCATCATCATCCGGAGCTATTTCCAGGCGAACATTCCGGAAGACGTGTACGACTCGGCCAAAATCGACGGAGCCGGCTACTTCCGCGTCTTTCTGCAAATCGGCCTGCCCCTGGCCAAACCGATCATCGTCACCATCGGGCTGTTCGTCTGCCTGGGCTACTGGAACGACTGGCAAAACGGCCTGTATTTCATCACCGACGCCAACCTGTTCAGCATCCAGGTGCTGCTGAACCGGATGAACCAGAATGTGCAGGCCGTCCTGGCGTACACGGGCCTGAGTTCCGACACCCTGGCGAAAATGCCGCAGGTGTCCATCCGGATGGCCATCGCCTATGTCGCCATTCTGCCGATTCTGATCGCCTATCCGTTCCTCGAAAAATACTTTGCGAGCGGCATCCTGAGCGGCGCGGTGAAGGGCTGAGAGGTTCGGCCCGCCCGGCCATTGCCGGCTGCCGGTTTTTGTGCCAACGGTGAGGAGTGAACCGACATGAAGGGAAACATCAAAATCGTCCCGGGCACGCCGAATGACGACAACCGGGAGTATTTGCCGGAAGCGATCAAGCATTCCGACATGGTGGTGAACGAAAACGGCAACAATTCCCTGGTGTATCCGGCCAGACTGCAGGAATTCACGGAAGCGGTGGTGGACAGCGCGCCGAGCACGTGGTACGAGTACGTGCCCGCGTCCTACGACGGATCCCGGAAAGTGCCGCTGGTGGTGTCCCTGCACGGCGGCCTGATGACGGGATGGGGGCAGGCGATCTATTCGTCCTGGACGCTGGTGGCCGACCGGGAAGGATTCATCGTGCTGTTCCCCGACGCCGGCGCCCGCCGGATCTGGATTGTCGAAACGGAGAAGAAAACGCTGGAGGCCTTCAGCAAACCGAATCCGGAAGGGTTCTACCTGCACACGCCGCCGGAGGATCCCGCCGACAACCGGGACATCCGGGTCATCTTCAGCCTGATCGAAAAAATGAAGCAGAAATTCAACATCGACGAAGACCGGATTTTCCTGCACGGCATGTCCATGGGCGACATCATGTCCAGCCAGATCGCCCGATATTTCGGAGACCGGTTTGCCGGGCAGGCGGGATCGGCCGGCGTGACCTGGCCGGAAGTGCTGTGGGATGCGGAGGGCCGGATCCGCAACCGCTCCGGTCCGCTTTCGGTGTGGCAGACCCGCATGGATTATGACAGCATTCCGCTGCATGAAGAGGAGACGGGCGAATTTGTCCGCTTGAACCGCGAGTACTGGAAACAGGTGAACGGCTGCCGGTCCCTGCCCGAGATCAAGATCGAGGGCGAGAACAATTTCGCCTTCTACCGCGGCGAGCAGGCGGATTTCGTGTTTCTGGAAGTGAAAAACCGGGACCACGGCCAGACGTTCGACGACGCGGAGCTGGTATGGGACTATCTGTTTTCCGGCGTCCGGCGCGATCCGGCCGGGGGACGGCCGGATTGCGGCCCGTCGATTTTGCCGCGCAAGGGCGACGCCTGGGCCATCGCCGCGGCCGCGGGATGCGACCGGGCGTACGTGCACAACCGGCTGGTTGACATGTCCGGACCGGCGTTCATCCATCGTTCGCTGAAATATCACGGTTTGAACGGCGGCGCCATCGTCAGGGGCGAGTACCTGATGACGCCCGTTTCGTTCGTGGCGCACGTGTTGGAGGCGGAGCTGGCCACGTCCCATGGCGGCCTGGCGGCCGAACTCAAGCTGAAGGACGGCCGCGTGGTCCAATTCGCCCGGGGCAATGTCGGCTGCGTCGTCGACAACCGGGTGCGGGCGATGTACTGCGAAGCGGTGTTCCGCGGCGGCGAGCTGTACGTTCCCATCCAATGGATTTTCCAGCGACTTTTCGATTATCACGCCTCCATGTGCGACCACGTGCTGTATATTACCGATCATCCCGCGGAGCTGTCCAAACACATGGCCGCGCTGATCCGCGACGACATCTTGGGCGCCTCCCCGCGTTGATTCGAAACAAAGAGGACTGCCATCATGGAACCTTGTTCCGTTCCCGCTGCAAACAACCAGAACACGCCGAACACCATCTGGAACAGGGCGTTCGTTTACATTTTCATCGTCAACATGGTGCTGAACCTGACCCAGTTCATGATGAATGCCCTCGTGCCGAAATACGCCGAATACCTCGGCGCCACGCCCGCCATCGTCGGCGTGGTCAGCAGCATGTTCGCCCTGACGGCCATCGGCATCCGGCCGGTGGTCGGGCCGGCGACCGGCTATTTCCGCAACAACCGGCTGCTGGCGGCGGCCCTCGCCATCATCCTGCTCGCCTTTGTGTGCTACGGCATCTCGGATTCGGTGGAGGTCGTCATCATGGGCCGGCTGCTGCACGGCATCGGCATGGGCTTTCTGGCGCCGCTGACCCTGTCGCTGGCCAGCAACGCGCTGCCCGGCGACAAAATCGCCCAGGGCATCGGCATCTTCTCCCTCGGGCAGGCGGTGGCCACCGCGTTCGGCCCGTCCCTTGGCATCGAACTGGTGAATGCCGTCGGGTATCACCGCACGTTTTTTGTCGGGACCGCGATGATGGCCGTCGTGCTGCTCATGGTGCTCCGGATGCAGACCGACGCTCCCGACAAATCGGGCGGATTCCGCATTTCCCTCGACAACGTCGTCGCCAAAGAAGTGCTGGTTCCCGCCGTGATGATGTTCTTCCTGGCGGGCGCGTATTCGTGCATCAATTCGTTCATCCTCATTTACGGCTACGCCAGCGGCGTGGAGGAAATCGGCCTGTTCTTCACGGCCTACGCGGCGTTCATCCTGTTCTCCCGCCCGTTCAGCGGCAAAATCGCGGACAAATACGGCCTGGACAAATCCCTCGTGCCCGGCATGCTGATGTTCGCCCTGTCCTTCGTGCTGATCAGCTTCTCCCGTTCGCTGCCGATGTTCATCCTGTCGGGGGCGGTGTCCGCCTTCGGCTACGGCATCTGCCAGCCGCTCGTCCAGACGCTGTGCATGAAGCTCGTGTCCCGGGAACGGCGCGGCGTCGCCGGCAACACGAACTACATCGGCGTCGATCTGGGATACCTGATCATGCCGCCGATCGCCGGCGCCATCGTGTCCCGCGCGCAAAGCCGGGGCGAGACGCTCCTTGCGGGGTATTCGGAGATGTATCGGTGGATGATGATTCCGATCGGCATCGCGCTGCTCATCTTTTTGGCGCAGAGGCGAAGGCTGAAAGCCATGGTGCAGAATGATTGATGGCGGGTGCGGCGGTGGTGCAATTTGAGCGGGTTTTTGGGGGTGGGTCGTGCCTGAAGCCTCCAACCGATTCGCGTCTCAATAGTCAAAAGCTTGGATGCTCACAGTGCGGGTGGAACAGGCGGACGGACAGGGTAGCGACTTGTTCGAAATGCTGGAAATTGAGTACTGGTGTTTTGGTTGCAAGGGGAGACGCGGAAGCTGCAGCGTTGCGTGAAGGTGGAAGGAAGTAGGGATTGTCTGCAAAAAACTTTGAAAGCTTGAAAGATTTAAATCGAAAATGGATAGATTCCCATTCGCAAACTTTAGCAATAAAAGCGGTTGTCGTTTTTGCATAACAACGCTCAGGCAATGAACAAGAACAAAGAAGTTTGATATACTATAGTGAAAAAATAATGAAATGACTATGCTGCTAATTGCAGTTGCAAAGTTTTCAAAAGCATTGCAGTTGCCCAACTTTAGTTGAAAGTGAATAAATTTGATTAATTGGCAACTATATTTTCTTGAAATATTGGGATTTCTTTAGGTGCTCCCCGCGTATGCGGGGATGATCCCTGTATGGCCGGGCCGTTGACGATGAAAAAGTTGGCATCCGGCACCTGTATCCGTACGGAGACAGCGTGCTCGGCGGGTACGATCACATCAAGCCCAATGATATCGTCATGCTTTTTGAGTCTGCGATCGACCGCTTGGCGGCCGAATCCCACGGTTTCCATAATTGCATCGACTGTGGCGGCGCGATGAAGTTTTCCGCCAGCCATGCACGCTTGTTGAAGCGGAAGGGCGTCTTGAAAGTGCTCATCATTTTCGACGGCGATGAAGCCGGTCGTAAAGGCGCCCTGGAAGCCGGCCAGCTGCTGGTCGACGAAGGGATCCAGGTTTGGGTCGGCGAACTTCCGGAAGGTACGGATCCGGCTCAAATGCTGCGGGAGCAGGGAAAAGATGACTTCCTGGCATGTCTGCAGCAGCCGAAGACGTACAGCAGGTTCAAGATGTACCAGGAGCTGTCCGCTTACTCCCTGGAGGAAATCGAATCTTACCTTCGGGAAATGAAGGCAAATGAAAGAAGCGTTGCCGAGATTGGACCGGGACTATTCAAAAAAAGAAAACTGGACGGTTGAACTTCTTGAAAAACCGCTCGAATATCACATCGTTCTTTCTCCAGAGGAACGCTGGAATTTTAATCTTCTTTGAAATCAGGATCCAAAAGGGTGATTTTCATGAATCAGATTGAAATGTCCATTTCTTATGCCAAGGCCACTTTGGAGATCGAAGGGCGGACGCTGACACCGGAAGCAGAGGAATTGATCCGGCGTAGGCTGCGCGGAGAAATTATGCAGGACGAATTTCTGCGTCTTGCGAAGCAGCTGGCCGAATCCCGGGCTGACAGGGATGAGGTCATGCCGGGCTTATCGAAAAAAAAGCTGTTCCAAATATGCGAATCTGCCACCCGCGCCGCCAGGGAAAGAGCTTTTGCCACCGGCGGCTATGTCAGCTATTGCATGGACGGCCAGCTGGTGAGGGAGTATCCGAATGGAGAGATCGTTCGTGTCCCATGATTTCGATTTCCCGACTGATTCTCCGCATATGATTGTTTTTGCCGGCGTAAACGGGGCCGGCAAATCAAATCTGACCAGAATCCTTTCTGATGAGCTGCAGCGCTACAGAATCATTGATGCCGACGCCATTGCCCGCAACATCGATCCCGAGAATCCCGAAAAAGTTAATTTGAGGGCCGGGAAAGAGGCTTTGCGCCAGGTTGATGAGGCCATTGCTTCCAAAATGAATTTCACGTTCGAGACGACTCTCAGCGGGAGCAATGCTCTCCGACTGATGCAGCGGGCCAGGGAGTCCGGATACCACGTCACGTTGTTCTACATCGGTTTGGAACGGCCCGGACTCTACATCGATCGCGTGATGCAACGCGTCAGGGAAGGCGGCCATTTCATTTCGGCCGAGCTGATAAATCAACGCTATGTCACGTCTTTCGATAATCTGCCGAAGGCGATGAAACTGGCAAACAGTGTCATCCTGCTGGACAACACGGATTTTTACAAGCCCCAGGTGATCATTAAGGATAGTTTTATCGTCTTTCGGCCGGATCGCCTTTCCGAATGGGCGGCCGGTGTTTTGCACTCCTGGAACCCGGAGCATCAAACAACCCTGGAAGCTCAATCGCGATACTGCTATCCAGGCACGGATGTTCTGATCAACCTTTTGAACATCCGGGATCAATTCACCCTTGGCCGTTACGAAGACGCCGTTACTTCATTGAGAATCGCCGAGCTGGTTAACATGGGGGTTTCCGGAAAATTTGACTTTCGGCATCTTCAGGACATCCACCGTCATATTTTCCAAGACATTTATCCGTTCGCCGGCCAAATCCGGCAGGAGGACATCCAGAAAGGTTTCCATTTCGCCAGATACCAATTCATCGAATCGGAAGGGGTCCGTCTGCTTTCCGAACTGGCGGCCGAGAATCACCTGAAAGGTCTCGATGCAGACGCTTTTTCCAGGCGCGCCGCTCACTACATGGCAGAACTGAACGTTCTTCACCCTTTCCGCGAAGGCAATGGCAGGACGATCCGGGAGTTTATCCGCCAGCTCGGATTGAATGCCGGGCATGTCGTCGATTTCAACCGTGTTCCGCGGCAGATCATATTTGATGCGAGTGTCAGAAGTGTTGTCGATCCGCAGCCGCTGGCCAAAGTCATCCGGGAATGCATCCGGGAAGTGCTCCCCCCGCGTATGCGGTGATGATCCCGATCTACAAACAAGCTGCCGACGCACATGGTCAATGAAAATTTAGCTAAGAACATGCGTTCCCTGACAATATATTGTCACAACTTGCTGGTAAGATGAAAAAAGGAAGGAGAATCCAACGAAACGAGAGAATTATTGTCGTATTACGTTCTTTTAGTAATCGGACGGGGTGATTGCGATCCGATTGTCATCATTTTCAAGAATGGCCAGAAGCCTATGGGCAAAAAAATCTCGCAGCGGAGATTTGTTGTGGCTTCCTTTGCCGACCCATCTGGCCGATGCGGTTGAGATTGCTCGTCTTTTGTGGCGAATTTGGTTGCCGGAAGGTGTAAAATTGCAGATTGCCTCGGGTATCCATCTTGGGGACGTAGAAGAAGCCGAAAGACTGTTCATATTTTTGACTGCCGCCCACGACCTCGGTAAAGCAACTCCTGCTTTCGCCACCCAACAATCTGGCAACCGGGAACTCGATATGAGAATTCACGAACAGATTATGGATACCGGGTTGCCCATCAAACCCGAAGAAAACTATATGTTTCGAAATAAAACCCCTCATGCTTTGGCTTCCCAAGTCATCCTGACGGAGATGGGATGTCCTGAAAGTGTAGCAGTTGTACTTGGAGCCCACCATGGAAAACCTCCAGAACTGCAAATGTTGCAAAACAACTTGAGTGTTTTCAAAGCAAATTACGGCCATGATTTTCAAACCGGTCGATCAGAATGGAAAATTGTTCAGAAAGAATTGATCCAATTTGCACTGCATCAGGCCGGGTACGAGAATCTTGGGAATTTGCCCGAAATCAACATCACTGCCCAAGTATTGTTGAGCGGATTGCTGATAGTGGCTGACTGGATTGCAAGCGATTCCAGGCTTTTTCCATACATCCACCTGGATGATCGGACAGATCTGGATTCTAGACAAAGGGCCAAACAAGCCTGGAGCGAATTGGATTTCGTGCCGTTCTGGATGACGACTAACGAGTGGATGCAAGAAGATCTGTATCAACTGCGATTTGGCTTTGGCGCGGTCAATCCTATCCAGAAGTTCACAAGGGATGCTCTTGAACATGTAAGATCGCCCGGGATTATGGTGATTGAGGCGCCTATGGGTTCCGGCAAGACAGAGGCTGCGCTTGTTGCAGCGGAAATCATGGCGGATTTGACGAAACGCAGGGGCGTGTTTTTTGCGCTTCCGACACAGGCCACATCGGATGGAATATTTCCAAGGCTGGTTCAATGGTTGACTAGACTCGGCATCGAACAGGCATCGACTCGTTTAATGCACGGAAAGGCGCAATTCAATGATACATTCCGAAACTTGGCTTTTGGGAAGGGTATCAACGTTGATGAAGAAACGGAAGTTTTCGTGCACGAATGGTTCAATGGACGCAAACGATCGATTTTGGACGACTTTGTTATCGGAACGATCGATCAACTGCTCATGGCGGCACTCAAACAGAAACATGTGATGTTGCGCCATCTGGGATTGGCAAACAAAGTGGTCATCATCGACGAATGCCACGCCTTTGATGCCTATATGAACTGCTATCTTGAGCGGGCGCTGAACTGGCTGGGATCTTACGGCGTGCCGGTCATCGTTTTGTCGGCGACCCTGCCATTCGAAAAACGAAAAATGGTTGTCGAAGCATATTGCAACAAACGATTTGGTCCTTCCGGTTCCCGAAAATGGTTTGATCCGCTGGGCAAAAACAGGCTTCAGTCAAATCAGGATCGGCACAACAACCACGAGTGGATAAAAAACCGCGCCTATCCGTTGATCACCTACACAGATGGAACCGAAGTCAGGCAGGTGATCGTTCCCAGTCACGAAAGAAAAAAACACATTGAGATTGATTGGCTGGATGAACGGAACATTGAAGACAAATTGGCTGAATTGCTGCAGAACGGGGGATGTGCAGGGGTCATTGTGAACTCCGTCTCCAAAGCACAGAAGTTGGCTCGGCAACTGAAAGACAAATTTGGGAGGGAAACTGTCCAGCTTTTCCACTCGCGTTTCATTACGAAGGATCGAATGTCGAAGGAAAAAGCGCTGCTGTTGGAATTGGGCAAACCGGGAAACGGCGGAACAAGACCGGATTTTCGCATTGTCGTGGGCACTCAAGTATTGGAACAGTCGCTGGACATTGATTTTGATGTGTTGATTACGGAAATTTGCCCCATGGATTTGCTGCTGCAGCGGTTGGGGCGTCTTCATCGCCATGAGCGGGATCGACCGCTGCTTTTGAATTCACCAAGATGCTATGTGACGGGCATTCAAGGCAACGGATTTGACAAAGCCAGTGAGGCGATTTATGGCAAATATCTGTTGATGCGGACACGGGCCCGTTTGCCAAATGCCGTCATCGTCCCGGATGACATTCCTCATCTTGTCCAGGATGTATATGACGATTCGATTCATCTTATTCCGGAAGATGAAGCTTATTTGGAAGCCAAGAGAGTACACGAATTGATGTTGGGCGACAAACGTGCAAAAGCCAAGTCATATCGTGTAAATGAACCTCGGGTCATGGACACGATGATCGGATGGCTGGATATTGACATTTCGGACAAGAAAGGAGAAGCGGCTGTCAGAGATGCGAATGATTCATTCGAAGTGCTGTTGATTCAGCGGGATGCTTCAGGAACCTTCAGATTTTTGCCGTGGATCGAAAGCGGCAGGAATTTGGATCGATTTCATGAACCGCCGGAAAAGCTGGCCCGCGAACTTGCAAAGTGCAGCGTACAGTTGCCCGTTGCGGTCACAGGCCGGCACGACAACTTGGAGTCCGTGATCAGGCAGTTGGAAGAAGAAAACCGGCAGTGGTTGGCCGACTGGCAACAGTCGCCCTGGTTGCGCGGCGAATTGTTTCTGATCCTCGATGAAAGCTTATCGGTCAAGCTTGGAAAATACAGATTGACCTACCATAAGGATTTTGGCTTGGAATATTTTGTTGAAGAGGGGTGAAGACGGATCGTGGCGACCGAAAAATCGTTCAATCTGCTCAGGGAACCATGGATCTTGGTTTTGAATGCCGCGGGTTCCATGGAAGAAGTCGGATTGCTTGAACTGTTTGAGAGAGCACATGAATTTCGGAGTCTGGCAGGAGAGCTGCCCACGCAAGATGTTGCCATCCTTCGGTTGTTGCTGGCGATATTATATTGCGTGTACGGGAGATATGATTTGGATGGACAACCTGCTTCGATTTTTGATGATGAAAGCGGAGAAGTTTGTCCGAGGGATGCCTTGAACCGCTGGAAAGAGTTATGGGATTCCGGCAGTTTTTCGCATCCCATTCTCCGCGAATATCTTGAGAATTATGAAGACCGATTCTGGCTTTTTCATCCGGAAAGGCCGTTTTATCAAGTTGCCGGGCTGAATGCGGGAACGAGATACTCAGCGGCGAAATTGAATGGTGAAATCAACCAAAGTGCCAACAAAGACCGGTTGTTTTCATCCCGCAGCGGCGAGGCCAAAGAAAGCTTGACGTATGCAGAGGCAGCCCGCTGGCTCATTCATCTCATCGGCTTTGATGATGCTTCAGCAAAACCGACAACAAGAGGCACTGGCATAAAGCTGCCAAGCATCGGGGTTGGCTGGTTGGGCAAATTGGGGCTTCTATATGTTCGAGGCGATACTTTGTTTGAAACGCTCATGCTGAATTTGGTATTTCTGCGTGACGGTAGATTGCCATGGAAAGATGGACGGGCCGCTTGGGAATTGGATGAAATCAGGACAGTAGAACGAAGCCGGGTTCCGATGCCGGAAAGCCCGATGGAACTGTTGACCCTTCAATCAAGACGGGTTCTTCTTGGCCGGCAAAATGGCAAAGTCGTGGATTATTTGCTGATCGGCGGAGACTTCTTTCCGGAAGAAAATGCATTTGCCGAACAGATGACTCTTTGGGTGAAAGAAAATTCAAGGGAAGGACCGGATATTTTCAAGCCGCGGCAGCATGATCCGGCAAAACAGGTGTGGCGTGACTTTGGTGCCCTTGTTCTGAATGGGGACAGCCATCGAGCACCGGGCGTCATTTCATGGTTGAGAGTCCTAAAATATCGCAATATCGTGAAGCTGCCCATGTTCAAGTTTTCGATCGTGGGCGTCAAATACGACAAATCCAATTCGTCATTTACAGATCTTTTCAGCGACGGCATTTCATTTCATGCCGATTTGTTGAATGAAGACAGGCTTGGCGAGCAATGGATCGGGCGCATTATGAACGACATCGAGATAACGGAACGACTGGTTCAACAGGTTGGATTGCTTGCCCAGAACATCGCCAAGGCCGAAGGGAATTCGGAGAAAGAGGGTGCCAAACGGCTGGCGAGTGAAATGCGGGCACAAGCCTACTTTCGATTGGACAGGCCTTTCCGGCAATGGCTCGAAGACATTGATCCTCATAAAGATCAGATGGAAGAGACTTCATCCAAATGGTGGGGGACTGCGCAACGCATCGTTCGTGATTTGGGCAAAGAAATGGTAGCTTCCTGCCACCCTCGCAGTTTCGCTGAACGTGTCGTCAAGCAAAACGGAAAGGAGCTGATCTATTCGATTCCCATTGCCTACAATCAATTCATGATCAACACGTCGAGTCCGGACCGGTTGGTAAAGTAGAAAGGAGGGGATAAAGGTGGATAGATCAAACGGGCAAAAGATTCAGCAGTTCGTTAACAATCGAATTGATTCTCTGATTCGGATCAGCAATCAATCATTATTCAGTTCCATGATGGCGAAACTCCGCAGAGGAGTCGGAAAAGAACCCGGCAGTGTCCCGGAATTGTGGGAGATGATGTTTGACGGCTTTCCGGCCGAATTGGCAGGCAAAGGACCGCAACCAAGCGCTGGAGAAAGGGCGGTACACACGGTTTTGACCTTGTTTGCTTTGCATCAGCAAAGCAAAGACATTCGAGCAAAATGCATGCACGAACCGGGAGTTTCGTTGGGACAAGCTGTGGGGAGGCTGATTAAAGCCAAATCAGAACGGGATGAGGCCATCAAACGCCGATTCATGACAGTTGTGACGGCTAACGACATTGATGAACTGGTCTGGCATCTGCGCGGCCTTGTTCAATTGTTCAGAGATGAAGATGTCCCCCTTGATTACGGATGGTTGGCCAAAGATTTGTTTTATTTTCAATTTTCCAATTATCAGGACTATATCCGATTGCATTGGGGAAGAGGCCTGTATTTGAAACCGAATGAAAATTCCGTTGGCGAAGAAGGAGGAGTTGTCCATGCAGCGCAATAATCGTCTTTATCTTGACATTCATGCTATTCAAAGCGTGCCGTCCAGTTGCATCAACAGAGATGATACAGGCAGCCCGAAGACGGCCATCTATGGCGGCGTGCTTCGGTCCCGTGTATCCTCTCAAAGTTGGAAACGGGCGATAAGGTTGATGTTTCAGGACGTGCTGCCGCAAGAAAAACTGGGAATTCGCACAAAACGGATTGTGGAAATGGTAGCGGGCGAAATCACAAAGATTGATGGATCGTTGGAATCGTTGAAGTTGGCAGAGAGGATATTGAAAAACGCCGGCCTTGATATCAAGTCAGTCGAGAAAGGAACGGATGCGCTGTTCTTTCTAAGTCGTTCGCAAGCTCAAGCTTTGGCCCGATTGGTGGTCGAATACCCCGAAATGGCAAATAACACTGTGAATAGGGGGGGTAAGGAAAAAATTCAGCAGGCGCTGAAGCAATCACCGGCCATTGACGTGGCTCTGTTCGGGCGAATGGTGGCCGACGAACCGTCATTGAATACGGATGCGTCGGCTCAGATCGCCCACAGCATCTCTACACACAAAGTGGTCACTGAATATGATTACTTCACTGCAGTCGACGACTGGCCGAACGATGAGCATGCTGGAGCCGGTCATATCGGGACGACGGAATTCAATTCCTCCACCATGTATCGCTATGCCACTGTAGCATTGCATCAGCTGAAGGAACAGTTGGCTGAAGATACCGTGGAAGCTGCTGTCCAATTTGTCCGCGCTTTCGTATGTTCAATGCCAACTGGAAAGCAAAATTCGTTCGCCAATCGTACGCTGCCTGACGCGGTTTTGGTCACGCTTAGGCAGGATCAACCCATCAATTTGGTGGGGGCGTTTGAAAAACCGGTCCCGGCAAGCGATGAGGGGTACGTGGGACCGTCGGCAAAGAGATTGGTGCAACACGCTGACAAAGTGTACAAGTATTTTGCAGGAAAACCGGTCTTGTCGCTAACGGTCGGTGATCTGCTGCAAGAATTGGGTGAACCGATGCCGCTCAATCACGTGCTTGATCAATTGAAAAATGCGTTGCCAAGTTTTCTTGAAGCGGGCGGTAGTGTCGCATGAGCACGTTGTTGTTGAGACTGGCCGCTCCTCTGCAGGCTTGGGGCAGCGATGCCAAGTTTGACAGACGGGGGACAGAACGCGTTCCGACAAAAAGTGGAGTCATCGGCTTGATTGCAGCAGCCCAAGGTCGCCGACGTGATGAAAGTGTTGCTGATTTGGCGACATTGCGTTTTGGAGTCCGGGTAGACCAAGAGGGGAAGTTGCTGCGGGACTTTCATATCGCTCAGAGACCCGGCAAAAAAGATCCCTACGTGTCCCATCGATATTACCTAGCCGATGCGGTGTTTTTGGTCGGATTAGAGGGGGATGATGCGACGCTTGCTGATATCGACGAAGCGATTCGCCGACCGGCTTATCCCCTCTTTCTTGGCAGGCGTTCATGTCCGCCAGAAGGTCAGGTTTCACTCGGGATCCGAAGAGGAAAATCATTGATTGAAGCATTGGAACAGGAACCTCTGCAAGCAAGCAATCGATCTGACCGTCTCCGCTTGATTTACGACGCCGGGCCGGAAGATGCGTTTTTCTATTTGTTGCGGGACAATCCCATATCATTCAATCCGGAACACCGCCAGCACGGTTTTCGTCGGATTGCCGAAAGGACAATCGAAAATCGTTGGACGGCGGATCAGGCAGACCGGGAACCTGAGACGGATCACGATCCCTTTTCGATATTGGGGGGATGACCAGTGTATTTATCTAGAGTTTTTCTGGACACCACCCGGATGGAAACCATCCGGGCGCTGTCTTCGCCACAAATCATCCATGGGGCCGTTGAAGCTGCCGTCGAAACGGATGATCGTGGTTCGGAACAGGGGCAAAGACGTCTTTTGTGGCGCATAGATTACTTGACTGATAAATGCAGCTTGCTCCTTTTGAGCGAAGCACCCCCAAATCTGTCTTTGCTTGTCCACCAATTCGGTTTTCCTGGCGTTCATGAAGGAGAGACGAAATCATACTTGCCCTTGCTGGATCGCTTGCGGGAAGGGCAACGCTGGCGATTCCGGCTGCGGGCGAATCCTGTGAGAAGCAGTTTCAAAGAAAAGGATGAAGAAACCGGAAGAGGCAAGGTTTTTGCCCATGTCACGCCGGAACAACAGAAACAATGGTTGATCAGAAAATCCGCCACCTGCGGTTTTTCATTGGAACCCGATGAGTTCGACGTCATCCACTCTGAGTGGAAAAAATTCAGCAAAAATCAAACAGGCGGACGTCATCAGGTGACTTTGCGGACGGTTACATTTGAAGGGATATTGACGGTAGTGGATCCGGTTCTTTTTCGGCAAACGTTGATCAAGGGAATTGGGAGAGCCAAAGCCTATGGATGCGGATTGATGACGATCATGCCGATGGGGCGGTGATCGCGAAGTGACACCGAAATCGTTCGGGAAGAGCAAACCTGATTTGCAATCTTTGCCAACCATCAGCGACCGGCTGTCCTTCTTATATTTGGAGCGATGCGTGATTAATCGTCAGGACGGTGCCATCACGGTAACGGATGTGCGCGGCACTGTCCACGTTCCGGCTGCTTCTCTCAGTGTTTTGATGTTAGGGCCTGGCACAAAAATCACGCATCGAGCCATGGAATTGATTGCAGACACTGGAGTCACCGTGATCTGGGTCGGCGAGCGGGGCGTGCGCTATTATGCGCACGGCCGGCCGCTGACCCGTTCTTCGCATTTGCTGATCAAACAGGCTGAACTGGTTTCAAATCCGAGAACACGGCTCGCGGTTGCAAGACAAATGTACCAGCTTCGCTTTCCGGATGAAGATGTTTCCCATTTGACCATGCAGCAGTTGAGGGGGCGTGAAGGCGCGAGAATTCGTGCCGTGTACAGGAAGGCATCCAAAGCGACGGGTGTTCCGTGGCATGGCAGAGAGTATGATCCCGAAGATTTTCATGGAAGCGATGCTGTCAACATGGCGCTGTCTGCCGCCCATTCGTGTCTGTACGGAATTGTGCACAGCGTGATCGTGGCGTTGGGTTGCTCGCCCGGCCTCGGTTTCATTCATACTGGCCATGACCGTTCGTTTGTTTTTGATATCGCGGATTTGTATAAAGCTCAATTGACCATTCCGATTGCCTTCCAGGTTGCTTCCGAGCAACCGGGAGATATTGGCGGCGAAACGCGAAGACGAGTCAGGGATGCCATTGCGGACGGAAAGATCCTCGAGAGAATGGTAAAGGACATCCGGATTCTTTTGCTTGGAAAAGAGTTTTCAGATCAAGATCCCGTGGATGCCGACATTGTTCATCTTTGGGATGAAAGGTTTGGTCTGGTGCCCAATGCGGTATCTTACGGAAAACGGATCGATGAATATGACACTGATGAAGAAGAACTTGAGGAAGGATATGGCGTCCTCTTGGAGGAGTAAGGATGATCGTACTGACTTTGACGGATTGCCCTCCTGCTCTACGGGGTGAATTGACCCGATGGTTGTTGGAGGTCAATACCGGTGTTTACGTCGGAAAGGTTAGTGCGAGAGTGAGAGACCACATCTGGCATCGGGTTCAGGAACAAGCCGTCAAAGGACGGGCTACCATGGTTTTCAGTACAGGCAAGGGAGAGCAGCGGCTTGATTTTCGAACCCATAACGCGGATTGGGAACCGATCGATTTTGACGGATTGAAATTGATGCTGCGACCATCAAGTTCAAGGCTTGCAAAACGCTATGAGAAGTCAGCGGATCAATTGCATTCCGGCTACAGCAAAGCGTCGAAATTCCTGAAAGCCAGACAGATGTCAAGGAGAGATCCATTTCCGGCATGGAATGACTATGTAGTCATTGACGTTGAGACAACCGGATTGTCGCCGTATCAGGATGAAATTCTCGAAATTGGCGCCATCAAGGTTCGGAATCATGAAGTCATCGGCCAGTATCAGACATTGATCAAAATCAATGGCAAAATACCGCAGGATGTCGCGAAATTGACCGGGATTACAGACGAGATGCTGGAGCAGCAAGGGAAACCGCTAAAAGAAGCGTTGACTGAATTTATGGAATTCGTTCAGGATCTGCCCGTCATTGTCCACAATAGTGATTTCGATTACGCATTTTTGCGAGCTGCGTGCGGCAGATTCGGCCTTCCGTTGTTTTCAAACCGACGGCTGGATACATTGGCGATGGCCAGGAGGTTTGTTGATCATGTAGCGAATTTCAGGCTTGAAACATTGCTGGAGCATTTTGGGATTGAAGTCACAGGCTTGCATCGAAGTCTGAATGATTGTTTTGCAGCGATGCAACTTTATATGAAACTAAATGAAATCCGGCAAAACGAAAAATAAAAATGGCTTAATGGCGGGATTTGTTTAGTGTGCTCCCCGCGTATGCGGGGATGATCCCGGATTACAAGACACGCATCGTAAATGTCCACCGTGCTCCCCGCGTATGCGGGGATGATCCCTCAAGGCGGAGTACGGGGATTTGGCGACGGATGTGCTCCCCGCGTATGCGGGGATGATCCCGCCGGCTACGAGGGCGACGTCGGCCTGCTGCTGTGCTCCCCGCGTATGCGGGGATGATCCCGGGGATCCGGTCGAAATCGAAGCCGAAGCCTTGTGCTCCCCGCGTATGCGGGGATGATCCCTCAAAAAAGATATTCTCCATTGATTGGAGAAGGTGCTCCCCGCGTATGCGGGGATGATCCCCAGAAAGGCGAAGTAGTAGGAATCATCACCGAGTGCTCCCCGCGTATGCGGGGATGATCCCCCCAAAGTAACTGGTATGGACCACTTTTGGGAGTGCTCCCCGCGTATGCGGGGATGATCCCGCGCCGAGGCTGTCGCGTACATCCACTATTGGGTGCTCCCCGCGTATGCGGGGATGATCCCTGAACAGGTGGATCGAGGACAACGACGACAAGGTGCTCCCCGCGTATGCGGGGATGATCCCCAGAATCCTACACGGTCCCCGTCCAATGTGCGGTGCTCCCCGCGTATGCGGGGATGATCCCTTTTTCGAGTACGTGAACATGGGCCTATATTTGTGCTCCCCGCGTATGCGGGGATGATCCCCTCATCCATAGCTGACCATCGGGCTTTACCACGTGCTCCCCGCGTATGCGGGGATGATCCCAAGTCCGATAGATTTGATTATATAAATGTCTTGTGCTCCCCGCGTATGCGGGGATGATCCCCCGATTCTCGCCAAATGGGACGGGAACCAATAGTGCTCCCCGCGTATGCGGGGATGATCCCGCATCGAACGTCAGGCTGGCATGGCCGACATGGTGCTCCCCGCGTATGCGGGGATGATCCCGCACATGCCGGTCTCGAGATTTATCTGCGCATAGTGCTCCCCGCGTATGCGGGGATGATCCCACGATCCGGAGAAGTGGCGCCAATTCATCGAGGTGCTCCCCGCGTATGCGGGGATGATCCCTGCCTTCAGCCATCAACCATCTGCCAGCCGATGTGCTCCCCGCGTATGCGGGGATGATCCCGCGAAGAGTTCCGGCGAAGGGTGGTTGACCAAGTGCTCCCCGCGTATGCGGGGATGATCCCTTTCCACTCTGCGAAAATTGGCTGATTTTTTTGTGCTCCCCGCGTATGCGGGGATGATCCCGGGCGAACGGTTAAGCGTGACCGTTCAGAATGGTGCTCCCCGCGTATGCGGGGATGATCCCCCATCTCGAAGATCAAGAAGAAAGTAGACGAAGTGCTCCCCGCGTATGCGGGGATGATCCCCCACTTCCACGGCCCCGGCGTCGCCTTTTCCAGTGCTCCCCGCGTATGCGGGGATGATCCCTGGGTTTCTCCATCCGGGAGATCACGAGCGTTGTGCTCCCCGCGTATGCGGGGATGATCCCCGTCATTGACGGCGACGGATGGAGAAAGTTTGGTGCTCCCCGCGTATGCGGGGATGATCCCAAAGCCGACAGCCGACACAAGGGCGGCGGGCGGTGCTCCCCGCGTATGCGGGGATGATCCCGTTGTTTCGTATAGTGAAACAATTTAATATAAGTGCTCCCCGCGTATGCGGGGATGATCCCAAGCGTGAACGCACTCATCGAACACGAATTGGGTGCTCCCCGCGTATGCGGGGATGATCCCCGGGCCGGATAACATTGAGATGGTATAACAAAGTGCTCCCCGCGTATGCGGGGATGATCCCTTTTCCCTGTGCGCCTCCACATAGGCGTCGGCGTGCTCCCCGCGTATGCGGGGATGATCCCGGCGATCCGATCCTGCCGGAAGACGGCGAACTGGTGCTCCCCGCGTATGCGGGGATGATCCCGACATGAAAAAGTGGTTCGTTGATGACGTATTGTGCTCCCCGCGTATGCGGGGATGATCCCTTCTTTTTGGGTCGGCCGTACGCGAGTGGTTCGTGCTCCCCGCGTATGCGGAGATGATCCCAGTCCGCACAAGTCGATTGTCGTTTGATCGCTGTGCTCCCCGCGTATGCGGGGATGATCCCCCTATGAGGAAAAGGGAGG
>Ga0207871_100098_pt1 | contig 52339 bp, 49 predicted proteins | sample Passage260A_FD_187371 | JGI IMG/M metagenome (GOLD analysis project Ga0207871, IMG submission 187371) | Cellulose adapted compost microbial communities from Newby Island Compost Facility, Milpitas, CA, USA - Passage2 60A (SPAdes) (version 2) ...
CCGTCCGCACCGATGAAGAAGACCTTACCGACGGTCCGCGGGAGGTTGACGTTCTTCGCGGTCGCGGTGGACTTCTTCTTGTCGCCGCTGGAGCCCACCAGGCCCGGCTTGGTGGTGGCCGCGCCGGACGGCACGGTGGACTTGTGCTTCGTCGGCTTCAGGATGGTCTCGACGCCGTACGGGGTGGCCTTCTCCAGGTTCGCCGCCTTCTTGGCGAGCCAGAAGGCCGCCACCTGCTTGGCCGCGAAGTTGGTCTGCGCCAGGGTCTTCGGAGCGGGAGCCGACTTGGCGGTCGCGGCCGGGGCGGCAACGGCGGCGTAAGCCAGCATGCCGGCCACGGCACCGCCGAGAGCCAGAGTGCGCTTCATGGTCTTCTCCTTGGTCTGTCGTGAGGCGTCACCTGCGCCTCAAACGTCAGGAAAGGACGATCAGAAAGCTATACGAGGAACCGGTGATACGTAAGGGGATTTCCGATAAGCCCGAGGCGGGCGGGGAGGCCGTGAGCAGCGCCGGGCCGCCCGACCGAATGGCGTTCTACCTGATCATTAAGGTTTCATCACGATCGACTTCACCCAACGTGATCGATCAGGAACATCTGATCTGTGATGCAAATCACACGATCGAGACGAAACCGAGCCGCATGGTGATCACGTCAAAAGCGACACAAACTGGACATTCGTTCAACTGATCACCGGGCCGGCACCCGCACCTGACGGCCCTCGGAAGCCCGCCCACGCCCGCCAGGACTCCCGGAAGGTCACGTGCCGGCCATGGCGGCGGCCGGTACGCGGATCGGCGGGCCGGATCTCCTGCGCCGCACGCGCCGGTTGGTCGCCGCGTGCCAGGGCTTCAGCCGGCGGTCCTGGGTGCCGGCGCCGATGGGCGGGGGCCGGGGCGGATGCGCCGGAGGTGGTGCCCATGGCGGGCGCAGGCGACGTCTTCGACGTGATGGTGATCGGCGCCGGTCTCGCCTCCGCGGAGCCGCGGGCTCCGCGTTCTCCGCTGCGGGCGGTGGTCTCTTGCGCCGCACCGCTCCGGGCGATGACGTCCGCGAACGCGCCGGCGGCACCCAGCCCGCCGGTACGGCCGCCGCACGTGATCCGCACCACCGGTGACACGGCCGCCGCCCGTGCCGATGCAGCGGCGGAAGGGATTTCGCGTCGAAAGGCAACGGCCGGCCGCGGACGCCGGCCGGCCGCTCAGCACACGGTCAGCCGGCCGCTCAGCACACGGTCACGGGACGAGCGCCGCTCCCTCGACCGGCCCGACGGCGGTCACCGCGGAGCGGCAGACCCCGGAGTCGGCGAGCCGGGTGGCGAGCTCGGCCGCGTGCTCCCCGGAGCGCGCGAGGAACGCGCAGGTCGGCCCGGAACCGGAGACGATCGCGCCGAGCGCGCCGAGCGCCCGGCCGGCATCGAGCGTGCGGGCGAGGTCCGGGCGGAGCGAGAGCGCGGCCGGCTGCAGGTCGTTGGCGAGGGCGCGGCCCAGCGCTTCGGCGTCGCCGGTGCGGAGCGCGGCCAGCAGCGGCTCGCTCGCCGCCGGCTCCGGCACCCCCGCCTCGGCGGCGGCGCGGAGCCGGTCGCACTCGCCGTACACCCGGGGCGTCGACAGCCCGCCCTCGGCGAGCGCGAACACCCAGTGGAACGTCCCGGAGGTCTCCAGCGGGGTCAGCCGCTCCCCCCGGCCCGTGCCGATCGCGGTGCCGCCGAGCAGCGCGAACGGAACATCGCTGCCGAGGTCCGCGGCGATCTCCATGAGGTCCTCGCGGGGCAGGCCGAGGCCCCACAGCTCGTTGCAGGCGACCAGGGCGCCGGCCGCGTCCGCGCTCCCCCCGGCCATGCCGCCGGCCACCGGGATCGTCTTGTGGATCAGCAGGTCGGCGCGGTAGGTGCGCCCGGCCGCCGCGGCGAGCGCCTTCGCCGCCCGGACCGCGAGGTTGTCCTCGCCGAGCGGCACCTCATCGGCGGACTCGCCGAGCACCTTCACCGTGATCGGCCCGGCGCCCGGATCGGCCGGCTCGGTGGCCGTCACCTCGTCGAAGAGGGAGACGGCGTGGAACACGTTGACCAGGTCGTGGTAGCCGTCCTCCCGGAGCGGGCCCACGGCGAGCTGCAGGTTCACCTTGGCGGGCACGCGCACGGTCACCCCGCCGAGCGCGGTGGACGGGGTCCGGATCTCGCCGACGTGTCGGTTCGCAGCAGGCACGGTCCCCGAGCCTAACGCCGCCCGCCCCTAGAGCAGCTCGCGAACCCCTCCGGATATCGCCGAAAGACCGCCAGGCGATGAGAAAGGACGGCAAATCCGATCTGCCGGAAACGGCACGCCGCAGCGGGCCTGCGAACCACGGCCCCGGCCGGCACGGCCATGGCCCCGGCCGGTACGGCCACCGGGTCAGCGGCCGGGACGGTGCTCGGCGATCCGGGCGAAGTCCTCGATGGTGAGCCGCTCCCCGCGGGCCGACGGGTCGATCCCGGCGTCCCGCAGCGCCCGCTCCGCCCCGGCCGCGCCGCCCGCCCAGGGGGCGAGCGCGGCGCGCAGGGTCTTACGCCGCTGGGCGAACGCCGCGTCGACCACCGCGAACACCTCCTCCCGGCTCGCCGTGGTCTTCGGCGGGTCCCGGCGGACCAGCGCCACCAGGCCGGAGTCGACGTTCGGCACCGGCCAGAACACGCTCCGCCCGACCGATCCGGCCCGCCGTACCTCGGCGAACCAGGCGATCTTCACCGACGGCACGCCGTACAGCTTTGACCCGGGCTGGGCGGTGAGCCGGTCGGCGACCTCGGCCTGCACCATGACCAGGCCCCGGCGCAGCGACGGCAGCACGGCGAACAGGTGGAGCAGGATCGGAACCACCACGTTGTACGGCAGGTTCGCCACCAGCGCGTCCGGGGCCACGCCGAGATCCTCCGGCCCGATCCGCAGCGCGTCCGCCCGCACCACGCGCAGCCGGCCGGCCACCTCGGGGGCGTACTCGGCCACGGTGACCGGGAGCCGCTCCGCGAGCACCGGGTCGACCTCCACGGCGACCACCTGCGCGGCCTCCGGCAGCAGGGCGAGGGTGAGCGAGCCCAGCCCCGGCCCGACCTCGAGGACGACGTCCTCCGGCGTGACCTGGGCGAGCCGGACGATCCTGCGGAGCGTCCCGCCGTCGATCACGAAGTTCTGGCCCAGCCGCTTCGTCGGCCGGAGGTTGAGCAGCTCCGCGAGGGCGCGCACGTCGGCCGGCCCGAGCAGCTTCACGCCTCCAGTCTCCGGCATCGGCGAGTCCGCGCCCGCCGCACGACCGGCCACCGTCACCAGGCCCCGAAGGCCCGCTCGCCGTTCGCCATGATCGCCGTGGCGAGGTCGGCGACGTCCATCCCCTTCACCTCGGCGAGGCACCGCAGGGTGAGCGGGATCAGGTACGGCGCGTTGGGCTTCCCCCGGTGCGGCACGGGCGGGAGGTAGGGGGCGTCGGTCTCCACCAGCAGCAGCTCCTTGGGGGCCACCCGGGCCGCCTCGCGGAGGTAGCCCGCGTTCTTGTAGGTGACCGGGCCGGAGAACGACATGTAGTACCCGGCGGCCGCGCACCGCTTCGCCAGCTCGGCGTCCCCGGAGAAGCTGTGGAATATCACCACATCGGGGGCGCCTTCGGCGGCGAGCACGGCGAGCACGTCCTCGTGGGCCTCGCGGTCGTGGATCACCAGCGCCTTGCCCGTCCGCTTGGCGATCTCGATGTGCGCGCGGAAGCTCGCGTGCTGGTCCTCGCGGGACGCCCAGTCGCGGTAGTAGTCGAGCCCGGTCTCGCCGACCGCCCGCACCCACGGCAGCCGGGCCAGCTCCTCTATCTCGGCGAGCGCCTCGGGGGTGGCGGAGTGGGCCTCGTTCGGGTGGATCGCCACGCCCGCGTACACGTCCGGGTGGGCCTCGGCCGCGGCGGCGCTCCACCGCGAGGAGGGAAGGTCGTAACCGATGGTGACCAGCCGGGTCACCCCGACCGACTTGGCGTCGGCGACGATCGTCTCGACCGTGGACCGGGCCGCCTGAGCCGCGAGGGCGACCGGATCACCCGAGGAGGCCTTCCGATTGCCGACCATGATGTCCAGGTGGCAGTGGCTGTCGAACACCTCGGCCGGCAGCGGCTCCGGTTTCGCTGGGAGCTCGTGCGACATGCCACCCAACCTACCGGGCCCGCGGACGCCCGCCGTCTCACGCGCGCCCGGTCCCGGCCCTCCGCAGGAGAACTCCGGGCCCGCGTGGCCGCGCGGTACGAGTGAAGGAAGGCCCTCGGCCCAGGCCGGGCGCCGGGGAACCGCCGGCCCGCATCACCGTGCGGTACGGCCAAGGGGTGTCCTGGCCGGCCACCGGGGAACTCCGGCCCCGGATCGCTGTGCCGTACGAGCACAGGGTTACCCCGGCCGGCGCCGGGGACCGCCGGGCGCCGAGGGGAGACCGCGGAGGCCCCACGATACGATGTGGCCATGTTCGATCGGCGGGAGGCCGGCCGGAGCGCGCTGCTCGTCGCGCTCGTCAGGTTCGTGCTGCTCGCGGCCACGCTCGCCGGGCTCGCCGTGAGCCATGCCGCGGTGCAGCCGTGCGGCGCCTCCCTGCCGATGGTGAGCGTCTCGTCTTCTCTCCCCATGGCGGCCGTCCCGGCGGCCGGCCATGACGCCGGGGGACACGCCGGTCACCTCCCGGCGGCGCCGGCCGGGACGGCCGATCAGGATCCGGGGCATACGGTCCCGTTCGTGCTCTGTCTCGCGGTGATCGCCGTGCTCGGGGTCGCCGTGGCGCTCGGCCTGATCCGCGCCGACTGCCTGCTCGCCGGCATCGCCGATGGGCGGGCACGGCCCGCCGGGCCGCCCGCCGTCCCCGGGGCGTCACCGTTCGCCCTCTCCCTACGGCGCGTCACGGTGCTGCGCGTATAGCGGCTCCGGCCGGGGCGGGGCGGTCGCCCGGACCGCACCGCCGTCCGGTCCGCGGAACCGCACGTCCACCGACCGACCGTGAGTGAGCCGATATGTCAGCGATCGATCGTCGGCTCTTCCTGCGCGCAGGCCTGGCCGCCGCGGGAGGAGCGTTCCTTGCCGCATGCTCCCGGCAGACCTTCGTCACGCCCGGCGGCCCCGAGGTGCGCGCCGCCGAGGCGGCCCGCCGCCCCGGCCCGGTCCGCGAGTTCCAGATCATCGCCCAGGAGGGCGAGGCGGACCTCGGCGGGGTCACCGTGCGCACCTGGATGTACGGCGACCGCCTGCCCGGGCGGCCGATCAGGGTCCGGACGGGCGAGGTCGTCCGGGCCCGCCTGGTCAACCGGCTGCCCGAGGAGACGACCGTCCACTGGCACGGCCTCGGGGTGCGCAACGACGCCGACGGCGTTCCCGGGGTCACCCAGCCGCCCGTGGCGCCGGGAGCGGAGCACACCTACGAGTTCACCGCGCCTCACCCCGGCACCTACTGGTTCCACCCGCACCACGGCACCCAGCTCGACCGGGGCCTGTACGCCCCGCTCATCGTGGAGGATCCGGCCGAACCGCTGAGCTACGACGACGAGTGGGTCGTCGTGCTCGACGACTGGCTGGACGGCGTGACCGGCACGCCGGACGAGGTGCTCGCCGAGCTCACCGCGATGGCGAAGATGGGCTCGGCCGGCCACGGCGGTCACGGATCCGGCGGACCCGGCCATGGCTCCGGCCATGATGGCCACGCACCCACGCCGTCCGCCTCCGGCAAGTGGCCGCACATGATGATGAACGCGGAGAGCGACCTGCTCGGCGGGGAGGCCGGGGACGTCTACCACCCGCACTACCTGGTCAATGGCCGGGTCGCGGCCGCGCCGGAGACCTATCAGGCCAAGCCGGGCACCCGGGTGCGCATCAGGCTGATCAACGCGAGCGGGGACACCGCCTTCCGGGTCGCGCTCGGCGGCCACCGGATGACCGTGACCCACACCGACGGCTTCCCCGTGGAGCCGGTGGAGACCGACGCCCTGCTGATCGGCATGGGCGAGCGGTACGACGTGCTCGTCACCCTCGCCGACGGGGTGTTCCCGCTGGTCGCCGCGGCCGAGGGCAAGCGGGCCGCCGCCCGCGCCCTGGTGCGCACCTCGGCGAAGGCCCGGGCGCCGAAGGCCGATGCCCGGCCGGCCGAGCTCGAGGGGCGCATCCTCTCCTACGACCGGCTCGTGCCCGCCGACGCGGTACGGCTGGCCGCCAAGGCACCGGACCGCACCATCACCTTCGCGCTCACCGGGAGCATGGCGAAGTACGACTGGGCGATCAACGGCCGGCCGTACGACCCCGAGGTGATCGAACCGGTCCGGTCCGGCGAGCGGGTGCGGATCAGGTTCGTCAACGGGACCCTGATGTGGCACCCCATGCACGTGCACGGGCACACCTTCGCCCTCGGCGAACGGGGCGTACGCAAGGACACGGTGATCGTCTTGCCGGACGCCACGGTGACCGTCGACTTCGATGCCGACAATCCGGGCATCTGGGCGGTGCACTGCCACAACATCTACCACGCGGCGGCCGGCATGATGACCCTCCTCGGCTACCAGGTGTGAGGGGAGGACGGCGAATGATCACGAGACTCCGCCTCATCGCCGCCGCGCTCCTGCTCGCGGGCGGGCTGACCGCCTGCGGTGCCACCGGGGAGCCGGGCGAACCCGCGCCCAGCGGGCAGGACACCGGCGTCGGGCACGTGCACGGGCTGGGCGCCGACCCGGCGACCGGCAAGGTGTACGTCGCCGGGCACTACGGCCTGTTCACCGTCGAGCGGGGGAGGCTGGTCCGCGTGGGCGACCAGGACGCCGACTTCATGGGCTTCACCGTCGCCGGTCCGCGGACGTTCTACGCGAGCGGCCACCCGAGCGCCGAGGACATAGCGAACGGGGCGCAGCCCCACCTCGGTCTGATCCGCTCCACCGACGCCGGGCGCACCTGGACCCAGATCGCCCTGGCCGGCAAGGCGGACTTCCACGCGCTCGAGGTCGCGGGCGAGGAGCGGATCTACGGCTACGACAGCCAGACCGGGCAGGTGTGGCGGGGCGACGGCGGAAGGCTCACCCCGGCGGCCCGGCTCGACCTGCTCGACCTGGCGGCCGGGCCCGCGGATCCCGGCACCGTCTACGCGACCACCCCCGAAGGGGTCATGATCAGCACGGATGCCGGGATGACCTTCCGCCCGCTGCGGGGCGCGCCGCTGCTGATGTTCCTCGAGGTGACCGACGACGGCCACCTGATCGGCGTGGACACCGACGCGCGGATCCGGGTGAGCACCGACCGCGGCGCCACCTGGGCGGCCAAGGGCGCCCTGCCCATGCCGCCGGTCGCCTTCACCGCCGTCTCCCCGCAGCGGCTGCTCGCCGCCGCGATGGACGGCTCGGTGTACGAGTCCACGGACGGTGGGGCGAGCGTCACGAGGATCGCCGCGCCCACCGCGTGAGCCCGCGCGGGCGCCGTACGGCTTCCGGCCCGGGGACGGCCACCGGCCCGGGCCGCGGGCCGGAAGCCCCGGTCAGGCCTTGGACTCCTCCAGGCGCGGGAACAGCACCTCACCCTTGACGATCCGGGCGCCGGCGGGCAGCCGGCCCCACTGCGCCACCTCGCCGATGCGCTGATCGGCGAGCGGGCCGAGGTGCGGCTCGGCGCCGAGCGAGGCCCACAGCTTGGCACAGGCCACCGGCATGACCGGGTTGAGCAGCACCGCGATGCCGCGCAGCGCTTCGGCCGCCGTGTAGAGGATCGTGGCGAGCCGCGCCCGGGCCTCCGGCGAGTCGTCCTTGGCGACCTTCCACGGCTGCTGCTCGGTGAGGTAGCCGTTCACCTGCTTGATGAAGTCGAAGATGGCCCCGATGCCGCCGGAGAAGTCGAGGTTGTCGCCGATCATACGGTCGGCCTGCTCGGCGGCGGTGGCGAGCCCGTCCGCGATCGCCTGCTCGGCCGGGCCGGCGTCCGTCGCCTCCGGGAGCGTCCCCCCGAAGTACTTGCCCACCATCGCGGCCACCCGGGAGGCGAGGTTGCCGAAGTCGTTGGCGAGCTCGGAGGTGTACCGCGCGGCGAAGTCCTCCCAGGAGAACGAGCCGTCCTGCCCGAACGGGATCGCCCGCAGGAAGTAGTACCGGTACGCGTCGACGCCGAAGGTGCCGGTGAGGTCGCGGGGCGAGATGCCGGTGAGGTTCGACTTGCTCATCTTCTCGCCGCCGACCATCAGCCAGCCGTTGGCGAAGATCTTCTTCGGCAACGGCAGGCCGTTCGCCATGAGCATGGCCGGCCAGATCACCGCGTGGAACCGGAGGATGTCCTTGCCCACCAGGTGCACGTCCGCCGGCCAGGTGGACCGGAACTTCTCCTCATCCGAGCCGTAGCCCACCGCGGTCACGTAGTTGAGCAGGGCGTCGACCCACACGTAGATCACGTGCTTCGGGTCCCACGGGATCGGGATGCCCCAGGTGAACGTGGACCGGGAGATCGACAGGTCCTGCAGGCCCTGCCGTACGAACTGGACGACCTCGTTACGGGCGGAGGCGGGCTGGATGAAGTCCGGGTTGCGTTCGTAGTGCTCCAGCAGGCGCTGGCCGTACGCGGAGAGCCGGAAGAAGTAGTTCTCCTCCTTCAGCCACTCGATCGGGCGCTTGTGGATCGGGCACAGGTCGCCCTCGAGCAGCTCACCCGGAGACTTGTACTCCTCGCACCCGACGCAGTACGGACCCTCGTAGCCGCCCTTGTAGATCTCCCCCTTGTCGTACAGGTCCTGCACGAATTCCTGCACCCGCTTGGTGTGCCGCGGCTCCGTGGTCCGGATGAAGTCGTCGTTGGCGATCTCCAGGTGCTCCCAGAGCGGCTTCCAGGCGGTCTCGACAAGCTTGTCGCACCACTCCTGGGGAGTCGTGCCGTTCGCCTCGGCCGTGCGCATGATCTTCTGGCCGTGCTCGTCGGTGCCGGTGAGGAACCACACCTTCTCCCCCCGCTGGCGGTGCCAGCGGGTGAGCACGTCGCCGGCGACGGTCGTGTAGGCGTGGCCCAGGTGAGGAGCGTCGTTGACGTAGTAGATCGGCGTCGTGACGTAGAACGCCGACTCCCCGGATCCTGTCGTTCCTGTAGCCGCCATGCCGAAATCCTATCGACCCTGTGCGGATGTCTTCGCGCGACCGCCGGAGCCTGTGGATGACCAGGCGGCGGAGGGCCGGATCCGGCCGGCGGCACGGCCCCGGCCGGCGCCACCGCGCCGCCGTGGGCCGTCCGGGGTCTCGGGAACTCAGGCGCTCTGGGCCGTCCCGGCCACGGAGGAGTCGCGGGCGACGGCCTCGGCGGCCTCCTCGGCGGCGGAGGCGGCGACGTCCACCGCGGTCTCCTTCGACCGGCGGATGCCGAGGATGCTCACGAACAGCGTGGCGAAGATGGTCTGGCAGCTCATCATGAACGCGGTGGCCGACGGCACCACGAGCCGGAGCGACTCGGCCGGGATCAGCTCGCCGAAACCGCGCTCACCCCAGTGGACGAGCGAGGCGATCAGGCCGCCGAAGCCGGCGACCGCGAGCAGCCCGCCGACGAGCAGCCCGCGCTCCAGGGTGATCACGTCGACCAGCCGCCGCACCCGCTTGTCCTGCGGGAGGAAGCCCTCCTCGGCCGCGTACACCTTGGTGAAGATCGCGAACAGCACGGCCTGGTAGCCGATCACGACCATGGCCGAGGCACCGACCAGGGTGTCGACGTCGAACCCGAGCTCGCCGATGAAGACCGGGCCGGTGGAGAGCGCGATCCCCATGATCAAGCCGATGGCCATCAGCACCAGGCCGGGGATGAGGAACAGCCAGCGCGGGCTGTACAGCAGCAGGAAGCGCAGGTGGCGCCAGCCGTCCCGCCAGGAGCGCAGGTGCGGCGGGCGGGACCGGCCGTCCGGCGAGAGCGTGGTCGGCACCTCCCGGATGTCGAGCCCCTGCAGCGTGGCCTTCACCACCATCTCCGAGGCGAACTCCATGCCCCCGGTCTGCAGGCCGAGCCGGAGGATCGAGTCCCGGCGGAAGCCGCGCAGGCCGCAGTGGAAGTCGCCGACCGGGCTGTTGAAGAAGAGCCGTCCGATGAACGACAGGACCGGGTTGCCGAGGTAGCGGTGGAGCGGGGGCATGGCGCCCGGCGCGATGCCGCCCTTGAACCGGTTCCCCATGACCAGGTCGGCACCGTCCCGCAGCTCCTTGATGAAGGGCATCAGGTTGGTGAAGTCATAGGAGTCGTCCGCGTCTCCCATGATCACGTACTTGCCGCGGGCGGCGCGGATCCCGCCCATGAGGGCGTTGCCATAGCCCTTCTCCTCAACGTGGACCACCCGGGCACCGGCGTCCCTCGCGAGTTGCTGGGAACCGTCCGTGCTCCCGTTGTCAGCGACCACAACCTCGCCGTTGATCCCGTGCTCGCGCATGAACCCGATCGCCTTGGTCACACAGGTCGCAACGGTCTCGGCCTCGTTGAGGCAGGGCATGACTACGGTAAGTTCCACGTCGCAACTCCTCGCATATGACGGCAGGACACCAATGATGCCCGCTTCCTCGCCGGACCACGGTCAAGTCCCCAAAAGGGCTGGCATCCTGTAACCATGGTCGCGGTCGCCGATCCTCCTTCACTCGGCGCCTCCCCGGTACGCCGCGGGTGGGGCCGGGTCACCGCGCCGCTCCGCCGGCATCGGGTCTTCGTGACCGCACTCGGCCTGGCGGCCGTCCTGCGGATCATCACCATGCTCGGGTTCGGCCCGGCCATGTGGTTCAACGACTCGTACGACTACGTGTCGGTGGCCCTGCGCCCACGGCCGCACCCGATCCGCCCGGACGGTTATGCATTCTGGCTGCTTCTGCTAAAGCCGCTGCACAGTTTCGCCTTCGTCGTCTTCACCCAGCACGTGATGGGGCTGGGGATAGGCGTACTGATCTATGCGGTTCTGACCAAGAAATTTGGGACCCCACGCTGGGCGGCGACGCTCGCGGCCGCGCCGGTGCTCTTCGACGCCTACCAGATCCAGCTCGAGCAGCTCATCATGTCGGACACGCTCTTCACGCTGCTCGTGGTGGGCGTCATCGTCGTCGTGCTCTGGCAGACCCGGATGTCGTGGCAGGCCGGGGCGGCGGTCGGGCTGCTGCTCGCCATGGCCGCGCTGACCCGGAGCGTCGGCCTGCCGATCCTCGCCCTCGTCGTCTGCTACCTCCTGGTCAAGCGGGTCGGGTGGCGGCCGATCACCGCCATGGTCGTCACCTGCGCCACCCCGGTCCTCGCGTACATGGGCTGGTTCAAGGCGGTCAACGGGCAGTTCGCGATGACCAACAGCGACGGGGTGATCCTCTACATGCGCACCTCGCTCTTCGCCGACTGCCACAAGATGGGGCTGGACAAGCGCGAGGACCTCGAGCTCGCCCTGCTGTGCATCAACACCCCGCCCGAGCAGCGGGAGCCGTCCGCGCAGGCCTACCTGTGGTGGGACGGCCGGTCGGGCGCTCCCGGATCCGACCGGCCGGGTGCCTCCGGATCCGACCGGACCGGCACTGCCCGATCTGACCGCCGGGCGCTCTCCGATCTGACCGGCCGGGCCGAACATGGTCACGCCGGGCGGGCAACCGTCGCCGCCGGCGGGGCCGGTAGGGCAGACTTCGGTCATGCCCGCACCTGACGTGGCCGCCCTCCTCGCGGAGCTGGAGCGCACCGAACCGGAGCTCGCCCGCGCGGCACGGCTGGCGATCGACTGGCTCGCCGGCGGCAGGGCGCTGGAGACCATCAGCCAGCTCGACCTGTGCGAGTTCCTCTGGTACACGCTCCCGCTCAAGATCAGCGGGGACCGCTTCTCCATCGCGCGGGCACTGGGCGAGCTGCTCCGGCTGGGCGGGCTGTACCGGTACGCCGCGATGTGCCGGTCGCGCACCACAGCCCGGATCCTGCGGACCTACGCCAGGGACGGCGAAGAGGCCGGGGTCGCCGCCTACCACCGGGCCCTCAAGACCACCGGGGTACTGCCGCCGGACACCTCCGAGCTGACGTGGAGCTCCATCATGGGGCCGGAGGAGGGCCGCGCGCACGCTTCATGCGCCGCGGCGCTCGAGCTCGCCATCGTCGCCGGCGAGATGACCCCCGACGAGCGGGCCGGCCGGGAGCGGCTCACCCGGAGGTGGCTCACCACTCCCCGGGCCGAGCTCGGCGGCGACTGCTGGCTCGACCGCGTCCACGGGGAACGGCTCAACCGGTGGGTGCTCGGGCACGGCTCGGCCCGGCGCGAGCTCGCCGAACCCTTCGAACTCCGGTTGCACGCCCCGATCCCGGTACCGCGCGAACCCCATCTCGAGCCGCTGCGCTGGCTGCTCGAGCTCGCCGAGAACGGCATTCCACTGACCGAACGGCTCAACCTCGCCCGGGCGGTCGCGGTCGAGGCCGTGGCCCGCTTCGGGTGGGAGGTCCTCACGTCCGGCTCGGTCCGCAGCGAGACCGAGGTGCCCGCGCTCACCAGCCTGAAGCTGATCGCGATCGACGACCTCGGCGCGCTCCGCCGTACCGGCAGAAGGCTCGTGCTCACCCGGAAGGGCCGGAAGCTCCTCGCGAACCCTGAGGCGCTGTGGAGCACCATGGGCAGGGTGCTCCTCACGTTCGCACGGCGGCGGGTGGATCATCGGTTCGAGGTCTGCGCCCGCGAATCGGCGCTGATGCTGGTCGCCGACGGGCCGATGGAGGCGGACGAGCTGTACGCCCAGGTCGCCGCGGTACTGAGCGACGAAGGGTGGCGTACGTCCGAGGGGACCGCGGTCACCCACATCGAGGTGGCCCGCCCGCTCAACGAGCTACGGCTCCGCCTCGACGCGCTCCGCCTGCGCACCGACCCCAAGTGGAACGCCTCCTGGCGGCTCACCCCGGTCGGCCGGGCGGCCGCGCTCGCCGCGTTGCGCGCCTACGCCCTGCGCCCGCGCCGCTACCTCGGCGACGAGTGAGCCGAGCCCCTGGGCGGTCGCCCGGGCAGGGCCGATCTCGTCACTTCGGAACGGCGCGCGCTGAGTGAGCCGCCCGGGCCGGCGCCGCCGTACTCGGCGCTGCGCGTCACCACGGTGCACGCCGTCACGCCGGCGACGGGTCGGCGCCGCCGCATCGGCGTATCACGGTCGTCAGTGCCGCGTCGCGGTCGCGCCCGGTGGGCGGTGGTCGGACGCCGGCCCTGACGGGCTCCACCCAGAGACCGCCAGGCGATCGGCCGCCCGGTTGCCGAGCTCCCGCGCGGGCACCAGCTCGGCCGCCGCGCCGAGGCCGAACGGCGGCATGTTCCCGTAGAGGGTCTCGTACCCGCGCACCGCGTAGGTCTCGTGCCAGATGCCCACGGCCCCGCTCTCGTACGCCCGCCGGTAGAAGCGTTTCCACGCCGGCCAGTGGTGGGCGTCCGGATCCCTGGCGTAGCGGAGAAGCTGCTCCATGCTGCGCCAGTACTGGACCATCATCACGGTCCGCCACCTGACGAACGTCTCCACGCCGAGCAGGCCACTGGACGGGTCGGCGTACAGCTCCTTGAGCATCGGGGCCATTTCCCTGGCGACCGGGAACCACGTGCGCACCGCGCGCAGCTTGTTGATCCGCATTCCGATCAGGAAGACGACGAAATCGCCCTCGATCTTGGCGCTCTGCCGCATGCCCCCTCCATTGGGTAGCTCCACTATCCAACAATTGGATAGTAAAGCTATCTAGCGGGTGATTGGCAAGCAGTACTATCCAGCCATGCGGATCTCCGAGCTGAGCGCCGAGTCCGGGGTGCCCATCGCGACGATCAAGTACTACCTGCGTGAGGGACTGCTGCCCCCGGGTGAGCAGACGGCGGCGACCCGGGCCGAGTACGACCGGTCACACCTGCGCAGGCTCCGGCTCATCCGGGCGCTCCTCGAGGTCGGACGGCTCCCGCTCGCGACGATCCGCACGATCATCACGGCGGTGGAGGACGAGAGCCTGAGCCTCCACGACATGCTGGGCTTCGCTCACCATGCGCTGGCCCGGGTGGAGCAGCCGCCGAATCCGGATGACGAGGACTGGCGCGAGGCGAAGGAGATGGTCGATCGGCTCATCACCGAGATGGGCTGGAACGTGGACGCCTGCGCCCCGACCCGGGACGAGCTCGCGTGGACGCTCGTCACGTTGAAGCGCCTGGGCATGCCGGCCACACAGGACGACCTGATCCCGTACGCGAAGGCCGCCGATGATCTGGTCAGGTCATACGACATGAAGAAGATCCCTCTCGACGCCCCTCGCGACACCCTCGTCGAGGCCGTGGTGGTCTACGAGGTCCTGTACGGCAAAGCGTTCGACGTGCTTCGCCGCCTCGCCCAGGAGTCCGAGTCGGCACGGCTTCTGGGCGGCTTCCCGGCCGGCACGCCCGCTTCCTCCGGCGCACCGGACCGGCCATCGTCCGCCGGGCGGGATCAGGAGGCTTGATCGTCCGTTCGCCACAGTCAGGCGAAGAGCTCCTCGGCACGGTCAACGATCACCGCTCGCCGCACCCACGACTCCAGCACCTCCGGATCGGTGCACCCGATGATCCGCTCCCGAACCTCCGCAGAGACCTCCAGACCACGGGCCTCCAGCACCGCCAACAGCGCCACCGCCTCACCCTCGGCACGGCCCTCCGCACGGCCTTCGGCGCGGCCTTTGGCCTCTCCTTCTTTGCGGCCTTGTTCGATCCAGTGGGACAGGTACTGGCGGGCGATGCTCTCGTAGTCGTAGCCGGTGGTGGTCACGATCTCCTCCAGGTGCTTGCGCGCCACATCGGGTAACACCGCGAACACATAGTGCAGATACAGTTTCGCCCGTTCGGGGTCGAGGGTGTCCAGCGCCGCGACCATCGCCTCAAGCGCCGGGGTGATGCCGGGCTCGCCGGCGTGCATGACCGTGGAGAGCACGGCAAGCTCGGGGCTGGCCTTGGCCCGGGCCGGGTCGGTGATCAGGGGGATGGTGCCCGGGTGGACCACGAGCGGGGTGATCAGCCCACTCGGGCCGAGGGGGATGGCGCGTTCGCACCACCGGGCCACCCCGGGGTCGGCACAGATGATCAAAAGGGCGGTGGCGCATTTCAGCCGTGCCCGCAGGGTGGTGGCGTATACGGGCCAGCTGAAGCGTTTGCGGGCGTCTCGGTGTTTTTGCACCTCGACGATCAACGCCATCGTGGGCCCGCCTTGGGCGTCTCGCAGGACGACGACGGAGTCGGCGCGGAATTCGACGGGTGCGGTTTGGGTGCAGTCGACCGCCTCGACCGTGGCGGTGGCGTATGAAGGGTGAATGCCGGCGGTCTCCCGGAGGAGTTCCACGGCGATGGCGGGGCGGTTGCGGATGAATTCGATGGGCATTTCGTGGTCGATCCTTGGCACGCGCCGCAGATTACGCTGAGTATCGATGTGGTTTCACAACGTCACACCCATGCTGTGGAAAACTCCCGCTCACCCCAGGAGGGAAATCCTTCGACCGCGCCGAATACCAAATCAGAAGAAGCACCCCGAATCGCCCTGCCAGCCCGGCCTGCCGGTACGGAACGACTTCGACGGCGTGCCGAGAAACACCCGCGCGATGTGAGCGAAGACCGGAACCACGCCCGCAGCCGCTCCCGCGGGCGGTCCTTCGCGCGCGCTCCGTCGCCCGCGGCTCCGCCGTGCCCGCCTCGTGGTGAGCGCACAGCGGTACGGCATGCCGTGCCCGGCGGCCACCGGATCAATGGGCGACCCCGCGCAGGCGCTGAGCGGATCGACGAGATCGCAGGTACCCGCAAGGGCACCGCGACAGCCGTACCAAGGACTCAAAGGTGGGGACGGAAGCGAAGCGGCTCCAGTGGGAGGACCTGCTCCTCGCCGGGGAGCGGGTGCGGGTCATGGATTGGTCGCTCGCCTGCCGCGGACCGGCGTGGGCCGACGTGGCGATCCTCGTCCACCGGCTCATCATGGCCGGTCACCCTCCGGAGCGGGCGGAGCGGATCGCCGCCCGGGGCCCGCCTGGCGTACGGCTCGCCGGGCGCGGTGACCGGCCTGGCCGCGGTGCGGGCGCTGTCCGTCGCCGAGGCCCGGATACCTGCAGAAATGAGGGAGGCCGCTCCCGGATCGGGAACGGCCTCCCACCTTCTGTGGAGCTAAGGGGATTTGAACCCCTGACCCCTTCGATGCGAACGAAGTGCGCTACCAGACTGCGCTATAGCCCCACGACGCCAACTAGGTTAGCAAATCTCTGGCGGTGTTGTGTCAACCGTCAGTCTCCGACGGCACGGCGGTCGTCGGAGTACTGGTCGTACAGCGGGACACGCTTGCGCGTCTCGAACCGGACGACCTCCGCGTCCCTGGCCATGGCGGCACGCCGGCGTGCCCGCTCCCGGCGCAGGCGCGCGGCGCGGGCGCGTGCCTCGCGCTCCCGCCGCTCCTGGTCCAGCTTGGCCGCGGCCCGGAGCAGGGCGAGATAGAAGAGGAGCACCACGGCCGCGGGCGAGACCGCCCACCAGGGGATCAACCGGAAGGCGGCGGTGGCCACCGAGGCGACCAGAAGCAGCACGCACATGAACAGCCCTCTGCGGCGGCGGGCGATGACGCGCGCCCGGCGCCTGCCCGGGCTGAGCCGCGGCTTGCGGGCCGGTGCGTCGCCGGCCGGGGGAGCCGCGGCGCCGGAGTGCTCCGGAGCCTTCCCCTCGGGCGGGACCTCGACCGTGTCCTCACCGGTGGCGGCGGGTGCCCGCTCCTCGGCCGCCTCGGGCTCCGCCGCACCGTCCGGTTCCGTGCTCGTGCCCGGGGCGGCCTCCTGCTCCTCGGCGGGGTGCTCGTAGGCCACCTCGTCGTTGCGGTCCCTGCGCAGCCACATGGGCAGCAGCACGGCCAGCCACATCACGACGATCGCGAGGTAGAGGAGGGCGCTACCCATGCGGCCTCCTGCGGGCACGGTGAACCCGCCCGGGGACTGGTATCTGCTGAGCGGTGTTCACGTCACGCACGGTAAGGCTGGATGTCACTGCATGACGAGCATTGAGTCCGGTGTGTCGCCAGATCGTCAAAGCAGTTCATGTAATTCGATCCCGAGCAGCGCCGATCTAACGGGTGATTTGCCGCCATTGACCGCGTTCGCGAACGTTCGTGAACACCGATCGACCGGGCGGCCGCATGTCGCGCGGACCACGCACCGGCCCTGTCGCTCCGCTCAGGCGCCTATCCGGGGTTACCGGGGTTCCCCGTCCCTTGGCGGCTCTTCTGCGCCGCCAACGCCTCTCTCGTACGGCGCCACCGGGGCAGCAGCCCACCCGGCACGTCCTCGACCGTGAGCGCGTAGCAGATGTGGTCGCGCCAGGCGCCGTCGATGTGGAGCTGACGCCGGCGTATGCCCTCCTCGCGGAATCCGAGCTTCTCCACCACCCGTCGGCTGGCGTGGTTCTCCGGCCGGATGTTCGCCTCGATCCGGTGGAGGCCGACCGTGAAGAAGCAGTGATCGACGGCCATGGCGAGGGCGGTGGGGATGATGCCCCGCCCGGCGAGCGCGCCGTCGATCCAGTAGCCCACCTGACCCGATCTGGCCGAGCCCCAGACGATGGCTCCCACGGTGAGCTGACCGGCGAACGCGCCCTCGTACGTCACCACCCAGGGCAGGGCGATTCCCTGGCGTGCCTCACGGCGCAGGGTGGCGACCATCGAGATGTACGGCCCGAGCCCGGTCCGGAACAGCGGGGTCTCCGGATTGCTCGGCTCCCAGGGCCGCAGCCAATCCGCGTTGCGCAGCCGGACGTCTCGCCACTCCCGCACGTCTCGAAGACGCAGTGGCCGCAGCCCGACGGGGCCCTCCGTCAGGGTCACCGGCCAGCCGCGAAATCGGTCCACCTGTCAATCATCCATCCATGAGGGCCCGCCGCGCTACCAGGGTTCCCATCTGACCTTACGACCTCACCGCGGGTGGTCGCCACCATGAAGCTGCTCCACGACGTGGCGCAGGATCGGGGCGAGCACCGCCATCCCGTCACGAACCCCACCGGGCGAGCCCGGGAGGTTGACGATGAGGGTGGTGCCCGCGTGGCCGGCGATCCCGCGAGAGAGGATGGAGGTCGGCACCTTCTCCCGGTTCACCTGCCGTACGGCTTCCGCGATGCCGGGGATCTCCCGGTCGATGACGCGGCGGGTCATCTCGGGGGTGAGGTCGAGCGGGGTGACCCCGGTGCCCCCGGTCGTCACGATCACGTCGTACCCCTGGGCCACGCCCTCGCGCAGCGCCGCCTCCACGGGCTCGCCGTCCGGCACGACCCGCGGCCCGTCGACCTGGGCGCAGCCCGCCTCGGTGAGCAGGGCGGCGAGGATCGGACCCGACCGGTCCTCGTAGACCCCTGCCGCGGCGCGATTCGAGACCGTGATCACCAATGCCCGCACGTCGGTGCCTTCCTCCATCCCTCTTGTGTCCGGCCGTCCGTGCCGATCGGGAACGCCGTGGCTCAGGCGCGGCCCGGCCGGACCCAGTGGCCGGTCTTGCCCCCGGTCTTCTCCTCGACCCGCACGTCGCTGATCACCGCCGCGGGGTCGACGGCCTTCACCATGTCGACCACGGCGAGCCCGGCGACGGCGACGGCGGTGAGCGCCTCCATCTCCACGCCGGTCCGGTCGGCGGTCTTCACCCGTGCGGTGATCTCCACACCGCTGTCGGCCACGGTGAGCTCGACATCCACCCCGTGCAGGGCGATCGGGTGGCAGAGCGGGACGAGGTCCGGGGTGCGCTTCGCGCCCATGATCCCGGCGATCCGCGCCACGCCGAGGGCGTCCCCCTTCGGCAGATCGCCCGCGCGCAGCGCGGCGACCGCCTCGGGTGAGAGCAGCACCCGGCCGGTCGCCGTGGCCGTGCGGGCGCTGACCTCCTTGCCCGAGACGTCGACCATGCGCGCCGCCCCGGACTCGTCGAGGTGCGGCAGGCTCACAGCGGGATCACCTCCACCTCCGCCCCTTCGGGCAGCTCGGTCACGTCCTCCGGCACCACGATCAACGCGTTCGCCGTGGCGAGCGCCGCGAGCCGGTGGGAGCCCTGCCCGGTGACCGGGGTGACGGTGCCGCCGGAGAGCACCCCGCGGGCGAACGACCGCTTGCCCGCCGGCGACCGCACCGGCCCCGTGACGGTCGCGCGCACGGTCTCCGGCGGCCCGGCGGGCAGCCCCTGCATCGCGCGCAGGGCCGGCTCGACGAAGAGCTTGAACGAGACGAACGCGGAGACCGGGTTGCCGGGCAGCGCGAAGAGCGGCACGCGGTCCGGGCCGACCAGGCCGAACCCTTGCGGCATGCCGGGCTGCATGGCCACCCGCTCGAACACGACCTCCCCGAGGGGGGCGAGCGCCTCCTTCACCGGCTCGTACGCCCCCATCGACACCCCACCGCTGGTGATCACCACGTCGGCGCGGAGGAGCTGGTCTTCGAGGCGGTCGAGGAAGAGCTTCGGATCGTCGCCGACCACCCCGGCACGGAACCCGTCCGCGCCCGCCTCGCGCGCGGCCGCGGCGAGCATGAAGCCGTTCGCGTCCCAGATCCGCCCGGTGCCGAGGGGGGTGCCCGGCTCGGCGAGCTCCGCCCCGGTGGAGACCACGGCGACGCGCGGGCGCGGCCGTACGGTCACCCGGCGGCGGCCGGCCGCGGCGAGGATGCCGAGCTGGGCGGGGGCGATCCGGGTGCCGGCCCGGAGCACCGTGTCCCCGGCCCGGACGTCCTCCCCCGCCGGCCGGACGGCGTGCCCCCGCGCCACCGGGCGGTCGATGGTGACGCGGGCGGTGCCGCCGTCCGTCCACTCCACCGGGACCACGGCGTCGGCGCCGGCCGGCAGGGGGGCGCCGGTCATGATGCGGGCGGCGTGCCCGGGCCCGATCGCGTGCACGCCGCCGTCACCGGCCGCGATGTCGTCGACCACGGGCAGGGTGACCGGGGCGGAGGCCACGTCCTCGGCGCGCACCGCGTAGCCGTCCATCGCCGAGTTGTCGAACGGGGGCAGCGGCACCGGGGCGGTCACGTCCTCGGCGAGCACGGTGCCGAGGGCGTGGTCGAGGTCGATCTCGAGCGGGGCGAGCGGCCGCACGGCCGCAAGGATGTCGGCGAGATGCCGGTCGACGGATTTCATGATCTTCAGAGTCCTCGCTGGTCGAGGAACCGGCGCAGCCAGGGGAGGAACTCGGGGGCGAGGTCCTCGCGTTCGGCCGCGAACTGCACGACCGTTCGCAGGTAGTCGAGCTTGTTGCCGGTGTCGTAGCGGCGGCCCCGGAACAGCACGCCGTGCACCGGGCCGCCCTCGTCGGGGCCGCGCGTCGCGAGCGTGCGCAGCGCGTCGGTGAGCTGGATCTCCCCGCCCCGGCCCGGCGGGGTGTTCTCCAGCACCTCGAACACGGCCGGGTCGATCACGTAGCGGCCGATCACCGCCCAGTTCGAGGGGGCCTGGCCGGCGGGTGGCTTCTCCACGAGGTCCGTGACGCGGACCACGTCCTCCTCGTCGGTGGGCACGACCGCGGCCGCGCCGTACCGCGTGATCTCCTCCGGGGACACCTCCATGAGCGCGACGACGCTGCCGCCGTAGGTGCCGCGCACCTCGATCATCCGCTTGAGGAGGGGGTCGCGCGGGTCGATGATGTCGTCGCCGAGCAGGCAGGCGAACGGTTCCCGTCCGACGTGCTGCTTGGCGCAGAGCACGGCGTGGCCCAGCCCGCGCGGCTCGCCCTGCCGTACGTAGTGCATGGTCGCCAGGTTGACCGGCTCCGTGATCTGTGACAGCCGCTCCTCGTCACCCTTGGCGCGGAGCAGGTGCTCCAGCTCGTACGCTACATCGAAGTGATCCTCGATGGACCGCTTGTTGCGGCCGGTGATGACGAGCACGTCGAGCAGGCCGGCGGAGACCGCCTCTTCGACGACGTACTGGATCGCCGGCTTGTCGACGATCGGCAGCATCTCCTTCGGGGTCGCCTTCGTCGCGGGCAGGAAGCGGGTCCCGAGACCCGCGGCGGGCACCACGGCCTTGGTCACAGGAGCGAAGTCACCCATGCTTGAACACTAACTGGAGCGGCGATGGATAAGGCGAACCTGCGACGGCGGATCCTGGCCGCCCGGGCCGGCCTGAGCGAGGAGACCCTGCGGACGTCGGCGGCCGCGACGCGCGAGCTCCTGCTCGATCAGCCCTGGGTGCAGATGGCCGGGCTGGTGGCGTGTTACTGGTCGATCGGCACCGAGCCCGACACCCACGGGCTGATCCTCGCGCTGTGGAAGCACGGCGCCACGGTGATGCTGCCGGTCCAGCGGCCGGACGGCGACCTCGACTGGGCGGTTTACGACGGGCCTGACTCCCTGGCGCCGGGGCCGTACGGAATCATGGAACCGGTGGACGAGCGACGCGGGGTGGACGCGATCCGCACCGCATCGCTGGTGATCGTGCCCGCGCTCGCCGTCGACCGCTCGACCGGGGTACGGCTGGGCCGCGGCAAGGGGTCCTACGACCGGGCGCTCGCCAGGGTGGGGCCGCACACGCCGACGGTCGCGCTGCTCCACGAGGGCGAGCTCCTCGATGGGGTCCCGGCCGAGCCACACGACCAGCGCGTCCGATATGTGGCGCTACCTGGCGAACTAATCCTGTTAGGTCATCCATAATCGGGAGTGCCGGAAAACTCGCTGGAGAGGGCGGACCGAACTGAACGTCTGGCTGCTGCTGTCCGCGACTGTCGTCATAGCGGCCATCGCGTCGGTTCGGATCGCCTATCGCACCGGCCTGCCCAGCCTGCTGATCTACCTCGCGCTCGGCATCCTCCTCGGCGAGGCGGGGCTCGGCATCCAGTTCGACAACGCCGAGCTCGCCCAGCAGCTCGGGCTCATCGCGCTCACCGTGATCCTCGCCGAGGGTGGCCTCACCACCGACTGGAACCGCGTCCGCGACGGCGTGCCGCTCGCGCTCATCCTCGCCACCCTCGGCGTCGTGGTGAGCTTCATCGTGCACGGGGTGGCCGTGCACTACCTGCTCGGGTTCGACTGGCGCATGTCGCTCCTGGTCGGCGGGGTGATCGCCTCCACGGACGCCGCCGCGGTCTTCTCCGTGCTGCGCCGGCTCCCGCTGAAGCCCAAACTCGGCGGCATCCTCGAGGCGGAGTCGGGCTTCAACGACCCGCCCGCGGTCATCGTGGTCATGCTGCTGAGCCAGGCCGCCGACCCGACGCCGTCGATCGGCGAGCTCCTGCTCGGCGGCCTGTACCAGCTCGGGGTCGGGACCATCGTCGCGTTCGTGGTCGGCCCGCTCGGGGTCCAGGCGCTGCGCCGGGTCGCGCTCCCCGCCTCCGGTCTCTACCCCATCGCCGTGCTGGCGCTCGCCTTCATCGCCTACAGCGGGGCGGCGCTGCTCGGCGGCAGCGGCTTCCTCGCCGTCTACATCGCCTCGATCATCCTGGGGAACGCGCGCCTGCCGCACCGGACCGCCACCCGCGGGTTCGCCGAGGGCGCCGCCTGGCTCGCCCAGATCGGCCTGTTCGTCATGCTCGGCCTGCTGGCGAGCCCGTCCGAGCTGCCCGACGCGCTTGTCCCGGCCTTCATCGCCGGCCTCGCGCTGATCCTGATCGCCCGGCCGATCTCCGTGGTGGTCAGCGTGCTGGTCGCGCGGCTCACCCGCTTGGGCTCGGTGACGCTGCCGGAGCTGGTGTTCCTGTCCTGGGCCGGCCTGCGCGGCGCGGTGCCGATCGTGCTCACCACGATCCCCTGGGCCGCCGGCGTACCCGGAGCCCAGGAGCTGTTCGACATCATCTTCATCATCGTCGTGGTGTTCACCCTGCTGCAGGGCCCCACCCTGCCGTTCGCCGCCAAGCTGCTCAAGGTGACCGCCGAGGACGAGGCGCGCGAGGTGACGATCGAGGCCGCGCCGCTGGAGGAGCTCAAGGCGGACGTGCTCCAGGTCCGGATCCCGCCCGGGTCGCAGCTCCAGGGGGTGGAGATCTTCGAGCTCCGGTTGCCGCCGGACGCCAGGGTTCCCCTGGTGGTGCGGGACGGCAGCCCGTTCGTGCCGTCGCCGTCCGACCGGCTCCAGGTCGGCGACCAGTTCCTCGTGATCATTCCGGCGGCCCACCGGGAGCAGGTCGAGCGCCGCCTGCGCGCGGTGAGCCGCCGCGGCAAGCTGGCCGCCTGGTACGGCGAGCGCGGCGACTGAGCTTCGCCGCAGGTCAGCGGGTGGGAATCCGGGAGGTCCGGAGTGGCGTTCACTCGTGGTGATTGCCTACCATTAGCAATCGGCTTTGTAGAGTGCTAGCCACTTTGGAGGAACGCGTGCCCACGTATCAGTACGTCTGCACCGCTTGCGGTGAGCGGCTGGAGGCCGTGCAGAAGTTCACGGACGATCCGCTGTCCGAGTGTCCCTCCTGCAAGGGGAAGCTCCGCAAGGTGTTCTCGGCCGTGGGCATCGTGTTCAAGGGGTCGGGCTTCTACCGCACCGACAGCCGGGCCTCTTCTTTGTCCACTGATTCGTCGTCGAGCGGTTCCTCGTCGAACGGCTCCGCGTCGTCGAAGGAGCCGGCCTCCTCGTCCAGCTCCTCCGCCGCCTGAGACCGGGCTTTCTGCGCGTTCCGCGCACTGATCCCCGTCCTCGCCGTTTCTCGCCGCCGCGTGGACCGGCGCGTCGCCGCCTGAGCGGGCGGTGGGCCAGCGCGTCGCCGCTGAGCGGCCGGTGGACCGGCGCGTCGCCGTGGCCGGCGGGTGCGGGCCCGGGAACCGGTACCGAGGTGCCCCTTCCGGTGAACCGCGACCGGCCGGGGCCGGTTTTCCACAGGAGCCGGCGGGGAACGGAGCAGGGCGTGCCCGCCCCGCTAGGGTCGGCGGCATGGCGGAGCTCGCAGAGATCGGAGTCATCGGCGGATCGGGGTTCTACTCCCTGCTCGAAGACGCCGAAGAGGTCGCGGTGGACACGCCGTACGGCCCACCGAGCGACAGGATCACCTTGGGCCGGATCGGCGGCCGGTCGGTGGCCTTCCTCCCCAGACACGGGCGCGGCCACGTCCACCCGCCGCATCGCATCCCCTACCGGGCGAACATCTGGGCGCTGCACTCGCTCGGCGTGCGCCAGGTGCTCGCGCCCAATGCGGTGGGGTCGCTCAGGACCGAGTACGGACCGGGGACGCTGGTCATCCCCGACCAGCTCGTGGACCGGACCTCCGGGCGCATCCAGACCTTCTACGACACCGGCGGGGCGGTCCACGTGCCCTTCGCCGACCCCTACTGCCCGCACGGGCGCGCCACGGCGGTACGGGTGGCGCGAGAGGCGGGGTGGGAGACGGTCGACGGCGGCACCATGGTGGTGATCGAAGGCCCCCGGTTCTCCACCAGGGCCGAGTCGCAGTGGTACGCGTCGGCCGGCTGGACGGTCATCGGCATGACCGGCCACCCCGAGGCCGTGCTCGCCCGGGAGCTGGCCATTTGTTACACCTCGATCTGCCTGGTGACCGATCGCGACGCGGGCATCGAGGCCGGGCAGGGGGTCACCCAGCAGGAGGTCCTCGCGTTCTTCCGGGCCCATGCGGGCCGGCTGCGCGCCCTGACCAAGGAGATCGCGGCCGCCCTGCCGGCCGAACGGACCTGCCCGTGCGCCACGGCCCTCGACGGCATGAAGCTCCCCTGACCATGCGCCGGGCGCGTCTCATCCTCGCCCGCCATCGGCGGCTCCTGGCCGCGCTCCTCGCGGGGATCGCCGCGGTGTGCGCGCTCCACCGGCTCGCGCCGCCCCGCGGCGTCCCGGTGCTCGCCGCGGCCCGCGACCTGCCCGGCGGCCGGCTCTCCGCATCCGACGTCACGGTGGTACGGCTCCCGCCCGATGCGCTGCCCGACGGGGTGCTCCGCCCGGGAACCCCGGTGGCCGGGCGGGTGGTGGCCGGGCCCATGCGCCGGGGCGAGCCCATCACCGACGTCCGGTTGCTCGGGCCGGGGATCCTGCGGGCCCAGGGGCAGGGCCTCGTGGCCACGCCGGTGCGGATCGCCGATGCGCGGGTGGCCGAGCTGCTCTCCCCCGGTGACGTGGTCGACGTGCTGGCCGCCTTCGATGGGGCCGCACTCGGTGGCGCGTACCCGGACGGTGCGGCGTCCGGCGGTACGGCCGCGCCGGCGTCAGCTCCCGTGGCACGGCAGGTGAGGGTGCTGGCCCGCCCGCCGGGCGGGGACGGCGAGGGTGCCCTGCTCGTGCTCGCCACCACGGTGGATCAGGCGGCCCGGCTCGCGCACGCTCAGGCCCACGGCCGGCTCGCGGTCGCCATCCATCCGCGCTGAGGCGTACGGAGAGGCTTCGCGGTCGTTGGCAGAGCGGCCGGAAGGCTCCGGTGCCAGGAGGTTCTGGGGCCGGGGCTGGGTGGCCGCCGTGATGCGCGGCCGCACGACCTTTTCGCCCGCACCGGTCAGCTTTTCGCCCACACCGGTCAGCTTTTCGCCCACACCGGTCGGCTGCGAGTGCGGAGGTGTGAGAGCCGCGGAGGGTGTGAGAGCGCGCTGCGGGCCGTGGCCGGTGACCGCGTCGAGTACCCCTCGGCCGGCCGGAGTGAGGCTTCGGCTTTCCGGTGGCGGGCGTGTGCCGCGTGACGCCGCGGTGTGCCGCGTGACGGCGAGGTGTGCCGCGTGGTGGCTGGGTGTGCCCGGGACCACGACCGGTTCACCGGTGAAGGCCGGGGCTCACCGCTGGGATGCCGGAGCGTTCACAGCCTGGGGGACCGAGAGCGTTCACAGCTGGGAGGCCGCGAGCTTGGGGTCGTACTCCCAGTGCCAGGGTTCGAAAGGGCTCCGGTAGGCCCAGTCCGGGTGGAACCAGCCGAACCGCTTGGCGTTCGCCTCCATCCAGTTGAACTCGGCGGAGCGGAAGATCTGGATGCCCCCGCACAGGTCGACCGCGAGCCCGTACCCGTGGTTGCTGCGGCCCGGGACCGCGGCGTAGCCGGGGCGCCGGTAGTAGATGGCCTGCTGCTCGGCCAGGCTGCGGTACGCGTCGGAGACGCACAGCGGCCGCCCGAACCGCTTACGGAAGGCGAGATCGAGGTCGGCGAGCGCGATGGCGGCGTCCGCGCGGAGCAGCTCGTTCGGCTTGCCCGGCAGGGGGCAGAGGACCTCCCGCGGCAGCAGGCCGTTGGGATACTGCTCGGCGAGATCCACCTTGGTCGGGTCGCACCCGCCCTGGTTCGACTTGTTGATCTTTACGCCGATCTTGATCAGCTTCTGGGTGAGGGTCTTGACGAGCGCGGACGACCGCTTGCGCAGCATGTCGATCTCCGCGTTGACCTGGGCCTGCTGCAGGAGGTTCGCCGAGCGGAGCCGCTGGGCCTCGGCGGCGAGCCGCTCCTGCCGCCGGAGCATCTGCTCGGCGCGCCCCAGGACGTTGTTGCGCCCGGCCACGAGGTAGTCCACGTCGCTCATCGCCCGCAGCGTCGCCGTGCCGTCCCCCGAGGTGAGGAACGGGCTGAGCCCCCGCATCGTGGGGTTCTGGTAGACCGCCGTCACCAGCTCGACCAGCGGCCGGCGCATCTTCCGCAGCTCCTGGTTGGCCTTCTGGAGCTCCTCCAGGGTGGCGGCGAGCTTCCGCTGGGTCACCGCCTGCTGCTTCCGCCGGGCCTCCAAGGTCTTCGTCGCCTCCTCGAGCTCCCGGTACGCCTGCTGGGCCTGGCGCCGGAGCTCGGTCAGCGTGACCGGTTCCTTCTTAGCGGTCCCGGCGGCTGCAGCGTGTGCGGTGCCGTACGAGACGTTGAGCAATACCGAAGTCAGCACCGTGGTGACCGCGATCAGCGGAGCTGATCGGGTAAAGGACACGACTGACTCCTTCGTTTGCCGACCTGTGACCTCGAGTCGGCACGCACGTTACTACAGAGTCATGAGTGCTTGGTGAGTCCGATCGGAGCTCACAGGGTGAGCACGCCCGTGAGGATGGGCTGCATGGGCGCCGGTGCGGCTCCACCGGGCGTTGGCGCGAGATCGCGGTGCGCGGCGGGGGCATCGCTGCGCGCGACTGGGACCCCGGAGCCCGTGGGCGCGGCATCGCTGCGCATGGGCGCGATCTCGCCGCGGAGGGTGGAGACGCCGCCGGTGGGCGTCCGGCAGATCCGCCACACCAGGATGCCGGCCCGGTCCTTCACGCAGGCCGGGACCGGTTGCGGCGCCGGCTGCGCCGGTGCGGGCTGTGAGGGGGCCTGCGTCTCCTCCGGCCGGTCGTTCTGCTTCTCCCGTCTCTCGTCCCGCTTCTCGTCCCGTCGCTCGGCCGGCCGCTTCTTCGCCCGGGCCGCGCCCGACCGCAGTGCCGCGAACGGTGGCCGGATGATCGGCTTCGGCAGGGTCTGCTGGATCAGCCCTTCGTACACGGTCATCGGGCCGGGTGATTGCGGCATCCGGGTGGGGTTCAACAGACCGTCGCGTGCTTCTTTCGGCGGTGCCTGCCCGCCGCCGCTCCGGGGCAGGGAGCGGTCCCGGGTGGCGGTCTGCCCGGCGGCCGGGGCCGCGAGGGCGGCGTCGCCCGTGGTCGTGGTGGCACCGGTGCGGACGCCCTGCCCGGTGCCGGCCATGCCGCCGCCCTGGTGTGCGGTGTCCCCCGCGTCACCGGCGGCCGGCCTGCCCGGCCGGGGCGGCACCTGAGTGGGTGGCGACGGCGGTAAGAGGGAGAGCATGCCCATCGGCGCGGAGCGCGCCATCGGCGACTGTGCCGGATCACCCGCCCGGGCCATGCCGGCTGCCCTCTCCGGGTAGCCGGTGACGTCGGCCATGAACATGCCCGAGGCCAGGATCCCCGGCGCGATCAACGCGGCGAGCAGGCCCACTGGGCGGACACGAATACCTCTGCGCGTCGTCTTCGTCACGTTCAGTGACGGTAGACACGGAGTGCGCACCCGGACGCCGCGGCTTGACAGGGCTTTACCTGACCCAGGCCCGCGGATGACCCGCTTTACTTGCGTCAGGGGTGCGCGAGCCCGACCGCCGATTCGCTAGGCTTATTCTCTGCAAGCCTCCGTAGCTCAGGGGATAGAGCACCGCTCTCCTAAAGCGGGTGCCGCAGGTTCGAATCCTGCCGGGGGCACTCCTCTCACCTCGACAGATGCCCGCTGAACCGGGCGTTCCATCGACCTTCCGCCGTGGGCGGCCGTGCGCTGGAAGCAGGTAGGGATCGCCGCCCGCGGAACGTTCACGGAACGATCTCGGAATCGCCTGTCCAGGTCGCTCCCTGACCAGCGAAAGGCCCGGACCACGCCGGGCCTGTTCCAAGATCGGATGACGGGCCCGGCGACGAGAAGAGCCCTCCCCGGCGTGCGGTGGAGGGCTCGGGACTCGGTCGAGAGCATGCCCCGGGGATCCGGACCGTTCCAGCGCTCAAGGACTTCGCAGGTCACCGCGTGAGCACCGCACGCCGCCGAACCTCCAAGGGCCGGGCATCAGCCGAAGCAGTCCTGGTTCCTGAGGAGGATGCCGAACTCGGTGACCTTGCCCCTCTTGACCTCGAAGGCGTACTGCGCCTTGCTGTTGCCCGGCACCCTGACCCGGTACAGGCCGTACATGTCCTTCTTGATGCCCGGGTAGGCCACCTTGAGCTGCCGGAAGGTGGACCCGAGCCTGATGCCCCGCGGGGTCTTCATGCCCTTACCGGCGTAGATGGCGGCCACCCCGACCCGCGGAGAGATCCACACGCCCGCCTTGTTCTTGGGGGTCCGGAACTTCTTCAAGTCCCAGCCGGAGCAGCCACCGCCGCGGCCCGGGAACTTCTGAACCAGCAGACCGGTGGCCCTGGCCTGCTTCAGGCTCATACCGAGCTTGAGCGTTCCATATCCGTACGGCCCCAGCGTCGGGTTCGCTTTGGCCGAGGCCGCGGTGGCGCCGCTGACCACCAGCGACCCGGCGAGGACCGAAACCATGATCATCTTCTTCATGCCACTAGCATGGCGGGACCGTGTTCCGCTCTTGATCACGGGTTGCGGTTTACGGGCGGGACGGCGGGTGACCGAGGGCGACCTGAAACCTCATCGTCGGCTCGTTCGGCATGGAGTCGGAACCGTCGCGGCGACCCGGTTCCCGGAAACCGCTCCTCTGCATCCCCGACGTGACGACGTGCCACGCCGCGCCGGACCCGTTGCACGTGGTGCACCGGCATCCAGGCGGGCGGCATGGGCGCGTGGTGTACGCGGGCGTCGACATCAAGAGCCGTCGTGCCGTGGTCGAGCTCGTCCCCCCGGCGCACGACCCGGGGTTCCGCTGCGCCGGCCGGGACATCCGCGCCCGGCCGTACGAGGAGATCATCGCGCTGCGCCCGGAGTGGCACGCCGGCGCCGACGACAAGGGAAAGATCACGATCGTCTGCATCGTCGGCCGCAAGGACGAAGCCCGCATGAGCACCGGCGGCCCGCATCTCAGGGTCGGTCCCACTGCTTAGGTGCGACACCACTGTGACCAAGGTCACTCGAAGGCCACCTCACGCCGGGAGCGCCTGTCCCGTCCGTGCCGGTGAACGTGCCCCGATCGGGGGCGCCCGGCGGAGGAAGATGAGATGACGCCCACAACGATCGTCGTGCTCGGCGGCGGCTACACCGGCGTGATGAGCGCGATCCGCCTGGCCCGGCGCACCCGCCGCACCCGCACCCGGGTGATCTTGGTCAACCCGTCCGACCGGTTCACCGAGCGGCTGCGGCTGCACCAGATCGCCACCGGCCAGCGGACGGCCGACCACCGCATTCCGGCGCTGCTCCACGGCACCGGCGCCGAGTTCGTCCGTGGCCGGGCCACGCACCTCGACCCGGAGCGGCGCGAGGTCCGCATCGCCGGTGACGGCGGCGAGCGGACGCTCGGCTACGACTACCTGGTGTACGCCCTGGGTGCGGTCACCGATACCAGCGTGCCGGGGGTGGACGCGCACGCCCACACGCTGGACGACGCGGAGGCGGCGCACCGCTTCGCCGAGCGGCTGGCCGAACTCACCCACCGAGGCGGCACCGTCGCGGTGGTGGGCTCCGGCCTCACCGGGGTCGAGGCGGCGGCCGAGATCGCCGAGGGCCATCCGAACCTGCACGTGACGTTGCTCGGCAGCGCGGAGCCGGGCTCGATGATGGGCGCGAAGGCACGCCGGCACCTGCTGGGCGCCCTTGACCGGCTCGGGGTGGAGATCTGTACCGGGGTCCGGGTGACCAAGGTGCCGCCGAACGCGGTGGAGCTGAACGGCGGTGAGACGGTACCGGTGGACGCGGTGCTGTGGACGGCCGGGGTGGTCGCCGCCCCGCTGGCCCGGGCGGCGGGCCTCACGGTGGACGACCGGGGCCGGGTGGTGGTGGACGCGACCCTCGCGTCGGTGTCGCACCCGTCGGTGTACGCCGTCGGGGACGCCGCCGCCATCCGGCAGTCCTGGGGCATGATCCACGGCACCTGTCAGAGCGGCGTGCCGTCGGCCGCGTACGCCGCGGACGCCATCGCCCGTCGGCTGCGCGGTAAGCGGCCCAGGCCGTTCCGGTTCGGATACGTGCACCAGCCCGTCAGCCTCGGCCGCCGCGACGCGGTCGTCCAGTTCACCCGGCCCGACGATACGCCGGGCCGGTGGTGCCTGACCGGACGGGCGGCGGTCGTCTACAAGGAGGCGGTGACACGGAGCCCGGCCGTGATCTATCGGCTGTCGCGGTGGCTGACCATCCCGGCCCGGGCACTGGCCCGCACCGGAGGACGGGTTAACCGGCCGGTCGCAGCCGGGTGAGCTTGTCCGGGTTGCTGATCAGGTGGATGGTGTGCACGGCCCCGCCGGCCAGGTGCAGGGTGATCGCGGCGACCGGCGTCGTGCCCGAGTAGACCACGATGCCGGGGCCGCCGTTCAGCTCCACGATCTCCGCACGCGGATCGGCGGGCGCACGGCCGGCGAAGGTCACCAGCGCCCGCGCCACCGATTCCACGCCGACGATGGGCTTGCGCGGTGCGGGCGCCTTGCCGCCGCCGTCGCTGATCAGCGTCACCTCCGGCGCCAGCACGGCCATGAGCCCGGCCAGGTCGCCGCCCGCCGCGGCGGCGAGGAACCGCTTGGTCACTTCCGCCCATGTGGTCCGGTCCGTGTCGTACCGGACGCGCCGCCGCTCGACGTGCTCGCGGGCTCGGCGGGCGGTCTGGCGCACCGAGGCCTCGCTGCGCCCGACCATCTCGGCGATCTCTCCGTAGGAGTAGCCGAACGCCTCGCGCAGCACGAAGACCGCCCGCTCCAGCGGCGACAGCGATTCGAGCAGCAGGAGCATGGCGGTCGAGACGGTGTCCGTGAGCGCGACGTTCTCCGCGATGTCGGGCGTGGTGGCGATGGGCTCCGGCAGCCATGGCCCGACGTACTCCTCCCGCCGTGCCCGGGCGCTGCGCAGCCGGTCGATCGCCAGGCGGGTCACCACCCGCACCAGGTACGCCTCCGGGTCGGCCACCTCGGCCGGGTTCACCGCGGACCAGCGCAGCCAGGCGTCCTGCACCACGTCCTCGGCGTCGCCGGCCCGGCCCAGCATGCGGTAGGCGATCGCGAACAGCCGATCCCGGTGTTCGCCGAAGCGGTGCGCGTGCCCGCCCAAGGCGCGTAACCCTTCACTCCATGGCTTCCACAGCGATCACGGCGAGTCTGCCGCCGCCTCCGGCGCGGGTCCAGATCTCAACATCAGGGCATATCCTCGGCCCGCACAGGCCGCGGTGCACCACGGAACGCTGCGCGCTCGCCCGATCGGCAGATGGATGGACGCCGGCTCACCCGGCTCGGTGAGAGAGACCCGTCGGCGAGCAGGCCTGGCGACCGCGGCGAGACCGCACACCCCAGCCCTGGCAAGCCGTGGTACGGCGCTCGCTCACACGTCCGCCTGAATCGTTGACAGGGGACTGAACGCGATTTAGCCTGAATCACGTTCAGCGTACTGAGTCGAGTTCAACCAGATCGCGCTCATGACAGAGGACGGCCGGAGCAGGCGGAGACGAACGTTCGACGATCCCGATCGCACGGCGCGAGCCCGGATCCGGGACGCCGCGATCGCGCGTTTCGCCGCCCAGGGGGTGGCCGCCACCAATCTCAAGGACATCGCCGCCGACGCGGGGGTGTCGACCCCGCTCGTCATCCACCACTTCGGCTCGAAGGAAGGGCTCCGGGCCGCCTGTGATCAGTACATCGCCTCCTGGATCAGGGAGCGGAAGACCGCGTCGATGACGGCCGGCAAGGACCTCGACCCCTTCCGGGCGCTCCGCGACGCGCTCGACGGCACACCGGTCATCGCCTACCTCGCCAGGACGATCGCCGACGGTTCCCCCCACGTGGACCAACTGATCGACGAGATGGTCGAGGACTCGCTGACCTACCTGGCCGAAGGGGTCGAGAAGGGGCTCATCAAGCCGGCCGAGAACCTCCGGGAGCAGGCCTCGCTCATATGCGTGTGGCTGCTGGGCGCGCTCGTCCTCCACAAGCACGTCAAACGGCTGCTGGGGATCGACCTGATCGAGGGCGACCCTCACTCCCTGATCAAGTGGATGCGGATCAACCTCGAGGTCCTCGCCAAGGGGGTCATCGCCGAGGACTTCTACGACACGTGGCGGGACGCCTTGCAGGCAGCCGAAGCGCAGACCGCCGCCGAGCGCGGCGACGACGCAGACCGGGAAACGCCATGACCGTTGCCATCGCCACCTCTGGACTCGTCAAGACCTTCGGGGCGACGCGGGCCCTCGACGGGCTCGATCTCACCGTGCACGCCGGAGAGGTCCACGGCTTCCTGGGGCCGAACGGCGCCGGGAAGTCCACGACCATCCGGATCCTGCTGGGCTTCATCCGGGCGGATTCCGGCTCGGTCACCGTGCTCGGCGGTGATCCGTGGCGCGACGCGGTGGCGCTGCACACCCGCATGGCGTACGTGCCGGGCGACGTCGAGCTGTGGCCCAACCTCACCGGCGGGGAGATCATCGATCTGCTCGGCAGGCTGCGCGGCGGCTTGAACCGGAAGCGCCGTGACGAACTGATCGAACGGTTCAACCTCGACCCGTCGAAGAAGGGCCGCACGTACTCCAAGGGCAACCGGCAGAAGGTCGCCATCGTGGCCGCGCTCGCGTCCGACGCGGAGCTGCTGCTCGACGAGCCGACGTCCGGCCTCGACCCGTTGATGGAGGTCGTGTTCCAGGACGTGATCCGCGAGGCCAAGGAGGCGGGCCGTACCGTCCTGCTGTCCAGCCACATCCTCGCCCAGGTGGAGAAGCTCGCCGACCGGGTCAGCATCATCCGGAAGGGCAGGATCGTCGAGTCCGGAACGCTGACCGAGATGCGGTACCTCACCCGGACGTCCGTGGAGGCCGACACCGCCGCCCCGGTGACCGGGCTCGACCGGCTGCCGGGGGTGCACGACGCCGAGGTCGACGGCACCCGCGTGCGGTTCTCGGTGGACGGCGCCCACCTCGACGGGGCGATCAAGCACCTGAGCGGGTTCGGCATCCGCGCGCTCACCTGCCACCCGCCGACGCTCGAGGAGCTCATGCTCCGGCACTACGGCGACGAGCTCACCGCCGAGACCAGCGGGCGGCCGCGCGAGGGGGTGAGGGGATGACCGCGACCGCCACCCCCGCCATCGGCCGTACGGCCAGGCCGGCCGCCGGAGGCGCCCTGGCCGGAACGGGCCTGCTGCTGCGCTTCGCCCTGCGGCGCGACCGCGTCCGCATCCCGGTGTGGCTCCCCCCCCCCCCCCCCCCCCCGGTGTGGCCCGTGACCGCCTTCCGGGAGGTGTACCCGACGGAGGCCGCGCGGCAGGCCGCGGCCGCCACGATGAACAGCCCGGCCGGGCTGGCGTTCTCCGGGCCGGCGCACTACCTGAGCGACTACCACTACGGCTCGATGGTGAGCCACCAGGTGCTCGGCTTCCTGGCGATCTTCGTCGGGATCATGAGCGTGCTCCTGGTTATCCGGCACACCCGGGCCGAGGAGGAGGCGGGGCGGGCCGAGCTCATCCGGGCGGGCGTGGTGGGGCGGCACGCACCGCTCGCCGCGGCGCTGATCCTGGCGACCGCGGTGAACCTCGCCCTCGGGCTTCTGCTCACGGTGGCCGTCGGGTCGACCGGGCTGGAGGGGGTGACCTGGGAGGGGTCGCTGCTGTACGGCGCGGCGAACACGGCGGCCGGGATCACGTTCGCCGGGGTCGCGGCGGTGACCGCGCAGCTCACCGAGCACTCCCGGGGCGCGTCCGGTATGGGCCTCGCGGTGGTCGGGGCGGCCTATCTCGTGCGGGCCGCCGGTGACTCCGCGGACAGCGGGCTGTCGTGGGCCTCGCCGATCGGCTGGATCCAGCAGACCTTCGCCTACCTCGACGACCGGTGGTGGCCGCTGCTGCTGAACCTGTCCACGGCGGCGGTGCTGACCGCGATCGGGTTCCGGCTCAGCCTGCGCCGCGATCTCGGAGCCGGTATGCGGGCCGCCCGGCGGGGACGGCCGGCCGCCTCCCCCATGCTCACGACCCCGCTCGGCTTCGCGCTGCGCCTGCACCGGGGCATGCTGATCGGCTTCGCCGCCGGCATGGTCGCGCTCGGCGCCTCGTACGGGACGTTCCTCGGCGACATCGAGGAGATGTTCCGGGACGTCGAGCTGCTGCGGAACGCGATGGCGCAGCTCGGCGGGGCCACGGTCACGGACCTCTACGTCACCATGGTCATGACGATCCTCGCGATCGTCGCCGCGATCCACGTGGTGCTCACGACGCTGCGGCCGCGTTCGGAGGAGACCTCCGGCCGGGCCGCGTCCGTGCTGGCGACCGGGCTGTCCCGGACCGGCTGGCTGGGCAGCCACCTGGCGGTGGCCGTGGTGGGCGGACCGGTGCTGACCGTGCTGTCGGGCCTGGCGTTCGCGGCGGCCGGCGCGCCCGTCGCCGAGGACGGCGGCCTGCTCGGGAAGCTCCTCGCGGCCTCCGCGGCCTACACCCCTGCCCTGTGGGTGACCGCCGGTTTCGCGGTGGCCCTGGTGGGGTGGCTGCCCCGGGCGACCGCGCTGGCGTGGGTGCTCGTGGCGTACGCCGGGGTGATCGGGTACTTCGGGATGATCCTGGACATCCCCGACTGGCTGACGAACCTATCGCCGTTCAGCCACATCCCCCGGCTGCCGGTCGACGAGTTCCGCTGGGCTCCGCTGCTGATCCTCACCGCGATCGCGGCCGGGCTCATCGCGGCCGGGCTGTACGGCTTCCGCCGCCGCGACCTCGACAGCAAGTGAGCCTGGACAGGCCGCGGCGTTCCCGGGCGCTGGGGCACCGCCGCGGCGTGACGCGCGCTGCCCGACCCGATCGGCGGCCAACGATCCGGTGACCTTGGGCCACCCGCCGCGGCAAGAGCCCGGCCCGCCACGCCCGGCGGACGGCCGGCCCGCCGGGCGTCCGCATCCCACGGTGCCCGAGCACGGCGATAAGTGACGGGCGGGGCCCCGGAACCGGGGACGAGGTGCAATCCCAGTGCTCGAGCCTGACGGTGACGGCCGGGTCGCGGACGCCCGGGACAAGGTGTGCGCCCCGGCGCCCCGGCCGCGGCGATGACCCATGCGCCGGACCACGCCTGCGTGCGGGCGGCCACGGTGCGCGTGCCCCACCCGACTCTGTGCACCGTGTCCCCACCCACGGAGAACCCGAAGGTTTCCCTGGACGGGAAGGACCCTGCCACGCAGGCGCGATCCGGGCGCATGGGTCGACCGGAGATCACCCGAGCCGGTCAGAGGCCGAACGACCGGCCGATGATCTCACGCTGGATCTCATTGGTCCCGCCGTAGATGGTGGCGCCCAGGGCCATCCGGACGTGCTGGACCATGGTGAACTCCGTGGAGTACCCGTAGCCGCCCATCATCTGCATGCCCTCCAAGGCCATCGCCTTGGCGACCTCGGTCGCCTTGAGCTTCGCCATGGACGACTCCCGGGTGAGCGGCCGGGTGCGATCCGGGTCATCCGCCTGCCTGGCCACCGAGTAGACCAGCAGGCGCGCACACTCGATCTCGGTGGCCAGATCGGCCAGGCGATGTTTGATCGCCTGGAACGATCCCACGGGCCGCCCGAACTGCCGACGCTCGCGCACGAACTCCAGGCAGTCGTCGAACGCCCGCTCGGCGATGCCCAGCGTGTTCGCCGCCAGGATCAGGCGCTCGGTGTCCAAACCGACCATGAGCTGCCGCCACCCGGCGTCGACCTCGCCGACCACGGCGTCCTCCGGGAGCACGCAGTCGGTGAAGTAGAGGTCGTTGACCTCGGGCCCGTTCATGGTGTCGATCGGCTTGATCGTCAGCCCGGGGGTCTCCCTCGGCACATGGAACATCGTCAGGCCGTGGTGCTTCTTCTCCCCCTGCGACGTCCGGGCGACGAGCAGGATGCCGTCCGCGGCGTGCGCGTTGGTGCACCACGTCTTCTGCCCGTTGATGACCCAGCCGTCCGAGGTGCGCTCCGCGCGGCAGGTGATCGCCGCCGCATCGGAGCCGGCCTCCGGTTCCGAGATCGAGATCGCCATCGCCGCCCCCTCGGCGATCCGGCCGAGCACGGCTCGCTTGAGGGGTTCCGCGGCGAACCTGTTGTAGATGCCGCCGACGATGAGCGTGGTGCCCAGCCACGGCAGGGGTGCCATGCCCCGGGCGAGCTCCTCGAGGAGAATGCACAGATCGACGTGGTCGCCGCCGGCTCCGCCGTACTCCTCGGGGAGGTTGATCGCCGCCCAGCCGAGTTCGGCGATCTTGCGGTTGAGTTCCATGCTGTGGGCCTCGCGGCCACCATCGGTCAGCTTGTCGCGCTGTTCCTTGGTGCCCACCTCCCGGCGGCAGAACTCACGGACCGCCTCGGCGAAGGCCTTTTGCTCATCGGTGAAGTCGAGGGGCATGGCATCCTCCTGCCACTGAACAGATCGGGGGTACGTCGCCCGCGCTACGTGGATCTCACGCGCACCGCACGCGTCGGCTCAGGAGACCGCGACCTCAACGCCCTGCTCCTCTTCGGCCGGTGCCTTCGGCCGGACCACGAGCGCCGAGGTGATCGAGATCACCACGGTCGCGATCAGCAGGACCGGCAGCGGCCACCAGTGGGCGGATCCGTCGGGCGGCACGAGTGCCGTGGCGACGATCGGGGTCGGGCCGGCCCAGGCGACCCCGGCGAAGGCGCTGCACAGCGCGACCCCGCTGTACCGGATCGAGGCAGGGAACAGGTCCGAGGTGAGGCTGGACACCACCGCATAGGTGGGCGCGTGCCCGACGACCAGCGCGACCGTGAACGCGATGGTCATGAGCAGCATGTTCCCGCTGTCGAAGAGCAGGAACATCGGGAACGCGAAGACGGCGGTGAACACGGAGCCGATGAGGAACATCCGCCGGGCCGGGAACCTGTCGGACAGCACCGCGAACGCGAGCATCGCGAACAGGTCGATGGTGCCGGCGATGAGCAGGATGATCAGCGTGTCGCCGCGCGTGAACCCGTGGACGTTCGTCGCGAGCGTGAGCATGTAGGTGGTGATGAGGTAGAAGAGCACGATGACGGCCGCCTGCAGGCCGATGCCGGCGAGGACCCGGCCGGGCATGGTCCGCAGGACGTTCCCGATCGGGTTCCGCTGGACCGCCCCGGCCTTCTTGACCTCGGAGAAGTCGGTCGTCTCCTCGACGCCGAGGCGGATCATCATGCCGACCACCACCAGGACGAAGCCGGTGAGGAAGGGGATCCGCCATCCCCAGCTCATCAGGTCCTCGTTGGGCAGGCGGGCGACGAAGTACATGACCGTGGTGGAGAGCACCAGGGCGAGCGGGCTGGCGACCTGCGGGGCGGACCCGTAGAACCGGATCCGGTTCTTGGGGGCGTGCTCCACGCTCATCAGCACGGCACCGCCCCACTCACCGCCGATGGCCACGCCCTGCAGGAAGCGCAGGATGGTCAGGAGGATCGGTGCCCAGACACCGATCTGCTCCCACGTCGGCAGCAGGCCGATCAGGCCGGTCGAGCCGCCCATGATGCTGAGCGTGGCGATGAGCGTGGCCCGGCGGCCGATGCGGTCTCCGAGGTGACCGAAGACGAAACCGCCGACGGGCCGGGCGAGGAACGCCACGCCGAACGTCCCGAACGACGCCAGGAGCCCGACGCGGGAGTCGAGCTGGGGGAAGAAGATCGAGGAGAAGACGAGGGTCGCGGACGTCGCGTAGATGAAGAAGTCGAACCACTCGATGGTGGTGCCGACCAGGCTGGCGACGTACGCCCTTTTCTGCTGCCCGGTGCCGAAGGCCGGGGCCTGGGGGTGTTCATGGCATACCTCTCGGGGGGTGAGACCTCTCGGGGGTGAGAGAGTCAGGGGGATATGGCAGGCGGATTCGCCGGCGGGGCACGGCGGCGGATCCGCCGGTGCTCAGAAGCGCGCGTAGCCGTTGGAGAGCACGGTCGCGGCGTCGCTCCGCGCCTCGAACGCCAGGCCGGAGTCGTCCAGCCGGGCGACCAGGTTCACCGTGCCGCCGGGGAACACGGGAGCCGCGAACCGCACGCTGAGCTCCTTCAGCTCCCACGGCCGGCGGTCCGCCGCGGCGGCGAGCTCCCGGGCCGCGATCCCCAGCGTGCACAGCCCGTGCAGGATGGGCCGGTCGAAGCCGTAGGAAGCGGCCACCTCGGGGTCGATGTGCACGGGGTGCCGGTCGCCGGTGAGCCGGTAGAGCGCCGGAAGGTTCTCGTCGATGTGAACCCTCCGCTCGAACACCGGTTCATCGACCGTACGGCGCGGCGCCGACGGGCCGCGGTCCCCACCCCAGCCACCGCGACCGGGCAGGAAGATCGAATACACCGCGGTGAACTGGGCGCACTCCACGACTATGTCCACCATCGCGGCCTTGCCCTTGTCCCAGACGTTCGCGACATGCGCCTGCATGTCGAGCGTCCCGGACGGGGCGAAGGCCTCATGGACGGTGAGGATCTGGGCGGCGTGGAGCGATCTCAGGCGATCGTAGACACCGAGATTCCCCGCCTTTTCCACGGCCCACAATCCGAGGCCGAGCCCGAAGGTCGGCAACACCTTCAGATCCCGTTCGTAAACGAGCTCGAGCTCGGATGCTTTCGCGCCGACGCACAGCGCGTACAGAATCGCATCGGAGTCGGTGTACGAAACGGTGCGCCGGCCGAGATCGTAACCGGCGAGCTCCGCGAGTTCCGTCATTTGAACGCCCCAATTCCGGTGATCGACTGCCCGAGCACCAGCGTGTGCACCTCGTTGGTGCCTTCGTACGTGTAGACCGATTCGAGGTTGTTCATGTGGCGGATCACCGGGTATTCGAGGGTGATCCCGTTCGCGCCGAGCATGGCGCGGGCCTCGCGTGCCACGTGCAGCGCCTGCGCGACGTTGTCCTTCTTTCCGAAGCTGATCTGCGCGGGCGTCAGCTCACCGGCGTCCTTGAGCCGGCCCAGATGCAGCGCCAAGAGGTGGGCGCGGTTCACCCGGATGAGCATGTCGGCGAGCTTGCTCTGGGTGAGCTGGAACGCCGCCAGCGGTTTGCCGAATTGCGTGCGGGTGAGGGTGTAGTCGAGCGCGGCCTCATAGCAGCTCCGCGCGGCGCCGACCGCGCCGAAGAGAATTCCGAAACGCGCCTCGTTCAGGCACGAGAGCGGGCCTTTCAACCCGACGATCCCCGGCAATACCGCATCGCCGGGAACTCGGACGTTGTCCAGAACCAGCTCGGAGGTGACCGAGGCCCGCAGCGACATCTTGTGCCGCACGGTGTTCGCCGTGAATCCCGGGGTCTTCGTGTCGACGATGAACCCCCGGACGCCCTCGTCGGCGCGCGCCCAGACGATGGCGACATCGGCGATCGAGCCGTTGGTGATCCACATCTTGGTGCCGTTGAGCACCCAGTCGGATCCGTCACGGCGCGCCACGGTGCGCATGCCGGCGGGATCGCTTCCCGCGTCGGGCTCGGTCAGGCCGAAGCAGCCGATGACCTCCCCGGCCGCCATCCGCGGCAGCCACTCCTGCTTCTGCTCTTCTGAGCCGTACTTCCAGATGGGGAACATCGCCAGGGAGCCCTGCACCGAGACGAAGCTGCGCAGGCCGCTGTCCCCGGCCTCGAGCTCCAAGCACGCGGTGCCGTAGCTCACCGCGTTGAGCCCGGCGCAGCCGTACCCGGACAGGTGCATGCCGAGCAGGCCGAGCTCCCCGAATTCGGTGGCGAGTTCCCGGGGGAATTCACCGCGTTCGAACCAGCCGGCCACCTCGGGCAGGATCCGGTCGGTGACGAACTCCCGGACCGTGTGCGCGATCATGCGCTCTTCGTCGCTCAGCAGCTTTTCGACGCCGAGGAAGTCGCGGGGATCGGGGCGTGCCATTGAAACGGACAACGTGGGGTCCTTCACTACTCGGTCGGTCGGGAGGAGGCGGACGGGACATGCCGTTGCCGGGCCGCGGCGACGAGACTCCGGCGCTCCGGGCTCGCCAGGAGCTCAACGCGCACCTTCTGCCAGAGGGAGTCGGCGTACCTGCCCTCGTCGAGCTCGCGGAGCAGCCGGCGCGTCGCGCCGACCGCCGCCTTGGGCAGGGCCGCGATCGAGCGGGCCAGCTCCAGTGCCCGCTCCCTGGCGTCGGGGTCGGCCCGGTGGGTGGCGATGCCCGCTTCGACGGAGGCCACGGCGTCGAACCGCTCGGCCAGCAGCAGCATCCGGGTGACCGTGGCGCGCGGCAGCGTGGCGTGCATCCGGCGGATGGACTCGGGGTTGTAGAGGAGGCCCAGTTCCACCGCCGGCACGCGGAAGCAGGCCTGCGGGCCGGCGACACGGAGGTCGCAGGAGAGCGCGAGCTCCACCGCGGCTCCGATGCAGGGACCGGAGACCGCCGCCACCGTCGGCACTGGAGCGTTCCGAAGGGCGGTGCACGCGGCGCTGAGTTCGCGGTCGAACTCCAGATCCGACGGCGTTCCGGTGAGGTCGGCGAAGTCGGCGCCCGCGCTGAACACGGGACCGGTGGCGCTCAGCACCACCGCGCCCACGTCCGCGGGCATCGGCTCCACCATCTCGCGCAGCGATCGCAGCAGCGCACGCGAGAGCGCGTTGCGCCGCTCCGGCCGATCGAGCCGGATCTCGAGCACGCCATCCAGCCGGTGCGCGACGATCGCCGATCCGGTCATTTCGGCGTTCCCGCGAGCGTCTCCGCCATCCAGCGCTCACGCACCGGACGGTGATCGAACCCGAGCGCCTCCTCGAGCTCCTCGGCCACGTTGAGCAGCAACGCGTCCGCGCCGCAGCGGGCGACGAGCTGGGCGCCGATCGGCAGCCCGTCCGCGAGGCCGGCCGGCAGGCTGATCGCCGGCGTCGCCGCCACGTTGAACGGGGCGGTGAACGGGAACGCCCCCCAGAGCCAGTCGACGTCTTCCCCGGCGATCTGCGTGGGGCGCTGCCGGTGCGGGAACGCCACCGTGGCCACCGTCGGGGTCAGCACCACGGAGTAGTCCTCGAAGAACCGGTCCACGCGCCGCCGGAACTCGACCAGCCGCTCCCTCGCTCGGGCGACGTCGGCGCTCGTCTGCCGCGCGGCCGCCCGGAGCGTGGCCAGCATGTACCGGGTGAGGAGCTCGGGACGCTGCAGCAGGTGCTGACGCTCCCGCAGCTCGTCGTCGAGCACGAGCGGGCCGAAGATCTCCTGCCAGCCGCCGATGGGGACGTCGCACTCGACGACGTCGTGGCCGAGATCGGCCAGGATGCGGGCGACCCGCTCGACCGCGGCCCGTACGGGCGCTTCCACGGGCCGGCCGCCGGGCCGGGCGCAGAACCCGATGCGCAGCCGCGGGGGCGTCTCCCGGGCAAACCGCCGCTCGGCGAGCACTTCGGTCACGACCCTGGCGTCGTCCACCGTCCACGCCAGCGGGCCGGCGGTGACGAAGTCCGTCATGGCCCGGAAGCCGCGCTCGTCGGGGCAGGTCCCGGTGGTCGGCTTGAACCCGACCAGGCCGCAGAACGCCGCCGGGATCCGGATGGACCCGCCGCCGTCCGAGCCGAGCGCGGCGGTGGCCAGGCCCCCGCCCACGGATGCGGCGGCTCCCCCGCTGGACCCTCCCGAGGTACGGGAGGGATCCCAAGGGTTCGCGGTGTCCGGGATGAGCAGGTTCTCGTTCGTGGCCGAGTGGCAGAACTCCGGCACGTTCGTCTTGCCCGGGATGACCACCCCGGCCCGCCGGAGCCGGGCCACCGCGCCGGAGTCCGAGCGGACGATCCGGCCTCTGCAGGTCAGCGAGCCGAACGTGGTCTCATAGTCGGCGAGGTCGAAGGCGTCCTTGATGGACACCGGAACCCCCAGCAACGGCGCGCGCTCGCCGCGCCGGTAGCGTTCGGCGGCCTCCTCGGCCTGCCGCCGGGCCAGCTCCGGGGTGCAGGTGATGTAGGCGTGGAGCTGCGCGTTGACCGCGTCGAGCCGCGCCAGCAGCGCCTCCGTGACCTCGACCGGGCTGAGCGTCCCCTTCGCGTACGCGGCGGTGAGATCGCGTATTCGCCAGTACACCGGCTGCTGCTCAGCCAACGGGATACACTCCCCCGCTGATGCCGTAGACCTCGCCGGTGATGTAGCCGGCCTCCGGGCCGACGAGGAAGGACACCAGAGCCGCCACGTCCTCGGGGCGCCCGACTCGGCCGACCAGGGAGCGCTTCTCGGCGTATCCCTCGAAGAACTCGTCCGGGTAGATGCGGCGGAGGAACTCGTTGTAGATGAGGCCGGGCGCGATCGCGTTGACCCGGATGCCGAACCGCCCGTTCTCGGCCGCGGCGACCCGGGTCAGGGCCAGCACGCCGGCCTTCGCCGCGGAGTACGCCGCCCCGTGTTCGGCGGTCGTCTCGTACGCGGCGATCGAGCTGATGTTGACGATGGCACCGGACCGCTGGGCCTGCATGATCGGCAGGGCGTAGCGCATGGTGTAGAAGGTGCCGTTGAGGTCGACGTCCAGGCAGCGCCGCCACGTCTCACTCGACATCTCGGCGACCGGCTCGATCTTGCTCCAGCCGGCGTTGTTGATGAGGACGTCGAGCCGGCCCTTGCGCTCGGCGATGTCGGTGATGACGGACCGGACGGCTGACTCATCGGTGACGTCCAGCAGGTAGGAGGAGAACTCCCGCCCGAACTCGGAGCTCAGCTTCTCCGTCTTCTCACGGAGCCGCCGCTCGTGGATGTCCGTGACCACGACGTCGAATCCGTCGGCGGCGAGCCGGTGCGCGACGGCGGATCCGATTCCGGCACCGGCGGCGGCGGGGACGAGGGCGACCTGGCGTGACTCCATCATTCCTCTTTTCCGTGCGGTTTCCGTGCGGTGCTCGGTGACGTCACTTCTCGACGCACTGCCGGAGCACGTCGACGGTCCGCTCCGGCTGATCGATCAGCATCAGATGCCCGGCCTCGGCGATCTCCCGGTACTCGGCGTGCTCAATCGCGCCGAGAATGATGTCCGCGGCCTTGCGCGGGCAGAACGTGTCGTGCTCGGCGCCGATGACCGTCACCGGCGTCTGCGGAGTGATCGCCTCAAGCTCCGGGGTGAGCGGATTCCCGGACAGCGAGGCCATCGCGGTCGCCGCGTTGATGTACCCGGCACCGTCGCCGACCGCCTCGACCCTCTCCCGGGTCACCGCGTCCACATCGACCGCGGTGTTGTGCAGCGCCGCTGCGGTGTCCGAGCGGAGCGCGGCGGCCTGCGCGGCCTTGTCCCCGCCGCGGAACAGCTCGATCCGCTCCGCGTAGAACCCCGCCGCCGCGCGGCCGACGACGCTGGACGTGCCCATGACGACGGCGTGGCGCACCAGGTCGGGGCGGGCCGCGGCCGCGGAGAGCACCACGGTGCCGCCCAGGGAGAATCCGACGCCCACGGCCGGCCCGGTCACCTGCTCCAGGAAGGCCAGGAAGTCGTCCCGGAGCTGAGCGAGGGTGCCCTGGGCGTCGCCCACCGTCGTCCGCCCGTGCCCGCGCAGGTCATAGGCATAGGTGGTCACCTTGGTGAGGCCTCGCTGTACGGGTTCCCAGCTCCGCCCGTCCTGGGCGAGCCCGTGCACCAGGACGACGGGAGGACCGTCACCGGCGCGGGTGTAGTGCACCTCGATGTCGTTCAGGGTCACCTTGTGCTCGGTGATCACGCCGCCGGAACTCATGATTCCCCCTCTTGCGCGACCATTTCCCGGAGTACGTTCTTGCGGATCTTTCCGGCCGGCGTCTGCGGCATGTCGGAGACGATGACGAGCGATTCCGGCCAGAGCCTGCGCGGAACTCCCTGTCCGGCGAGCCATTCGGTCAGCTCCGCCAATGTCGGTGCCTCGCCGCGGGGCTCTATGACCGCGCAGATCCGTTCGCCGAGCCGTTCATCCGGCCGGCCGACGACGGCGACCCGGGCGATCTTCTCGTGTTCCGCGAGCGCGTTCTCGATCGGCACCGGGGCGATGTTCACGCCGCCCCGGATGATCAGGTCCTTGAGCCGACCGGTGATGCGCAGATAGCCGTTCTCGTCGACGACGCCGAGATCACCGGTCCGGAAGAATCCGTCCTTGGTGAAAGACGACCGGTACAGCGCGTCCTGCCCCACGTACCCGAGGAAGAGCGAGGGCGTCCGCATGACCACCTCGCCTTCGGTGCCGCGCGGGGCGATCTCGCCGTCCTCGGTGATGACCTCCAGGTGAACGCCCGGCAGGACCTTCCCGCAGCTATTGGCGATCAGTTCCGGCGGGTCGTCCGGGAGGCTCGAGGTGGCGCCGCCCTCGCTCATCGCCCAGATCGATGCGACGAGGGTGTTCGGCATCTCCTGCCGGGCGCGCTCGATCAGCTCGGGTGGGACCGGCGCACCACCGCACAGGAAGACCTCCATGTCGGCGAGCTTCGGCTCCGGCGAATCCCACTCCGCGTTGACGAGATCGACCAGGAAGGGAGTGGCGGCCACGGTGATCGCGCACCGGTGCCGTGCCACGAGCTCCAGCGCGCGCCGGGGGTCCCACCGGTCTTGGATGACCAGTTCCGCACCGGTCAGGATCGACATCCTGACCCCGTGCCAGAACCCGGTACTGTGCCCCAGGGGTGAGGGCATGAAGATCGATCGGGCACCGGTGACGCAGTACCGCTCGATGACCCCCTGGTTGTAGGCGGCGAGGCTGTCCTCGGAATGGGCGATGGCCTTGGGGTGCCCGGTCGTACTCGAGGAGAAGAGGATGTGCGCGGTCCCCGGGGGCAACTCCGGGGTGGACGGTTCCGGGCCGGTGAAGTCCGCCCAGGTCCGCTGCTCCTGGTCGCCTTCGATGAGCAGCACGTGCAGGCGGCGGCCGAGCTGTTCCGCCACCTGCTTCGTCTCGGTGGCGAAATCACGGCCGCGGTGGCGGGCCGGGCAGACCAGCGCCTTGGCGCCGACCAGCTGAGCGGTGTAGGCCAGGTGCCCGGGATCGCTCGTCACCGGCGCCGTCGCGGGGATCAGATCGGCGCGGACGGCGGCCAGATGGACTGCGAGCCACTCCGTCCAGTTCGGCATGGCGATGAGCACGACGTCACCGGGAGCGAGGCCCCGGGCCCGCATCTCGCCGCCGATCGCGTCAGCGAGATCTCGCAGCTCGGCCCGGGTCAGCCGGTGGCCGCGGTCGTCGATGACCGCGGTCTTGCCCGGGTCCTGCCGGAGAAGTTCTTGGAAGGCCTCCTTGACGTGGGGAAGCCGGCGCGGTGGCTCGGCATGCCCCGCGGAGGCCTCGGTGGTGACGGCGACCTCACTGGTGTCCACGTGACTTCCTTCGACGCGAGAGGCGACTGCCGCGGTGGATGGGCAGCTCGATTCTGTGGCCCGCCCTATCGCAAGTCAAGAGAGTGACATCGCTTTTTTGAAAAGGCGATGTCGCTATCACGATGACCTGCTACGATCAGTGCCGAGGGAGAGGAGGGTGATGGCGCACACGCCGAGCACCGCCAAGGGCAGGAACACCAGGGCGCGGATCCTGAGCGCCGCCCGGCAGGTCTTCGGTCGCGACGGATACGTCGGCACCACCATGAGCGCGGTGGCTTCAGAAGCCGACATGTCCCTGGGAGGGCTCTACCGGTACTTCCGGGACAAGGAAGACCTGTTCGCCGCCCTCATCGCGGACACCCATGAAGAGCTCTTCCAGGCCAGCGGCAACACGCCCCACGACCTCGCCACCAGCCCATACGAGGCCATCCTCGAGGCCAACCAAGGCTACCTGACCCACTACCACCGGAACCGCGACATCATGCGGACCCTGGTCGAGGCGGCGAGCGTGGAAGAGCGGTTCCGCGACTACTGGTGGGAGATGCGCAACCGCCACATCGCCCGGTTCGCCACGGCGCTGAAGGTCAAGTGCGGCATCGAGGAGGTCGATGGCCTGGCCGTGGACGACCTCGCCGAGGCGGCGGCGTGCATGGTCGAGCAGTCCGCCTACGTCTGGTACGCACAGGACCGGCTCCGCGAGGCGACCATGCCCATCGACCGGGCGGCGCGCATCGTGACCCGGATCTGGTACAACGCGTTCTTCGGCGGCGAGACGCCACCCGCCGGGCGAGGGTCGCACCCCGGCGAACGGTACGCCACGGCCGACGCGTGATCCCGCCCCGCGGCGGGCGGTGGGGCATCCGTGGGAACCGGCCCCGGCCGGCACGGCCGCGCTCGTAGCGGATCATGTCGCACGCCCGGGCTGAGACGTGCCCGGCGGCGCCGGTGCGGCGGTTCGCCGGCGCACGCGGCCTGACAGCGCGTATCCGGGCCGGGAGCGTCCCGCATCATCGGCTCGGCTCCTCCTCCCCTCCAGCCGTGTCCCCGGGCGTCCACCGCGCGTCTGCTCAGGGGCCATCCCGCATGCCGACCCGGCCGGGCACGCAGGTGCTCGCGGATGAAAGGAATGCCGGTCGATCGGGCCCTCGTGCCGGCCCCGCACGCCCGCCTCCCTCGGTCGCGCGCCGTGCCGGCACGCCTCCGCCACCCCAGCGCCCGCCCCGCTCCCCGCGACCCCCGGCGATTCCGGTCAGTGTGCCGGTCCCCGCATGACGGTGCCGCCGGTCACGAGCGGAGTGCCCACCGCCGGCGCCGCCTCGGCCTCCGGCGATGCCGTCAGGCCGGCAGCTGCCGAACGCGCCCCAGAGCCGCCGCGGCCGTACCCCGTCACGGTGGGGTGATAAGGGATGACTTATCGCGACCCCTCCCGTTTCCGACCCTAGGATGATGATCCGCAAGGGTTTCGGGTCAGGAACGGAGACAGCCGGATGTAAAGCGCCCGCGGGCTCACCGCTCGCCGTCGGCTGTCGCTGAGGCGCTATCGCTAAGGAGTTCAGGTGTATCCCCCTCCGCCGTCCACCCCCAATTCACCATGGCCGCCGCCCCCTCCGGGGCAGGTGCCGCCGCCGGCCGGGCCGGAACCTCACCCTGGATCCCAGGTCCCGCCCTCCGCCGGGCCGGGGTATCACCCCGGATCCCAGGTTCCGCCTGCGGGGCCGGGACCTCACCCGGGAGCTCAGGTTCCGCCGCCGGCCTATCCCCCACCGGGCGGCGCCGGCCAGCCGCACGGCGGCCCCGCCCAGCCGCACAGTGGCCCCGCCCAGCCGCACGGTTACCAGCCGCCCATGCCCCCGCCGCCGGGGGCCTACGGGCAGCCCATGCCTCCCGCACCGGGACCGCACCCGGCGGCGCCCGCGCAGCTCCGGCCGGTGCGCGGACTGAGAACGGCCGCCGTCGTCATGCTGGCCATCGACGCCGTGGTGTGCCTGATCGCGTCGATCATCGACGTGGAGCGCGCCGCGCTCATCCAGCGGATCATCGACGACGAGCCTGTCGAGATCGAGGAGATCAAGGCCAGTGACGCGCTCTATGCGGCCTCGGGCCTGCTGGAGCTCGCCGTCTATTTCGTCACGGCCGTCATGTTCCTGATCTGGCTCTACCGGGCCCGGATCAACGCGGAGCTGCTGAGCCCGTGGCCGCACCGGCGGAGCAGACCGTGGGTGATCTGGGGATGGATCGTCCCGATCATCAGCCTCTGGTTCCCCAAGCAGATCGTCGATGACATCTGGGCGTCGTCCCAGCCCGGTGTCCTGGCGCGGTCCCGGGATCTCGCCTCGGCACCCCGATCCGGCCTGATCTGGGCATGGTGGCTGGCGTGGGTGTTCAGCCTGTGGATCGGGCAGGTGTCGGCCCGGCTGTTCCGGAAGGCCGACGAGCTCCCCGAGCTCAAGCAGGCGGCGCAGATGGACATCTTCCTCAACTTCGCGACCATCGTCGCGGCGATCCTCGCCATCGCGGTCGTGCTGTCGATCACCCGGCACCAGGAGAACCACCGCCTGACCGCGATGTCACCGTGGCAGCCGCACCCTCCGATGTGACCCCGCTGCCCGGCCGTGCCGGGCGCGGCGGGTTCGCGGCCGCCTGCCGGCGCGGACGCCACCCGCGATAGACCACCGCGCCTTCCCGCACCGCCCCCGCGCCCTCCCACGCCGGCCGGGGACGGCCCGCCGTACGGGCACACCCCGCGGCGGCGAGCGGCGCGCCACGCATCACGCCAGGCCGGTTCCCCGCGCCGGCCCCGCCGGTCCGGTACGGCATCGCCCGCGACGGCACGCCGTACCCACCGACGGCCTGGGCACGATCGGGCGGCCGGGTCCCCCGGACACCGGAGCGCGGACCGCCGCCCGGGCACGCCCCGGTCGCCACTCGATCAGGCCAAAGGCACCCGGGCCCTGGCCGAGCCGGCCGAGCTCCCGCCATCACGGCAGGTCGGGCTGCCAGATGACGCGCTCGGGGTAGACGTGCGCGATCGGGGAGAGCCGGTATCTGCTGCCCTCGGTGGCGTCCGCGTCGAACACCCAGCCGACCCCTTGGTACGCGAACGGGGTGGCCTGCCGGGCCGCGGTGCACCGCTCGGGGTCCGTCACCACCGTCTGGCCCGGCGCCACGGTGAGCACGTCCGTTTCCCGCATCCCGGGGCACGGATTCCACGAGTCGGCCCGCACGTACTCCAAGCGCGCCTTGACCTTCGACGGCGCCTCCCCGCGATTCTCGATCTTGAGTGCGAAGAGGATCCGGTCCGCGTCCACCCGGGCGCAGACCCGCCAGAGGACCTCGTCCGGTCCGTCATAGGGGGCACTGCACCGGCTGTCCCCGCCGAGGGTCCCCTTCTCCAGGCCGGCGGGGGCCGCGGACGACATCCGGGTGATCGGTGTGGCCGGCACGGAGGAGGATCCGGACGCGCGAGGATCCTGCGGCCGCTCACCCACCACGATGGCCGCTCCCACCGTGGCGGCGAGGGCGACCACCGCGCCGCCGACGGCGAAGGTGCGCCGCGTCAGCCATCCATGCAGGCGCCGCCACCGCGGCGTCGCTCCGTGGCCGGCCGCGGGAACCGCTCCGTCCGCGGGCGGGGCGGGAGCGCGGTCCGCCGCCCGGCCGGTGTCTCCGTCCGGGTACGGCACGGCCGCTGCGGGGGCGGTGGCGGCCTGTGGTGCGGCGCCGGTCTGGGGTGCGGCGGCGCCGTTCATGGAAGTTTCGAGATACTCGGCCGCCCGTGCTCTCCAGCGCTGATGCGGCTCAAGCCGCTCGCGCGCCCGGTCCACCCGCTCGGCGAGCCGGATGAGCCGTTCGGCGTCGGCGCCCGGTAACCGCAGCGCTTCGGCGATCTTCTCGGCCAAGCCGGCGCCGGGCAGGGCGATCCGGCTCGACCAGATCTGCTTACGCCCGCTGAGCCAGCGGGAGATCCGGGACTCATCAGCGGATACCCCCAGATCGCGCAGCCGCTTGACGAGCACCTTCGCCGGTAGGCCCGCCCGATCGACGACGGCCCGGAACTCGCCGGACCACTCATCCAGCGCCGTGCCGAGATCGTCGGCCAGCTTCTCGAAGCCCACCTCCGCGTCGTGCATTGGGTCGGCTCCCCCTCGCCCCGTCGTACCGCAGCCCGATCTACGCAGGTCACTGCACCGGACCCGGAATTCGCGCCACGCCGAACCCGCGGCGGCCGCTGTGGCGGCGAACACCGCGGTGGCCTGTGGCGAACCTTCACCGCCAAAGCTAGATCAAATCACTGGGGAGATTGAGCATGATCAGAAAAGTCGCCTTACCGATCGCACCTCGGCCGCGAAGCCCAGGCCCTGGGACGCCACGTCAGACGAGCGACGCCGACCTCTCCCGGCTCTGGATCCGCAGCGGCCCGGATGGCCTGATCACCCAGGTCCAGGGCCGTTGCCGCGAGGCGCCCATGCCGGCCGCGGATGGCTTGAGGATCTTCTTCTCTCCGCGCTGCACCGGCACGCAATAGGTCAACTCATTGGCTGACTAATCTATCGGTTGCCAAGTAAATGGTCATTTAGGAGGGTGATTAATGGGTCGCCGGACTTGGATACCCGGCATCCTCGTCCTCGCGTTGACCCTCTCCGGCTGCGGCATGCTCGGTTTTCAGGGCGACGTCAGCGCGCGGGACGTGTCGCAGACGGAGAGCAGGGCGGAACAGAACACCACCGAGGACCGGGAGCAGAACACCCAGGACGCGGAAGCCCAGGCTCAGCAAGACGCCTCCGCGGAGCAGGCGGGCTCGGCCACGCCCGGGGTCGCGGACACCTCCAAGGCGATCATCAAGGCGACCTTCGACGCGCCGTTCGCGCCCAACGGGAAAGTGGACGTCGCCATTCACAGCTTCAAGCGCCGCGGGAAGCTGGTGGACCTGGTCTTCTCGCTGACGCCGCGCCTCCCCGAAGGGCAGGAGCACCATGAGAAGCAGCTCAGCCCGTTCGACATCCTGGGGGATCAGAGCTTCACCGTCACCTTGATCGACACCGTGAACATGAAGCGGCACGTCGTGGTCAAGGACTCCCGGGGCAAGGAGCTCAAGCCCGACGACGTGTGGACCGAGACCCACCTCGGTCAGCCGATGGTGCTCACCTACACCTTCGCGGCGCCGCCGGAGAACGTCACGAAGATGGACGTGCACATCGCGAACTGGGCGCCGTTCACCGACGTCCCGCTGGAGTCGTGATGTGGCGGGCATTCGCCGCACTGCCGCTCCTGCTGACCACCCCGAGCCCGGAGCCCTCGGTGCCGCCCTCGGCGATCCAGGAGTCGATCAGGGACCTGGCGGTCTCCGACTTCATCCGTGACCTGACGCTCACCATCGAGCCGCTGGAGGTGGAGACGCAGGTCGGCGACCGGACCACGGTGTCGATCTCGTCGGACGTGCTCTTCGCCTTCGACAAGGCCGACCTCACCGAGGTCGCCAAGCGCCGGATCGCCGAGCTCGCCAAGCGCCTGCAGAACGTGAAGGGCGTGGTGCTGGTCGAGGGGCACACCGACGCGCTCGGCTCCGCGGCGTACAACCTGCGCCTGTCCCGGCTCCGCGCCAACGCGGTCAAGGAAGAGCTGAGCAAGGCGGTCCCCGGCCTGCAGATCAAGGCCGTCGGGTACGGCGAGACCCGCCCGATCGCGCCCAACAAGACGAAGGACGGCAAGGACAACCCCGAAGGCCGGGCGAAGAACCGCCGGGTGACCATCTCCTACCGGGGTGGCTGACCGTTTCCCGGGGTAGGGCCTACTCCGCGGGCCGCCCCGGGTGCCCGGTGCTCCCGGCCGTCTCCGCCGGCCGGGAGCGGCCCGCTCACGAACGGAACCGGGAAGCCGCTCACCACCGCGATCCGTCCACGGCCCAGGCCTCCTGCCGCTGTGCTCGGGCATGGAGCGTCGCGTCACATTCCGGCGCGCCGTTCCGCCGGAGAGGCGTACCGGTCGACAACGGCAAGGAGTGCGCCATGGAGCCACGGTTGGACCTGCTGAGCACCCGGGCCGGCGGCGACCTGTTCACGATGCTGGTCTCGGCGAACAACGCGCTCGCCGCCTCGCCGCTGCCGCGGGCCACGCAGGAGCTGGTGAAGATCCGCGCCAGCCAGATCAACGGTTGCGGGTTCTGCGTCGACATGCACACCAAGGAGGCGGCGCACGCCGGGGAGAGCCCGGTGCGCCTCAACCTGATCGCGGCGTGGCGGGAGGCCACGGTGTTCACCGGCGCCGAGCGCGCCGCCCTGGAACTGGTGGAGCAGGGCACCCGGCTCGCGGACGCGGCCGGTGGCGTGACGGACGAGGCGTGGGCGGACGCCGCCGAGCACTACGACGAGGAGCAGCTCGCCGCCCTGGTGTGCCAGATCGCCCTGATCAACGCCTTCAACCGCCTGAGCGTCATCGTCAAGCGGCCCGCCGGTTCGTACCGGCCCGGCCGGTACGCGTGACCCGGCGGTCTGGCCGGTACACGTGACCCGCCGGTCTGGCCGGTACGCGTGACCCGGCGGCCCGGCCGCCGACGTTCCGGCCGGCCTCGCCCGGAAACGGGCCGGCCCTCGGCGTTTCCCGCCCTGGGCGCGGGCGGCCCGGCGGGCGGGAGCGCGGAGGGTCCCACCGCCGCGCCGCGCTCCTTGGGCGGCCGGCGAGCCGGCCCCGGCCCGCGCGCCGAGGCGGGGGGTTCCTTCCGG
>Ga0207871_100114_pt1 | contig 46563 bp, 43 predicted proteins | sample Passage260A_FD_187371 | JGI IMG/M metagenome (GOLD analysis project Ga0207871, IMG submission 187371) | Cellulose adapted compost microbial communities from Newby Island Compost Facility, Milpitas, CA, USA - Passage2 60A (SPAdes) (version 2) ...
GGGGAAAGTGCATCTGCATAACGTTGATCTGAATCGAATGGACTGGGAAACCTCTACTTTTTTACAGTCCGCGAGGCAGATCCACTATATTCAGTGTTTGATATTACGGGCTTTCGAAATTTAGGATCATATGTTTCCAAGAAAAAAACTCCGCCATTGATGCGGAGTTGCTGCGTTAGTTGCTAATTAATTTTTCTATTTGCTCAAGCACGTTTCTTCCGAAAGAAATCCGGATACGACTCCTTGAACCGGTCGATCATCCAATCCTTGCGCGCTTCCCGCCAGTCGGCATGCTTGCCCAAGCTTTGAATCCGCCAATACAATGGCGGGTGGAGCATAAATTGAAATTCCAGCAGCCGCCAAAACCACTTGTCCCGCTCCAAACTTGACGGCACTGGCGAATCGGTGCGCCCTTCCGGCAGACTGTAAACAACCGACCTTTCGCTGTCTCGCTCCTGGGCGAGGGCCAAATCCGCCAGTCCGTCTGCCATTTGCCGATACCCTCCGGAAAGCAGAGCGGCCCCCAGGTGATCCGCCCTGACTTCGCACCATTGAGAACAAAAAGACAAATAAACGGGAAAAACAAACATCAGCGCATACACCAGCACAAAGAGGAGAAAAGCATAGTTTTCAGCAAGCCACTTCAGTTCTGTAAAATACAAATATACCAACCCGCCCAAACCGACGAAAAACGCAAGCCGCGCCAATTGATTCAGGAGCACGTCGCGTAATTTCACATGAACCGCCTCGTGCGCCAGGATCGCTTCTACTGTATCCGGCGGCAGGCGCAGGGTGGCCGACGTCAGCATGATCGCCGCGCGGCCGATATTCATGCCCATCGCCATCCCGTTGTAAACCGGCGAATCCACAACAAACAGCCGCGTGCGGGGAATGCCCGCCCTTTTCAATATCGCCTGCGCCCGGTCATGAAGTTCTCCCTCGGCAAGCAGTTCCGCGTCCGTCGCTGCGATCAAAACACGGTCGGACACGTACAGATTCAGCGCCCACCACAAGAGGACAAACACCGCAGCGGCCCAGGCAGGCACATCCAGCCAGATCAGCATAAGCAGCAGTCCCGTATACGCGGAGATGCCTTTAACCGTAACGGCAAAATACCCTTTCCAGAACAGACGCTTAAGCACGGCAGGATGCCAAAGCGGCAGGACATCCTTTGTATGCTGAAGATTTAATGCACCAGGAACAACATGCTGCGGGCTGTCACCGACGCTCGCCTTGAAAGCTGCCTGTTTGCCATATGGCGCAAACACGTTTTTCCAATCGTTCACTTGCCGCGGGGTGATAAAAACATTTTCTCCGGGAAAGGAAAGCCTGAGTACCTCCCCAAATGAACTTGTATAATCCCGGTTTTCCGAAAAAAACGTAAACAGGGGATGCAGTTTCAGCAAATCCGGCCTGGATTCGCTCAGCACTTCCTTGACATCCTTCAGCGGATAATTCCGTGGCTGAAACAAGGAGAAGATGACCAGTCGTTCTTCTCCCGGCAGCCAATACAATCGGGCAGAGAAAAAATTGCCTATCCGCTCAATCATTTTCGCCAACACGGATAAAAGCGTCATGCCGGCAATCAGTTTGGCGGCAACATAGCTGTCCGGGGCCAGCAGGAAAAACAGGACGGCTCCCGAACAAACGATGAGCGCGAGCCCCAGATCGGCGGCGATGCGCCTTTGATCTTTGTCCTGCAGCAATTCCACGGCATCAGCTTCCCGCAGTTTGCGCTCCAATTCCTTGTACTTCTCTCTTTTTTGCCGATCGGCAAGCTGACCAAAATTTCCGTAAGCGCTGGCCCCAAGCGTGAGCAAGATGGACGCCTGTCCGAACGGAAACACGATAAACAAACAGGCGATCACTGCGGCGGCAAACAAAATCTCCGCCGCGGAGGCGATTTCTTTCGGCAGCAGCACGGCAACCAGGTTGGTGAGAATGGCCAGAAATACAACAAGCACAATGGCCGGCATATCGGGCAGCACATGACCAGGGAACGCGTTGTCAAGCACGTTTTACGATCACTCCCCTGTGTACAATGCCATGCTGTCCGCCAAAGCCGTAAACTGTTCGAGCGTCAGGTTCGGATCGACGAATACGATCGAATAATTCAAGCCGTTTTCCTGCCATACAAGCGAGCGGAAATCCCCCATTTCCATATAGGTTCCTTCCTGGCCGCGAACCGTGACGGCCTCCTCTCCCGGAAGTCTGCCGATATCTTCTCCGCTGTCTTCCGGGGACGGAAACACGGTCATCGTAAACGAGGGAAGCCCGTCCTTCTGGTAATCGAAGTTCACTTCTTTGCGCTTCAGTTCGCCCGCAAGCTCCGCCAGTTCAATCCTGGAGATGGAAAGGCCGCCGCTTTCCGGGAAATAAAGAAATGCTGCGCCGATATTTTCCGCCGCTTCCGCAAGCGTCACTTCCGTGGTCCGGTTCATCTCTTCCAGATCAACGATCTGCACATGTTCCGGCAGTTCCAGGACGAACGTCTCGGCGGGAATCGCGGGGTTCAAATCGACCTTGGTCAGCACCATTTCACTCCGCACATCGCCGGAAGCGGAAACCATTTTGAGCACCATCCAGTTTTCCTTGTCAATCCACAGCTCCTGATCGCCGATCAGACTGTCCTTGTCTTTCGCTTTGGCGTTCAGACGGTAGGCCTCTCGCCCGGCAATTTTCTCTTCACCGCCGCCCGTGATCTCGTGCGTGTCCCGGATCATGTTCAGGAGCTGTTCCGCCTGGTGTTTCGGCGACATTTGATTCAGTTCGGACAATTCCGCGTTTTCGATGAGAAACGCCTGATTCGTCTCCGGTTGGTAACTGATCAGTTTCGCGCCGTCATGCACGGCAATACTTTTTCCGCTGCCGTCGGCATACTGCGTTTCGGTTCGTCTTTGGCCTTCCTCGCTGACCCACTCTTTCAAGAGGATGCGTTCCGTTTCTTTGCCGCCTTCAACCGTCCTCATCTCCGCTTCCAGATAATACGACGCCGGTTCCTTCGCGCGTTCCAGCGCGTTGTTGATCACCTGCTCCGGCAAAAATGGACTGCCCGAAGAACAACCGAAAAGCCCCATTGCCAACACTCCGACCCCAAACATTCCCGCAATATTCCTTAACCTTGTGAATTTCACCGTTGTTCACCTTCTCTTGTTGTTTTCGGCAGGAAGCAGACGACACAAGTTCCGCCTCCCTTCTGCGCAAAAATGTGCACCGTTCCACCATGCTTCCGGATGATCTGGCGGGTGATGCTGAGTCCGAGGCCTGTCCCCCGCTCACCGTTTTTGCTCCGTGCCTCATCGGCCTGGTAAAGCGGCTCGAACACGCGGGACAGTTGTTCTTCATCCATGCCTTCGCCTTCATTCTGCACAATGAGATAGACGCCGTCCTCCTTATGCAGCTCTGCCTGATTCGTGACGAAGGAGAACAGGCCTTCCGGCAGCGGGCGGCCGGAGGAGACCGCGGCGAGCAAAATATTCGCTCCAGGCTTCGTATGCCGGACGGCATTGCTCATCAGATTGTCCGCCACACGCATCATCTGGCGCGGATTGACGCGGACAGTCCCCGTCACATCACAATGCACGCGCAGGCGAATGTTTTTCTCCCGGCATATCGGCTCGTAACCGGATAACAGCATTTCGAAAAATTCATCGCCGTCCACCTCGGCAAGCTCCATTTCGTATGCCGGCGACTGAAGCAGGGTGTACACCGTCAAATCGTCGAGCATCTGTTTCATGTAATCCGCTTTTTCGGCAATGATCCTGCTGTACTCCTCACGATCCTCAGCCTTCAGCTCATTTGGCAAAGCCAAAGATTCGGCATAGGCGCGAATCGACGTCAGCGGCGTTTTCAAATCGTGGGAGATGCTGGCGATCAGCAATTCTTTTTCCTGCTGCTGTCTGGCAATCTTCTCGTGAGCCTCCTCGATTTGCCGGCGCATCCCGTAGAAATGCTTCGTCAGTTCGCCGATCTCATCGTTTCCCGACGGCATTTCCTCGAACGGTTCCCGCCGGGCGAAGGCGGTCATCTGCTCCATCAGGCGGTTCAACCTGCGGTTCAACTTGCGGTTGACGAACCACACGACGGTCAAATAAATCAGCACAAACCCCCCGGCGAACACGAACGCCACCCAACGCGTGCGCTTGCCCACTCCCGCCGCCCACTCGTCCCGGCTCAACTGAAGTTCGAAAAACCCGGCCAGCTCATTGCCGTTAAACACCGGCTGCTTGTAACGGTAAGCGCGGAAGCCTTGTTCAAGTGTATACAAATTTTCGTACAATTGTTTCCGGCCGAGGGCAAAATGCGGCGGAACCTGCAACGGATTGGACGTATACAGCACAAGTCCGTCGCGGTTAAAGAGCACGATGGAAACTTGGGGGCTTACCAATTTTTCTATCTGTGGCCGTTCAATGTTCGGCTGGTACAGCGCGGGGTTGTCCAGAACAGACACTATCCGGTTCAGCTGCAGAGACTTTTGAACGTATTCTTCCACATTCCGATCGTTGTGGTATATGTTGATCCAGGCAAATAACAAATACGCCGCGGCGAGCGGGAGGAGCATGACGACAAAGTACGAAAGCAGGAGCCATGTTTTGATTTTCATATCGGCTCACCGATAAACCGGTAACCTTTGCCCCAGACCGTTTGAATGAAAGATGGATTTTTCACCGGATCGGCGAGTTTTTCCCGCAGCGATTTGACATGGACGGTGACGGTATGCAAGCCTTCGGCTTCAGCTTGCTGCCACACATGCTGATACAGCTCGTTTTTCGTGAAAACGGTCCCCGGGTTTTGCGCCAACACCTTCAAAAGCGCAAATTCTTTCACCGTCAAGGGGATTTCCCGGCCATTGAGCAGGGCTGTTTCCTGATCCCAGTGAATGGTCAGGCCAAGCGCATAATCCGTCTTGTCCGCGAGCTTCGGCATGCCTTGGTAACGCCGCCAGCGCCGCAAGTGGGACTCCACCCGCGCTTTCAGTTCCCCCAGGCTGAAAGGCTTGGCCACATAATCATCCGCACCGAGATGAAGACCTTCAACTTTGTCCTCATCTTCTTTGCGGGCGCTGATGATGATGATCGGAACATCGCTTTGCCAGCGGATATTTTTGCACAGATCAAAGCCGTCCATTTCCGGCAGCATGAGATCGATAAGAACCAGATCATAAGCACGGTCCTGAAAATCTTCCCAGCCTTCTGCCCCCGTGGTCGCCCATGTCACTTCGTATCCTTCACGAATGAACGTGTCGCGGATTACACGGGCAATTTCCGAATCATCTTCAACCAGCAGCAGTCGCGCTTTCATCGGCAGCTCCTCCTGTGAACCAATGTAGCATAATTATGTGCAGTTCCTGCTTATTTTATCTTTTCTTTATAAATCTAAGGTCAACCGGACGCCAGTCCGTCAGTGTCAAGCTAGCGTGGGCTGTCGTTTAAGATGCTTGGAACGCGAACTCCGAAGGAACCTCTACCTCCGTAATCGCTTTGCCCCGTTCTTTGAGCGGCAGAGAGATCAGGATACTCCCTCAACCACTGAACAATACGTTGTTCCATACCTCATGTAACTTAATCTTAAATTACGATTTTATAGAAATATTAAAGCTGATTTCATTTATTTCACGTATAAATTCACTGTAACGAGGCCCCAACGCCTTCAAAAAATAAGGGCCCGAGCGCTTAATACGTCCGGGCTTAAGGCAGGTAAATGCGACTCCGATATATCATTTCCTTACGAGCAACACCACACACTCCACATGCCCCGTATGCGGGAACATGTCCACCGGCTGCACCTCCACCGTGCGGAAGCCGCCCGCCTCGAGCACCGCGAGATCGCGCGCCAGCGTCGCCGGGTTGCACGAGACATACACGACCCGCTTCGGCCGCATCCGCACGATCGTGTCGAGCAGCTGCGCGTCGCAGCCTTTGCGCGGCGGATCGACGACGATCACATCCGCCGCGATGCCTGCCTCGCGCCAGCGCGGAATCACCTCTTCCGCGAGCCCGACCTCGAACGAGGCGTTCGCGATCCCGTTCAGCGCCGCGTTGCGCCGCGCATCCTCGACCGCCTCCGGCACCGACTCGACGCCGTACACCTTGCCCGCGCGCCGCGCCAGGAACAGCGAGATCGTGCCGATGCCGCAGTACGCGTCGATGACCGTCTCGCGCCCCGTCAAGCCCGCGTATTCAACCGCCTTCCGGTACAGCGCCACCGTCTGCGCCGGGTTCACCTGATAGAACGAACGCGCCGAGATCGCGAACCGGATGCCGTCCAGCTCGTCATGGATGACGTCGCTCCCCCACAGCACCCGCGTCTCGTCGCCGAAGATCACGTTCGTGTTCCGCGTGTTCACGTTTTGCACGATACTGCGCACATCCGGAAGCGCCCGCCGGATGCCCTCCACCAGCTCGTCCACGCGCGGAATGCGCGTCCCGTTCGTGACGAGACACACCATCGTCTCGCCGGTCGCAAAGCCGGTCCGCACGACGACGTGCCTGAGCAGCCCGCGGCCGGTCGTCTCGTCGTACGCGCGGATGCCGAGCCGCGTGCCGAGCGCTTTCACCAGGCGCACCGCCTCGTCGTTCCGCTCGTGCTGGATGACGCACGCGTCCATGTCGATGATGCGATGCGAACCCCGCGCATAGAACCCGCCGATCAGCGAGCCGGCCGCGCCGTCCGCCATATCGGCCAGCGCCATGCCGATCGGCACCTGCGCCTTGTTCCGGTAGCGCCACGGCTCGGCCATCCCGATCGTCGGGTGCACGACGACGCCCTCGCCCGCAACATCCGCCACCCGCAGCTTCCCGATCCGCGTCAGGCTGTCGATCACATGCTGCCGCTTCCACGCAAGCTGCGCCGCATAATCCAAATGCTGCAGCTGACACCCGCCGCACTGCCGATAGATCGGACACGGCGCCTCCACGCGGTCGGGGCTGGCCTGAAGCAGCTCCAGCATTTTGGCGTAGCCGTACTGCTTCTTCACCTTCAGCACCTTCGCCTTAATCCGCTCGCCCGGCAGCGCGCCCTGCACGAACAGGGTGAATCCGTCCGCCCGTCCCACGCCTTCGCCGTCCTGCGTCAGACCGATGATGTCGAGCGTCACTTCGTCGTTTTTTCTCACCGGCACATCCGTCGTTGTTCTCACTGCCTGACCCCATTCCGCTTCACTTGATCACGTCAAGAAAATAACGTCAAGCGGCCGCCGCGTCACAACTGCGTGCCCGCGATCAGCCGCTTGCGATAAGACGCAATGCCCTGCTCATCCACGAAAATCTCGAGATGCCCCTTCAACGCCGTGAACGTGCACGGCAGCGTGCCGCCGTATTCGCCGTCCAGGTTGAGCTGCACGTGATCCTCCGTCGTCACCTTGATATGCCGCGACCGGAAATGCATGATGAGCGGATCGTTCAAATGCTCGCCCCTGAGCGCCAGCGTCGCCACCCGGAGGAACTCGGCGAGATTGCATTTCTTCAGAATGATGACCTCGAACAGCCCGTCGTCGATGCTCGCATCCGGCGCCAGCCGCTCGAACCCGCCGACCGAATTGCTGTTGCAGATCAGGAACAGCATGATCTTCTCGTGGATCTCGCCGACGCCTTCCGCCTCGATCCGCACCTTGGTCGGCCGGAAGTTCACCATTTTCTCGATGCCTTTCATATAATAGGCGAGCTGCCCGATCATCGTCTTCAGCTTGCTCGGCACCTCGTAGGACAGCTCCGTCAGCGAACCGCCGCCGGCGATATTGATGAAATACCGGTCGTTCGCCTGCCCGAGGTCGATCGTCCGCTTGTACTGGGCGACGATCAGGTCGACTGCGTATTCCCAGTGCTTCGGGATGCCGACCGCCCGCGCAAAATCGTTCGTCGTCCCGAGCGGCAGGATGCCGAGCGGCGGCCGTTTCTCATGGCGCGCCATCCCGTTGATCACTTCGTACAGCGTCCCGTCGCCGCCCGCGGCGATGATCATGTCGAAGCCGCGCTCGATCGCCTCCGAAGCCGCAACCGTCGCGTCCCCTTCGCCGGTCGTCGCGTGGCAGCTCGTCTCGATGCCGCCCCGCTCGAGCCGTTGCAGAATGTCCGGCAGCCTTCGTCTGATCTCTTCGCGGCCGGACGTCGGATTATAAATGAGTCTAGCCCTTTTGACTGCCAAGCCAACCCCCGCCTCATCCATGGCATCGGCCGGTAGGCCGCTTCCACCATTGTAGCCGGATTCGGCGTCCGTTTCCAGTTAACCTTCCGTGAAAAAAATAACCCCGCCGAACCGGCACGTTTCCCGTTTCAGCCCGACTGCCCGGCACCGCCCAGCCAGCCTTCGAGCTGCCGCTCCATCCACCGGGAGATCGCCGGATTCGGCAGCAGCGCCTTGCCGTTGTACCGGTAGTCGAACCCGGACAGGCGCGCGGGAATCACCGTGTTCGTGAAATAACCGCGCGACAGAAACAGCGGCGCCACGATGACCGCGTCCGTCTCCGGTCCCGCGGCCGGCACCGCGCAGCAGCCGTCCGCCGGCGCTGCGCCTCCCGCGTGCGCCTGCCGCTTCGTCAGCGCCCGCATGACGCAGGCGGCCTGATCCGGCAGCAGCATCGCCGTCTCCGCGCGGGCGAAGCCGCCCAGCTCCCGCACGCGCGCAGCGAGCTTGCGCATCCCGTCCCGCCAGATGCGGTTCAGGCCGCGCTCGCGGCTGCCGTGCGCGATGAGCAGCAGCGCCTCCCGCTCCGGCGCGATCGACAGCTCGCGCACGTTGTCCGCGATCAGCTCCGCGATGATCGGATCGTCGTCGATCGGCAGGCCGACCGTGACGCGCGCCCGCACCCGGAACGGCTCAAGTTCGCCTGCGCGGAACGCGGCCGGCGGCAGGCCGAACGCCTGCCGGATGTCGTCGACATGCGTGCTGCCCGACGATACAAAAAGCGGCAGCACGAACATCTCATCCACGCCGCGCGCTTCCAGCTCGTCGATCCCGTCCTGGATGAGCCGTCCTTCCACGCATTCCAGGAACGACGAAACGATCGGCACGCCTTCCGGCAGCCGGACGTCTCTGACCGCTTCGTCGACCAGCCGGACCCATTCCGCGTCGGGTGAGCCGTGGCTGATGACGAGCACGCCCGGTCTTGCGCCCATCGTCAGCGTCCCAGGCGGCCGAGCGCCAGCCGGTAACCGTCCGTACCGTAGTTCAGGCAGCGCTTCACGCGGGAGATCGTCGCCGTGCTGGCTCCCGTCTCGGCCTCGATCTGGCTGTACGTCGCGCCCTGGCCGAGCAGCCGCGCCACCTCCAGCCGCTGCGCGAGCGATTGGATCTCGTTCACCGTGCACAGATCATCGAAGAAAATATAGCACTCATCCACCGTCTTCAGCGTCAGAATTGCCTCGAACAGTTGGTCGATCGTTTTGTCGTTGAGCTTCTTGAGCTGCATCCGGTGTCCCCCTCAAAGCGTCCTTGTATGCTCATTGTAGAACGGAAGCACGGTTTTTTCAAGCATTACCGTATTGGCGCTTTACAGGGGCGAAGAGAGCGCGGCCCGCACCATCCAAATCCGCCCGCTACCGGGCATTCGTCCATACGCGACGGATGCCCATGCATACACTGGGGATGAACGATACCCATGAAAAGAGGTTGTGATCACCGTGAACCATTATACGCACTTGCCCGGCAACCGAGGATTTACCCAGCCGCCGGGCGCCGGTGCTCCTTTTCCCGGGGGACCGCAGGCCGGACCGCCCGCCGATCCGTTCGCCGGGCCGCCCGCCTACCTGCAGAGCGTGCCATATCCGGGACTGATTCCGGCGCAGGGCGCAGCCAAGCCGGGCGGTCTTCCGAATCTGGCGGATCTGAAGCTGATCATCGATCGGATGGGCGGCATCGAAGGCATTTTGAGCACCATACAGAAAGTCCAGAAAATCGTCGGCACCGTGCAGCAGTTCGCGCCGATGATCAAATTGCTCGCCGGTTCGCTGGGCTCGAAGAAGACCGCCGCAGCCGCAAGCACGAACACCGAACGGCGCCCCCGCCGGCGCAGACGGCGCGGCGGCCGAAGGCCGCGCAGCGGAAGAGCCCGGCGCGGATCGCGCAGACGCGCCGGCATCCGGAGCTTCGACGAGATGTTCTGACAACGAAAACGAAGGCTTTGCCGTCCCTCACCGGGCACCGGCAAAGCCTTCTTGCTGTACGACTCGGTTCTGATACTTGTCAAACCAGCCTGTCATCTGTTCCGAAGCAGTCGACTCCGACATCAGTTCCGCTCGTCAATGCTGACGTGTTATCCCGTTCGATCCACTTCCCTGTGGCATCCGCTCCTTTCCCACGTTTGTCGTCCGTGCAGGTGTCAGAGCGAAATTCGTGTGCTGCAGGTACGATGCTTCACAGGATCGCCATACACTTTCCCTTTTTTCAAGTTCATGCGCGTCATTCGTTATCCCGTCCGTTCTCCTATACGCATCACCGCCATATTCGAACTGACGCGGATGGAACCGCCGGTCACGCTTTCAGTCCGCCCGCCTCGGCTGGACTGCTGTACCGGCGCCGCACTTTCATCATAATGGAGGACAAATTTTAAGCGCAATACCAAAATACGGTTGAGGCTTGGGCATTTCCCGCGCCCAACAAAAAAACCTTCGCATCCGCGCCCGCCCGAACGCCCTGCAAAGGTTCCCCACACGCACTCACAGGAACAAAAACTCGATAATCTTGAACACGATCGCCGCGATCACGGCCGAAATCGGGATCGTGATGATCCACGCGGACACGATGCGCCCGGCAACGCCCCAGTTCACGCTCGAGAACCGCTTCGCGCTGCCGACGCCGAGGATGGCCGACGTGATGACGTGCGTCGTGCTCACCGGCAGCCCCGTCGCCGTCGCCGTCATGATGACGCTCGCCGCCGTCGTATCCGCCGCAAAGCCGTTCACCGGCTCGATCTTGAAAATTTTCGTCCCCATCGTCTTGATGATCTTCCACCCGCCGACGCTTGTCCCGAGCGCCATCGCGAGCGCCGCCGAGAACTTGACCCAGAGCGGCACCTCCAGCGAATCTTGGTACTGCGCCGCCACAAGCGCCATCGTGATGATCCCCATCGCCTTCTGCGCGTCGTTCGTTCCGTGCGTGAACGACTGGAACGCCGCCGTCAGAATCTGCATCGAGCGAAAGCCCTTGTTCACCAGATGCGGATTCGCCCGGGCGAAGATCAGCTTGAGCAGCGTCATGACGATATAGCCCGCGGCAAACGCAATGATCGGCGAGAAAACAAGCGCCTGCACGATGCTGGTGAATCCCGACGCGTTCACGCCGCCGAACCCTTCCGAGGCGATGACGGCGCCCGCCAGCGAACCGATCAGCGTGTGCGACGAAGACGACGGAATGCCGTACCACCAGGTGATCAGGTTCCATGCGATGGCCGATATCAGCGTCGCAATGACAATCTGCACGCCATGCGTCAATGTCGCCGGATCGGCAACCTTGCCGCCGATCGTCTTCGCGACGCCGGTGAACAGGATCGCCCCGACGAAGTTCATGACGGCCGCCAGAATAATTGCCATCCGGGGCGTCATGGCGCGCGTCGAAACGCTCGCCGCGATGGCGTTCGCCGTATCGTGGAACCCGTTGATGAAGTCGAAAGCAAGCGCCAAAACAACGACGACGCAGACGATGACAAACATGCTATCGAAAGCTGGCATCTGTTACTCCATTCCCCTTGTGTCGGTCCGCTGCGCCCGTCAGCTGTTCCGCATGATGATCGTCTCGAGCGTGTTGGCCACGTCTTCGCAATAGTCGGTCGTCGATTCAAGCCGCTCGTAAATCTCTTTCCGTTTCATCAGCTCGATCGGATCCGTCACGCTGGAGAACAGCGATTTGATGCACTCCCGCATCAGATCGTCCGCCTCATTCTCCAGCTCGTTGATGGCGATCGCATGCTGGCGCATCGCCAGCAGCTTCTTATGCGAGAGGAGATGAACCGCCTTGCGGATCTCGTGCGAGCACTTGACCAGAATCTCCGCGAATACGGACACGTACTTGTCATGCTCCCGGATCTGGTACATCTCGAACCGGGACGCCAGCGCCTCGATCCCGTCGAGCACGTCGTCCAGCGAACCGGTCAGCTTCAGAATGTCATCGCGATCGATCGGCGTAATGAACGTCTTGTTCAGCTCGGTCAGAATCGTATGTACATGCCGGTCGCATTTCGATTCGAATTCCTTCATGTCGCGGGCGAACGATGTCAGGTCGGTCAGCTGCGCCACATGCTTGTGAAAATATTCGACCGCCTCGACGATCGTATCCGCCATCTCTTCGAACGTCTGGAAAAAAATGCTTTTCTTACGGTTGAACATGGAACTCCCCTTCGCCATCGGCTTGGCCTGAATGAACCTCACTTATCTTAGCACATCTGCCTGTCCCATGTTAAGTGGACGTAAAGTGACAGTCTCATGCGACAGCACGCAAGCCTAAGCGTTCTCCGGCTGCCGGATCGTCACGTGATCCGCCAGCGACTTCGCGTCCGGCACGACATGATAATAGATCGTTCCGCGCGCGAAAGGCAGCTCGGCGCCGTCTTTCATCAGCCGGATGACGCCGCTTGCGTCGCGCTCCCACGTGCACTCGATCGCTTCGCCGCGGCGGATCAGCATGGCCGGACCGCCGGAGTCCAGATCCACCGCCAGCCGCCCTTCATCGTCAAGCACCTTGTGGGACGTGCCGAGCACTACCAGGTTCGTCGCCGCAAGCTGCTCCCCGCTGACCAGATCGGTATGCGGCTCGCCGTCAATGAACCGGAGATACTGGCGCTTGTTCTCGTCATAACGGTACGTCACGATGTAGTTTTTCAGCTGGAAGCGGATGTCGATCTCCCGCACGCTTCCCGCCGTCGTTCCGTCTCCCTCATCGTCCAGAAAACGGTACGCCGGAATCGCCGCATCCGCCGCATAACCCCGCTTCTCCGCGCCCGCGCGCAGATTCGGCAGATCCGAGTACAGATTGTGCGGCGCCTTGCGCGACTTGTCGCGGCGGAAATAAGCGCCCGCGTTCGTGATCTCGTCAAGATGCTCTTTCTTCTGCTTGCGCAAAATCCCGTAAGCGTCGGTGCTCGCCCCGGCATGCACGATGACCGCGTTGTATGATTCCGCCAGCTCGATCATGTACGGGCGGATGCTGCGGATCGGTCCGATCGCCCCGTCATACGCCTCATCGCTCTGGAAAATCGCAATCAGCCGCGTAATGCCGCCTTCCGCGAGCACTTCCCACACCACGTCGGCGTGCGGCAGACCGGATTGGGGCCGCGCCGGCTTCAAGTTGTTGATCATGACCGCCACCGGCCGCTTTTTCGCTTCTTCATCGCGCGGAAGCCCGGTCAGCGGCGCGAAATAAGCGGGCTGCGGTTCCGGCTCCGGGACCACAATCGGCTCCTGCTGATCCGCATCCTGATCCGCATTCCCGTTGTTCTCCTGCTTGCCGCCGCATCCCGCCGCGAGCAGCAGCATAAGCAGCGCAAGCAGCAGAAGCAGCACCTTCCGGGCGTTTCGCGGTTTGTTCACGCTTCGATCCCTTCCTTGTCATCCCCTGTTTTTTCACCGATGTCTCTATTAAACCACAGAACTTGTCCAATTGTCCCGTCACATCTCATCAAATGGATGCCCGCTCTTCGACAAACCGTCCGCAGGCCCAAGAAAAAAAAACGGCGCGATCCTTCTCCGGACCCCCCGTTTTCCTTGCTCAGATGCTCCAGTGGTGCCACTCTTCCTGCCGGGCCGACAGCCCGTTCAACCAGTTGATCGTGTGCCGGATCGCTTCCTCCTGTGCTTTTCGCGCCGAGTACGTATGATCCGCCTGGAACAAAATCTCCTTCTCGCAGCTTCCCTCGCTCCGCATCCAGAGCAGCTTCTGCATCAGGAAGGTGTAATCCGTCGGAATGACGTCGTCGGATGTGCCGTGCAGGAGCAGCACATCGCCCGTGAAATGCGGCGCCGCCTGGAACGGCTGGTGCTCGGCCAGCGATTCGAAGAACCGCGGCTTCAGCGAATAGCCGAGATAGTCCGCCTCGCCGCGCGCCATCGCCTCGTCGTAGACATGGCGGCCGACGATCCGCACAATGTCGTTGAACGGGTGGAACGCCGCCGACCAGAGCACGAGCTGCCGCACCCGCCTGTCCTTGACCGCCGTATGCAGCGCGACCGCTCCGCCCAGACTGTGGCCGAGCAGCGTCACCCGCTGCGGGTCGATGTCGCAGATGTCCAGCACATAGTCGAGCGCCGTCCGCGTCTGTCCGATCATCGACGAGAAGCCGAGCGAGCCGTAGTCGCCCGTGCTTTCGCCGCATCCGCCGTAATCGAAGCGCAGCGCGTAGTAGCCCGCCTCCGCCAGCGCCCGGGCCGTCTTGACGAACAGCCGGTCCACGCCGATGCGGGTGCCGACGAAGCCGTGGCAGATGATGACCGCCGGCGCTCTTCCTTCTTCCCGTTTCTCGCCCGCCGGATAATGCAGCGTCGCCGCCAATTCCAGGGATTCGAACTTCAGCGTCAACGATTTCTCCATCCCGGTTCCCTCCCGCATGACGCTCATTAATCTTATATATCCGATTCTAATACTTGGTTTTTATCATAATCGGAAAGCCGCCCGTTGTCAATGGACGGACGGCTTGCGATTTCGAACTTCAGCCCGCCGATACCAACTCCGGCGGCGCCGGCGTCATCACGATGCACACCGGCTTCGCGCTGGCGTACGGCTCGCCGATGACTTCCGGCATGCCGTCCGGGCCGATGCGCATCACGTCGATCCGGTTGTCGTCCTGCGCGGCGACGAGCAGATGCCGTCCGTCCGGCACCGGCACGAAGTTGCGCGGCGTCCGCCCGGTGGACGCGTGCCCGATGAAGGTGAGCAGGCCGTCCGGACCGACCGAGTAGACGGCCAGGCTGTCGTGGCCCCGGTTGGACGCGTACAGCCATCGGCCGCCGGGATCGAGATGGATGTCCGCCGCCAGATTCGCTCCCTTGAAGTCCTCCGGCAGCATCGGCACGCGCTGCAGCAGCTCGCCGGCCGCCCGCTCCGCATCGAAGGCATAGACCGACACCGTCGAAGACAGCTCTTCCAGCAGATAGAGGAGCGGCAGCGACGGATGAAACGCCAGATGGCGCGGTCCGCCGCCCGGCGTCGTATGAATGGCGCCCGCCGGTTCGAACTTCCCGTCCGGGCTCGTCCGGTAGACCATCAGCCGGTCGATGCCCAGATCGCAGACGATCCGGTACCGGCCGGACGGGTCGCTCATGATCGAATGCGCATGCGGCGCTTCCTGCCGGTCCGGACGCACACCGCTGCCGGCATGCTGCACCGTGTCGGAGGCCGGCAGCAGCCCGCCGTCTTCCCGGACGGGGCAGACCGACGCGTTGCCGCCCATATAATTGGCGACGTACACGCGCGAGCCATCCGGCTCCAGGCAGACATAGCACGGCGAGCGGCCGTGGGACGGCTGGCGGTTGATGAGCGCGAGCCTGCCCGTCGCGCGGTCGACGCTTAGCGCGGCCACCTCGCCTTCGCCGTGCTCGCTCACCGCGTACAGCACATACCGGCGCTCATCGAACGCCAGATACGATGAATTTGCCACGCCGCCGCATCCGGCGAGCCGCTTGAGCTCGCCCCGTTCCGCATCGAACAGCAGCGTCTCGATACCTTCCCGATCCGCCGGCGTATAAGAACCGGTGAACACCAGCCACCAGCGGTTTGCCTCCTGCCGTGCCATGCCGCTCAACTCCTCCGCTTGTTTCGCTCTGCCGGTATTGCACCGGTATTGCGCCGATCTCCCGCTTATACCGGCCTGTGCCTGATTGCGCCGCACGCCCGCGTTTTTCCGGCCCGCGCTGCATTTTTTACGCCTCTTTACGCCTCTTTACGCCGCACCCTCACGGATTCCCGATCCGTGCCGCACCATTACGGCGCCGTCTCGAGGAACGTGACGTCCGGATTTTTCTCCATCGCCGTCCGCAGCGCATATTCGCTCTCGAACAGCGCGACGAGCCGGTCTTTCTTGTCCCGCACCACCGTCGAGTTGATGCGGAACTTCGACGTGTCGATTTTGTCCCCGACGAGCCAGCGGGCGAACTGGAACGGCATCCGGTGCAGCTCGATGTCGACGCCGTACTCCACTTTCATCCGGTACTCGAACACCTCGAACTGCAGCTGGCCGACGACGCCGAGAATCGTCTCGTCGAACCCGCTCGTCGAATAGAACACCTGCACCGTGCCTTCCTCGGTCAGCTGGTCGATCCCTTTCTGGTATTGCTTGTGCTTCATCGCGTTTTTGACCGTGACCTTCGCGAACAGTTCCGGCGAGAACGTCGGCAGCTCGTCGAACACGATGTCCTCTTTTTCCGCCAGCGAGTCGCCGATCCGGAAAATGCCGGGGTCGAACAGCCCGACGATGTCGCCGGGGTACGCCTTTTCGACGATATCCCGATCCTGCGCGAGGAACTGCTGCGGCTGCGACAGCTTGATCTCGCGTCCGGCCCGCACATGCCGCACCGTCATGCCGCGCTCGAACCGTCCCGAGCAGATCCGCAGGAAGGCAATCCGGTCGCGGTGCGCCGGATTCATGTTCGCCTGAATCTTGAAAATATACCCGCTGAACCGGGGGCTGAGCGGCTCCACTTCGCCGTTTTGCGATTTCCGCGGCGTCGGCGCCGGCGCGAGCTCGAGGAAGTTCTCGAGGAACGTCTGCACGCCGAAATTGTTGATCGCGCTGCCGAAGAAGACCGGCGTCAGTTCGCCGCGCCGCACCTTCTCCAGATCGAACGGGTCGCCCGCGACATCGAGCAGTTCGAGATCCTGGCAGAGCTGCTCGTACAAATAATCGCCGGCGATGGCGCGGACGCTCTCGTCCCGGTAGTCGTCCACCTTGTGGACTTCGATCGTGTCATGGTTGTTCCCCTGGAACCGCTCGACCTGATGTTTCATCCGGTCATAGACGCCGCACAGCTCCCGGCCCATGCCGATCGGCCAGTTCATCGGCACCGAACGGATGCCGAGCACCCGCTCGATCTCCTCCATCAGATCGAACGGATTCCGGCCTTCCCGGTCGAGCTTGTTGATGAACGTGAAGATCGGGATGCCCCGCTTCGCGCACACCTGGAACAGCTTGATCGTCTGCGCCTCGACCCCTTTGGCCGCGTCGATCAGCATGACCGCGCTGTCCGCGGCGGTCAGCGTGCGGTACGTGTCCTCGCTGAAATCCTGGTGGCCCGGGGTGTCCAGAATGTTCACCCGATGGCCTTTGTAGTCGAACTGCAGCACGGAGCTCGTCACCGAGATGCCCCGCTGCTTCTCGATTTCCATCCAGTCGGATGTCGCATGCCGGTTGGCCTTGCGCGCCTTGACGCTGCCCGCTTCGCGGATGGCGCCGCCGAACAGCAGCAGTTTCTCCGTCAGCGTCGTTTTCCCGGCGTCCGGGTGGGAAATAATGGCGAACGTGCGGCGGCGCATCACTTCCGTCCGCAGTTCTTCGAGCACATCGCTCTTCATACACGCAGTCCTTTCTCATCCTCAGCAAAATAACATTCCAATTATACCACATCCGGATTCATGACCGTACCTGTCACCAATCCGCGATACAATGGCTTCGGACCGGGCGGATTCCATCCCCTGAACCGCCCGGCGCAAAGATCAAACTCGCAAGGGAGAGATGACCATGACGTACAAGGCAACTCCGTTCATCCTGCTCGACGGACAGGCCCGGGAGGCGATCCGGTTCTACGAATCGGCTCTCGGCGCGCAAGTCGTCCTCGTCAAGACCTACGGCGAGGCGCCGGACGCCGACGACCAGGGGCTGTCCGCCGAAGCCCGCGAACGCGTCACCCACTCGGTGCTCGTGTTCGGCGGCGCCGAGCTGTACGTCGCGGACTGCCTGCCCGGTGAGCCCGCGCACGCCGGTCCCCGCGTCCAGATCTGCATTACGGCGCCCGACGTGGCGGCCTCTACCCGGATCTTCGACGCGCTGAGGGACGGCGGGGAGGTCGTCGCGCCGCTTGCGCCGATCTACTTCAGCCCGGCATACGGCATCGTCAGGGACAAGTTCGGCGTCACGTTCCAGATCTTCACGGAGCGGCCGGCGGCGAATTGATCGGCCAGGTGCCCGATCGACGGCGCTAACGGAACCATGTTCCGTCAGCACGCACTCGTGCGCGGCGTCGCGGCCCGTCAGCGGAACGCGTTCCATGCTGCCGACGGGCTCGCCCGATCGCGGGTTCCAACGGAACCACGTCCGTTGGAGCTCCCCCGTGCCCGGTGCTGCAGCCCGTTAACGGCACATCATTCCGTTACGGCTGTCCCGGAGTTATCGGGCACACCCGACAACCGGCATTAACGGCATCCCGCGCCGTTAATGCTTGCCTGCGCGCGCCCGCATGGCCCTTTAACGGCATTTCGTGCCGTTACAGGCGGCTTTCGGTCGCCGGGCACACCCAACAACCGGCATTAACGGCATTTCGTGCCGTTAATGCTTGCCTGCGCGCGTCCGCGTGGCCCAGTAACGGCAGTTCGTGCCGTTACAGACGGCTTTCGGTCGCCGGGCACACCCGACAACCGGCATTAACGGCATCCCGCGCCGTTAATGCTTGCCTCCGCGCGCCCGCATGGCCCTTTAACGGCATCTCGTGCCGTTACAGGCGGCGACCCGGCCGACTGCCTGCGCGGTTACCGGGACCGCGGCACCTTTCACACCAACCGCCTCCCCGCATACCACCAGCATGTGGGTTGACCGCCGTCATGCGGCGAGCCGCGCGCTGGGAACAGCGCGCGGCGCAAAAGACCGCAACATCATACTGATCGCCGCCTGCACACTTCCGGACCGCGACACTTCCATCTTCTGGCGCAACCCGCGCTGCCCTTGCGGCGCCATGACGCGCTCCACGCCTATCCTCCCGTACCCGCGAAAACGCGCCCCCGATGCGTCCGCTACTCCCGATAGCGCTCCATCCGCTCCTCCAGCCGCCTGCGGATTTCCGCCCGGAGCTCCTCCGGCCCTTCCGCCTCGGCCTCGCTTCCCAGCGCGACGAACAATTCCGCGAAGAACGGCAGATCGCCGCGCGGCACCTCCGCATCGACCTTCCCGCTGCCGTCGCCCTCCACCGTGACCATCGGCGCCAGCCAATGCTTGCTCTCCCACCGGCGCACGCCTTCGGCGGTCAGCCTCGCCCGCAGCCGAATCCGCTCCCCCGCCGCCGCGGCTCCAAGCCGGGCTTCCCGCACCTCGTCCGGATCGAGCGGCTGCAGATCCGGACCGTCAGGCTCCGCCCGGCGAACCCGGTCGCAGCGGAACACCCGGTAATCCTCCCGCTCGTAACAGTATGCGGTGCAATACCAGAACCCGTCGTCCGCGTACAGCAGCGCCGGCCGGATGCGCCGCAGCTCGACCGCGCCGTTCTTCGCCTCGTATTCGATCCGCAGCGCCTGGCCGCGGATGGCCGCGTCGAGCAGCCTCCCCAAACACGGCGCCTCGGCCCGCCGCTTCGGCGCCAGGAAGTCGACCCGGTCCTTCATCCCGTCGATCCGCTCCCGGATGTCGCCGGGCATGTTCAGATAGAACTTCCGCTCCGCCGACGCCGACTCGGCCTCGAACGGCAGCTCCGCGTAATGGCGCAGCGCATGGATCGCGAAGAAGACGGCGGCCGCTTCCCCTTCCGTGAACGCGATCGGCGCAATCACCCGCTCCCGCAGCACCTGATATCCGCCGTTCGGCCCCGTCTCCGAATAGAGCGGCACCCCCAGCTCGCTCAGCGTCTGCAGATCCCGCAGCATCGTCCGCGTGGAGACGCCGAACTCTTCGGCCAGCTCCCGCACCTTGAACCGGCGCTTCCGGTTGACAGCCATCATCAGCTCCAGCAGGCGCCTGGACTTCGACATCAGCAATCCCTCCATGAAAACTCCACGCCCTGAGCATACCACTGCCGGCGCACGAAACCAAACATTCCCCATGGCATTGACCGCCGTCATCATGTGTGCGGGTACCATGCCCCCGCCGACAAAAGACAAAAACCAAGGCGCCCCGCGGGTCCCTCGACCCGCAGAACGCCCTGCCCCGCAACAACTATTCCATCACAATCTTGTCAAAATAATCCGCCTGCACCTGCGCGGCCGCCGCATCCAGCTCTTTCTTCAGATCGACGCCCTTCTCCGAGAACACTTTCTGGATGACATTCGTCATCGCCGCGTAGTAATCCTGCGTATGATATTGCGCCTCCGGCTTGCCGTCCAGCAGCCGGTTCGACTCCGGATCGTACTTGTAGACGTTGTCGTACCGTTCAAAAATCGCCTGCACCTTCTGCCCGTACTCCGAGTTGTTGTCGAAGTAGTTGAACTGCGGCGGGACGAAGAACTTGCCCTCATCCTTGCGCGCCTGAATATCCCGCTCCAGCGACTCCAGATAATCGTCCGTGAAATAGTCGAACGTGATATAGTCGAAAGCCGCCTTCTGCTCGGCCGGCGTGGCGTTCGGGTTGATGACGAGCCAGTCGCCGCCCAGCACCCCGATGTGCCGGCCGTCTTTCTCATAGGCGGGCATCGGGAACGTCAGCACGTTCTCCGGCTGCATGCCGCCCTGGTTCAGCGCCTGATCGAGCGGACCTTCCGCGCCCGCGATGACCATCGCCGTGCGCCCCTGCGCGAAGGCGCCGACCGCTTCGCCCCAGTTGAGCGCCCAGTCCTGAGGTATCGCGTTCGCTTCCCATCTGAGCCGGTGATACAGCTCCAGCGCCTTCAGCCCGGCTTCGGAGTTGAACACCGCCGTCACTTTTCCGTCCTTCACTTCCTGAATCTCGCCGCCGGCTTCGAACAGGAAGTTCGTCCAGTTCCAGCCCGCTTCGTTGCCTTTGCCCATCGGCGCGATGCCGGCGATGCCCTTGTCCGGCTCCGCCACCGCCCGGGCGGTCTGCAGCATGTCTTCCCACGTCCAGTCGTAGCCCGGCACCGGCACGCCTTTGTCGTCCAGCAGCTTCTTGTTCATCACGATGCTGGTCGTGTAGCCTTTCTGCGGAATGCCGTACACTTTGCCGTCAATGATGAATTGGTTCGCCAGAATCGGGTTGATCTGATCCTTGTACGGATATTGGTTCCACAGCTCCGTAATGTCGGCCGCCCAACCCTTCTCCACCAGAAATTTCGCCTCGGTCGCCCAGGTGTTGAAGAACGTCGGCGCCTCGTTGGCGGCCATCTTCAGGCCGATCTCGTCGACCGAATAATGCCAGTCGCTCTTCACGATATTGACGTGCGGATACTTCTCCTGGAAGCGGCGGATCTTGTCGTCTTCCAGCCGCCGCGCCTCCGTCTGGTCCGGAAGCGGATAGTAAATGCTGATCGTCACTTCCTCCGGCGCCTCCTCCTGCTGACCGGACGAATCAGCCGTACTCTCCGACGATTGGCCGTTCCCGGCAGTCGAGCCGCCCGACGAACCCGCTTGATTGTCCTTCTGGCCGCCGCCCCCGCCGCAAGCGGCGATGATCGTTCCCAAGAGCACGAGACAGCAGGCCAATGCCATCAACTTGCGCATCCGATAACTCCCCTTCTATTCGTTGGATCGTGTTACAGCCCCATCATAGTGCAAGCGCTTCAAGAGCTGAATGTGCGTTCCTACTCCGTTAGTGTGCAAGATTACGAAGGTGCTCCCGCCGACCGGCACACAGCCGATGCCCGTCACCCCTTCACGCTTCCCAGCTGCAGCCCCCGCATGATGAACCGCTGGAACAGCAGGAACACCGCGATCGGCGGAATCATGACGATGGACAGAATCGCGAACCGGATGTTCAGGTCCAGCTGCCGCGCGCCGATGACGTATTTGTAAATCGCGGTCGACAGCGGGTACATCGTGCTCTTGTGCATGATGAGCGAAGGCCAGAACCAGTCGTTCCACGCCGTCGAGAAAATGAAAATCGCCAGCGTCGAGTAGATCGGCACTGACAGCGGCAGCGCGATCCGGCTGAAGCAGCGCCAGTCGGAAGCGCCGTCCATCCGCGCCGCCTCGAACAGTTCATGGTGAATGCCGTCCATGAACGTCTTGAGCAGCAGCAGATAGAACGCGTTGGCGCCCGCCGGCAGCCAGAACGCCCAGAAGCTGTTCATCAGCCCGAGCTCCTTGATGTTGACGAAGTTCGGGATGATGTACGTCGTCGGCGGAATGAACAGCGTCATCAGGAAGAACGTCGTGACCGCCCGCTTGTACGGCACCCGCAGATGGGACAGACTGAACGCCGCCGCTCCCAGCACGACGAAGATCACCATCGCATTCCCGCCGAAAATCAGCAGCGTGTTCCGCAAATACAGCGGCATGTCGAAGAACTGCCAGCCTTCCCGGTAGTTGCGCCAATGCCATCCGTCCGGGAAAAAGGTCGGCGGAAACGAGTTCACGGCCGCGTTCGTCTTCAGCCCGTTGAACAGCGTCACGAAAATCGGATACAGCATGGAGACGACCATCAGCGCGATGATCAGGATGACCAGACCGTATACCAACTTCACGCCCGGCCTGCGAAAATCGTACCGGGACAAAATGCCGCGCTCAACCATTCTGCCGCTCCTCATCATGCGCCCGCTCCTTTGTCTTGCAGACGGTTCCGGATGACCGCAAGCAGGGCCAGCACGAGGAACATCAGCACGCCGAGCGCGGAAGCGGCCCCGATCTCCAGCTTCGTCGTCGCGTACTTCACGATGAGCAGCGCGTACGTCAGCGTCGCCTTCATCGGTCCGCCGTCGAGCATCGCGAGCTGCGACTGGTAGCTCTGCGACGTGGCGATCAGCTGCATGACCAGCATGAGCAGCACAAGATTGCGGATCGACGGCAGCGTGATGTGGCGGATGCGCGCCCAGATCCCGGCGCCGTCGATCTCGGCGGCCTCATACCAGTCCCGCGGAATGCTGAGCACCGCGGCCAGATAGATCAGCATGGCCGAGCCGAACTGCTGCCAGGTCTCCATGAGGACGATCGAGATCATCGACCAGTCCGGATCCGTCATGAAAGCGACGGAATCGAGGCCGAGTGCCTGCAGCGCCGCGTTGATCGGCCCTACGGGATCGTAGAACCACCGCCAGAGCCCGTACAGGACGACGAGCGGCACGACGTTGGGCAGATACGCGGACGCGCGCACGAAGCCCTGGAACCGCCGCAGCTCCGATACCGCCAGGGCAAAAAAAATCGGCACCCAAAAGCCGATCGTAAGGCACAGCCCGACGAAATAGAGCGTGTTCCGGACCGCGACCAGGAGGTCCCGGTCGCTGAGCACGGTCCGGTAATTGTCCCATCCGACGAACGTGTTGCCGTGGACGAAGTCGACTTGATAGAAACTGTACACGAACCCTTTCGCAATCGGCAGCCACAAGAACACGATGAAGATCGCGGCCGCCGGCAGCACAAACATGCAGCCCCAGAAATATTTCCTCAGCTTCCCTCATCCCTTTTCTCTTTTTCTCCCATTGTAGGGACGAGGGCGCGTGCGTTGAATGTGCGGTTCTATCGACATGATGGCTGATCTTACTTCTTTAGCTCGCTCGGGCTTAAGCCGAAATACTTCTTGAACATCTTGCTGAAATGCTCCGGCGACTCGTACCCGACTCTCTCCGCGATCTCGTAGCGCCGGAGGTCGGTGTTCAGCAGCAGCCGCCGGCTTTCCTCCATCCGCAGCTTGACGACGTACTCCCACAGATTGCAGCCCATGTACTTCTTGAACAGATAGCTCAGGTAGTTCGGGCTGACGTGGATCTGTTGCGCCACTTCGAGCAGGGTCAGCCCTTTTTTCGCGTAATGCTCGTCAATGTAGGCTTTCGCCGTCTCGACAATCCGGTTGTTCTGCACGCGCAGCTCTTCCTCGGTGGGATCTTCCCGAACCGGTCCCCGCTGCAGATCGCCGTAATAGAACACATGATGGTCGTCATGGCTGCGATTCCATTCGATCGCCTTCCGGCTCTGTTCATTCAGCTCCGGCAAATACCGGAGCCCCGTCAGCACCTGGCTGATGCCGAGGGTGCAGCCGATGCCCAGAACCTTGCGCAGGTTGTGATGCATGCTCCGCGCGAGCATCTCCATCTGATGGATCGGACTGACGGACGCTTCCTGATCCCGGGACAAATCCCATTGCAGCACGACGGTGATCTCGTCCCGTCCGGAGAAGAACGCGTGATGCCGCCACTCGCCGTCGAGCAGCTCGCACACGATGTTGAGCGCGCCGTAGCGCAGCAGCTCCTTCTCCTTTCCGGCAAGCGGACGGTCTTCGATCCCGAGCTGCAATTTGATTACGGAAAAATAAGGCCCGCGGACGTCGAGCCCGAGCGCTTCCAGCGATTCCGCATCCTGCGGCGCTCCCTCGAGCAGCCCCTTCAGCGCTTCGATCTGGCGGGGCTTAAGCTCCCGCATGCGGAACCGCTCGCGGACGGCTTCCGCCCCCTCGGCAAGCCCGGTCTCCTTCGGCTTCTCCGCCGTCAGCAGCACGTCCCGCACCCGGTCCAGGAACTGGCCGTGGTCGAGCGGCTTGATGAGATAGTCTTTCGCCCCGAGCCGGATCGCCATCTGCGCGTACTGGAACGACTCGTGCGCCGACACGACGAACGTCTGCACCCACGGCTTGATCATTTTCGCCTGGTGCATCAGTTCGATGCCGCTCATTCCGGGCATCTGGATGTCGGTGATGATCAGATCGACGTCCTCCATCCGGACGTGGTCGAGCGCCTCATGGCCGCTCGTCGCCGTGACGATGTTTCGGAACGGCAGCCCGGAATCGGCGAGCAGACTGCGGATTCCCTGGCAGATGAGCGGTTCGTCGTCGACGATGAGCACGGTGTACACGGGCATTCCCCCTGTTCATTCATTCGGTTCCGGACCAATCGGCAGCACAAGCTTCGCCGCAAGTCCGCCGCCCTCGCGCTTCTCGTAGCTGAGCCCGTACGGCTCTCCGAAATGCAGCCGAATCCGCTGCTGAATGTTGCGGACGCCGTAGCCGCGGTCGGGATCGGTCTCTTCCCCGCTTACCAGGCGGCGCAGCAGTTCAAGATCGGCTTCCTTGTAGCCGTTGTCGGCGACGCGGATGACCGCGCAGCCGCCTTCGATGCGGCCGCTGACGGCGATCTCCCCTTCGTCTTCCATCGCCTTGACGCCGTGGATGATGGCGTTCTCGATGAGCGGCTGCAGCGTGATCTTCGGAATCGGCGTCGCAAGCAGCGCCTCTTCCACGTCCCAATGCACGCGGAAACCGTAGTCGTAGCGCATTTTCTGCAGATTGACGTAGGCGCGGGCGTGCTCCAGCTCGTCCCGGAGCGGAATCAGTTCCTTGCCGCGGCTCAGCGCGATGCGCATCAGCCGGGACAGCTCCTTGATCATCTGCGCCGATTCGGAATGGCCGTCGAGCGAACATTTCCAATAGATGCTCTCGAGCGTGTTGTAGAGCAGATGCGGATTGATCTGCTCGTAGAGCAGCTTGAGCTGCGCCTCGCGCTGCTTGATCTCGAGCTTGTACTGATTCTCGAACAACGCGTTGAGCCGGGAAGCCATCGCGTGGACGGAGGACATCAGCACGCCGATTTCGTCATGGCGCCCCGTCTCGCGGTATTCCGGCAGCGATCCGCCGGGTTCGTACATCCGGAAGAAGCCGACCAGCTTCTGCAGCGGCGTCATCAGCGAGCGCCAGAAATAGAACATGATCAGCATGACCGCGAAGGCGAGCCCGACCGTGATCGTCTGGATCGCTTGCCTGAGCTCGGTCTGCTGGCTGAGCAGCGCCTCGACGGGCATCCGGTACACCAGCTTCTGCTTCCGGTATTCGTTATAGTGAACAACGTAAATATGATCTTCGTGCACGGCGCTGTATGTCCCTTGGTAGGACGCCATTTTCTCCTTGCCCGGCACGTCGATTGTGTGCCCGATCGCGCCGTCGCCCGACGCCAGCACCTGATCGTCTTCGTTCGTGAAGAAGATTTCGCCTTCCGGCAATGTAACCGTATTCAAGGAATCGCGGACGATATGTTCGACGCCGGTCGCGACCAGGACGCCGATCGGCCGATCCGCCCGCTCGATGCTGTTCACCGCCCGCACATAGGCAAGGGTGGGCTGTTTCGAGACGGGGCCGTATGCGGCGAAAATTTTCAAGTATCCGGTCCCCTTCTTCTCCAGCGCTTCCGGATACCAGTCCGGCATTTCCCCGTCATCGAAAAAATAAACCCCGCGCGTCGACAACTGCGTGCTCGGCGCGAACGAGAAATAACCGTCGGGATCATATGCGTAGAACGAATAGTCGACTGCCCGCGATCCGCTCATCGCCGTGGAATAGCTCGCCAGCAGCTCGTCAAGCGCCTCGAACTGTTTGATCCGCTCGTACGCCGAATACTGCTCCGGATGGCCGAGCTGCTGCAGGACGGGGTTTTGCAGAATCGTCCGCGTGATCTTGTTGATCGCGTCGATATCCCGCTCGATGAGACTGTAGTTCTGCTTGTTCAGCTCCACATAGGCGTTCGTGACGTTGCTCTTCAGGATCTGCTCGGCTTTCCGGCCGCCGTACAGGTGCAGGTCAAAGACCGGAACCATGATGATGAGAAAGAGCAGCACGAGCTGCCGCTTCATGGTCAGCCGGGTCAGCGGATTGATGAGTCTGGGGCGCAGTCGCACGGTTCAGCCCTCCCGATCATACATCCAATCTAGCAGATCACGGCGCGCGGGAGCGTGTCGGGAACTACCGATATCAGTTGCGATTTTACGGATTTTCGTCCGCACAGACAACAAGCGGGCCGCGAAACTGGTTCGCAGACCCGCTTATCCGGTTCATGCTATCCTCATCCGATCAGGAACGCCCGCGCCGGCGCCGCGTCGATGCCCGTCAGCTTGAGCGGCGCGATGACGAGCCAGTAGCTGCCCGGCTCGACGTGGCCGAGCCTCAGGCCTTCGACGATGACGATGTTGTTTCGGAGCAGCGGCCGGTGCGTCGTGTACTCCGGCTGCGCCCGCTCGATGCCGAGCGCGTCGGTGCCGACCAGCGTCACGCCGCGCTCGATCAGGTATTGCGCCCCGTCTTCGCGCAGGTAGACGAAGTCCATCAGGAACTCGTCCGTCAGCGAGCTTTTCGTCTTGAGCAGAATCCGCTCGCCGCGCTGGATGCCGTGAGGCAAGAGATCTTCCTTCGTGATCGCGTCATTCACATGCGTCAGGTCGAGCACGCGGGCCGGTCCGACGAGCTGCTCCAACCCGATCGTCTCGATCGTTTCGCCCCCCGCCAGCATGTGCAGCGGCGCGTCGACGTGCGTGCCGCAGTGGACATCGATGTCGATGCGGCTCTCGTGCACCTTGCCCGTCTGATGATTGACCGTGTTGTAGATTTTCGGCCGTTTCTCGTCCTTGTTCTTGTATACCTGCATGCCTTCATGGATCGTCATCGAAATGTCGATGATCCGCTGCATGTCCGTCCCTCCGTTTCAGGCGCGCGGTTCCGGCACCGGCCCGTTATTTCGTATTGCTGATCCAGATGACGTTGTCTTCGTCCTGTCCGTTCACCGGCCACCAGTGATAGCCGTCTTCGGCGAGCAGCTCCGCGGCGCGCTCCGGCCCCCAGGAGCCGGCCGGGTAGAAGAGCAGCTCCGACTCCGGCAGGCGCCAGGCCTCGGCGATCGGGTCGACGAACGCCCAGGCATGATCGACTTCGTCCCAGCGGGTGAAGTACGTCGAGTCGCCGCGGATCGCGTCGTAGAGCAGCGTCTCGTACGCTTCCGGCGTGTTGAGGCCGACCTGGCAGCTCTGGCAGAACTCCATCGCCACCGGTTGGATGTCCGCGTCGCTCCCCGGTTTTTTCGCGTTGATTTTGATGTAGATGCCTTCCATCGGATTGACGCGGATGACGAGCAGATTCGGCGCCAGCTCGTTCCGCGTTCGGAACAGCACGCCCGCCGGCGCGTTCTTGAACTCGATCACGACCTCGGTCGTCTTCACCGGCAGCCGCTTGCCCGTGCGGATGTAGAACGGCACGCCGGCCCAGCGGAAGTTGTCGATGAACACCCGCGCCGCAAAATACGTCTCCGTCACCGATGCGGGATCGACCGAATCTTCTTCGCGGTACCCCTTCAGCGGCTTGCCCTTGAGCGTGCCCGCCGTGTATTGGCCGCGCACGACGTTCCGGTACACCTCTTCCGGGCTCCGGAACGGCCGCAGCGAGCGGAGCACCTTCACTTTCTCGTCGCGGATGTCCTCGGGATGCAGCCGGCTCGGCGGCTCCATCGCGATCATCGCCAGCATCTGGAGCATATGGTTCTGCGCCATGTCGCGCAGCGCGCCGGACTTGTCGTAATAGCCGCCGCGGTCCTCCACGCCGACCGTCTCGGCCAGCGAGATCTGGACGTTCGCGATATGCTTGTTGTTCCAGAGCGGCTCGAAGAACGCGTTGGCGAAGCGGATCACTTCGATGTTCTGCACCATTTCCTTACCGAGGTAATGGTCGATCCGATAAATTTCCTCTTCCCGGAATACCTGCGTAATTTGCGCGTTCAGCTCCCGCGCGGACTCGCGGTCATAGCCGAACGGCTTCTCGATGACGAGCCGATGCCAGCCGGCCGTCTCCAGCAGACCGCCTTCGCGCAGGTTGAACGACACCGGGCCGAACAGTTCGGGCGCCAGCGCCAGATAGAACAGCCGGTTGCCCGGAATTTCGAACTGCGCTTCGAGCCGCTGCGTCAGGGCGACCAATTCGCGGAAACCTTCCAGGTTATGGATGTCCAGCGACATGTACACGAAGTGCTTCTCGAACCGGCTCCACAGTTCCTCGTCATCCGGTTTGTACCGGCAGAACTCCTGGATCGAGGCGAGCACATCCGCGCGGAACTGTTCGTCCGTGCGCGGCCGGCGCGCCAGGCCGACGACGGCGAAATCTTCGGCCAGTTTTCCTTCTTTATATAAACTGAACAGGGCAGGGTAAAGCTTGCGTTTCGCAAGATCACCGGTTGCGCCGAACAGATAAATGACAGCGCCTTCCATTTTGGCCGCTTGCGGCCCCAGGTTCAATTGACCAGACATCGTTCCCCTCATTCTTTCCCGAATTGGATATGGTGGCTGCCTATGTTTTACATGCTATGTAGTGTATCACAATCGCCTGCCGATCGCCATCTGACCCTTTATAAAAAAAATTGATAAAGGTGATCCAAGAAATTACGGCTGGCGCTGTCCTCTCGTGCAGGCGCATCCTTTATAAATCCTTGCTATAAACCCATGCCTTTGAAAAATGGGCCGACCGCCGCGTGCGAAAGCCGTTTCCGAATCCGCGCGGGTGGGCAAATGACGATGCGCATCCGCCCCCGGGTGAATATATTGAATCGGCAGCTGTCCCCCTGTGCCGATGTCGGACGGAAAGGAGGCGATGCGGATGGAACCGATTTTTCCGCTCACGGAAGAGCATCTTGACCGGTTCCGCGGACAACTGGTGTGCGTCGTCATGCAGGACGGCACGCGGCATGTCGGGATCTTGAGCCGCTGCCGCAACGGGCGGCTCGTCCTGAACGATGATCCGGGCGGCGATGGCCCCGATCTGCATGCCGATGCCGGCGGGAAGCGGCGCTCCCGGCGGCAGTCCGTGAGCCGGAAACGCAGCGGGAAGCCGGCGGGCGCCGCGCAGCCGGATGTGGCTTATGCGGCCGGCTTCGGAAGCGGCGGATGGGCAGGTCCGCCGTACGGTCCGTACGGCCCGTACGGGTTCTTCGGCCCGCGGCTGCTGCTGGATCTGGCGCTGATTGCGCTCGTGTTCCTGATCCTGTAGGTTTCCCTGATCCGCCTCGGGCGCATTCCTTCCCGGATGGACATCGGCCATACAAATCCTTACAATTAATGCAACAAGGTGCGTACATTGCGCCGACCGGGAGGGAACGCCGATGAAGGTCGAACCCGTCAGACTGCGCCGGAGCTGGCCGATCGACAGCGCCCTGCCGCCCATCCGTCCCGCGGACGACGGCCGCAAGCCGCCCGGACGGCGGTTCGGGGGCGCGTCCGATCCGGCGGACGAACGCAGGCGGGCCGCCGGGAGCGCGGCCGCATGGCTCGCGGCGGCCGGCCGCGCCCGGGATTCCGCCGGCCGGCTCGCCGATGCTTCGCTCTGGACACGCAGAAGCGTCTGGAGCAGCGATCCGGAGGCGGTCGCCGGACAAGCTCCGGACGACGCGCCGCTTGCCGCCTTTCGCCTCGAGATCGAGCGGACGGCCCGGACGCAGCGGAACCTGGGCTTCGAGCTGGCGATGCACGGCGCGTCGGTCATCGAGCCCGGCCGGCATGCGTTCCGGCTGGCGAGCGCCGGGAAGTCTTGCGCGCTTGAAGTGGAGATCGAAGCGGGCGACACGAACTTGACGGCGCTCGCGCGGCTTGCGGGCGCGATCAACGGCGCCGAAGCCGGCGTCCGGGCCGTGCGGCGGGAAGACCGAAAGCTCCGCCTCGTCTGGCTGGAAGTGACCGGCTCGGCGCCGGGCGCCCGCGGCGCGTTCGAGCTGGCGGATGTGGACGGCAGCGCCGTCAGCGCGTCCGGCATCGGCACGGCTTCAATCGCGGCGGAGGACGCCGTCTTTCGCGTGAACGGCGGGCCGGACCGGGTGTCGCCGGTGAACGAGACGGTCCTGGACCCCGGCCGGGTCCGGCTCGCATGGCGTGCTTCGGCAACCGGGACCTATGACGTTGCGGTCGGCTATGATGCGGACGCAATCGCCGCCGAGCTCCGGCAGGCCGTCGGCGACATCGATGCGCTGGCCGGCATCCACCGGACGAGCGCCGGCAGCCTCCACCCGTCGCTGCTCCGCGAGCTGGACGCGGCGATGACGACGGAGGCTGCGGAGCGGCTCGGCATCGCGCGCTCGGACGACGGATGGGCGCTCGATGAGCGCCGCTTCCGCGACGCGATCCGGCACGATCCGGAGCGCGTGCGGCTGGAGCTCGCCGGCCCCGACGGCTGGGCCGCCGGGGTCATCCGGACGATGGAACGGTTTCTCGTGATGCCCGCCGAAGCGCTGATCCACCCGGCGATGCGGGACGCCGGCACCTATGCGCCGGATCTGTCGGGCGGCACGCAGGTGCAGCCGGCGGCGCCCGCCTCCGGGTGGTATTTCGATTCGATGTATTATGTGCCGAATCGGCTGTAACGTGGATACCACGTTACAGCGGCGCGCGGAGCCAGGCAGTAGCTTCTGTAACGTGCATACTACGTTACAGAGACACGCGGAGCCAGGCAGTAGCTGCTGTAACGTGGATACCACGTTACAGCGGCGCGCGGAGCCAGGCAGTAGCTGCTGTAACGTGCATTCCACGTTACAGAGACAACGCGCCCTCCGGGTTGTGCTACAATGGCAATGGAGGTGAGCGCCGTGCGCAGACATATGCCTCGGATCCTCGTCATTCTGCTGCTGCTCGCCGCCGGCGGCGTTCTGGGCGGCAGCCTGCTCCGGAACACGCATCCGCGAGCGGAGATCATCGGCTGGAGCATCGGCCTGCTGTTCGCGTTTCTTGCCGCTTTTGCGGCGGCCCATGTCTTCTCGGGCGAACGGGACGAAGGATGACGCGTCTTATTAAAACACCCCGCGGAAAGGAAGTCGAACGGACATGACGGCCACCGAGCGTCCGATCCTGCAAATCGTCGGATACAAAAACAGCGGCAAAACAACTCTCCTCTGCGCGCTCGTCCGGAAATTCCGCGCCGAAGGCTTCACCGTCGCCGCCATCAAGCACGACGCCCACGACTTCGCATTCGACCGTCCGGGCACCGACACCTGGAAGATGGCGGAAGCCGGGGCCGGGTTCGTCGCCATCACCTCGCCGCACCGGACCGCGTGGACATCGAGCCGCCCCGCATCATTGGACGATTTGGCGGGTCAGGCCGCGCACGCCGACCTCGTGCTCGCCGAAGGCTTCAAGGACGCGCCGCACCCGAAGCTCGTCCTGCTGCGCGGCGAAGAAGATCTGCCGCTGCTCGGCCTGCCGAACGCGGCGGCCGCGATCGTGCCCGACGGCTGGATGCCGCGCGCAGCGGTCATGCCCGTCTTCTGCCGCGATGACGTCGACAGCATTTTCTCCTTCGTTCGGACCCTGCTGCCGTAAAAAATGAAAAAACCGCCCGCCGGCGGTTCATCATGCTCCTTATTCCATACCCTTCAGTCCGCAAGCCCCTGCTTGTGCGCGTAAATCGCGGCCTGCGTCCGGTCCTCCACGCCCAGTTTCGAGAAAATGTTCGTGATGTGATACTTCACCGTCTTCACGCCGATGAACAGCTTATCCGCAATCTCCTGATTGGACATGCCCTGGGCGAGCAGCTTGAGCACTTCCATCTCGCGTTCGGTGAGCGACTCGTGCGGCGCCGGCGCCTGTGCCCGCTGCGGCTGCCGGAACCGGTTCATCATTTTCGCCGCCACCTGCGACTCGAGCACCGACTGGCCCCTCGCCGCCGCCCGGATCGCCTCCGCGATTTCCGTCGCCCGCGACGTCTTCAGCAGATAGGAGAACGCACCCGCTTCGATAACCGGGTACATTTTGCTGTCGTCGATGTAGCTGGTCAGCACGATGACCTTGCATTCCGGCAGCATCTCCATCAGCCTGCGGGTTGTCTCGACGCCGTCCATGCCGTCCATGACGAGGTCCATGAGGACGACGTCCGGTTTGTACATCTGCGCGAGTCTGAGGCCCTCCTGGCCGTTCGAAGCTTCGCCGACGACCTCGATCCCTTCTTCCGTGTCCAGCACGGCCGCCAGGCCGATGCGCACCATCTCGTGATCGTCGACGAGCAGCACCTTGATCGGCTGATCCATCCCTTCATCCGTCCCTCTCTTCCATAAGTACCGGCACCCGGATATCGATTTCCGTTCCTTCGCCCGGCGCGGAACGGAGCGTCATCGTGCCGCCCATCTCGTACACGCGCTCCTCCATCGTGAGCAGCCCGTACGATGTCTGTTTTTTCGCTTCCATGTCGAATCCGACGCCGTCGTCCCGCATCAGCAGATGCAGCTGGCCTTGTTCCCGCCGCAGCGAAATGTCCATGCGCGAAGCTCTCGCGTGGCGCAGCGTGTTCGACAGCGCCTCCTGCACAATGCGGAACAGATGATCTTCCGCTTCCGGCAAAATCGCCAAATGCGGCTCCTGGTCGAGCGCGATCACCATGTTCGGCACCTTCTGCTGCAATTCCTCGACCAGCGCTTCGAGCGCCTGCGGCAGCCGCTTGCCGTCCAGATGGACCGGCCGAAGATGCAGCAGCAAGGCGCGCATCTCCGATTGCGCGACGGACGCCATCTCCTCGATCAGCTCCACCTGCCGCTTCGCCCGCTCGAAGTCTTTGTCCAGCGTCCGCTTCACCGCGGTGGCCGTCATCGAGATCGCGAACAGCTGCTGGCTGACCGCATCGTGAAGTTCGCGGGCGAGGCGCTGGCGCTCTTCGGTGATCGCCTTGAATTTCAGCTGCTCCTTGCGCATCCGCTCTTCGGGGTTCTCATCTTCCCCCGAAGCTTCACCGCCCTCGCCATCCGCGCCGGGAAGCGTCACCGGCCGGCGCTTGAGCTGCTGCTCCGCCAGCTTCATCAGCGTTTGCTTCAGCTTGACCCCCTGGAGGTAACTGTACAGGGCCGCTACGGCGAGACCGAGGCCGATGAGCGTCAGCACGAAGGCCGCCGTCTTCTCCTGCAGTTTGAAAATCTTCAAATATCCCGTGCCCTGCAGCACCAGCACCATGAGGCCGAGCAGCACGACGAGCCACAGCAGCGTCTCGGCCGCGTTGCGCTTCGGCTTCGCCTGATCCCGGGGTCTGCCCGGGCCGGCCGGTGCGCGTCCCGGCATTTTGTCCGCCGACATGCCGCCGCTCCTTCCAATGGCCGGCCGTAAGCCGGCCTCTCCTTCATTTTCATCGTAACAAGCGGAACCCGCTTCCGTAAAGCAGGTTCCGCTTCGCCAATCCTGTCCGCGCGGCATGCAGCCGCGGGCGCACCTTCCATGCGGTGCTCCGCGGCTGCCGTCAACCTTATTCGCCGGCGGACTGGTTCAGCTTGTTCTTGAGCGCCTGAAGCTGCGCTTCGACTTCAAGCTCCTTGCCCGGATCGAGCTTCGGCGCCGCCGCTGCGGAGCTGTAGTAGCCCGGCGTGCGAAGCACTTCGGCTTCCGCCTCCATCTGCAGAATCTTCTCTTCCATCCGGGCGAACCCGCGCGCCGCGTTGCCGCTCTCGATCGAGTGCGTGTTCGTGATCTGCGCGAGCTGCTTTTGCGCTTTCGCCATTTGCGCCCGCGCCGCCAGTTCGTTCCGCTTGTTGCGCAGCTGATAGTACTCGTCTTTCATTTCACGCAGCTGCTCCTTCAGCGCTTCGGCCTGCTGTTCCGCCTGAGCGTGGAGATCGCTGTACTCCGCCGTCTTCTGATCGAAGTAGATCTTCTCCTCCAGCAGCTTGCGTGCCAGATCTTCGCGTCCGGTGCGGAGCGCTTGCTCGGCCTTCGCCTCGCGGTCGATCGCGTTGCGCGCCGCTTCTTCGAGGCGCTGCTTCATGCGGCGTTCATTGGCCATTTGCTTGGCCACCGTAACTTCCGCCTGATGAATTTCCGCTTCCATGTCGCGCAGATACTGGTTCAGCATGACGACCGGATCTTCCAGCTTGTCGAGCATCTCATGCAGAGACGCCTTCGTCATGTCCTTCAGTCTCTTGAAAACACCCATGGTTCATTCTCCTTTCTCGCGTTTCTCAAGTTCGCTGATTTTGGCCTTGAGCTCTTCGATTTCTCTGCGAAGCGCCTTCTTCTCCAGATCTTCCATCATGGCGTCAAGATTGTCCGGGTTCGGAGGCGGCGTCTCATAATTCGGCCGGGGGCCGTATTCGGGACCGTGGTTGGGCGGATAGGAACCGTAACCGGGATTCCTCCAGCCGCCGTGGTGCGGATTGTAGTAGCCTCCGCCGCCCGGCGGATATCCGCCGTAACCGCCCGGACCGTAATAATTGTTGTAATGGGGCGGTTCCTTCGGGACGACAAGCGCCGCCAGAATGTAGATGAGGATGAAACCTCCGCTCGTGACGACGGCGAGCACGATTGCGACGATCCGAAGCAGCGTCGCGTCCACATTCATGGCCTCCGCCAGACCGCCGCACAGCCCGAACAATTTCTTGTCGCGTGAAGAGCGGTATATTTTCATCGCGGTATCAGCCTTCTTTCTCGAGCTTGCGTTTCAGTTGCTCCAATTCCGCTTCGACCAGTTCGGATGATCCTGTCGGGATGTAAGACTGCCCGGATCGGCGGATTTCACGCAGGCTGCGTGCTTCGAGCTCCATGTCGCTGATCCGGTCGTCGAGCCGCCGGAACATGGTGTCCGGGTGGCCCACCATCGAGCCGAACCGCTCGTTCATGCGCTGCTGCAGACGAAGCGACTCCATGCGCGCCACATAGTATTCGCGCTTGTCATAGACCGCCTGGTATTCGCTGCGCAGCTCCCGCAGCAGCGCCTCCAGTTCGGTCACGTTCGCCTGGCTGTTCTCGTAAAGTTCTTTATATTGCTGCGCGCGCTGCGCGTGATGCTGCTTCTCCGTCAGGGCGAGGCGGGCCAGATGTTCTTCCCCGGCCTTCAGCGCGGTGACCGCCTGCTGCTCGCGCTTCTCCGCCTGCTGTTCGGCTTGCAGCCATTGCGCCCGCAGGCTGCTCGCGTGAGCCGAATATTGCTGGTACAACCGTTCAGCCTGGATGATCTCTTCCCGCGTCGCCCACAGGAACTGATCGATCAGCCGCACCGGGTCTTCCGCCCGCTCCAGCCGTTCGTTCAGCGTCGCAACCGTAATGTCGCGCACGCGCTTGATCAGACTGCTCATCGCATGACCTCCGTTTCCGTTGGTATCGCTGTTGTTCTGTCGAATGTTTCAGTCGGATTTCAGTCGGATCAGAAGACCCTCCTGCTTTTGCCCTTGATCATCGAGATGCCGATCACGATGGCTGCAATCGCGAGAATCAGGAAGAGCAGGCCGGACAATTTGCCGAGGAGCATGATTGCGCCGACGGCGATGAGGATGGTCCCGATCCAGTGCTTGCCGTTCCTCAGTCCGACATATCCGAGACCGAGCAGAATGATGGGGAAGAGCCAGCCGAAGATCGGACCGAGCGTGAAACCGAAAAATCTGAGCACGATCATTCCGCCGATAATGACGAGAATGACGCCGAGCGCCGTCTTGCTGTTCAAACCGTTCACCGCCTTTCCAACCGGGTTCGTTCCTTCTGTCTTTATTCTAGGTATAATCCGGATAACACAAAACGGACCGGGGGCGGTTTTTGGACCTGGACCCCGGTCGGGGAGAACCTTCGCTTGCAGACCGAGCCGGACTTTGCGGCATCGTCGGCACAGTTGCCGGCAGCGGGCCTCCGGAGTATGATATAAATATTTCCAGCCGTCATACTGGGGGTTATCACAATATGAAACGATTGCTGGCCTGCGCCGTCTCGTTTGCCCTTCTGGATGGCGCTGAACGCCGGGGATGAACCTCGGACCCATGCCGGGTTCTCCAACTTCTACGTCATCGGAACCGCCGCTTACCAGCTTTTTTTCTATTACTTCTTCATCGCTTTGCCCGTTTCGATGTGGGTGGACAGCATCCTGTATCGCAGATTCGCATCCCGCAAGGCGCTCATGGTCATGCGCTTGATCGGCCATACGATATCGGGGCTGGCCGTCGGCTGGCTGCTCTCCCACCCGCTTCGGGTGCCTCCCGAAGGCCGTCTGAGCTTCGCCGCCGTCCTGTGCCTGCTGATGCTCCTGATGATCGCGATCGACTTTTTGTTGTCCATTCGGATCCGGCGCAAACAACGGCAAGTTTGACGCATCACCGGTCCCCGGGAAAAATCGCGCAACCACGCGGATTCACCAACCGGCATCCCATTCCGGTTCATGCATAAACCGCGCCAGATCCACCCGTCCGCCCGCGTCCACGGCGACGCCTTCCCTCCGCAGAAGCTGCATCTGCATCTCCCGTCCCGCCGCGTCCGGGATCGCGATCTCGCCCCTGGCGTTCACGACCCGGTGCCAGGGCAGCCGGTGCTTCTCGCTCATCGCGTGCAGAATGCGCACAACTTGCCGCGCGCCCCGCGGACTGCCGGCATGGCGGGCGATCTGGCCGTAAGTCATGACGCGGCCTTCCGGTATGCTTTGAATGAGCCGCACAACCCTCGCAGTGAATGGCTTCATCGTACCCCCACGTCCAACCGAACCTTCTGCCCAAAAGTATAGCACACCGGCCGGGGCAAGTCCTCGTTCGCCGTCACCCGCAGGCGCAGTCCCGCCAGCAGCGGCCAAAAAAAAAACGGCTCCCTCCGGATGGAAGGAGCCTGAGATGCAGATGTTGGTCTGGCCTTTCACTTGCTCGCAAGGAACTCGTCGAACTGCCGCTGCTTCTCCTGCACGACCTTGTCAAGACCGGCGGCGCGCAGCGCGTTCAGATACTCCGGCAGCACCTTGTCGGGATCGACCGAGCCCGTCTCGAGCGCGCGTTGATACTGCTCGATGACGTTGGCCAGGGCGCCGACTTCCGATTTCACCGGATCGCTGTTGAAGACGAAGCCGAGCCCCGGCGAAACGTGCGCGTTCTGGTTGAACTCGCGGAACTTGTTCCACTTCTCCGGATCTTCGGAATCCCAGACGTAATTCAGGAACTGGTTGCCGAACATCCACGCCGAACCCGGCGAGTAGTCGGCCGTCTTGTCCGTCGGCGAGATGATTTCGCCGTTTCGCGTATAGTGCACGCCTTCGATGCCGAAGTTCAGCAGGTTGTTGAGCTCTTTGTCCGTGTGCAGCAGGTTGATGAACATCATCGCGCGCTCCGGATCTTCGGACGTCGAGGAGATCGCCAGCATCGAACCGGCCGTCTCCGACGTCGCGACCGTCTTCGACGTCATGATGATCTGCTCCAGTTCGCCGGAGCGTCCGGCCGCGCTCGCGATTTCTTCCGCCTTGCCCGGCTTCATCGGCTCGACCGTCATGAACGTGCCCCTTGCCTGCCAGATGTCGTTCGACGATTGCTGGGTCGTCGCGGCATCCTTGTTGATATAGCCCTTCTGATACCATTCGCGCGCCAGCGCCAGATATTCCTTGTAGCGGTCCAGTTCTTCGACCGGCTTGACCGTCGTGTCGTCCATGTCTTTCAGGATGGCGCCCGGAATCGTGCCGTCGCCGAGGAAATCATAGTTCGCGAAGAAATGCGAGTTGAACAGGCCGCCGTTCGACCATACCGGCACGACGTCCGGACGGCCTTGCTTCACTTTCTCGAGAATCGGCGTCAGATCCTGCGGCGTCTTCACCGAGCTCATATCGAGTCCCAGCTCTTCCGCAATCGTCTTGTCGTATACGATGCCGCCGGCAGCCGCCAGCTCCTTGTTCGTCGGCACGCCGTAGTTCTTGCCGTTGATCTTCGCGCCTTCAAGGAAGGCGGGATCGAGCGTCTCCAGGATGCCCTGCCCGTGTTTTTGCAGCAGGTCGCCAAGTTCGAGGAACGCGCCTTTGCCGACGTTGACCGCGTGGCCGTTCCATTGAGCCGTGAAAATGATGTCGGCTTTTTCGCGGGATGCGATCATCAGGTTCATCCGGTCATCCCAGGCGCCCCATTCGATCGGGACAATGTCCAGGGTGGCGTTGATTTTCTCTTTCAGAATCTTGTTGATCGCTTCTTCGACCACCTTCTCGTCCTTCTGCGGGGTCCCCGGATAGTACAGGCTCAGCTCATACGGCGGCAGATCGGACGAGCCGCCGCCGTCGTTTCCGGACGACGGGGAAGGCGAGCCGCCGCCGTCGCTCGAACTGCCGGCGTTCGAACCGCCGCCGCTGCCGCCGCCGTTATTGTTGCCGCCGCCTCCGCATGCGGAGATGACCAACGCCACGGCGACGAGAAGCGTGAAGATGACCGTCAGACGTTTCTTCCGCTGCTTCATGTTCAAGTGGACCTCCCTGAATGAAATAGGTTATATGCCATACCGGCGGAATAACCGGTTACAGCCGGACGGAATTGGCTTGACGGCGTTTCGCAGCGCGCTGCCGTCAGCCTTTGACGGCGCCGACCGTCAGACCTTTGATGAAATATTTCTGGAAGAACGGGTAAGCGAGCACGATCGGTCCGATGCCGACGACGGCCATCGCCATGCGCATCGTCTCTGCCGGGAACCGGACATATGCGCCGGCCTGCTGCAGCGCCTGCATGGCCTGGCTGTTCTGCGCGAGATACTGGACGTTCTGCATCGTCTTGTACATCAGGTACTGGATGCTGACGTTCTCGTTCTTCGTGATGTACACGAGGCTGAGGAACCAGTCGTTCCAGTAGGTGATCGTCTGGAACAGGGCCACCGTCGCCAGCACCGGCAGCGAGAGCGGCATGACGATCTGGAAGAAGATGCGGACCTCGCCCGCGCCGTCGATTCTCGCCGACTCCAGCACGGCGCTCGGCACGGATGTCGCGAAGAACGTCCGCGTCACGAGCACCCAGAACGCCGGGATGAGCAACGGCATGATGAGCACCCAGAGCGTATCCTTCAGATGGAGAAGCTGGACATACACGAGATACCAGGGTACCAGACCGCCGCCGAACAGCATCGTGAAGAACACGATGAACGTGAAGAAACGGGCGTGCGGGAAATCCCGCCTGGAGATCGGATAGGCGTACATCGCCACCATGACCATGCTGAGCACGGTGCCGATGACGGTCACCGAGACCGTGATGCCGTACGACCGTGCCACCTGTCTGAAATCTTCGAACAGGAAATCGTAAGCGCCGGTGTCGAACACCGACGGGATGAACTTGTACCCTTCGCGCATCACCACGTCTTCGCTCGAGAACGACACCATGACGAGCAGCACGATCGGAATGATGCACAGGAGCGAATAGAGGATGAAGACGATGTTGACGCTCCACTGCGCCCACGCGGGCAAAATATTTTTCGGGTTGGCCCCGGACAGTTTCGCTTTCGGTTTCGCATTCACGGCAGCTTCCATCGCTGGACCTCCTAGAACAAGGCATTCTCGCTGTTGATGCGCCGCACGACCCAGTTCGAGAAATAGACGAGCACGAACCCGACGACCGATTGCAGGAGCCCGGCAGCCGATGACATGCCGACATCGCCGACGGTCAGGAAGGTGCGGTAAACGTACGTGTCGATGACGTTCGTGACCGGGAACAGCACGCCGGAATCGCGCGTCACCAGGTAGAACAGACCGAAATCCGCGTTGAAAATCCGGCCGATCTGGAGCAGCGTCATGATCGTGATGATCGGCGTGAGCAGCGGCACCGTAATCCGGGTCATCTGCTGCCATTTGTTCGCGCCGTCGATCGTGGCCGCTTCGTACAGCTCATCGTCCAGTCCGACGATGGCCGCCAGATAGATGACCGCATAGTACCCCATGTTTTTCCAGGTGTTGATGATCGGCAGGATCCACGGCCACACCTTCTGCTCGAAGTACCAGTTGATCTCTTCGATGCCGAGCAGCGGGAACAGCGTCTTGTTCAGGTAGCCATGCTCCGGGCTGATGAAGCCGTACACCAGGTAGCTGATGACGACATAGGACAGGATGTACGGCAGGAACATGATCGACTGATGCAGCTTCGCCATGAACTTGCTTCTGAGCTCGTTCAGCAGGATGGCGAACGCGAGCGGAAAGACCAGGTTCAGGACGATGAACAGCGCGTTGTAGGCCAGCGTGTTCCGCGTAATGATCCAGGCGTCCTTCGTCAGGAACAGGTACTCGAAATTTTTGAACCCGACCCACGGGCTGTCCCAGATGCCGATCTGATAGTTGACTTTCTTGAACGCGATCAGAATCCCGAACATCGGCAGGTAGTTGTTGAAGAACAGGATGACAAGCGCCGGAAGCATCATGAGGTAGAAAATCCAGTACTTCCGGACGGTCCCCAGGAAGGACGGTTTGCGCGCCTTCACTTCGGGAACGTCTGTTGCCGTCGCAATCGCTTCCGCAGCATGGTTCGCCATTCGGATCCTCCCAGCCTCTCTGTGGCGTTGATATGTCTATCATAGCGGAGGCTCTGAAAGCGCTTCTAGCGGGATGATGACCGGATTGACGTTTTTGTAACCTCGGGTGTTGTCCGAAGCGATCTCTTCCAGAATCTCCCTCTCCGCTGCTTAATACTGTAATAAAAAACATCGCCGGCGGACTATCGGCGATGTGACCTTCGCTTGACGGTATGGTGACATTTCACTCGATTTCCTGATATTTTTTGCGGTATTCCTGCGGCGTCAGACCCGTCGAACGTTTGAACTGCTTCGAGAAGTGGGAGAAATTCGCATAGCCGACGGACAAGGCAATGTCGCTGATCTTCACGTTCGTCTTCGCCAGCGCCTCCTTCGCCTTCTCCATGCGCCGTTCGACAATGTAATCGGTCAGCGACATGCCCGTCTCCTTGCGGAACAGACGGGACAGATAGGCCGGATTGAGATAGACGTGTCCGGCGATCCGCTCCCGGTTCAGATCGTCGTGCAGATGCGCGTCGACGAACCGTTTGACGCGAACGATGGTGTTCGAGCTGGCCTCGCTGTGCTCGGCGATCACCTTGCGCGCCTTGCCGGTGAACGCAATCGTCCAGCTCTTCAGCGCCGCCAGCGTCCGCATCGTCTGGTTGACATCCGGATGACCGCCGTCGGGATAGACGTCGCCCGGCGACAGCCCGCGGCGCAGCAGCGCCTGGAACACTTCGTACGTCAGCCCGGAGATATAGAGCATCATCGCCGCCCGATCCGGCGGCTCGCGGGTGAACGCGGCGAACGCCTCGTCGATTCGCCGAATCAGCTCCGGCTCCCGGCCGTTCTCGATCAGCAGCGCCCATTCGCCGAAGTTGGGCATGTACGCCGATCGGACCGGCTGCCGCATGAAGGCGGAAGCCCGGAACACCTCGCCGGTCCGGTGGACGTTGTGCCGCTCCATCTCCGCGAGCAGCGCAATGTTCGGAGGCAGTTCCCGCAACGGGGCCGGTTCGCCGATGTAGCAGGAGACGACGCTGTAGAGCAGCTCGCCGGCTTTGCGCACGTATTCGCGGCATCGCGCTTCCGGTTCGTCCCCGCCCAGGCCTTGCGGATCGTAGAACAGCGCGAACAGCATGCCGTGCCCGTCCTGGATGACGTGTCCGGCACTGTCCCGGAGCAGGATGTCGCCGGCCGCGTTCTTGAGCGCGTACGTCATGATCTCCTCATCGCGCGCGCTCCAGTCCTGCTTCCATTCTTCCACGCTGATCAGGATCGGCAGAACCGGACTGTCCGCGGTCAGCTCGATGCCGTAGAGCGCCAGCATCGGCTCCAGCTGCTCCGGCGTCGGCGCCAGCCGATGATGGAACACGTCCTGCCAGAAGCGCTCGATCAGAAGCGGAAGCTGGCGATTCCACTGTTCATAGTAATATTCGTAGGTTTTGCGGAACGCCTCCTCCTGCTCGCGCTGCCGGATTTTGCCGAGCGCCTTGACGACGCAGGCCTTGAGCTGCTCATGATCGATCGGCTTGAGCAGGTAATCGAAACTCGACAGCTGGATCGCCTGCTGCGCATAGCGGAAGTCGGCATGCCCGGTCAGGAAGATCGTCTCCGTCTGCGGCGAATGCTCGTTGACCCATTCCAACAGGCCGATGCCGGTCTCGTTGGGCATCTCGATATCCGAGATCATGATATGGATCGGATGCTGCCGGAATATCTCGCGCGCTTCCGCCGCGTCATACGCCGAGAACACGTTCGCGATCTCCGCCGACACCCAGTCGATCCCCTGCACGATGCCCCTTACCGCGATCTCTTCATCATCCACGACCAACAGATTGTACATCGTCCGCCTCCCCGATAACGGATATGTCAGCCGTCCGTTCCGCCGACAGCTCGGCCGGCAGCGGCAGCCGGACGCGAACGACCGCGCCGCCGCCCGGATCGTTGTCGAATTCGACCCCGGCCCCGCCTTCGTACCGCAGCTTGAGCCGCTGCACCACGTTCGCGATGCCGAGCCGGCTGGATTCCGAAGCCGGAAGCTCCTCTCCCCTGCGCAGCCGGTCGAGCACATCCGGATGGAAGCCGACGCCGTTGTCGCGAATGACGATGACGAGCTTGTCCCCGTCATCGGCGGCGGCAATCTCGCCGTGGATCCGGATGATGAATTTCTCCCGGCGGTTGAGAAAACCGTGGATGATCGCGTTCTCGACGAACGGCTGCAGCGTCAGCGCCGGCAGCGCGGCCGTCCGCCAGCGCTCCGGAATGTCGACGATGCATTCCAGTTTCTCGGGGAAGCGGAACTTCTGGATTTCGACATAGTTCCCGATATGCTTCAGTTCTTCCTCCAGCGTGATCGATTCCCGGTTCACCCGCATGATGAAGCGGAAATAATCGGCCATGTGCAGGGCCATCTTCTTCACCGAATCGTGGTCTTTCAGGACGGCGAAGTTGTAGATGATGTTCAGGCTGTTCATGTAGAAATGCGGATTGATCTGCGCCTGGAGCTGCTTCATCTCGTTCTTCTGCGCCCTGAGCTGCTCCTCGTACATCCCGATGCGCAGATTGCTGATCTGCTCGGCCATGTTGTTGAACGTGTTCGCCATGAACTGGAATTCGACCGTGTTCGTCGTCTGCAGCCGGAAATCGAGCATCCCGAGCGACAGCTTCTTCATGCCGTTGATGAGCTGGTGCAGCGGCTGGAACACGGTGCGCTGGATGAACAGCAGATACATGGAGAACAGGAAGACGAGGCCGAGCACGATGAAATAGACCGCCTTCTGGAAATAGGGAAGTCCCTGCAGCATCTGTTTCTCCGGTACGGCCACGGCGACCGCGATGTCGGCCATCGAACTGGTGCGGATCATGACGAGATGGCGGTTTTCCCCCTGCCCGACGATCTGGTACGGCGTGTCGAGCAAGGGCAGGTTCGCAATCGGCAGCGTGCGGTCCGTGAAAGACAGCGGGTCCGCCATCCGCACGCCTTCGCGGCTATACACGGCGCTCTCTCCGATCTTGTCGTCGTCCCACTGGATGCGGAGCAAGTCCAGGATATCGCTGATGCTGATGATGGCGCCGATGTACTGGTTGTTTTCGGACGGCGTCAGGCGCACAAGGAAGTCGCGGCCGGGCATCAGGTCGTTCTCCCAGAGCATCCATGTGCCGTCCAGCATCTGCCGGTGCTGCGCCGCGATGCGAGGCGCCTCCTGGGCGAGCAGCCGCTTCACCTGTCCATAATTTCCGGATGAACTGAAAATGATATCGTTTTCATTATAAATGAAAACAGTATGCAGCAGATTGTAAAATCCGACGTCGCGGTTGATTTTGTTCTGCACCCGGACCTTCGTCAGCACGTAATTGTCGCTGTCCACGGGAAAAGCCGCCAGCAGCCCGACATCCGCGTCGAGTACGGCCAGCTTGTACAGATAGTCGTTGATCTCTTCCATATACAGATCCAGCTGCCCCACGAAAATATCGAGCGTATTGCGATACGTCTCGGATACCTTGTCATGCACCACGTTCTTCGCATACCAGTTGTTGGCGATCAGGAACAGCACAACCGGCAGCATGACGGCGAAGAAGCTGATGACAAGCTGCGTTCGGATCGATCGTCTCACCCGGCCAGCCCCCGCTACACAAGACCATGTTACTGTCAGTCTAACAATGGGCGGGGCAATCCGCAACAGAAACGGCATTTGACTCCCCGATGAAAGATTGATAACCTTGTGACCGGTTCTGCATATCCTCGGGAGGTGATCGCGTGGACCGGTGGATCGGCCCAAGCTTCGAAGACTATTTGACCTGGGAATTCTGGGCGCCTTATTCCGTTGCCGCGCTCCAGAAACTGGGACACCTTCTGCTGATCATTGTCCTCACCTGGCTCACCCTCCGCCTGCGCAAAATCGTCGTCTCGCGTGTCTTCGCCCTGACAAGGCTGGACATCAAACAGCGTAAAACGCTCGAATCGCTGCTGCTGTCGTTTACGCGGTACGCCATCTTCATCGTCGCGATCCTGACCGGACTCAGCACCTTCGGCGTCAACATCGGACCGATCATCGCCGGGGCGGGCGTCGTCGGGCTGGCCGTCGGATTCGGCGCGCAGACGCTTGTGAAGGATTTGATCACCGGCTTCTTCATCATCTTCGAAGACCAGTTCTCCGTCGGCGACTACGTGTCGATCAATAACGGCCAGATCCGCGGCACCGTGGTCAGCGTCGGCCTGCGCGCCACCAAGATCCGCACCTGGGCCCAGCATGTCGTCGTCATCCAGAACTCGGAAATCCGCATCAGCGAGAACTACAACCGCGAGCGCATGCGGGCGATCATCAACATTACCGTCGCCTACGAGACCGATCCGGCCGATGTCGAAGCGGCGGTGAACCGGCTGTCGGCCCGGCTGCAGCGGGAGATGCCCCACCTGTTCCTGCGGAACGAGGAGGGGGAAGTGATCGAGCCGCCGCAGCTCTACGGCATCACCGATGTCGAGAACCAGGCGCTCGGCGCCAAATATACCGTCGTCAGCCTGGTGAACGACCAGCACTACTGGACGGCATGCAAAGAAATCCGCAAAGCGCTGCTCTATGAATTGAAAGCATACGGCATCCAGGTCGCCTACCCGCGCCGCATCGAGCGCATGGAAAGCGAGGCGGCGCTTCGCTGACCGACAGCAGTCGCGCGCACTCCGTCGAACTCCGGACTCCGTGAGTTGTCAACTGCGAATGTCTGAATCAAGATGGATGTACGGCGCGGCTTCTTTTAACTGCCGGATAAATTCGTCCGCTCTCTCTGGGGAAACGTCCCAATATCCGGTATGATCGTAAATCCTCAACCGTTTGTGGGACAATGCCGCCGAAGCTTCCCAGGAAACAACGGGACGTACCTTTACGATCCTGCTCAAAGGAATCGTTTTTCGAATCAAAATGCCGCTTTTTATGCGCAAATTGCCCCGGTCAATGATATAAACCGTCCCGATTACGGCCGAATGCGTGATGATCCCGAAAACCGCGAAAACAACCGCAAGCAAGATTTGAACGATCAGATTCAAATTCGTAAAAAAGATGGTCACGGCAAGAACATAACAGACCAGGGAAGCCCCCCATAACAACACGCCAACCCATTTTTCTTTTCCGGATTGAAAGCGCATGAATACACCTCCAGTAGCCTTGTCAGTGGTCATCAGATTTATCCGGTTGTATTTCCCCCATTATGGATTCTTATTGCGTTATGGATTATTGTACGACTCCTTACAGGACTAAGATAAAAACCTTTCCTTGATCTCTTCTGTTGGAATAATGCAAGTTTTTGTCTGTTTGAAAATCAATTTCCTCCGTTTGGCAACATAGCGATAAGCCAGGTCTCTCAATGGTTTTGGAATAATGAGTATCTCAACTTTCGCAGCTTAATTTTCCGAACAAGGCCTTGATATAATTGGGCAAACTCGCAATCCATTGCTGGAGTTGACATACAACGGCAGACTGATCCCGTTTGGATTTCGCTTCCGTGAACGCCATGAAAAATGCGATCAGATGCTGCAAAGCCGTTATGAGATCCAGGTCTCGAACTTCGTCGGAAAACAGGAAAAACAGACCGCCCAACGACCGCGCGTCGTTGTTGTGACGGCGTTCCCATTCCATTACGAGATAACGGGTAAACACGATCGTGGTGTGGCT
>Ga0207871_100117_pt1 | contig 46251 bp, 47 predicted proteins | sample Passage260A_FD_187371 | JGI IMG/M metagenome (GOLD analysis project Ga0207871, IMG submission 187371) | Cellulose adapted compost microbial communities from Newby Island Compost Facility, Milpitas, CA, USA - Passage2 60A (SPAdes) (version 2) ...
CAGGGCGCGGAGCGGCTCGTGTCGCCCGTCCGGCAGCACGTGCAGCACGGACGGCCGGGCCGGCGGTCCGAAGGTGCCGAGGCCGCGCAGCCGCACCTCAAACGGACGGGCGCCGGCCGCCGCCTCGTCCAACGCGCGGATGACCGCCGGAACCCGATCCGCGTCCGTCTCGCCGATGAAATGGAGCGTGATGTGCCAATCGGCCGGATGCGCCCACCGGGCGAACGGAAACCGCCTCCGCCATTCCTCCAGCCTTCCGAGCAGCTCGCGCCGGACGTCCTCCGGCACGGCCAGTCCGATGAACAGACGAAGCTCATCGCCCACCAGCGATACCTCCCCGCTCCGGAAACGCAAAAACGCCGACGGCGCGCGCAGTTTTCCCGTTTCCGTCACTTGATGCGCTTCTGCCTTCTTTGTTATGATAACCTATCATAGACGAGGGCAGGAGAGGAACCGGTGAACGATCGCAGGCACAATTTCAACGCCGGTCCGGCGGCCCTTCCGCTGGAAGTGCTGCGGCAGGCGCAGGAAGAGTTCGTCAATTGCGGCGGCGCGGGAATGTCCGTCATGGAGATGTCGCACCGCAGCGCCGCATACGAGCGGATCAACGATGAGACCCAATCGTTGATGCGCGAGCTGCTGAATATTCCCGACCGCTATCACGTCCTGTTTCTCCAGGGGGGCGCCAGCACGCAGTTCGCGATGGTGCCGCTCAACCTGCTGACGGCCGGCACGGTCGCCGCCTACATCGAGACCGGAAGCTGGTCGACGAAGGCGCTCAAGGAAGCGAAGATCGTCGGCGAGGCGGTCGTCGCGGCCACGTCGAAGCCGGACGAATTCCGCCGCATGCCGGACGTGTCCGATCTCGCGATCCCCGAACGGGCGGCGTACGTGCATATCACGTCGAACGAGACGATTCAGGGCACGCAGTTCAAGTCGTTCCCCGACACGGGCGACGTGCCGCTCGTCGCCGACATGTCGAGCGACATCATGAGCCGGCCGATCGATGTGTCGAAGTTCGGCATCATCTATGCGGGCGCGCAGAAGAACCTCGGCCCGTCCGGCGTCACCGTCGTCATCATCCGCGACGATCTCGTCGGGCGCGCGCCGGAGCATGTGCCGACGATGCTGCGCTATGAGACGCACGTGAAGGACCGGTCGCTCTACAACACGCCGCCCACGTTCTCCGTCTACATGATGGGCCTCGTGCTGAAATGGATCAAGGCGAAGGGCGGCGTGGCCGCCATCGAGAAGGAGAACGCCGAGAAGGCGGCGCTGATCTACGACGAGATCGACAGGAGCGGCGGGTTCTATGTCGGGTTCGCCCATCCGGACTTCCGGTCGCCGATGAACATCACGTTCCGGATCGCGAACGAGGAGCTGGAACCGCTGTTCGTGAAGGAATCGGAGAAGGAAGGGTTCGTCGGCCTGAAGGGCCACCGCAGCGTCGGCGGGCTCCGGGCTTCGGCCTACAACGCGGTGCCGCTCGAAAGCTGCCGCGCGCTCGCCGAATTCATGGCCGATTTCCGCCGCCGCCACGGCTGATCCCGGGTCATCGGCCATTTGACAGTTCCATCGTGAAGGCACGGCCGCCCTCGGCTCCCGACCGGAGCGAGGGCGGCTTCGCGCGCATGCACGCCGTCGCCGGCTCCTCCGGCGGACCGGCCGGTTTGCATCCGATGCTGCGCAGGGAAGCGTCGTCGCGAAGTCCATTCCGTGCAACAATCGCCCGCCGTTCGGCCTGATGAACGAGGGAAGGAGGAACCCATGCCGCTTCACATCGTGCTCGTGGAACCGGAGATTCCGGCCAATACCGGCAACATCGCCCGCTCCTGCGCCGCTACCGGCGCCCACCTGCATCTCGTGCATCCGCTCGGCTTCCGCACGGATGACGCGGCGCTGAAGCGGGCCGGGCTCGATTACTGGCCCGCGGTGCATGTGGAGCACCACGATTCGTTCGAAGATGTGCTCCGAAAGTATCCGGACGGGCGGTTCTTCTACACCAGCACGCGGGCCGTCAAGCCTTACACCGACTTCGAGTTCCGCGACGGCGATTTCTTCGTGTTCGGGAAGGAGACGAAGGGGCTGCCGCAGGAGCTGCTCGACGCGAATCCCGAGCGGTGCATGCGCATCCCGATCTCGGACAAGGTGCGCTCGCTCAACCTGTCGAACGCGGTCGCGATCATCCTGTACGAGGCGCTCCGGCAGCTCGGATTTCCAGCGTTGAGGTAGACACATTCGTTGCATGATATTAAGCAAAATTTTGGCTTGAGAAGGAAAAGCCGCTTCGGGATCGAAAGTCTTACATGATGCAAGGTTTTCAGACGTACAAAAAAGACGTACAAAAAAAGAGAGACGGATATGGAAACGGGAGAGGTGATCCATGTGAAACCTGCAGGCGTTGTGCGCAAGGTTGACCAGCTGGGACGCATCGTCCTTCCCAAATCGCTGCGCAAAAGATATCAGATGAACGAGGGCGATCCGGTGGAGATCCTGGTGCAGGGCGACCACATCATCCTGGAGCGCTATCGGCCGCGCTGCGTGTTCTGCGGTTCGATGGAGCAGGTCCGGGAGTACAAGGAACGCCATCTCTGCGCGAACTGCGTCGGCGAATTGATCGCGCTCCGCAAATAACGGCGGCAGGATGCAGGTTTGCACACGTGAAAAGCTTCCCGAGCGATCGGGGAGCTTTTTGTTTTTGGCTGAGCCGGCGGGGTCGGGGATACGAGGGAGCAACCATCGCTTATCCGCGGCGTTTCCTTCGGGGCGTCTTTGGCGGCGGGTGCTCCGGGCCAAACAGAAAGCTCCCCGCGTCGTCCGGGGAGCTTTCGCGCGCCGTTCTGGTGGCATCAAAGTCCCTTCGTCTTGTCGTCGTTGTATCCGGCCGTCAGGATCGGCACGATCATGAGCAGCATGACGATCATCACAATCCAGAAAGCGGTACTCATCGCGGACACCTCCAACAAGCTTTCCTTATTATACCCGATCGCCGGGCAAATGAAAACGAGTCCGCCTGTGAACATCCTGTTACGCGTCCGACGGCGGGACGGCGGACGCGCCGCGGCGGCGTCCGCGCTCCGGCTTCGGGGAGCCGGGCCCGGCCGTCGGTGCCGGCGAGCCGGGCGCATCCGTCAACGGTTTCTCCCACGCCTTCAGGACGTCCGCGTATTCGTCGAGCGCCCTTCGCCCTTCGTCGGTCAGCCGGTACACACCCCTCGCCGGACGGTCGAACCAGCCGTAATGGTTGTCGCGCAGGATGTCGCCGGCCCGGGCGCAGGCCGCGAGCTCGCGCACGCGCCGGGGCGCCGCCTCGCCGCCTTCCGAGGCCAGCGCCCACGCGCAGCGCAGCGCCTGCTCGCGGTACGCCGTCACCAGCTTGCGCCGCGCGCTGCCGCCGACGTTGTAGTCGCCGCTCCGCGCGGCGAATTCGCGCTTCAGCCGCTCGCTCCGCTTGCGGCGGAAGCCCCGGATCGGCGGTTCGCCCGGCTCGGCGAGCCACTCGACCAGCGGCGCCTTCGTCTTGTAGAAGGTGACGGTCATGAGCCCCAGCCCGAGCCGGCGGCACAGCTCGGCCAGGTCGCTCAACCGCCGGCCGGCCGAGCCGGATTTTTTCCGGTTCCGCTCGACGGCGAGGACGACCGCGGCGCCCAGCCGCTGGCGCTCGATGCCCTGCAGCAGCAGCTCGAGGTTGAACGAACGCTTCAGCTCGACGATCACGGTCTCCTCCTCGCCGTCCGCACCCTTCCGCACGGCGACCAGATCGCAGTTCAGCACCTCGCCCCTGACTTCATACCCCCTCGCCTCGAAAAAGGCCCGCACCGGCGCGTACAGTTCGGTCTCGTGTCGGACGGCCACCGAAGCCCGCTCCCTTCCCGCACGTCGCATTCATCTTCTCCGCATTATACCAGAGGTGCGCGCGGTGCGGGGGAAACCGGGCGCATCGCGGATCATCGACGAAGGAAATATGGAGCAATTTCGGTTGCGGCCATGCATATCTATGTACTACTTCAGCGTGGTGACGGGCGGCGCACCGCAGGCGGGGCGGGCCCGAATCCGAAAAGTGACTTCCGCGGCGGCACGGAATCGGCGGAAAGGCGATTGTCGGGAGGAGGTGCGGCTGTGGATATTTTCAAGCGGATCGCGGAATACAAAGCAGAGGAAGAGAAGCTGAAATGGACCGGGACGTTCCGCGATTACATCGAACTGCTGCGCAAGGATCCGTCGCCGGCCATGACGGCGCACGCGCGGGTCTACGAAATGCTGATCTCCCACGGCGTGGAAGAAGTCAATGGCCGCAAGCGATACAAGTTTTTTGAAAAGGAACTTTTCGGATTGGACCGGGCGCTCGAGCGGCTGGTCGAGGAGTATTTCCACTCCGCCGCGAAGCGGCTTGACGTGCGCAAGCGGATCCTGCTCCTGATGGGGCCGGTGAGCGGCGGCAAGTCGACGATCGTGACAATGCTGAAGCGCGGGCTCGAGCAGTTCTCGAAGACGGACAAAGGCGCCGTCTACGCGATCAAGGGCTGTCCGATGCACGAGGAGCCGCTTCACCTGATCCCGCACGAGCTTCGGCCGGAGGTCGAGAAGGAGCTGGGCGTCCGGATCGAGGGCAACCTGTGCCCCTCGTGCGCGATGCGGCTGAAGACCGAGTACAACGGCGACATCGAGAAAGTCCTGGTCGAGCGGGTGATCATTTCGGAGGAGAACCGCGTCGGCATCGGCACGTTCAGCCCGTCCGACCCGAAGTCGCAGGACATCGCGGATCTGACCGGGAGCATCGACTTCTCCACGATCACGGAATACGGTTCGGAGTCGGACCCGCGCGCGTACCGGTTCGATGGCGAGCTGAACAAGGCGAACCGGGGCATCATGGAGTTCCAGGAGATGCTCAAGTGCGACGAGAAATTCCTGTGGCACCTGCTCTCGCTGACGCAGGAAGGGAACTTCAAGGCGGGCCGGTTCGCGCTCATTTCGGCCGACGAGCTGATCATCGCCCATACGAACGAGGCGGAATACAAGGCGTTCATCGCGAACAAGAAGAACGAGGCGCTTCAGTCTCGCATGATCGTGATGCCGATTCCGTACAACCTGAAGGTGTCGGAGGAGGAGAAGATCTACGCGAAGCTGATCGCCCAGAGCGACATGAAGGACATCCACATCGCTCCGCACACGCTGCGCGCCGCCGCAATCTTCACGATTCTCACCCGGCTGAAGGAATCGAAGAAGCAGGGGATGGACCTCGTCAAGAAGATGCGGATGTACGACGGGGAAGAGGTCGAAGGTTTCAAGGAAGCCGATCTCAAGGAACTGCAGGAGGAATATCTCGAGGAAGGAATGTCGGGCATCGACCCGCGCCACGTCATCAACCGGATCTCGAGCGCGCTCATCCGGCAGGATCTCGCCTGCATCAACGCCCTCGATGTGCTGCGGGCGCTCAAGGAGGGGATCGACCAGAATCCCTCGCTCACGAAGGAGGAGCGCGAGCGGTATCTGAACTTCCTCTCGATCGCCCGTCAGGAATACGACAATCTCGCGAAGAAGGAAGTGCAGAAGGCGTTCGTCTATTCGTTCGAGGAATCGGCGAAGACGCTGTTCGAGAACTATCTCGACAACATCGAGGCGTACTGCAACTGGACGAAGATCAAGGATCCGCTCACCGGCGAGGAGCTCGACCCCGACGAGCGGCTGATGCGGTCGATCGAGGAGCAGATCGGCATCTCGGAGAACGCGAAGAAGGCGTTCCGCGAGGAGATCCTGATCCGCATGTCGTCGTATTCGCGCCGCGGCAAGAAGTTCGACTACAAGAGCCACGAGCGGCTGCGCGAGGCGATCGAGAAAAAGCTGTTCGCCGATCTGAAGGACATCGTGAAGATCACGACGACGACGAAGACGCCGGACGAGACGCAGCTCAAGCGGATCAACGAGGTGACGAAGCGGCTGATCGACGAGCACGGCTATTGCCCGATCTGCGCGAACGAGCTGCTGCGCTACGTCGGCAGCCTGCTGAATCGGTGACGGAAGCGGCGAATCCCCGCGGGCTTCGAACGGGGCCCGGCGGGGATTCGTTCATGTTTTGCGGGCGATCACCTTGCAGTAGGCGTGGGTGAAGTGCAGCCGGCCGTCCTGCACGAACGGCCGCATGCCGGTCGGCGGACCGCCCGCAAGCTCCGCCTCCAGGTCGAAGCGGATCTCCTCCGCCGTTCGCTCGTCCGTCCCGGTCAGGCGGATCCAGCGGTCGAAGTCGACCGGCACGTCGATCCCTTCCGCGATCTCCACGGCAAGCCCCGCTTCGCGGAACAGCGCCGCAAGCTCCGCCCTGCCCAGCGCCTCCGCGTGCGACGGGTCCCGCAGCCGCTCGTACCGGTTGTACGAACGTTTCAGTTCGGGATCGTCCGGCGCAACGATGTCGACGACGGCCACCGTTCCGGCCTCCCGGCATACCCGCCCCATCTCCCTCAGCACCGCGGCCGGATCGGGAAAATGGTGAAACGCGAACCGCGACATAACGAGATCGAACGAGCCGTCCGCGAAAGGGAGCCGCTCCGCGTTCCCTTCCGCGAACGCGAGGTTGCCGATCCCCGCCCGCTCCGTCTCGAACCTGCCCTGTTGAAGCATGTCCACGGACAGGTCGATCGCGGTGACGCGCGCGAATCGCCCGGCCAGCGCGCGGGACAGGATGCCCGTGCCGGCGGCGACGTCGAGCGCTTCGCCGCCCGGCGCGGCGGGCAGGCTGTCGAGAATCCAGCGGATGTAGCGCTCGTTGGCCCGGTTCGACTTCGCATCGGAGAAGCGCGCGGCCTGCTTCGCGCATGCGCGCTTGACCCGCTCGAAATGGTCCATGGTCTCGCCTCTCCCGTTCCGGATAATGGCAGTATAACGGCAATCATGATAGCCGTTTTGCGGAATTTGCAAACGGCGCTTGCGGCGGTCGGCGGATCACCCGGAACGGCACCCGGTCTTGCCGAACGCCGAGAGGATGTGGTCCAGGCACAGGCGGGCCGCGGGCGGGAGCGGCTCGTCCCGCCGTGTGTAGAGGGCGATCGGGTTGACGACGGCGACGTCCGGCACGTCGATAACGGCAAGTTCGCCGCGGGCGAGTTCGTCCCGGATCTCGAGGGCGGAGACGAACGCGATGCCGCAGCCGGCCTTCACGGCGCGGATCGTCTCGTACGGGCCGCTGGCCGTGAGGGCCGCCCGGGGCGGATCCGCGTTGAGCGCCCGGCAGCAGGCGAACAGCTTCTCGCGCGTCGAGCTGCCCTCTTCCCGCAGGACGAACGGCCATCGCACGACCTCGGCGAGGGAAGCCGAACGGCCCGCCAGCGGATGACCGGGCGGCGCGGCGAACCGCATCGCATCTTCGAGGAGCGGGATGCGTTCGAGGCCGTCGGGCGCCGACCGCCCGCCGCCGACGACCGCGAAGTCGGCCTCGCAGCGGAGCAGGAGGTCGAACGCCGTCTTCGAGTTGACCGTCGTCAGCCTCAGCTCGACGTCGGTGCGTCCGTCCAGGAACGCGGCGAGCGGCCCGGGCAGCAGATGGTTCGCCGGCAGGTACGTGGCGGCGATGCGGACGAGGCCGGACCGGCCCTCCCGGTATGCGGCGAGCATCCGCCCGATGTCGGCCTCCAGGCTGAACAGCCGCGCGGCGCGTTCGGCGAGCATCCGGCCGGCTTCGGTCAGCCGGACGCCGCGGCCGTCCGCCTCGAGCAGGCTCACATTCAGCTCGGACTCGAGCTTCCGGATCTGCGCCGTGACGGCCGGCTGGCTGATGTGCAGCCGCCCGGCGGCGCGCGTCACGCTCCCCGTCTCGGCGACCGCATGGAACAGGCGAAGGGCGTGCAGGTTCACGGCGGCGACCTCCTTTTCCCAAATTCATAAACTGAAATTATGTAAATATCCAAATAATATATTATACTTATCATTCGTTTTCCGCTATGGTGAAATCAGCACCATGCGGGAGGCGATGCGCGGATGGAACTGGTCTGCATCGAATGCGGAAAGGTTCGGAGTGTGGAGCGCCCATTTCCGATGGGCTGCGAATGCGGCGGTCTCACGGAGGTGCGGCATGATTTCAGGGGGGCGGACGCGGAGAAGCTGAAGGCGCTGTTCGACGCGCGGCTCATGTTCAGGACGGGGCCGTACGCGAGCGGCGTCTGGCGGTACAAGGAGCTGATCGATCCCGTGCTCGACGAGGCGCACATCGTGACGCGCGGCGAAGGCAACACGGGCCTCTACGACTGCGGGCCGGCGGCGCGCCACGCGGGCGTCCGGCGGGTCTGGCTGAAGGCGCAGGGGGAGAACCCGAGCGGGTCGTTCAAGGACAACGGGATGACCGCGGCCGTCTCGCGCGGCGTCGCCGCGGGGTGCCGGGCCGTCGCGTGCGCGTCGACCGGCAACACGTCGTCGTCGCTCGCGATGTACGCGGCCCGGGCGGGCCTGCGCTGCGTCGTGCTCGTGCCGCCGGGGGGCGTCGCGTCCGGCAAGCTGGCGCAGACGTATGCTTACGGCGCGGAGGTGTACGCGCTCGAGGGCGGCTACGACGCCGGCGTCCGGCTGCTGAACCGTTACGGCGCGTCGCTCGGGCTCTATGTGTGCAATTCGGTGAATCCGTTCCGGATCGAGGGGCAGAAGAGCATGATCATCGAGGCGGCGCACCAGCTCGGCTGGTCGCTGCCCGACTGGGTCGTGCTGCCCGGCGGCGCGCTCAGCAACGCGTCCGCGGTCGGGAAGGGGCTGCTCGAGATGAAGGCGATCGGGCTGATCGACCGGGTGCCGCGCATCGCGGTCGTGCAGGCGGAGGGGGCGAGCCCGTTCCACCGGATGATCGCCTCGGGCGGCGACACGCTTGTCCCCGAGCCGGCGCCGCGGACGGCCGCGTCGGCGATCCGCATCGGGAATCCGCCGAGCTGGCGCAAGGCGGCCCGCGTCCTGCGCGAAACGAACGGCGTCACCTGCGCCGTGAGCGACGACGAGATCATGGCCGCGAAGCGGGTCATCGACCGCGTCGGCATCGGCTGCGAGCCCGCCGCGGCCGCCGGGCTGGCGGGGCTCCGGAAGCTGGCCGAAGACGGCGTGATCGGCCGGGACGAGACGGCGCTCGTCGTGCTGACCGGCCATCTGCTGAAGGATCCGGATGCGATCCGGCCGCTCGAGACGGAAGACGCGCGGCGGCCGATCCCGCCCGAAGAGCTGCTCGCCCGGCTCGCCGCGCGGACGCCGGCGCGGGCGTAACCGCGGGCACCGCGTTCCGCCAAAACGGACAGGCTCCGCCCGGAGAGACGGGGGCTTGGACCCGCCCTCTCCCGGGAGGAGCCTGTTCGCCGTCAGCGGGGCGGCCGGAATTCCGAACGTTCACAAAAACCTTCTCGTCACCTTCTTGCCGTCGCAGCTGAACACGATCGGTTTGTCTTCGACGACGGTCTCGAGATGGACCGTCCGGCCCCAGAGCCTGTGGACGTACGGCAGCGTCTTCTCGAGGTATTTCAGATCGAGCTCGACGCCCTCGTAGCGATGGGTCAGGTACAGTTCGCCCGCCCGGTTGTAGTCGCCGTCGGTGACGACGATGTACGGGAAGCCGCCGTTCACCCTCGAGTTGACGAGCTGGTCGCGGATCGCTTCCCACGATTTGTCGGTGATGCGCCACTCCTGCCCCTTTTTTTCGAAAATATACAGGTCGAGCTCCTTCACGAGATCCTTCGTCAGATAGTTGCGCAGGAAGGAGATGTCGGAGTCGTTCTCGCGCACCTCAAAAATTTTCTCCCGCCCCTGCCCCGGCTTCCGTCCGTACCGCTCCTGTTCCTCCTTCGTCGGATGGTCCCACCGCTTCTCGATGTCCTCGAAGATCTTCAATCCCAGGAAGTACGGGTTCAGGCTGCGGCGCGACGGCGCGGTCACGGACGCGTTCAGCTTCGCGTACTCGATCGTCTCGTCGCTCGTGAGATCCAGTTCCCGCATGATCCGCTGGTGCCAGTAGGTCGCCCAGCCCTCGTTCATGATCTTCGTCTCGATCTGCGGCCAGAAGTAGAGCATTTCTTCGCGGATGATCGACATGATGTCGCGCTGCCAGTCTTCGAGCACGGTCGAGTATTCCTCGATGAACCAGACGACGTCCTTCTCCGGCTTCGGCGGAAAGACGCGCTGCGGCTCCGGTTCCGGTTCTTCCCGCTTCTCCTTCCCCCGCTCGTCGAGCTCCCACAGGTCGTCGTACGGCGTCTTCCGCCGGGCCGCGCGCTCCGCTTCCCGCTCCTGCTCCTTCTTCAGCATCTCGATGTACCGCTTCTTGTCGAGGCCGTACGGACGGATGAGCGACGGGTCGATATGCTCCTGGATCGCGAGGACGGCGTCGAGGAACTGCTCGACCTCTTCGGCGCCGTGCTCGAGTTCGTAGCGGCGGATGCGCTCGGCCGCCGCCGACATGCTCTCGATCATGTCGCGGTTCGTCCTGCTGAAGCGGGCGTTGTTCTTGAAGAAGTCGCAGTGGGCGAGGACGTGCGCGACGATCAGTTTGTTCTGGACGAGCGTATTGCCCTCGAGCAGGAACGCGTAGCACGGGTCGGAATTGATGACGAGCTCGTAGATTTTGCTCAGGCCGTAATCGTACTGCATCTTCATCTTCCGGAACATCTTGCCGAAGCTCCAGTGGCTGAAGCGCGTCGGCATGCCGTACGCGCCGAACGTGTACATGATGTCCGCCGGCACGATCTCGAACCGCATCGGGTAGAAATCGAGGCCGAACCCGCGGGCGATCTCGGTGATCTCTTCGATGGCCCGCTCGAGCGCCTTGATCTCGTCCTGATTCATGCCGCATCCCTCCCCTGAAGGCTGTCCGGCCGCCATCGGGCGGCGGCCGGCAACTTGATAATTCATTCTATGAAGCCGCAAGGCGGGTATGACGACGGGAGAATGATCGGGAAAAATGGTGATGTCTTTTCGTCTTTTTTAAGTCGACTATAATCAAATTTCAGAGGAGGAGGCGAAAATTCATGAAATTGTCACCGAAATGGAAGGAAATGGTCGACTACATCGGGCTCACGGATGCGGACACGGCCCTGCTGCACAGCAGGACGGCGGAGTTCGACAGGATCGCGGACGCCGTGACGGACGAGCTGTACCGGCGCATTCTGGCGCGTCCGGAACTGAAGGCGATCATCGAGCGGCACAGCACGGTCGGGCGCCTGAAGATGACGCAGCGCCAATATTTCATGTCAACGTGCACGCGGGAAATTGATGACGCTTACATTTCCAGACGGATGCAGATCGGCCGCGTCCACGCGCGGATCGGTCTGACCACGGGCTGGTATCTGGGTACATACATGATCTATCTGGATCTGGCGATCCGGCACCTGAAGCAGGTCTGCCCCGATGACTGGATGGATGTGACGCTGTCGCTGTCCAAAACGTTCAATCTCGATTCCCAGATCGTCCTGGAAGTCTACCAGGAGGAGGAGAAGGCCAAGATCGATCGTCTGGCCGAGGAGCGCGGCGGCATGCTGCGCGTCATCACGTCGTCGGTGCAGGAGCTGTCCGCCATGATGAACGAGCTCTCGAGGAGCAGCCGGGCGGTGGCCGAAAATGCGCGGGAAGCGGCGCACGCCCAGGAGCGGACGGGCGGGTCGATCCGGGCGCTGGAGACCGAGGTTCACGAAGTGGTGGAGATCGGCTCCGTCATGCGGGAGCTGTCGGACCGAACGCACCTGCTCGGGCTGAACGCGGCGATCGAGGCGGCCCGTGCCGGCGAGTACGGCCGGGGCTTCAGCATCGTCGCGGGAGAGGTGCGCAAGCTGGCGGCATCGTCGAAGGAATCGCTCGATACGGTGCATCGGAAGCTGGACCATATCCGCCAGACGATCCGGACGGCGGTCGAAATGGCGGAGCAATCCTCCGCCCGCGCGATGCGGCAGGCGGAGATCGCCGAAGAGCTGAGCGCCTATGTGCAGATGATCGAGCGCGTGGCGAAGGAGCTGGAATCGCTCAAAGATCAGGCCGCCGCGGCGACGATTTGACCGGGCGGCCCGTCCAAGGCCGGAGCGCGTTGAAACGCCTCCGGCCTTCGTATCGTATAAGGAGCATGCGGACCACACAGACAGGGAGGGGGAAGCGAACCGATGGAAGTCTACAAGGGCGGTCTGGACGGCAGGACGCGCAAGCAGATCCATCTGCCTCCGGGGTTTTGGAAGCAAATCGCGGTCGGCGCGGCCGTCGTGCTCGTGCTGCTCGTCGGCTCCACCTGTTTCTATACGGTGGAGGAGCAGGAGCGGGCGGCCATCCTGACCTTCGGCCGTTACACCGAGACGCAGGAGGAGCCGGGGCTGCATTTCAAGCTGCCGTATCCGATCCAACAGGTTGTGAAGGTGCCGGCCAATCTGACGCAGAAGCTTCAGATCGGCTACCGCGAGGATGAGAACGGGCAGTTCCGCGTCGTCGAGGAAGAGGCGCTCATGATCACGGGCGACGAGAACATCGTGCACGCGGACGCCGTCGTGGAATGGAAAATATCGGACGTTCGCGCCTATCTGTATAACATCGAGGATCCGGAGCGCTTCCTGCGCAACGCGGCGAGCGCCGCCATCCGATCGGTCATCGGGTCGACGAAGCTCGATTACGCGATCACCGACGGGAAGACCGTGATCCAGAACGAAGTGAAGCAGAAGCTCGAGGAACTGATGCGCGCGTATGACACGGGCATTTTCATCAGCGACGTGAAGTTCCAGGACATCGAGCCGCCGGAGGGCGAGGTGCAGCAGGCGTTCAAGGAAGTGACGAACGCCCGCGAGGAGAAAAACACGAAGATCAACCAGGCGCAGCGTTACGTGAACGACCGGCTGCCGAAGGCCCGGGGCGAGGCGCAGGCGATCATCGAGGCGGCGGAGGCGGAGAAGCGCGCCCGCATCCTGAACGCGGAGGGCGACGTCGCGAAGTTCAACGCGATCTACGAGGAATACGCGAAGAACCCGGAAGTGACGAAGAAGCGGCTCGTGCTCGAGACGCTCGAGCGGATTCTGCCGAACGCGAAGATCATCATCACGGACGGCAACGGCCATACGGTGCAATATTTGCCGCTTGACCAACTCTTGAGCCGCGCGCGGAGCGGCGCCTCCGGCTCGTCGCCGGGCGCGTCCGCGGGCCCGGCCGCATCGTCAGGCGGCGCGGCGGGCGCATCCGCCGGTCAGACGGAAGGGGGCGAATCGCGATGAAGGCGCGCGGAGCCTTGCTGATCGGGCTCGGTCTCCTGCTCATCGTCATCGTCCTGTCCGGATCGCTGTTCATCGTGCGGGAAGGGGAATACAAGGTCGTGCTCCGCTTCGGCGAAGCGACGCGCATCCATTCCGAGCCCGGCATCAAGTTCAAGATGCCGTTCGTCGAGTCGGTGCGCACGCTGCCGAAGTACCAGAAGATTTACGACAGCGAGCCGACCCTGATCCTGACGAACGACAAGAAGCCGATCATCGTCGACAACTATACGGTTTGGCGGATCAGCAATCCCCAGCAGTTCCTGCGCTCCCTGAACACGGTATCGAACGCGGAGAGCCGGATTTCCGACGCCGTGTACAACGCGGTGCGGCGGAAGCTCTCGGAGATCGAATACGGCAGCATCATCAGCGAGAACACGGCGCGCGGCGACCTGAACGCCGAGATCACGAAGATCGTGTCCGACGTCGCGGTGAACCAGGGCTACGGGATCGAGATCATCGACGTCCGGATCAAGCGGACCGACCTGCCGCCGGAGAACAAGGAATCCGTCTACAACCGGATGATCTCGGACCGGCAGTCGATCGCCGCGGGCTATCTGTCCGAGGGCGACGAGGAATCGCGCAAGATCACGTCGAACGCCGACCGCCAGGCGAAGGAGCTCATCGCCGAGGCCGAGGCGCGGGCGAAGAAGATCATCGCGGAAGGGGAACAGGAAGCGGCCCGCATCTACAACGAGGCGTACGGCAAGGATCCGGAATTTTACGAGCTGTACCGCACGCTGGAAAGCTATGTGAAGACGTTCGAGGGCGAACCGGTCATCATGATTCCGATCGATTCGCCATATGCCCGCCTGCTGCTGGGCGAATGACCCTGATCGACGGCCGTCCGGAAGCGCCGCTTCCGGACGGCCGTTCTGCGATGTGCGGACGCGCGGGATGAAGCCTTCATCGGCGGTTTCGTCGCGGCGGCCATTCGCGGCCGGCCGGCCGGGGATCGGCGGCGGTCCGGGACCGTTCGTCCGCAAGCCGTCGGAATTTGCGACAAAAAGTCGAAATCCGTCTGTTTATTTTGCGGGACGTGTAGTAGAATGGGTGGAGTCGGACAACCAACGCAAACGTTTCGGGGAGAGGCAGAAGGGATTCGCCATGAGGAAACTGCGCGGCGCGCTGGAGCAGGTCAGGCTGGAACTCGGGCCGGACGCCTGGCACAATTTCCGGGTTGACACGTCGGCTGCGCTGCTGTTTGCTTTTTTCAACGTCGTCATCAACCAGTTCTATCTCACGATGGCGCTGAGGGCCGGCGCGACCGACTTCCAGGCCGGGCTGCTGGCGGCGGCGCCGGCGGTCGGCCTGATGCTGTCGCCGATCTGGGCCTCGCTCATCGAGCGCTCGCAGAACCCGCGCCCGTACATGATCTGGCCGAACCTGATCGGGCGCACGCTCATCCTCCTGCCGGCGTTCTTCGGCACGCCGGCCGTCTTCGTCGCGGTCGCGCTCGCCTTCCAGCTGCTGATGGGGGTGCAGGCGCCCGCCTACGCCGCGCTCATTCCGCGGATGTATCCGCCGCGCCACCGCGGCCGGCTCATGGGCAACGTCCGCGTCGCGATGGTCCTGCTCATGATCCCGATGGCGTACCTCGTCGGCTGGTGGATGGACAAGGCGGGTTCGGGCGGGCCGCTCGCGTCCGCCTCCGTGCTCGGCGTCCTGTCGATCCTCATCTTCACCGGGATCCGGGAGACGGTGCCGGCAAACGCCGCTTCCGGCGGCCTGGCCTCCGCGGGGCTTCGGCGCGGGGGATTCGGGAACCAGTGGCGCCTCGTGCGCGAGAGCCGGGAGCTCGGCCTGTTCCTGTTCGCCACGACGCTCACCGGTTTCTGCAACATCGCGTCCCAGCCGCTCTACCAGATCATCCAGGTGGACCGGCTGGCGCTCTCGAACGTGGAGATCGGCTGGGCGCGGATCGTGTACTATGTCTGCCTGCTCGCGTCCTATCTCGTCGTCGGCTGGGTGATCGACCGGTTCTCGGCGCGGCGCACGGTCATCTGGGGCCTCGCCGCGTTCTCGGCCGTACCGGCGCTGTACGCGATGTTCGAGAGCTATCCGGCCGTCCTCGCGGGCAGCGCGATTCTCGCCGTCGGCGACGCGATTTGGGACATCGGGTTCATGACGTACGTCTTCCGGCTCGCGCCGGGACGGGAGGCCGTGGCCTTCGGCCTGCACATGATGCTGTTCGGCATCCGCGGCACGATCGGCCCGCTCCTGTCGACGGCGCTCTCCGGCGCCGGGCTGCCGATGTCCGTTCTGCTGGGCGCCGCCGCGCTCTTCGGCTGGGCCGGCGTCCTGCTCTTCCTGCTGCTCGGCAGGCGGACATCCGAAGCATGAGACGGCAAAAGCCGCAGGCCCCTTGCGGGTCTGCGGCTTTGCGCGTTTCGGACGTCCCTCATACGGCGGGCTGCTCGCGGCGGTGGAAGAACGATTTGAGCGCGGCGTAGACTTCGTTTTTTTCGCGGATGACGTAATAGAGGAAGCGCGGGTATGTGATGTGCTTGTAGGCCGACATCAGGGTGCTTGACCGGTTGTACTGGTTCACTTCGCCGTAGCCGAACATGTTCGCCCGATCGAGCAGCTCGCCGATCAGCTTCACGCAGCGATCGTTGTCGCTCGTCAGGTTGTCGCCGTCGGAGAAATGGAACGGGTAGATGTTGTATTGGGACGGCGGGTACCGGGAATCGATGATCTCGAGCGCCTTCGCGTAGGCGGAGGAGCAGATCGTGCCCCCGCTTTCGCCGCGGTTGAAGAATTCCTCCTCCGTCACTTCCTTCGCTTCCGTATGGTGCGCGATGAACACGATCTCGACGTTCTCGTAGCGGTGCCTGAGGAATCGGGTCATCCAGAAGAAAAACGTGCGCGCGACGTATTTCTCGAAGCTGCCCATCGAGCCCGAGGTGTCCATCATCGCGAGCACGACGGCGTTCGAGGTCGGCTGCACGATCTCTTCCCAGGTCTTGTAGCGCAGATCCTCGGGCGATATGCCGCCGATGCCCCGCTTGCCCCTGAGCGCGTTGCGGCGCAGGTTCTCGAGGATCGTCCGCTTTTTGTCGATGTTGGCCATGATGCCTTTCTTGCGGACGTCGTTGAACCGGATGTCCTTCGTTTCCAGCCGGTTCTTGTCCTTCGGGCTCAGGAAGGGAAGCTCGAGCTCTTCGAACAGCATCGTCTCGATCTCCTCGAGCGTCACTTCCGCCTCGATCACGTCCTCGCCGGGCTGGTCGCCCGCGCCTTCCCCCTTGCCGCCGGCACCCGAAGGATCGACGCCGACGATGTCGCCGACCGAGCTCGAGCCGTCTCCCTGGCCGACGTGCCGGCTCTTGTTGTAATTGTAGATGAACCGGTACTCGTCCAGGCTGCGGATCGGCACCTTGATGATCTGCTTGCCGTCCGACAGGATGATGCTCTCTTCGGACACCAGATCCGGCAAGTTCCGGCGGATCGCTTCGCGCACTTTCTCCTGGTGCCTCGCCTGGTCCTGATAGCCTTTGCGATGCAGCGACCAGTCTTCCCGGGACACGATGAACGTCGGCCGGACGGCGTCCCGCATGGGCCCGCACCTCCCGCATCGGCAGCCTGCCGTATGGTTTCTCCATAACTATTCATATTCGCGGCGGACGCGGTTATGTGATGGGGGGCTTGCCCAATCCGGCGCCTGCCGGCCATGTGGAGCGGGATGCGGGGAACAAAAGGGCGGGGGCCGGGAGCGGCGATTTGCCGCCGGGGCTTCCGGTCCGCTATAGTGGGAGTGAAGCGCCCGGGGCGGATCGGGCGGCCCCGCGCGAGGCCGCCCGATGCGTCCGGATTATTGCGTTTGCGCGAGGAGGCCGAGCAGGGTCGAGAGGATCGTGCCGACCGCGACCAGGCCGTTCAGGACGAGGCCGAGGATCGCAAAGACGCGGCGCCGGTTCCGGATGACGCAGCCGACGATCCCGAGCACGACGCCGACGAAGGCGATCAGCACGCCGAGGAGATACAGCAGGCTGCCGCCCAGAAACGACGCATCCCCGGCGAGCTCTTCGGGGTCGGGCATGAAGAAGACGCCGTTCTCGTCGATGTAATCGACCAGCCCGGCCGCGATGATGAAGATCGCGATGATGACCGCCAGGATGCTGATCAATCCGAGAATGAAGGAAGCGATGCCCGGACCGGAATGTTTCGGACGGTCCTCCCGCTCCGGCGGCGAGGGGGAAAATGCGGGCGTTTGCCCTTGCGTCGAATCCACTTGTCCGAATCCTCCCGTATGTCGTAATGTGTCTATTATACCATAACTTTACGGAATGGGTGTGGGAATATGAACTGGAAGCGGCATGCCGCGGCCGGCGCAATCTACGCGGGACTGGCCGTCGCGCTGGGCGCGTTCGGCGCCCATGTGCTGGAGGAGCGGATCGCGGCGGACGCGATGTCGACCTGGGAGACCGCCGCCCGCTATCACATGTATCACGCGCTCGGGCTCATCCTGACGGCGCTCGTCTCCGGGCGCCGGGAGACGGACGAACGGCTGCTGGCCTGGGCGCTGCGGCTCCTGCAGGCCGGGATCTGGCTGTTCGCGGGCAGCCTGTACGTGCTTGTGCTGACCGGCGCAGGCTGGCTCGGCGCGGTCACGCCGCTCGGCGGCGTCTGCTGGGTGACGGCCTGGGGGCTTGCGGCCGCCGCGCTGCTGCGCGACCGGCGGCAGCGATTCGACGGACGGTGACAGCTTTCATTCCGGAACATGTGATCTCCGTTACGAAAAAGATGCCGAAACCGGAAACTTCCGCTATAATGTAAAATATATATTTCCGTCACCCCCCCTAACCTATCGTGTCGGGAAGGATGGTCGCGCAAATGGCATTGCATGATCCGGTCCGCGAAGGCAAGCTGCGGCGGAGTTCCTCCACCGCGGGCGCCGCCCCGGTGCTCTGGATCATCGGAGCAATCGCGGCGTGGGCCATGCTCGCCCCCCTGCTCTTGCCGGGCAAGGCAGCCGGTTGGACGACAGCCGCGGCGGCCGCGACCGGGTTCGTCGCATCAGCGGTTCTTGCCCTGTCACGCCCGAAGCGGGAAAGCGCCGGAGAGGCGTCGGTCCGGAACGCGGGCGAAACGATTTTCCGGCACGGTCCGTTTCCGCTCGTCATCGCGGATGCGGAGGGACGGGTCCTGGATGCGAACGATGCAATGCTGCATCTGTACGGGTACGAGCGCGCCGAATTGGACGGGATGCGCCTGTCGGAGCTTGCGGCCCGCGATTCCCGGTGCAGACTGGCCGAGCTGCTGAAGGGGGCGGTCGCCGGGGAGAAGCGGCAGGCCGAGCTCCCGATGCTGCACAAGAGCGGTTACGAAATGGAGGTGCGGCTCACGCTCTCGCCCTGTCCGCTGGCGGACGGCGAGCGCGGCGCCGTCGTGCTCGTCCAGGATCTGGGGGAACAGAAGCGAAGCTCGGAACGGATCCGGTATCTTGCTTACTATGACGACATGACCGGTCTGCCGAACCGGCGGTTGTTCATGAATACCCTGGAGGAAGCGCTTTCCCGCCCGCGCCCGTCCGGAAGCAGGGCCGCGGTGCTGTATCTGGATCTGGACCGGTTCAAGCTGGTGAACGATTCGTTCGGAAGGGATTTCGGCGACATGCTGCTCCTGCAGGTGGCGGAGCGGCTCTCCCGCAATCTGGGAACCAACGATCTCGCGGCGCGCATGGAGGGAGACGAGTTCGCCGTCCTGTACGACGAGGTCGCCTCCGAAGCGGAAGCGCTGGAGCGGGCGCAGCTCCTGCTCCGGCTGCTGGAGGAGCCGTTCGAGCTGCAGGGGCATCCCTTTCATCTGAGCGCCAGCATCGGCATCGCCCTGGCCGCGGCCGGCAGCGATCCGGTCGCGGTGATCAAGCACGCCGACATCGCGCTCGGGATGGTGAAGGACAACGGGCGCAACGGCTGCATGCTCTACTCCGGGGAGGCGGACAACTCCTCGCTCGAGCGGCTGACGATGCAGCACGAGATGAAGCTCGCGCTCGCGCGCGGAGATTTCCGGCTGTATTATCAGCCGCAGTATGAGATCGTATCGGGACGGCTGATCGGCATGGAAGCGCTCCTCCGCTGGCAGCATCCCGAACGGGGCATGATTCCGCCGGGCGAATTCATTCCGATCGCGGAGGAGAGCGGCCTGATCGTGCAGCTCGGCGATTGGGTGCTGGCCGAGGCGTGCCGGCAGAACAAGGCCTGGCAGGAAGCGGGGCTTCCGGCCGTGCCGGTGTCCGTCAACCTGTCGATGCGCCAGTTCCTGCAGCGGAACCTGAAGGAACGGGTCGAGCGCGTGCTGGCCGAGACGGGCCTCGAACCGCAATATCTCGAGCTGGAGATCACCGAGTCGATGACGATGGACGTGAAATACGCGACCGCCTGCCTGCTCGATCTGGCGACGCTCGGCGTGCGCATCAGCATCGACGATTTCGGCACGGGGTACAGTTCGTTTCACCATCTGAAGAATTTTCCGATCCACCGCCTGAAAATCGACCGTTCGTTCGTCCGCGACATCCGTCAGGATCCGAACGACGCGGCCATCGTCGCGGCGATCATCGCGATGGCCCACAACCTCAACCTGCCGGTCATCGCGGAGGGGGTGGAGACGGAGGAACAGCTCCTGTTCCTCAAGTCCCATCGCTGCGACGGCTTCCAGGGCTATTACAGGAGTCCGCCCGTGCCGTCGGAGCAGGCGGAAACGCTGCTGCGCGAAGCCGACGGACGGGCGGAATGACCGGGCCTTGCGAATCATCGGGCCATGCGCATTGGCCCATGCTGTCCGGTTTTTTTTAGACTTCGATGAAATCGTCGATCTCGAACAGGCCGAAGGTGTAAACCTTCTTCTCGTCCACGTGATAGACCGTGACATTGTAGGTCGATTCGTCCAGATTGATGATCCGGCACGGGACGTTCAGCTTGACGCCGCGGCCGCGGTTGACGGACAACCGGACGAGCCGGTTGTCCGCGATGTACCCGCGGATGCGATCCATCGCTTCGTCGATGCAGGAAGGGGAGCCGCTTTCCCGAGCGGCTCCCTTCGCGTTTCCGTCCGTTTCTTTCAGGGCTGTTCCCTGGGGCTTCCCGGAAACGGCGGACGGTTTGGCGGAGGCTGCCGGGTGCACGGCCGTCGAAGGCGCCGCGGGCGTGCGGGCGTGCGCGAACTCCGGCGGGATCGGAACCGGCTGCAAGGGATGCGGTCCCTGCGTGACCTGCTGAATGAGCCGTCCGGTCGCGATGCCGGAGATGATCCGGTAGTCGACGAAATCGCACCGGTTCAGCGCGGTAATGAGTTGTTCGAGCGCCAGCGCGTTGCTGTCGCCTTCAATCATCAGATCCACGTTGAATATGTACAGGTTTCTCCCCATCTGTTGATCGTTCTTTCTCATCTCGAAAAGCACCTTTCCTTTCCTGCTCATTTATTGTAGCACGAGCAGGACCCTTGGCATAGATTTCATCCCAAAAAAAATGACGTCGGTCACGGGCACGGGGCGCCTGCCCTCGCGAACATCAGACCATGGGCATAGGTTGGAAGCAGGGATTGTGACATCACCTGACGGAGGGGGATCGCGATGATCCGGCTGGTACCCGTGCCGTTCGAGGGCGGCGTCGCCCTGGGCGTGGAAGTGAAGCTGCCCAAGACGACGCTGCTTGCGATCGCGACCGATACCGGATATATCATGTGCGGCGCGCTGGACGTGGCGCTGCTGAACGAACGGCTGGCCGACCGCGGCATCGTGGCGGGCCGGGCCGTCGGGGTGCGGACATTGGAGGAGCTGATGGAGGCGCCGCTGGAGTCGGTGACCCACGCGGCCGAGGCGCTCGGCATCCGGCCGGGAATGCGCGGTGCCGACGCGCTGAAGCGAATGGCCGGGTCGGCGGATTCGCCCGGACGGACGGGGGATCACGCATCCGGAAAATGAAAAACGGCCGTTCGGGCGGAGTTCGCCCGAAACGGCCGTTGCCGTTTTCATTGCGTCTCGAACAGCCTGCGCAGGTTCACGTCGTAGGGTGCGCGCACGATGCCCTTCTCGGTGATGATCGCATCGACGTATTCGGCGGGTGTCACGTCGAAGGCGGGGTTGTAGACCTTGACGCCGTGCGGGGCCGTCCTGCGGCCGAAGCCTTCGGTGATTTCCTCCGCCGGCCGCTCCTCGATCGGAATCTCCGCACCGGTCGGCGTTTTCAGGTCGATCGTCGACAGCGGGCAGGCGACGTAGAACGGGATGCCGTGCGCCTTCGCGAGCACGGCGACGCCGTAGGTGCCGATCTTGTTCGCGACGTCGCCGTTCGCCGCGACGCGGTCGGCGCCGACGATGACGGCCTGGACCCGGCCGGCGCGCATGACCGCCGCGGCCATGTTGTCGCAGATGAGCGTCACGTCGATGCCGGCCTGATGAAGCTCGAACGCCGTCAGCCGCGCTCCCTGCAGCACGGGGCGCGTCTCGTCCGCGAACACCTTCAGCCGGATGCCCCGCTCGGCGGCGAGGTAGAACGGTGCGAGCGCCGTGCCGTATTTTGCGGTCGCGAGGGCGCCGGCATTGCAATGGGTCAGGACGCCCATGCCGTCCTTGAGCAGCGTGAGCGCGTGCTCGCCGATCCGGCGGTTCGTCTCGATGTCCTCCTCGTGGATCGCCTTCGCTTCCCGGACGAGCGCCTCCTGGCATTCGGCGGCGGAAGCGCCGCTTGCCGCAAGCCGTTCGGCCCGCTTCGTCATCCGGTCGAGCGCCCAGAACAGGTTGACGGCGGTCGGACGGGAGGTGGCGAGGTACCCGGCATGGCGCCTGACGGCTTCCAGCCAGGCGGCCGCGCTTTCGTGAACCGCCTTCGCGGCGCCGAGCGCAACGCCGTAGGCGGCGGCGATGCCGATCGCCGGCGCGCCGCGCACGGCGAGGGTGCGGATCGCCTCCCATACTTCTTCCGGCGTGGTGAGCCTGAGGTATTCGATATGTTCGGGAAGCCGCCGCTGGTCTAGCAGTTCGAGATGCGTGCCGGCCCAGTTCAGCGGCGACAGCGGTTGATGCGTCGTCTTCATGGCGCATTATCCTTCCAGCGCGGCTGCCGCTTCGCGGGCCGTCTCGATCACGAAGTCGATGGATTCCGCCCCGCGGCCGCCCTTGATCAGCGCCTTGCCGATGCGAAGCGCGACGCGCTGGGCCTTCTCCCGGACGGCGGGGTCGGGGATGCGGTCGATGTCGGCGACGTGCGCGAGCCCGACGATCCGGCGGACCATTTTGCACCCGGCGTACCCGATCGAATCCTGCAGCAGGCGGCGCATGTAGTCGTCCCGATAGCCGGGCGTCTCGCGGGCGACGCGGTCGACGTTCTTCTCCTCCCAGTGCGCGCGGAATTTCCGGTCGAATTGCGTCCAGATGCTCTTGACCGTCTCCAGCAAATATTCGCGATAGCTTGTCCGCGACGCCCCGTCGGCGCTCCAGTGGAGCTGGCCGGCGTAGTTCAGCAGCAGGTTGGCGATGACGGCGCCCACGTCGAATCCCATCGGTCCGTAGTATGCGAACTCGGGGTCGATCACTTTCGTCGAGTCTTCGCGGACGAAGATGCTGCCCGTGTGCAGGTCGCCGTGCAGCAGCGCCTGGCCCTGCGTCAGGAATTTCTCGCGCAGCAGCGCGACTTCGAAGTGCAGCTCCGCGTCCGTCCGCAGCGCTTCGGCTTCGTCCTCGATCGCCGGATCGTAGTGGTTGTTCGGCGACACGGTGTACGGATCGTCGAAGATGAGATCCTCGGTGATCTTGCACAGCTCCGGATTGATGAATCGGCCGGCCTTGAGCTTCTTCTCCTGCTGGTTCATGCCGAGGTCCGACGTGAAGAACAGCGTGTTCGCGAGGAACGTCGAGATGTGGTCGGCGAACAGCGGATAGCGGCGGCATTGCATCAGTCCGGCGCGCATGATGATGTGGTCGCTCAGATCCTCCATGACGGTGAGGGCGAGATCCGGTTCATACCGGTATACCTTCGGCACGAGGCCCGGTGCGAGCCGGCCTTCCTCGATCAGCGCCTCGCTCTCGATGCGCGAGCGGTCGAGCGTGAGCGGCCAGGATTCGCCGACGACCTTCGCGTAAGGGAGCGCCTGTTTCAGGATGAGGCCGCGGCCCGACGTTTCGTCGCGGACGTGGAAGACGAGGTTCAGGTTGCCGTCGCCGATCTCGCGGCAGGTCAGTCTCGCGTTCGGCGGGAAAACCCCCTCGACTTCGCGCGCGATTCCGATCGCCTCCCGTTCGGAAAGCGGATGGTATGCAGCCAAAGGCGGCACCTCCGTAACGCCGTTTTGGAATCGATGGCTATAAGTATAAAATATTTTTATTCTGATTGGAATACCCAGATTTAAATGGCGGACGGGAATGGCGGGGAGTCCGGACAAATTTCTACAATAGATATAGATGATTTTTACTTTCCTGATGGTCACGCCTATAAAAAAGTAAGCAATCCGCGTGACGGCGGCACGGGACTGGTCCGACGCGGGCAGCCGGACGGGCCGCCGGTTCCTGATTCCTCCCCGCGTTAGCATCGGGTGCCGGGTTCTGGTATAATGAAGACTCAGCATGGAATCGGGGGGATGCCGGGGCCATGTCGAATACGATCACGAGGGCGGAAGACGCGATGCGGGACGCGGACGGCCGGATGACGGACGATGCCGGCGGCGTCCGGGACGGCATCGCGCTGAAGGAATGGGCGTCGGCGATCGAAGCGCTGGCGGCCGGACGCCAGATCATCCTCATGCGCAAGGGCGGGATCGCCGAGGAGACGCGGGAGTTCCGGCTCGAGGCGCCCCGGTTCTGGCTGCTGCCGACCTACGAGCACCAGCGGGAACATCTGCTCAAGGCGGAGGAACGGCCGCTGATCGCCCGCACGCAGGCCGAACGCGCGGCGGCGGGGGGCGCGCTCCTCATCAAGGCCTGGGCGGAGGCGGTGCGCGACCTCGAAGTGACGGACGCGGAGACGCTGGCGCGGCTGGACCGTTTTCACATCTGGACGGGCGCGTTCGCGGAGGAGCGGCTCCGCTGGAAGCGGACGAAGCCGCTGCATGTGCTCGTGCTGCGCGTCCACGTGCTGGAGGAGCCGGTCCGGATCCCGCACCGCGAATCGTACGCCGGATGCAAATCCTGGGTGAGGCTTGAGGACGTTCCCGGGGATGTCCGTTTCCGTCCCGCGCTTTCCGACGGGGAATTCCGTCGTCTTGAGGCGGAAATCCTGAACGCGCTGGGGCTTGCGGCGGAGTGACATCCCCGCCGACCGCCGGTTTGTCCGGATGTCAGCGGACCCGGGCCGGCGTTTGTTGCTTTGAGCGGGGAAATATATTAGAATAATTTTAAATTACACGGTGATTTTCACTGATAATCACCATCAATCCCTACAGTACAATGCGGAAGGAGACACCATATATGGCGACGCGTTTCACGGTCAAGGGTCTGCGGGTGTCGGTTGAAGGCAAGGAAATTCTGAAGGGCATCGATCTCGACATCCGCGGCGGCGAAATCCACGCCATCATGGGGCCGAACGGCACGGGCAAGAGCACGCTCGCGTCGGCGCTCATGGGGCATCCGAAATATGAGGTGACGGCGGGCGAGGCGCTGCTCGACGGCGAGAACCTGCTCGAGATGGAAGTCGACGAGCGGGCGCGGGCGGGCCTGTTCCTCGCGATGCAGTATCCGAGCGAAATTTCGGGCGTGACGAACGCGGACTTCCTGCGCAGCGCGATCAACGCGCGCCGCGGCGAAGGGAATGAGATTTCGCTCATCAAGTTCATCCGTCAGCTCGAGAGCAAGATGAAGGAGCTCGAGATGGACCCCGAGCTCGCCCACCGCTATCTGAACGAAGGGTTCTCGGGGGGCGAGAAGAAGCGGAACGAAATCCTGCAGATGATGATGCTCGAGCCGAAGATCGTCATCCTCGACGAGGTCGACTCGGGTCTCGACATCGACGCGCTGAAGATCGTCGCAAAAGGCGTCAACAGCATGCGTTCGGAAGACCGCGGCTTCCTCATCATCACGCACTATCAGCGGCTGCTCAACTACATCCGGCCGGATTACGTCCACGTCATGATGCAGGGCCGCATCGTGAAATCGGGCGGACCGGAGCTTGCGGAGCGCCTCGAAGCCGAAGGGTACGACTGGGTCAAGGAAGAGCTGGGCATCATCGACGAGACCGTCGGTCAAGCCTGAGGGAGAGGGGCGCTGACACGACATGAGTACGCAACTGAATGCTCCGGTGAACCTCGAGAACATCGCGGCGCTGTCGCAGGGCAGGGGCGAGCCCGGCTGGCTGACCGACCTGCGCCGGGAGGCGGCCGAGCTGGCCGGCACGCTGGAATGGCCGAAGCCCGAGAAGATGCGCATCGATCGCTGGAACCTGACGGCGCTCGGCGAGCACAGGGCGCCCCAACTCGCGGGGGATCTCAAGCAGCTGCCGGAGGAGATCCGCGCGTCGCTGCCGCAGGACGCGGCGAACCTGGTCGTGCAGCGGAATTCCGGCGTCTGCTACCGCAATCTCGCGGAGGAATGGAAGGCGAAGGGCGTCATTTTCACCGATCTGGAGACGGCCGCGCGCGAACACGGCGAGCTGGTCCGGAAGCACCTGTTCCGCACGGTCGAGGCGGGCGAAGACCGGCTGACCGCGCTGCATGCGGCGCTCTGGAACGGCGGCGTCTTCGTCTATGTGCCGAAGAACGTCGAGCTCGACGTGCCGCTGCAGGCGGTCTTCTACCTCGATGATCCGGAGGCGGCGTTTGCGCCGCACATCCTGATCGTGGCCGATGCGAACAGCCGCGTGTCCTATGTCGACCGCGTGCTGGCGAGCGGCGCGGGCCGGACGGCGGAGGCCGTGCACCATTCGGTCGTCGAGATCGTCGCCGGACCGGGCGCACACGTGCGGTTCGCGTCGATCCATCATCTGCCGGAGGGCGTCGTCGACCTCTCGATCCGCCGCGCGACGCTCGGAAACGATGCGCGGATCGAATGGATCATCGGCGATCTGAACCACGGCAACACGCTGTCGGTCACGAAGTCGGATCTCAAGGGCAACGGTTCCTCCTCCGATTCGAAGCTGATCACGGTCGGCACCGGATCGCAGAACATGAGCATCACGACGCACGCCGTCCACTACGGGATCGGGTCGGAGAGCGAGATGGAGTCGCGCGCCGTCATGCGCGATTCGGCGACGGCGATCATCAACGGCGTGACGAAGATCGAGAAGGGCGCCTCGAAGGCGAACGGCCACCAGACGGAGCGGGTGCTCATGCTGAGCCCGAAGGCGCGCGGCGACGCGAACCCGATCCTGCTGATCGACGAGGACGACGTCAAGGCCGATCACGCCGCGAGCGTCGGCCGCGTGAACGAGGAGCAGATCTATTACCTGATGTCGCGCGGCATTGACCGCGAGCTCGCGGAACGCCTCATCATCCGCGGCTTCCTGACGCCCATCGTCGGCGAAGTGCCGATCGAGGCGGTGCGCGGGGAGCTCGAGCGGATGATCGAAGGGAAGCTGGACGCATGAATCCTCTTGAACTCCGGAAGCAATTTCCGATTCTCGACCAGGAAGTGAACGGGCATCCGCTCGTCTACCTGGACAACGCGGCGTCCTCGCAGAAGCCGCGCCGCGTCATCGACGCGATCGTGCGCTACTACGAGCATGACCACGCGAACGTCCACCGCGGCGTCCACACGCTCGCGTCCCGGGCCACCGACGCCTACGAGGGGGCCCGGGAGAAGGTCGCCCGGTTCCTGAACGCGGCGAGCGAGCGGGAGATCGTGTTTACGCGCGGCACGACGTCGGCGCTGAACATCGTCGCCCGCTCGTACGCGCGCGCCGTGTTGCGCGAAGGGGACGAGATCGTGCTGACGCCGATGGAGCACCACGCGAACCTGATTCCGTGGCAGCAGGCGGCGAAGGCGACGGGCGCGGTGCTGCGCTACATCCCGATGCAGCCGGACGGCCGGATCCTGCTCGAGGACGTCGAGGCGACGCTGACGGACCGGACGAAGATCGTCTCCGTCACCCACGTCTCGAACGTGCTCGGCGTCGTAAATCCGGTGAAGGAGATCGCGGCGCTCGCGCACAGGCGCGGAGCGGTCATGGTCGTCGACGGCGCGCAGTCGGCGCCGCACATGAAGGTGGACGTGCGGGACATCGATTGCGATTTTTACGCGTTCTCGGGCCACAAGATGTGCGGTCCGACCGGAATCGGGGTACTCTATGGAAAGCTGGATCTGCTCGATCGGATGGAGCCGGTCGAATACGGCGGCGAGATGATCGAGCACGTCGACTACTACGACGCGACGTGGAAGGAATCCCCCTGGCGGTTCGAGGGCGGCACGCCGATCATCGCGGGAGCCGTCGGCCTCGCGGCGGCGATCGATTTCCTGACCGAGGTCGGCATGGACGAGATCGACCGCCACAGCGCGGCGCTCGCCCGGTACGCCTACGACCGGCTGTCCGCGATCGAAGGAGTCACGCTGTACGGGCCGCGCGAGCGCACCGGCCTCGTGACGTTCAATCTGGACGGCATCCATCCCCATGACGTCGCGACGGTCCTCGACACGGAGGGCATCGCGATCCGGGCCGGACACCATTGCTGCCAGCCGCTCATGCGGAAGCTCGGGGTGACGGCGACGGCCCGCGCCAGCTTCTACCTCTACAACACCGAGGAGGACGTGGAACGGCTGGCCGCGGCGCTAATCAAGGCAAAGGAGTTCTTCGGACATGCAATTGGATGAGCTGTATCGCAGGGTCATCATGGATCACTACAAAAACCCCCGCAACCGCGGAACGATGGACGAAGACTCCGTGACGGTGAACCTGAACAATCCGTCTTGCGGCGACCGGATCCAGCTGCAGCTCAAGGTGGAAGACGGCGTCGTCAAGCTTGCGAAATATACGGGCGAAGGCTGTTCGATCAGCATGTCCTCGGCTTCGATGATGACGGACGCGATCCGCGGCAAGACGCTGGACGAGGCGCTCGGCATGGCCGACAAGTTCAGCGCGATGATGCAGGGTCAGCCCGTCGAATTCGAGGAGTACGAGGATCTCGAAGCGCTCGCCGGCGTCAGCAAGTTTCCGGCCCGGATCAAGTGCGCGACGCTCGCCTGGAACGCGCTGCGCAAGGGCATCGAAGCCGGGCGCCGGAGCTGATGGTTGGTTTCGCGGCAGGAAGACATGGGTACGGCGGGTTGATGTGATTTGAAGGAAATGGAAAAGGAGGCTGAGGGCGATGGCGAAGAAGGCGCCGGAGCTGGAAGAATACAAGTACGGCTTCCGCGACGAGCACAAGGCGGTCTTCCAGACGGGCAAAGGGCTCAACGCCGACGTCGTGCGCACGATCTCGAAGATGAAGGGCGAGCCCGATTGGATGCTCGAGTTCCGCCTGAAGGCGCTGGAGCAGTTCGAGAAGATGCCGATTCCGCGCTGGGGCGGCAATCTGGACGAACTTGACTTCAACGACATCCAATACTACGTGAAGCCGTCCGAAAAAAGAGGCCGGAGCTGGGAAGAGGTGCCGGCCGAAATCAAGCAGACGTTCGACAAGCTGGGCATTCCCGAGGCGGAGCAGAAATTCCTCGCGGGCGTGTCGGCCCAGTACGAGTCGGAAGTCGTCTATCACAACATGAAGGAAGACCTTGCGAAGCAGGGCGTCATTTTCATGGACACGGATACCGCGCTGAAGGAGCATCCCGAGTTCTTCAAGGAGTACTTCGGCACGGTCGTTCCGCCGACGGACAACAAGTTCGCCGCGCTGAACAGCGCCGTCTGGTCCGGGGGCAGCTTCATCTACGTGCCGCCGGGCGTGAAGGTTGAGATTCCGCTGCAGGCGTATTTCCGGATCAACTCGGAGAACATGGGGCAGTTCGAGCGCACGCTCATCATCGCCGACGAGGGCAGCTTCGTCCACTACGTCGAAGGCTGCACGGCGCCGATCTACAGCACGAACTCGCTGCACAGCGCCGTCGTCGAGATCATCGTGAAGAAGGACGCGCGCGTCCGCTACACGACGATCCAGAACTGGGCGCCGAACATCTACAACCTCGTCACGAAGCGCGCGGTCGCGTACGAGAACGCGACGATGGAATGGGTCGACGGCAACATCGGCTCGAAGCTGACGATGAAGTATCCGGCCGTCATCCTGAAGGGCCGCGGCGCGAAGGGCAGCGTCCTGTCGATCGCGGTCGCCGGCAAGGGGCAGCACCAGGACGCCGGGGCGAAGATGATCCACCTCGCGCCGGACACGACGTCGACGATCATCTCGAAGTCGATCTCGAAGCAGGGCGGCAAGGTGACGTACCGCGGCCTCGCGTCGTTCAGCCGCAACGCCGACGGCGCGAAGTCGAACATCAAGTGCGATACGCTTATCCTCGACAACCAGTCGACGTCCGACACGATCCCGTACAACGAGATCATGAACGACAACATCACGCTCGAGCACGAGGCGACGGTATCGAAGGTGTCGGAGGACCAGCTCTTCTATCTCATGAGCCGCGGCCTCTCCGAAGCCGAAGCGACGCAGATGATCGTCATGGGCTTCATCGAGCCGTTCACGAAGGAGCTGCCGATGGAGTACGCGGTCGAGATGAACCGGCTGATCAAGTTCGAGATGGAAGGTTCGATCGGGTAAGCCCTGGCGGGATGGGGGCTGGGAGAGTATCCCGACTGATTTTGCCCCGAATCTGCCCGCGGATAAAAAAGACGTACCGCTTGTACGGAGCGGTGCGTCTTTTTCTTTAATTTCTTTATTTTTTGAAAAATCAAACCGGCAAGAATAAAGAATATGATATAATGGCCCTACATCCGCACATGCAGATCGGAGGCCGTGACATGATCATCGCTTTGGGGTGCGATCACGCCGGAGTTGCCATGAAACAGACCGTCATCGATCACTTGGAGTCCCTGGGCTGCCGGGTGATCGACCACGGGTGCCACAGCCCGGAACCCGTCGATTTCCCCGACATCGCCCGCCTGGTGTGCGATTCGGTGCGCAAGGGTGAGGCCGACCGGGGGCTCATGGTGTGCGGAACGGGTGTCGGCGCCTGCATCGCGGCCAACAAGATTCCCGGCATCCGCGCGGCCGTGTGCCATGACGTGCACTCGGCGCATCAGAGCGTGGAGCACGACGACGTCAACGTCATGTGCCTCGGCGCCCAGATCGTCGGGCCGTGGCTGGCCAGGGACCTGATCACGGCGTTCCTGAACGCGCGCTTCAGCACGGAGGAGCAGTTCCGGCGCAGGGTCGCGAAGCTCGCGGATCTGGAGCGGGAAGCCGCGGCGATGTTGCGGGAACCATAAAGGTTGTGCGGCGCGGCGCGGGAGAGAAAAATCCGGGTGAATCATGCGGGATGGTTTGGATGCCTCCGGCATCACGTTCACGTATGCAACAGACCCACTCTTTGGTATATGGCTCCTCTGAAGGGACCTGTCGGTATTTCAGAGGGGACCATGTTCCAGGAGCGGGTCATTTTCGTTTCGTCCCTCCCGGGTCAAAGCCGGGGCTTGCATAAGGAGTCCGGTTATGTATCAACACCCGAACATCTCCGCCACGCCCAGCGGATCGAAGCAGATCACGTACCGGCCCACTGTCGTGTGGCGGCCGTACTTCTCCCGATACCGCTCGATGGCCGCCTGCAGGAACGGCTCCGTCACCCCGAGAAACTCCGCGAAATCGTGCCGGCTGGCCACGCGGGCGCGGTGCGCCTCGATGATCTTCTCCAGCGGGACCAGCTTCTCGTAGGCCCAGCCCCGGGCGGCCTTCTCCTGCTTGCGGCTTACGATGTCGCGCTGGTCGAGGATGTCCCCGGCGCTCGTATGGTAATGGCCGAGCTCCTCGGCGAGGATGCAGGCCTTCTCTTTCATCGTCGGAATGCGGCTGTTGATCCAGACGACGCCGTCCGCGTACAGCCCCTTGATCCTCTTTTGCAGCGGCTTCTCGTAGATGTCGATACCATGCTGTTCCGCCTCCCGGATGAGTTGGTCGTAAAGCATGGTTTCACTCCTGTTTCTCCTGATTCTCCCGTTGTTTCAATTGCCGCCTCATGCGGACGAATTCCTTGAACCGTTCGATTTCCTCCAGCTCCTCTTCCGTCCAGTCTTCCCCGTCATGATGCGCGGCGATGGTCGAAATGTCGCGGTTCTCCTCAAGCCCCCGGGCCATCGCCTCCAGCTGCTCGACCGTAATGCCGAGCGCGCGGCACACCTTCATGACGTTGTCGATCGACGCCCTGCCGACCCCGCGGGTCAGCATCGACTGGAGCGTCGTCGGCGGAAGCCCGATCGATTCGGCGAACGCCCGACGGCTCCCCCTGCGGTCGATCAGCTCCGCGAGCACTTTGGCCTTTGCATCCAATCCGTACACCCCGCAAACGCAAATTCGCATGACGTCGTCGAAACAAGCGAACGTCCATTCGGTAGTACTGCCATTATATACGAAAATGCGTTCAATTTTCAACTGCACGTCTTGACAATGAACGCATTAGCGTTTAAGATTTGCATCAAGACAAACGCAATTGCGTTCACCCAAACAAAAGGAGGCGGTCGCGGATGAGCATTGCGGCACTGATCGCGGAATACACGGCCGGCATCCGGGAGCTGAACCGCTGCAAGAAGCGGCTGGACCGGAACGATCCGAAGCAGTTGGCGGAAATCCGCACCGTGTCCGGCATGCTGGCCGACATGCGGTACGCGCTCGAGTGGATGCGCCGGGGGCGACGGCCGGGGAGCCGGCGGGGCGCCGAGCGGCACGACATTTACCGCCGCCGGGAGCTGCACGCGTCGACGGAGCCGCCCACGGAGGAGGAGCGGCGCAAGCTGCTCGACTGCATGGCCGTCATGACCGAGCGCGAGCTGACGTGCTGGCTGCTGCACATGGCCCAGGGATGCACGTACGCCGAGATCGCCGAACGGCTCGGGCTGTCGAGACGGACGGTGCAACAGTACGTCGAGCGGGCGCGGAAGAAGGTCCGGGATGCGCTCGGGCAGACGGATGACGTGCAGGCGACGTGCGGATGACGTGCCGGTTTCAGTGCCCGGAGCGTGCCCATTGACGGAAAAGCACACCGCGAAACCGGAACGTTCACGCATGCGGCCGGGCTTAGATTCCGGAGTGGACAAGCATGCGCACGGGCGGGCCCGTCGAGGCGCGGCGATAGGCCCGGACCATGGGAAGGAGGTGAACCCGTAAGAGCCATGAGCGAGCCGCAAGCCATCGGAATCAATGATGTCCGCCGGGCGGTGCACGAAGCGCTGGCCGAATGCTTCCCGGACATTCCCGTGGCCGATGAGGTGCAGGCGGGGCCGGCTCCGCCGTACTTCGTCGTGCGGCTGCTGGAATCCGGACACGTGCAGGAACTGGACCGCAGGTTCCTGCGGCAGTATCCGTTCGTCATCGAATACGTGGACCCGGATGCGACGGACGACGACCGGTACGATGCGGCGGACAGGCTGTCCGACGGGTCTGCTATCTTCGCAGTTTGGGGAGACGATCCGACGGTTTCTGATCCGGTAAACGGGACGCCTGAATAACAAACGAATAAAAAGGGCTCCGCCGATGAGGCGTGGCCTAATTTATTGAATTTGGAAGATGGTGCTATGGATGGATTAACGTTCACGGCGGCCATTTCGGCCGCCGCTGCTATTTCCGGGATTGTGCTCGGGTGGTTGGGGCACGCTCGGACAGCTCGAAAAGACGCAGCGAACGATGCCGCGGCAGACGCAGACCTTCGCACTTCGGTCAACTACATTCGGCAGGCCGTGAACGAGCTGCGGGTCGAGCTCCGACTGCTGCGGCAGGATTATGCCGACCTTGTAGAGAGAGTCGCCCGGGTCGAGGAAAGCACAAAGTCCGCGCACAGACGCATCGATCGTCTCGAGGGGAGGGAATGACGATGTCGGAAAAGGCGAAGAAGTGGCTCATGGCCGCCACGATCCGCGCGATCCGCACGGCGGCGCAAGCCGCGATCGGTGCGATCGGCGCGGTCACGATGTTTTCGCAGGTGGACTGGCGGGACTGGCGGGAAGTACCCTGCTGGCGGCGGTGATGAGCCTGCTGATGAGCCTGGCCGGTCATCCCGCGTATTCGGAGAAGCTCATGGCGATAATCCGCCAGTATGAACTCAAGAAGTATGATCAGGAGGTGGACAAGGTGCTGGAGACGATCGCGCAATTGCAGAAGGACGTGAGCAAGCTCCAACAGCAAGTGTTCGCAATCGGGAAGGATTTGGAAGGCATCTCCAGCCAGGTCGGCTTTCTGCTCGGCACCCATGCGATGGACCAAATTCCGCCCTGGGCTCGGGATGCCGTGGACGCGGCTGTGGCGGCCGGCGTGGTGGATACGCCCAAGGGCGGCAGTTATGACTTTTACCGGTTTCTGACCGTGCTGCATCGCCGTGGACTCATTTGACCCAAAAAACGGCCGCTTCATTGGAGCGAATGCCACGGCGGATTTGGTCCATTCCTCGGCCTCCGAAGCGGAACAGGCCGGAGCTGTGATCGGCGGCGCCATTGGAACCACACTGGTGCGGCCGGCGTGATCGGATTTTTCCTCGGCATCATTTTCGCGATACCGGCCTATTTCGGGCTGAGAACTCCGAAGGAACATTGAACGCAAAGCGGCCCAATGCCGGCCGCTTTCGATTTTTTCCGCCGAAAAAAGATCGGGCACCGGATCTTGATAACCGAACAAACGTTCGGGTATAATAATAAAACAAACACACGTTCGGTCGGTGATCCGCATGCAGAAATATATCGGCCGGCGCATCGAGATCATCTATCTGTCCTCCGACGGCAGGTTCACGAAGCGCACCATCCGCGTGATCGACGTGCGCGGCGGCATCGTGCGGGCCTACTGCATCACCTCCGGTGCGCCGCGCACATTTCGGATCGCGAACATTCTGGCCGTGCGGCCCGTCGCGAGAACGGCATGACCAGACAATGAAGGCGCCCGCCCGCATCCGACGACAGGGAGTTTAGACAGGGAGTATAATCCCGCCCCATCGGTACCATCCTGATCCATGTATGCCAACGACAGAAAGGGCGGGATACGGATGGTTGGAAGCGGGCGGAGACGCCGGTCGGCGGCCGCTTGTGCGCTCGCGTTCGCGGCGGCCTTCGTTATGCTTGCGGGGTGCGGAGCGCAGCGGTCGGAAGAGGATCGCGCGCGATCGGTCGGGGACAACCCGACGCGGCGAAGTGCGGAGCCGATGCCGGAATCGGAAGACGACGGTGTCGGAACGCGGAGCAGCCCGATCCGGGCGGTTGTCCCGTTCGAGAACATCGGCGGACAGCGGTACGCCGACGCGGAGAAGCTGGCCGGTCTGATCGGATTCCATACGGAATACACGGAAGACGGCAGCACGCTGCTTGTCGGAGACCACGACCCGGAGCTGAAGATTTCGGCCGGTTCCCGCGAAGCGGTGAAGGCGGATCGGACCGTGACGATGGCCCTGCCGGCGGTTCTCGCGGACGGCCGCATGCTCGTGCCTTCGAATGAACTAAAGAAGCTGTTCGGGGATGAAGCGCTGATCGCGGTCGATTCGAAGCAGGCGGTGGTGATGCCGCAGCCGCCGGACGGCCGTCCGGAATCGGTCGGGGATTTCGCCGACGATTCGGCCGGTACCGCGTCCGGACGGAATGCGGGCGGCACATGGCGGATGCTTGCCGACGGGGACGACGGGAGCACGTCTTCGGCCAACGCCGAATTGATCAAGGAAGCGAAGCGGTATCTCGGCGTGCAATACCAGTTCGGGGCGGCGCATTATTCGGTTTCGAAGCGATTCGATTGCTCCTCGTTCGTCCAGTATCTTTTCGCCGGGCAGGGGATCGAGCTTCCGCGGACGGCCCGGGCCCAGGCGCTCCTGGGAAAGGAAGTTCCGCGGGACAAGCTGCGCCCGGGAGATCTGCTCTTCTTCCACGTCCCCGGAAGGTTCAAGGATCATGAGACGATCGGCCACGTGGGCATCTACATGGGTGGCGGAAAGATGATCCATTCCAGCCCGCTGCCGTTGGATGGCGTGCAGATCACGGACATCGACAGGCCGTACTGGAAAGAGACGTTCCGCGTCGCGAAACGCATACTGCAGACATGACGAAAGACATGACGAAAGCCCTGCGGCGAATGCACGCGCAGGGCTTTCCTTATACGTCTGCCCCGGTTACATGACGATGTCGACGACTTCCAGGTCCCGGTGCTGCGAGACATCGATGAACGTGTCGCCGCAGCGGAGGAGCGGCCGGAAGAAATCGGTCGGATTCGTCATGACGATGATACCGGACTCGCCGTTCGACAGGACGGCCGTCTTCCCGATGAAGAACGGCAGCAGCCGGCGGATGAATGTCTGGACGACCAACGGGTCCAGTTCGTTGAAGCTGAGCCGGAACAGCACCTTGAGTACGTTCAGCAGGTCGCGGCGCTCCCTGTATGTCCGCGTCGAGATCATTGCGCTGCAGACGTCGGCGACGGCGACGATGCGCGCAAAGAAGTGAATATCGTCGCCTTTGATGCCGTAAGGATGGCCCGAACCGTCCAGCCGCTCCAGATGTTGCAGCACCGCCTTCGCCATGAGTTCATTCCCGAACGAGCGCTTGATGATCTCGTATCCGTATATCGGGTATTTGCGGACGAGGCGGAATTCCTCCTCCGTCAGGGGTTCGGGCTTGTTGAGCAGCGCCGGATCGATCCGGCATTTGCCGATATCGCACAGGAATCCGGCCTTGCTGATTGTAAGCGCTTCCTCTTCGTTCAAATTGAGCCACTTCGCGATATAGTACGACAGAATGCCCACGCGGACCGAGTGGGTGAACGTGTATTCCGCTTCCGTGTTGAGCAGCAGCAGGACCGAGACGACGTCCCGTTCTTCGGGGAGTTTGTCGGTGAGCGGACGGAACACTTCATCGAATTGCTCCTGGCGGACGATGCCTTCCTCCAACGCTTCCCGGAACAGCGATTCGCTTCCCGACACCGCCTGCTCGAACATCGGCTTCAGCTGCAGCGCGGACGGCACATGGTCACGCCGGGGTTCGATGTCGACATACTCGATGTGGTGTTGAAACAGTTTGGCGATGTCCGAATCGGACAGTTGCGTGCCGGCGGGCAGTACGAACAGTCCGTAAGCATTGAATACGTCGCGACTGACGATATCACCGCTCCTCAGATCAGCTACGTGGACCTGCATGGCGATCACCTTTCGCAAATCCCGGAAGTTGAAATTTTCGGATATATTTTCATCTTCATCGTATCAGCATTTCCGACGGAAGACAATAACCGATTCAAGGCGACAAGATTCGTTCATAAATCCTTCTCGCCCGTTCCGGATCGCCGGTACCCGTCACCAGCGCCCGTCCGTCCGGAAACAGGGCGAGCGAAATGCCGTCTTCCGGCGCGAGCCGGAGCAGCCAGGGGTTGCGTTCGACGCGCCCGGCGGCCTTCAGCCGCTCCGCCAATTCGTCCAAATCGAGGCTGACCGTTCCGGCGGGCGTAATCTGCACCGTCTCGCGGCCGCACAGGACGGTCTCCGACGCATCGCCCATCGCCGCGTCCAGATATTCGAACCGGCGGAGGCCGCAGCAAGGGCAGTCGTCCCGCCGCGCACCCGCCGTTTTCATTTTCGTAAATGACAGGTTCCACAGATCGGCATGGATCAGGGCGCCGTGCAAATGTTCCCCGCGGCCGGCGAGCAGCTTGATCGCTTCCATCGCCTGCAGCGAGCCGATCACGTCGACGATGGGCGGCAGGACGCCGGCGGTTTCGCACGTGTCGGCTGCGCCCGGTGGAGGCGGCGACGGGAACAGGCAGCGGTAACACGGCGTCTTGCCGGGCACGACCGTCATCGTCATGCCGGACGAGCCCACCGCGCCGCCGTATATCCACGGGATGCCGTACCGGACCGCCGCGTCGTTGATCAGATAGCGCACGCTGAAATGGTCCGTGCCGTCGATGATCAGGTCGGCGTCGGCCAGCAGCTGCTCCGCGTTCCGGGGGTTCAGATGGATCGCCGCGGCTTCGATCACGACCCGGCTGTTGACTGCGCGCAGCCGTTCGGCGGCCGCTTCGGCCTTCGGCAGGCCGGCCTCCGCGTCCGCTTCCGTATAGAGCGATTGCCGGTGCAGGTTGCTCCAGGTCACGATGTCGCGGTCGATCAGGCGGATCCGGCCGATGCCCGCGCGGACCAGGTGATGGGCGGCGACGCAGCCGAGCGCGCCCATGCCGACGACGACCGCAAATCCGCGGGAGAGCCGCTTCTGTCCCTCCGGGCCGAACGGGGAAAAGCGCATCTGTCGGTCGTATCGTTCTTCCGATGAAGCCGGCATGCCCATCGCTCCTCAACAGTCCGCGGGAGCCGTCGGGTTCCAGCCTTCCCGCCGCTCCCCGATCCATTCCGATCCGTCTTCCCGGATCTCCTTCTTCCAGATCGGCACGATCTGTTTCAGCCGCTCGATCGCGTACCGGCTGGCTTCATAGCAGGCCGCGCGGTGAGGCGCCGACACGGCGATGACGACGCTCGCTTCGCCGACCGGCACCGTTCCGAGGCGATGGGCGATGGCCGCCTTCGCGCCCGGCCATTTCGCTTCGATCTCCTCGCCGATCTGCCGCAGCGTCTTCAGGGCCATCGGCGCGTAGGCTTCATACTCGAGATGCAGCGTGCGCCGCCCGTCCGTCCATTCGCGCGTCGTGCCGATGAAGACGAGCGAGGCGCCGTGCTCCGGCGCGATCACTTTCCCGAACATCGTATCCGCGTCGAGCGGATCGCGCGTCAACAGGTAGCGTCCGTCCTCCGCCGCCGAATCATCGGCCGGAGCGCTCTCCGGCGCGCCGCCGGAGACCGGCGGCAGCAGCGCGAGATCGTCGCCGGGTTCGACCGGCTCGTGGTCGGCCGCATAAGCCTCGTTGCGCGCCACGAACGACGCCAGGATCAGGCCGGCGTGCGCAGGGTGCCGCTCGGCGAGCAACGCCTTCAGCCGGCCGGCCGTCATGCCGTCCCGCGAAGCCGTCACGCGGATCTCGCTTCCGCCCAACCGTTCCGCGAGCCCCGCGAACAGGCGGATCGTCCATTGCGCTTCCATGCCGTCATCCCCGTCCAATTGGTGCGTGTTGGATATGGAATTAGCATATCATATTCATAGGAGAAGTGATAAACTAGAAAGCACAAACCTTTCGCGGGGAAGGATTCATGACCGATGCGCGCTGACGGCCTTGAAGCACCCGGCAGGGTGGTGCTGCTGCACAGCAACGATTTGCACAGCCGGCTGGAACAGTATGCGAAGATTTCGTCCATCATCGCGGAGGAGCGGGCCCGGTTCGGTGCGGACCGGGTGCTCGTGCTCGACGTGGGCGACCATATGGACCGGATGCGGAAGGAGACGGAGGGAACGGGCGGCCGGGTCAACATGGCGCTGCTGAACGAGGCGGCCGTCGACGCGGTGACGCTGGGGAACAACGAAGGCCTGTCCTGGACGATGGAGACGCTCGATGAACTGTACGGCGTGCACGCGCGATTTCCGGTCGTGTGTGCGAACATGGTCCGCGAGTCGGACGGCGGCCGGCCGTCCTGGATGCATTCGTCCGTCCTCGTGCGGAAGGGCGGCGTCACGTTCGGCATCACGGGTGCGACGGCCGCGTTCCGCGAGTTCTACCGCGAGCTCGGCTGGCGGATGCTCGATCCGGTCGAAGCGGTGGCCGGGGAGGTGCGCCGGCTCCGGCCGGCGGCGGACATCGTCGTCGTCCTCTCCCATCTCGGCCTGCCGATGGACCGGCAGCTCGCGGAGGAGATCGAAGGCATCGATCTCATCCTCGGCGGCCACACCCATCACCTGCTGGAAGAGCCGCTTGTCATCGGGCGGACGACCGTTCTCGCCGCCGGGAAGTTCGGCGGCTGGCTGGGGCGGGTCGAGATCGGGCGGCGCGCGGACGGACCCGGGTTCGACATTCGCGCCTCCGTCGTTTCCGTGGATGACGCGGACGAGTGTCCCGCGGCGGCCGGCCTGATCGCCCGCGGACTCGCCGAGGCCGAGGCCGCGCTGAGCCGCGTCGAAGCGGTGCTGTCCGCGCCGCTCGAGGCGTTCGACGACCGGGAGTCGCCGCTCGCGAATCTGCTGGCCGCGGCGTTGCGCCGCCACACCGGTGCGGAGATCGGCCTCGTGAACGCGGGGCAGCTGCTCGGCGGCCTCCCGGCGGGCAGCGTGACGACAGGGCTGCTGCACGCGATCTGTCCGTCACCGATCAATCCGTGCCGGATGACGCTGACCGGCCGTGACATCCGGCAGGCGCTGGAAGAAGCGCTGCTCGACGACTGGATCCGGCGCCCGATCCGGGGATTCGGATTCCGCGGCGAGCGGCTCGGCACGCTGGCCGTGGACGGGCTCACGATCGTCTATGATCCGGACGGCCCGCCGTTCGGCAAGCTGCGCGAGGTGACCGCGGAAGACGGACCGCTCGAAGACGACCGGCCGTACACGGTCGGCACGATCGACATGTTCACGTTCGGCGTCGGCTACGAATCGCTGAAGCACGGCACGGACATCCGGCTCTATCTGCCCGAATTCATCCGCGACCTGCTTGCGGCCGCGCTCGCGGACGGCTCGTTCGTCGCGGATGCCCGCCGCAGCCGATGGATCGCCCTGTCCGGCGGGGAGCATTTGCAAGCTGGGCTGCACGAACATTACAATAAATATATTGAATTCTGACAGATTACGACGCAGGAGCTGACCATGAGCCTCAATGCCGAATCATTGTCGGCACGCCGGTCCGGACTGCCGGAGCTGTCGCCGGAATACGATCCGTGGGATCCGATCCGGTCGCTCCGCCGGTACGGAAGGCATGTGCTGACCAGCGTGGAATTGACCGTATCCCATCTGTGCAACATGCGCTGCGAGCATTGCGCCGTCGGACATACGCTGGTGACGGTCGAACCGGAGAAACTGCCGCTCGATCTCATCCTGAGGCGGCTCGATGAAGTCGAACACCTCGAGACGATCAGCATCACCGGCGGAGAGCCGACCTTCTCGGAGAAGACGGTGCGCGAATTTATCATTCCGCTGTTGAAATACGCGCGCAGCCGCAACCTCCGCTCGCAGCTCAACTCCAACCTGACGCTCGACTACGGCCGGTACGAGATGATCGCCCCCTGGCTCGATGTCATGCATATTACCTACAATTATACGTCGGTGGAGGAGTTTCACCGTATCACGTTCGGCGCTGCGCCGAATCCGCCTTCGCTGGAGGCGGCCGCGCGGCTGTACGAGCGGATGGTGGACAACGCGCAGCGTCTGGCGAAGGGCGGCCTGTTCGTGTCCGCCGAGTCGATGATCAATTACCGGACGCATCGGGACATCGTGCGCATCCACCGCGACGTCGTCGAGATGGGCTGCCGCCGTCACGAAGTCCATCCGATGTATCCGAGCTCGTTCGCGAAATCGCTGCCGATGCTCTCGAAGGCCGAGATGATGGCCGCGATCGAACGGCTGATCGAGCACCGGGATCCGAATGTCTGGATGCTGTTCGGGACGCTGCCGTTCTACCGCTGCAGCCCGGATCCGGAAGAACGGAGGCTGGCGCGTCTGCTCACCGAAACGGAAGGCGTCACGGTGCGCAACGATCCGGACGGCCGGAACCGGCTCAACGTGAACGTATTCACGGGCGACGTCTTCGTGACCGATTTCGCGGACGTGCCGCCGTTCGGCAATATCCGCGAGGAGCGGCTGGACGACATTTTCGAAAGATGGCTGGACGGTCCGCTCGCCCGCAGCGTGAATTGCCACTGCCCGGAAGTCGGATGCTGCGGACCGAATCTGCTCGTCAAGTCGATGTATTACGCCGATGTCGATTTCACCGCCCGCAGGGCCATCGCGGACGCGTAAACGCGAGCGTATCCGGCAAGCGGCAACGGAATTTACCGATGAAAGCGAGGCGATGAACGGACATGCCGATCCGCACCCTGATCATGATGGCCCTCGGGCTCGGGCTGCTGTATCTGCTGTTTACGGTCGGTGCTCCGTTTCTGCTCGCCTTGGTCGTGGCGATCTTCATCGAGCCGCTCACCGCGTTCCTCATCCGGGTATCCCGGGGCAAGCTCAACCGGGTGGCGGCCGGGACGATCTCGAGCACGGTGTTCACCATCGTGCTGCTCGGCCTGATCGCCCTGCTCGGCGCGCGCATCGTGAGCGAACTGGTCGCGTTCTGGAACCGGGTGCCCGAATTCGTGGGCAATCTGAACCTGTACTTCCAGGATGCGCTGAACAACGCGCGATCGCTGTACCAGCACCTGCCGCCGGATTCGGCCGCCCAGCTCGAGAATTGGCTGATGGGCCTGTCCGGCACCTTGACGCAGGCGGCGACGAGCCTGTCCCGCGTCTTCATCAGTCTGGCGGGCGAAATCCCGAACCTGTTCATCTTCTTCATCGTCTTCCTGGTCGCCGTCTACATGTTCAGCTACAGCCTGCCGACGATGAAGGCGTCGTTCCTTTCGATCTTCGCCGAGGAATCGCGCAAGCAGGTGGAGGAAGTGCTGGACAGCCTCCGCCGGTCGATCTTCGGCTTTCTGCGTTCGCAGCTGATCCTGAGCGCGCTGACGTACGTCATTACCCTGAGCGGATTCCTGCTGCTCGGCATCAAATATCCGATGGCGATCGCCCTGCTCGTCGTCATCGTCGACATCATGCCGATTCTCGGCACCGGCTCGGTGCTCGTGCCCTGGGCGACCTATCTGATTCTCATGAACGGCGACTGGTACACGGGGATCGGCCTGATCGTGCTGTTCCTTTTCATTACGGTCTTCCGCCGCATCATCGAGCCGAAGGTGCTCGGCGATTCCGTCGGCATCAGCGCCCTCGCCGCGCTGATCAGCCTCTACGTCGGCCTGAAGCTCGCCGGCGTCGTCGGCGTGTTCCTCGGTCCGCTCGTCGTCATCATCTTCATGGCGGCGCGCAAGGCCGGACTGTTCCAGCTCAAAATCCGACTGTAACCGTCCAAAACCCCGAGGCCCTTGTCCGAACCGGGACGATTCCCGCGGACAAGTGCCGCATTCACACGGACGCGATCCGGGAGGAGACCGCATTGACCGTTCTGGTGATCATCGTCGTCTGCCTTGCCGTCTGCTACGGCCTTTACCTCGGCTGCCCGGCTTCCTTCGCCTACCGCATTCAGCTTCTGGGCATTCAGCTGACTCTGCTCGGCATCTTCTTTCTTCTGTGCCGGTGGATGGAGAAAGCGGAGGTTTTCGCGTATCTGGCGTTCGCCGCGGTTTTATTCGGCACACTCCTGACCGTCCTGTTCACGTTCAAGAAAAATGACCGGCGTTCGGAAAACCATTGACAGCCGAAGCCGGCCGTGATAGCATGACTTGAGCAGACAACCGAACAGGCACGTTTCCTAGGGTTCCGCGGCGGATGACGGCCGGTCTGGTCCGAGAGGAAACGCGCGGGAGATGTCCGCGAACACGGAGGGACAAAAGCCCGGGAGGAATATCCGAGATATTCTTCACGGGCTTTTCACTTTGCGAATGCCCGATTGCACGAACCGGGAGGGATCGGTGGATGAACAGGCACTGGATGCTCGTCTTCATCGCGGCGGCATGCGAAATCGGCTGGGTCACCGGCCTGAAATACGCGGATTCGGCATGGCAGCGCGCCCTGACGATCGCCGCGATCCTGTTGAGCTTCGCGCTTCTAATCCGTTCGGGGAAGAAGCTGCCCGCCGCGACCGCGTACGCCGTATTTGTCGGTTTGGGAACGGCGGGAACCGTCGTCACGGAGACGCTGTTCTTCGGCGTGCCGTTCAGCCCGGTGAAGGCGGCGCTGATCGCGTCGCTGCTCGTCGGGATCATCGGCCTGAAAATCGTGACGCCGCCGGGAGACGGACCGGAGCGGAGGGAAAGCCGGTGAGCTGGGCGGCGCTCATCCTGGCCGGCTGCTTCGAGATGGTCGGCGTCATCGGCATCGGCATGGTGAACCGGAAGCCTTCGGTACGCTCATTCCTGGTCCTGGCTGTTGGCTTCCTGCTCAGCTTTGTGCTGCTTGCGCGGGCGATGAACGACATCCCGATGGGAACGGCCTACGCGGTCTGGACGGGAATCGGGACCGCCGGCAGCGCCCTGGCGGGCATGATCTGGTTCGGCGAGCCGCGGGACCGGCGCAGAATCTTCTTCATTTTTCTGATCGTCGCGTCCGTCATCGGCCTGAAGCTGGCGGAATAGGCGTCCACCGCTTCCGGTCAAAGTCCCTCCGTGATCCGTCGCGCCCGCCGGGACGCCTGTTCCAGCAGCTCGTCTTCGTCGATCACGAGCAGGCGGCGCCCGCGCATCAGCACCCGGCCGTTCACGATCACCGTGTCGACGTCCGCGCCGGTCGCGCTGCATGCGAGCAGGGACGGGAGGTTGTGGACGTGCTGAAGATGCGGTTTGCGCAGATCGATCAACAGGATGTCCGCCTTCTTGCCGGCTTCCAGCGTCCCGACTTCATGCGCGATTCCGAGCAGCGCCGCGCCGTCCGTGCCGATCCCGACCGTGACGCCCTGCGCGGTCAGATCCCGACACCGGCGCGATGCCGCAGCCGGGCTTCAGGTTGCTGACCGGTACCATCTCGGGCTGTTCGAGCGGCTGCATGTGCTGCTCGCGCACGCGGTGCACCTGAACCGGCACGACATCGGGCTCCTGCGCGGCATGCGGAGCGGCGTCACGCACAAGCCGTGCCCGCGCGCCCGCACGGCCCGGAATGAAGGAGAACGGACCGCCGGGAACGGTAAACCACGGTTCCGAACGGGAAAGCCCGGGGAATCCGGGCGTTCCGCCAATCCGGAACGTCTGGATTCCCCGGGCTTTGCCTGCAGCGGCCGTGATCGGGATGACGGAATCATCCCGATTTTTTTTCATGCTCTTCCTGTACGCCGCACGGGATGGCGGAGGACCGACGCATGCCGGTCAGGCCCGCCGCATCGGACCGCGTCCGCGCCGCAGCGCCGCCCACCGCCCGAACCGCCGCGCGACCGGCCGTTCGAAGCACCTTTCCGCCGGTCTTCCGTCCGACCGTCCGTGCGGGAGAGAGGCCGGATGACCCGCCCGCCGATCCGGTCGTTTTGCGCCCGACGGTCCTTCCGGAGTTCCGGCGCCGGCGCAGCCGGTTCCGGTACAGCCACAGCGCGTACTGCAGCGGCCGGATGAGCGCCAGCCGGTACGCCTCCTGCTCGCCGGCCCGGCGGAACACGTCGCGCGCCGGTTTCGGATTCACCTCGAGCAGCCAGAACCGGCCGTCCCGGTCGATCGCGAGATCCAGCGCCAGCTCGCACAGCGGGCCGTAGCATTCCTCGAGATAACCGGCGACCTCGACGCCGAACCGGCCGATGCTCTCCTGCACCTCCCGCGCCTTCTCCTCGTTGCCGAGCCAGCCGGGCAGCACGGCGTCGAGCCGCGCCGCCTGCCCGCCGCCGTGCAGATTGCTCGTCACGCTGCCGGGCGGCCCGATCCGCACGGCGCATCCGGTGACGCTCCACTCGCCTTGCCCGTCCTTTTGCACGAGCAGCCGGTAATCGTGGACCCGTCCGTTCGGAAGCCGGATCCGGATGCCCTGCTGCACGAGATATTTGCGCCCGCGCAAATCCCAGGCCTTGAGCTTCTCCGCCAGCCGCTCCGGCCGGACGCGCATCGGGCGGATGATGCGCCGGTAATGGTCGCGCCCCTGAACGATCAGGGTGCCGCCCGAAGCCGCGCGCCGGATGCTCAGGATGCCGCGGCCTCCGGTGCCGCCCGCAGGCTTCAGATAGAGCAGCGGATGGCGCTTCAGCATCGCGGTGATATCCCGGCTGCTCTCGTAGAGCCGCGTCTGGGGCAGATGGTCGCGGAACCTGGCGTCGCGCAGGAGCGTCCGGTAGACCGACCATTTGTTGCCGATCGGCCGGTTCAGGAACAGCAGGTGCCCGTAACGGGCGCGGAAGATTTTGAGCCGCTCGAAGCGAGGGCTTTGCTGGATCCGGCAACGGTCGAAAATCATCTGCGGCAGAGCGGTCCATATCCGCTGCCACGAACCGGATTCCGGCACGTACCGCTGGGCGTGGACCCGGTTCGTCGCGTATTGGACGTCGTCCGGCGTGAACACGATCAGATCGAGGCCGAGCTTGCGCGCGGCCAGCGTCATTTTCCGGTACACGTCGCGCTCTTCGAGCAGCCCGCGGTCGTTCAGGTAGAGGGTCAAAATGCCGAGGACCGGTCTAACCGCCATGTCAGGGCTCCCCCTCCCGTTCGGACCGCCGGCCGGGAGGATTCGCGTCCTTTGCGCCTTCGCGGGATGCCGCGGCGAACGCCGGACGGCCGCCCGCGGCGCAGCAAACGGACGAGCGGCGGCACGAAGCGGATGATTGCCTCCATCAGACCACACCCGCCTTTTTCCTCTTCTTTTGCCGGAGCAGGAAGCGGCTGTACTGGAAAATGCGCTCGAGCGACTTCTGCCGGATGTGCGGCTCGTCGAATTTCATCGGCTTCGAATTCGCCTCGAAGAACCAGATGTTCCCCTGCTTGTCGACGCCGAGATCCATCGACATTTCGCCGAGCTCGTGGCCGGACGCCCGTTCGATCTGGCGCGCGATGAGCAGCGCGGCGCTCTTCACCTTCGCGAGAATCTTGCGCGCCTGTTCGGGGCCGAACGAGCCGACCAGCAGCTTCTCGGGCTCCTCGATGCTGCCGCCGCGCGGCACGTGGGTCGTGATGCTCCTCGATCCCGCGAGGCGCGCGCCGATGCCGCTGATGTCCCATTGGCCGCGTTGGTTTTTCTGGATCAGGACGCGCAGATCGAATTGCCGGTCGGCATAGGCGGCCAGCTCGATGCCCTGCTGTGCGATGTACCGCTCGCCCCGGCTCTGCTTCCGGATCCGGTTCCAGAGTCCGTCGAACGTGCCGCAGCGGAACGTCCGGCTCCGCTTCTTCTGCTGCAGCTTGAGCCGGTAGGGAAGCTGCTTCTCCTTGTACAGCCTGACGGACATGATGCCGACGCCCGCCTTGCCGCTGACCGGCTTCAGATACAGGAACGGGTGCTTTTTGAGCATGCGGCGG